>Ga0209067_10000729_pt1 | contig 20752 bp, 14 predicted proteins | sample ColStrG_CSR_2013_FD_187199 | JGI IMG/M metagenome (GOLD analysis project Ga0209067, IMG submission 187199) | Freshwater sediment microbial communities in response to fracking from Pennsylvania, USA - Cold Stream Run_MetaG_CSR_2013 (SPAdes)... | ecosystem: Environmental > Aquatic > Freshwater >...
GTCGGTGGCGCCAAATTTTTCAATTTGGTTGGTGGATTCCAGGCTGGGTTTCACAGCAAATGTTTGCTGTATTTTTTCGGCAAACTCTTTTTCCGCCGGGGTGTAGGTGTAGCCGCCCACGGCCGCCAGATTGTCGTAAACAGTTTTGGCAAGCGCTTCATTTGGCAACAGGTTGTATACACCGCCAGTCACTTCCGATTCAAAACGCGTTTGCGTTCCGATCGAAGCGCCTTGGGCGGCTTGTGTCACCCAATCCCACGTGGCTTTCACTTCCGTGGGGTCAGGATGGCGAACGTAATAATAGGCTTCTGCAAATGCGGGCACCACGTTGGGCGCTTCGCCTCCGCGCGTGATCACATAATGGATGCGTGTTTGATCACTCACGTGTTCGCGCAACATGTTCACCATCGCGTCCATGGCTTCCACCGCGTCGAGTGCAGACCGCCCGCGCTCGGGTGATGCGGCAGCATGCGCCGCCACGCCATAGAATCGAAATTTCCCTGACTTGTTGGCCAGCGACGTGCCATAGCTTGCCGAATTGCGGGCGCCCGGATGCCAGTGAAATACCACGTCAACCGCATCAAACAATCGCTCACGCACCATATACACCTTGCCGGAGCCGCCTTCTTCCGCCGGCGTGCCAAAGAATTTGATCGTGCCGCTTTTCTTGTTGGCAATAAGCCAGTCCTTTACAGCGATGGCCGCCGCTGAGGAGGCGGTGCCGAACAGATGATGTCCGCAGGCATGTCCGGCTTTTTGGCCGACGATGGGTTTCAGGACAGGAACTGCCTCCTGGGCAACGCCGGGCAACGCGTCGAACTCGCCCAAAATGCCAATCACCGGTTTTCCTGTGCCGAAGGTGGCGACGAATGCCGTCGGCATGCCGGCCACACCGGCAGAAATATCAAAGCCCGCATCTTTCAGTGTTTGCTGCAGGAGCGCCGAACTTTGCGACTCCTGAAAACCAACTTCCGCAAAGCCCCAGATCTTCTGGGCGATACCCGAATAAAATTCATTTTTAGCGTCAATGGCTTTGAGTACATCGGGTTTGGATTTTTGCCCGACGGCCGGCCATGCAACCAATAGGGTCAGCGCCAGCGGAAGTAGTGTGTGTTTCATAGTTGGACGTTTGCTCGTAAATATAAAAAACAACGGGAATAAATCGGTGTGACCGAGCGCCCGTGTGGCATACGCCGTCGCTGCGCTGACGGGACGAAATAATCGGTGGCTTCAATTTCATTTGGGAATAATGGTGGATATTTGGGACACCATCAAACAACATTGCGATCATATTATTATAGGCCAGGGTTTGGCCGGCGCGTGCCTCGCATGGCAACTGACAGCGCGTGGCAAGACGGTGGCGGTGTGGGACTTGCCAGAAAAAAACAGGGCGTCGGCGGTAGCGGCCGGTCTGTTCAATCCTATCGCCGGCAAACGGCTTACCAAGTCCTGGCAAGCAGACCTTGTGTTTCCTTACATGTTTCAATTTTATCGCGCGGCCGAAAAGAAATTGGGACGTGCGTTTTTTCATCTCGGCTCCCTGTATCGCCCGTTTATTTCGGTGGCCGAGCAAAATGACTGGATGGCGCGCAGTGAAGCCCGTGAACTAAAGGCATTCGTCGATGAAATTTTTACCCGCAGTAAATTTGGACGACAGGTGCACGATGATTTTGGTGGCATTTCCATTCGCGATGCAGGCTATTTGAACGTGGGGTCTTTTTTGCAGGGTGTGCGTGCGTTCTTAATCAGCAGCGGCGCCTACCGCGAAGCATATTTTGACGCAGCCGATCTGCGAGTGGAGGCCGGCCGGGTGTTATACCAGGACGTGGAGGCAAAATCGGTGATATTTTGTCAGGGCATTTCCGGACACAATCATTTTTTTAATGGAGTTCCCATTGTTCCTTTGAAGGGCGAAATATTGGACATTGCCTTGGAAGAAACGCCAGCGGTCATTTTTAACAGAGGAATCTATATTGTGCCGCAGCAAATGGGAAATGGTTACCGGGTGGGCGCAACCTACCAGCCGAATGATGCGACGGAGGGCGTGACGCCCGGCGCGCGCCATGAGTTGGAAGAAAAGCTGGCAGGGCTGATCCGGATGCCGTACCGGACGCTGCGACAAGATTGGGGTATTCGTCCCTCGACGCACGACCGTCGTCCAGTGATGGGGCGACACCCCCGCTATCCAGAGGTCTTGATTTTTAATGGCTTGGGTACCAAAGGTGTAAGTCTGGCGCCGTATTTTTCGGGCATGCTGGCCGACTGGCTGGAAGGCAAGGCGGAAATCGGCCGGGAAGTAAATATTGAGCGTTTTAAAGCGTTATATTCGAGTTTAGTTTGATGCCATGATGATGACGAGAAGGATGTGCAGGCTTGTGGGGGTTTTAATTTTGGTTGCCTGGGGATCGGCGGTGCAAGCACAACGGGCCTACGAAACCTTTGGGCGGAACCGTGTGCAGTACAAGGACTTTGAGTGGAAGTACCTGAGTTCCGAAAATTTTGACGTTTACTTTTATGGTGACCGTCGGAAGCTAGCCCAAGAGGCACTTCAATACATGGAATCCGAGTTCGACCGGATTACCGATCTGCTGGGATTTTATCCCTATCAAAAAACCAAAGTATTCTTATACAACTCGATCGCCGACTTGCAGCAAAGCAATGTGGGGCTAAATCAAAATCGATTTAATGTAAGCGGGGAGACCACCTTCGTGAAGCCTTACGTGGAGATTGCCCACCCCGGCAACCTGGATGACTTCAAGCGCGAACTGCTTTTTAAGATGTCGAACCTGCTGGTGAACGAAATGATGTTTGGTGGAAGCCTTCGCGAAATGTTTGCCAGCTCGGTGCTGCTCAATTTGCCTGATTGGTTTATCGACGGCACGTCGTATTACGTTGCCTATGGCTGGAATGAAGAAATGGACGACTACGTGCGCCAGCTGGTCAAAAGCAAAAATGTGAGCAAGGCCTTGCGGCTAAAAGACAAAGAAGCGGCATTGGTCGGCCAATCAATCTGGAATTTTATTGTTGAGAAATATGGCAAGAGCAGCATCAACAACATTTTGAATTATACCCGCATCATCCGAAACGAAGAAAAGAGTATTCTCATTACGCTTGGCGTGCCATTTAAACAACTGGTAAACGACTGGCGTGATTATTATACCACCATGGAAAAGAAGGTCGAGCAGAGTTATGTGCCTTTGGCGGACTCCAATAAATTTACAAACCAGAAGCGACGACTGGTCACCTACACCACGGTGAAGGTGAGCCCGGACGGAAAGAGCGTGGCCTATGCTGTAAACGACCGGGGCCGTTTTACCGTGAAGGTGAAGTCGCTCGAAAATGGTAGCGAGACGGTGATCCTCAGCGGGGGCAACCGCGTGATTAAACAAACCGTGGATTACCGGGTGCCGTTGTTGAGTTGGTCGGACGCAACGACACTCGGTGTCATCGGCGTAAAAAACGGGCAGTACATTTTTTGGCTCTACGACCTGCGATCGAAGACCAAGTTGCCGCGCGAACTCGACAAGTTTAGCAATATTCGAAGCTTTAACTTCTCCAGTAATGGCCGGCTCGTGATCGTGAGCGCCGACTTTGAAGGACAAAACGATCTGTTCTTGCTGAGCAGCCGCAGAGACCGCACCAAGCGCCTCACCAACGACTCGTATGATGACCTGGATCCCGCTTTCATTCCAAATTCCAACACCATTGTTTTTAGTTCGAACCGCGTAACGGACTCGCTGACAACCGACGCCAAAGCATTGCAGAAATTGTCGCCGTATTACAATCTCTTTATGTTCAACATAGACACGACCACGAACCGGCTAAAACGTGTCACCAATACGCTGAGCAAGGATTTTCATGTTCGCGCGCCAGACGATCACAATTTCTATTACCTGAGCGATCAGCGGGGCATCGTCAATCTGTTCCGGTTCAACCTGCAAACGGGCACCTACGCGCAGGTCACCAACTTTAATTCCAGCATCAAAGATTTTGACATCAATTTCGATCACCGCATTTTGGCTACGGTCATTACGCAAAAGTTGCGAGAAAATATTTTTGTCAACCACGATTTGAATTTGGATCGGCAGGTATTCACACCACCTACCCGCCGCAAAGAAGTGCAGTTGGCACGCATTGTCACCGACCGCAGAAAGAAAGAACCGGCCAAAAAGCCGGCAACCTTAAAGGACCTGATCAATGCCCGGTTAAAGGAATCGGATACGACTCGGACCAAGCCAACCAAGAAGCCCCCGGTGGTGAAGCCCGACTCGACGGTTCATCAAAAAGCGCCTGGCCAAATCAACACGGACAATTATTCGTTTGACGAACCAACACCCACCAAGCCGCCTCAGACCGTTGCGCCGCCTGACACCACAAAGAAGGTGAAGCCAGTGGCAGCTGACAAGACGCTCAATACCGATAATTATACATTTGAAGAGGAATCTTCTGCGCCCAAGAAACAGCCTGCCAATCCGTCCGTCCAACCCAATGTGCAGCCCAAGGTGCTGAACACTGAGAACTATGTGTTTGAAGAAGATGCCGTTCGGAAGAAGGAGCAACCGAATGAAACTTTTCTGACGCGCTACATGAAGGCCCGTGAAGTAAGCAAGGTGAAAGGCCCGTTCCCATACGAACCAAAATTCAGTTACGATAATCTGATTACCAACCCGGTCGTCATTGACCAACTGCGCGGATGGAGTGTGCGCCTGGAGACACAGATGAACGACATGCTGGAGAATTATAGATTTACAGGCGGGCTGCAAGTGGCGCTCTCCGACCTGAAGAGTGGCGACGTCTTTGGTGAATTTCAATACCTGCCGCACCGCGTAGATTTTAGTACTCGTTTCGATCGCAAGGTGATTTATTGGGTGACGCAAAATCCAGAGAATGCGTCGACCAACGTCTCGGAGAATCAGAAATATTCATTTCAAAAATTTGAGTTGGGTGCTTCTTATCCGTTGTCGATCCGGACCCGCGTCAGCGTGAAGCCTTTCGTCGGATACACCGAATTTGTAGACCGCGGATTTACCGCCAATTCCGGCTTCTCCCCAACATTTTATCCGACCCAACATCAGGTGTATACCGGTGCCAAGGTGGAGGCCGTCTTTGACAACTCCATCACCACCGGCCTGAACATCATCGAGGGTACACGCGGAAAGCTCAGCGCCATCAACTATCAGGCGGCTGGCAATGCCAAAAAGAATTTTTCGCAGGTTTACGTGGACGTGCGTCACTACCAAAAGATTTACAAAGAAATTGTATTCGCCGTGCGTACGTATGCCGGCAGTTTCCTGGGCCGGGCGCCCAAGAAATACCTGCTGGGCGGTATGGACAATTGGGCATTCAACACGACCAATTACAACGGCACCCAAAATCCGCTGGTGAATGCCTACAATACCTACAATGAAAATTTGTTGTTCGCTGAATTTGCCACCGGGCTCCGCGGCTTTGACTATGCCACGCAGTACGGCAACAGCGTTGCCATGGCCAATGCGGAATTCCGCATTCCTTTGGTGCGCGCGTTGGCCACGGGTCCCATCGCCTCCAACTTTTTCCGCAACCTTCAGTTCACCGGCTTCTACGACGTCGGGTCCAGTTGGACGGGTGCGATTCCGTTTGGCAGCTCCAATGTGGGGCGCACCCGCGACGTGACCAGTGGCGCCTTCTCCGCGCAGATCAAAGAATACCTCAATCCCTGGCTGTACAGTTATGGCTTTGGCTTTCGGTCCATGATCTTTGGTTATTACATCAAGGCCGATCTGGCCTGGCCCGTCGTCAACTACACGGTGCAAAACCCACGTGCGCAATTGAGTTTTGGATTTGATTTTTAAGGCGCTTGAAATACTTACCTTCGCGTAACTAACTAATGCCATGATCAAATCCATGACCGGCTTCGGCCAGGTAACCGCGAACGCCAACGATGCCACGATCGTGATTGAGGTCAAGTCGCTGAACTCTAAATTTCATGACCTGACGCTACGGCTCCCGCGAAAATTTTCAGACAAAGAGCATGAAGTAAGAAATTTGGTCGCCGACCAGCTCGAACGGGGAAAAATTTCCGTTCAGATTGACTATCAGAAAAAAAATGATGCCGAGGCGCAGCAACCCTACGATGAAAGTCTTTTCGTGGCGCAATATGCTGCCTTGAAAAAACTGGCAGACAAGGTGATGGCCGGTTATGAGAATTTGTTTCAACTTGCCCTGGAGGCGCCGGGCGTGAAGCAAGTGAATCCAGTGGAGACCGCCGACCCGGAAGAGTGGGAAAGAATCAAAGGCTGGCTGTTCGATGCCATGAAAGCCTGCAATACCTTTCGCGAGGCCGAAGGCAAGGTGCTGGGGGAGAAGGTGACCGGCTACATCGCCAACATCAGCGCAGGGTTGGAAGCGGTGTCCGCACGCGACGCCGGCCGCGCCGAAAAAATCCGCAACAAACTCAAAGAAAATATCACCAGCCTGGTGGGCAACGAAGGGATTGACCATAACCGACTGGAGCAGGAGATGATATTTTATATCGAGCGGTTGGACATTCAGGAGGAGTGCGTGCGGCTGTCCACGCATTTAAAATATTTTTTGGCCGTGATGCACGAGCCCAACGCCAATGGCAAAAAGTTGGGGTTCATCGCGCAGGAGATCGGCCGCGAAATCAACACCATCGGATCGAAGGCCAATGACGCCGGCATGCAAAAGTTTGTGGTGGAAATGAAAGATGAACTTGAAAAAATCAAAGAGCAATTGAATAACGTGTTGTAACTATAGATTATCTCCTCCTTCGGGCCGGTGCTTTTTTTCCGCCGCCGTTGCCACCAAAGATCAGTCCGATCGAAAATTCAAACCCCGTAAAGTCTACTTTCGCATCTTGGTAGGAAACGTTGATATTTTGGAGCGGGCCGCTGAGGTTGCCACCCAGGTAGCTTCCGGAAATCGGAATTTTGGCAGCGCCCATCAGGTAATTGGCTTCAAGCGAAACTCCAAATTGCGCGTTGGTATACACCGTGAGTTCAGCACCCACATGCGGACCAAACCCAGGATAATTCTGAAAAGAAAAGTTCGCATTGGCAACATCCCACTTTTGATATTGCCGGATGGCCCGATCAAAATTGCCGTAGTCGAGTTTTTGGGCAAATCCATAAAAAAAGAACCCGCCGCCCTTGATGTCAAATTGCACCGATCGCCCCTTGAGTTGAAAGACCAATTCTGCAGGCACTAGCACGGTGAAGTTGGGGCCTAGCAACGGGTCCTTGGTTTCGTAGGGCAGCCCGGTGATGTTGAGGCCGGCCATGCGGTATAGCGACGCGCCCGTTTGCAGCGCGAAATAGCGACCGAGATTTACGCCCACACCACGGATAGAAAACGGACTGATCGGCGTGGAAAAATATCCATTGCGGGGAATAAAGTATGAGAAAGAGAGTCCCACTTGCTGCCCGCGGACCGTGGAGGTCGCCACGAGAAGCGAAAGAATTACAAGAATTTTTTTCATGGCACGTAATTATCGTTCGAAGATAATTTGAATCTTTCTATTTTTAAGAAAATCAGATCCGATGAGATACCCGATCCTGTTATTCCTTGCCGCCAGCCTTTGGTCATGTGCGCCAGGTGATCCCAAAGCCGACTTGTTGATTTACGGTGGCAACATTTATACGCTGGACGAACACTCCCCAATGGTAGAGGCCGTTGCGGTGAAAGGCGAAAAGATCATCGCCGTCGGAACGAAGTCACAACTGCTGCGGTACCAGGGTGAGAAAACAAAAGTAATTGACTTGCGAGGACGCACGATGACGCCGGGACTGATTGAAGGGCACGGCCATTTATTGGGGTTAGGCTTCAGCGAAATGACGCTCAATCTCGATCAAGTGACGAGCTACGAGGCACTCGTTGAAAAGGTAAAGGAAGCGGTGGCAAAAGCGCAACCGGGTGAATGGATTGTCGGTCGGGGATGGCACCAGGAGAAGTGGGACCATAAGCCGCAAAAGATGGTGAAGGGATTTCAAACACATGAATTGCTGAGTGCCGTCTCGCCCAATAATCCTGTGTGGTTGGTACATGCCAGTGGTCATGCGGGGTTTGCCAATGCCAAAGCCATGCAACTGGCGGGGATCAACCCGTTGGCGCGTGAGCAGACCCAGCCGCGTGGCGACGGAGGCGGCGAAATTTTGCGCGACCCGCTCGGCAACCCGACGGGCATTTTTGTTGAAAACGCGCAGTCTATTATTCGGCAACATATTCCTGTTTCAGATTCAAGTTCTATCGCCAAGGCTTTTGATCTTGCGCAAGCGGCTTGTTTGCGCAATGGCATTACGGCATTTCACGATGCTGGTGAGGGCCGCAAGGAAATCGACTTATTGAAGAAGTTTCATCAAGCCCACCGGTTAAAAGTGCGGCTGTATGAAATGATCTCTGGTTCAGACCGCGGGCTCGTAGTGGATTATCTGAAGCGAGGTCCGGAAATTGACACCACCTGCTGGCTGACCATTCGGTCCATCAAGTTGTACAGCGACGGCGCGTTGGGTTCGCGCGGCGCCTGGCTGCTGGAGCCTTACAGCGATCGCAAGGAGACAGCAGGGATGCCCTTGATCTCGATGGACACTGTGTTGATGGTGTCTGATGCGGCGTTGCAGGCAGGGTTTCAGGTGTGCACCCACGCCATCGGCGACCGTGCCAATCGTGAAGTTCTTGACCGCTATGAGCAGGCCTTTCAAAAAAATCCTGCCAAGTCGGCGGATACGCGCTTTCGCATCGAGCATGCGCAGCATATTCACCCGGCAGACATTCCCCGCTTTGCAAAGCTTGGTGTGATCGCGTCGATGCAGGCCATTCACCTTTCGTCAGACCGTCCATGGGCGATCGACCGGTTGGGAGCGCAGCGGATTCGCGAAAGCGCCTACATGTGGCAGTCGTTGTTGCGATCGGGTGCGCACGTCGTGAATGGCACCGATGTGCCGGTGGAGCCCATCAACCCGATTGCCAACTTCTTTGCAGCCGTGACCCGCCAAACGCTGAAGGGTTTGCCTTCTGGTGGATACGAGCCCGAAGAAAAAATGACCCGCGCGCAAGCGTTAAAGTCGTGCACGCTCGATGCCGCTTACGCGGCCTTTCAGGAAAAGTGGAAGGGTTCAATTGAGAAAGGTAAGCTCGCGGACTTCACGGTTTTTTCTCAGGACCTGATGACCGTACCCGATTCACTACTTCTAAAAACAGAAGTGTCAATGACCATCGTGGCGGGTAACGTAGAATACTCAAATGAGTAAATATGTTTCCAATTGGTCTGAAATTTAATAATTACATAATGTAATAAATTTGGTCCATTGCTTTTTGTGAACTCCTTTGGTCTACACTTTAAGTTGAACCCTTCCTTCGGAAACGTTTGCTGAGTTAGATTAACCCGAAATGTGATTTGATTCGATGCGATCCCCGCATTGAACGTCGTTGCATTCAGAATTTCTCCTAATTCTGGTAACCCGTCATTAACGGAATCATAATAATCTGGGTGTATGAATTGTTCTATCATTGCATCAAAATAGTTACGATACTTTTTGCTTTCGCATTGATGAGACGACATTACCCGGGTATTCCTTATTTATTTTACAGTATTATTTTTTTCTTTTTTGCAGCGCCTGCCTTTGCAGTCACTGTTCAGGGAGTTGTATTAGACGGGCGGACACGTGAACCGCTCATTGGCGCAACGATCGCCGTCAAGAATACCAAGTTGGGCACCGCAGTAAGTCTGTCTGGAACCTTCAAACTATCCATTTCGAGTCCCGGCCAGTATACACTGGTGGCAAGTTTCATCGGATACAAGACGGTCGAAAAGGTGATTACCATTGCTGGTCAGGATGTCAGCATGGATTTTGAGTTGGAAGAAAATGGAAAAGAACTCAGTGAGGTGGTAGTCACGGCGTTATTGGACAAGACCACCGACCAATTTGCGCAGATGTCAGAAAAAAATGCGAGTTCCATTTCGAACGTAATGTCTGCCAAAACCATCCAATTGATGCCCGATATTACGGTGGCAAACCTCTTGCAGAGATTTTCTGGCGTATCTGTAGACCGCAACAGTAGCGGCGATGCCCAGTATGCTATTATCCGCGGCATGCCTCAGCGGTACAGTTACACACTCGTGAATGGCATTAAAATTCCAAGCCCTGACAATAATAACCGATATGTGCCGATGGACCTGTTTCCGGCGGATTTGCTGGACCGACTTGAGGTCATTAAGGCCTTGACACCTTCGATGGAAGGGGATGCGGCGGGAGGCGCAATGAACCTGGTGATGAAAGATGCGCCCGAAGATTTTACGGTAACAGCCAATGTGGCCAGTGGCACAAACATGAACGCCGTGAAGAACGGGTTCACCACGTTTAAGGGCTGGCAAAACAGCGCTCCAGTTCAAACCCACCCGGCCGGCTATGTGGCGACGCCGTCTGATTTTTCATTTCAAGATCTTCAGTTATATAAAGCAGCGCCGGTTAACCAAGTGTATGGTTTTAGCATCGGAGGTCGTATCACCAAAGACCGACGATTGGGTGGCATTTTGGCGACCAGCGTCCAGGATGTCTATCGGTCGACCAGCACGCTTTTCATTGTTCCTGATCCCAACGTGGCTCCTAATAACCTTCCGCAATTCGATGACTGGGACTTGCGCCAATACTCCAGCCATCAGAAGCGCTATGGTGTGCATGCGAAGTTGGACTATCGTTTGAGCGAAAAGCATCATCTGAAACTCTACTCGATGTTGGTGGAATTGGATGAAATACAACAAAGGCACACGATCGACACGTCGTTGTCAGTGGGAAGAAATGGACCTGGAAATGCGATCGTGTATTTGTATGATCGGTCCCGTCTTCAAAAGCAAAGCATTTACAACCTGACGTTGCAGGGGGATCATTTTCTGATGCCTCATCTTAAGGCAAACTGGTCTGCCGTTTATTCAAAAGCCTCCAATGCGATGCCGGATTGGTCAGAAAACGAAACATCGCAGCAAGTCGGGTATGGCAAAGTCATTCTTACGAATCAACGGCTTTATTACCTGAATAAATATTGGCAACATAATTCGGATACCGATTACTCGGGATATTTGAATCTGCTCTTTGACGGAAAAATCAATGATCGACGTATTGACATTTCGGCCGGAGGACTTTATCGTGACAAATCAAGAGATAACACTTTTTATTACTACAAATTCATTCCGATTTCCACCGCCACTTTTCTAGAGGGCGTCAATCAAGTGAACGCAAGTCAATGGCAGTTTGGTGGATCCAGTGCCGCACAGGGAAATTTAGTAAACCCCAACACGTATTCGGCTCAAGAACGTGTGTTCGCCGCATACGTGCAGGGCAATTATCAATGGACCGATAATTTAGAGGTGCTTGGCGGGGTCCGTGCCGAACACACCTACATACACTACGGAACGCTGTTGGATCCCGTCTCTACGGCCGCCGTAACAGGAACGTATACCTATCTCGATATTTTACCCAGTATTCACTTCAAATACAAGCGCACACCTTTCCAAAACATCCGTGCATCCTATTACCGGTCGATCAACCGGCAAGGATTCTTTGAACTTCCTCCGACCGCTTTTCCAGGAAACAACTTTACTGAAACCGGCAATCCTAACCTGAAGCACTCCACCATTGACAATCTCGATATTCGTTTTGAACAGTTTTCTAAAGTACTTAATCAAATTTTAGTAGGAGTGTTTTACAAATATTTGAATAATCCGATTGAGACTTTCTGGGGCAATATCGGGATATCAGATCAAGCCATCTTTCCTCAAAATGTTGGTAATGCGTCGAACTTTGGTGCTGAATTTTCAGTCACCAGATATTGGGGGCGTTTTGGGCTTTCCGGCAATTACACTTTTACGCAGTCACAACTTACTACCTCGAAGCTTTATTACACGGCAAATTTCCAAACAACAAATGTTTCTCAGACGAGGCCCCTGCAAGGTCAGGCAAAACACATTGGTAACTTGTCTTTCTTGTATAAGGACGTAGAGCATGGTGTCAATCTGCAATTGGCATTTGCTTATACGGGTACCCGTATTGCACTCGTTTCTCCTTATCAGAATCTTGACTACTGGCAGCAGCCCATGTTGACCATGGATTTTTCTGCTGAAAAGCAATTGTTTAAGAATTTTACGTTCTACGTAAAAGTGCAAAATATTCTGGACACCCCGTATCTGGTGTATTTACCTCACCATAACATTTATACTTCAGGTCCTGCCGCCATTCCCAGTCAAACCGACCCTAATAAAATTCTAGTGCAGCGCGATTACTATGGCCAGAATTTTATTGGCGGCATTCGATATAAATTTTTAAAGTAAAAACCAATACAAACAATTAACCAAAAAAAGATGAAAGTTCTCCATGTCCTGATGTCAGCTACAGTAGTTGCGTCAGCTTTGTTTCTTAATTCGTGTACGAAAGATAGCACGTCTGTATCCACACCGCAGTTTAAAACTGCTACAACCATCACTTCTGACACCTTGTCGGGTTCAGTGAAGGGCACAATGTTGTCTGGTAAGACCTACTATTTCAGCGGCCCGGTAACTGTGAATGCTGGCGATACGCTCGTTATGCAGTCTGGTGTAAAGCTGCTTTCGAAAAGCCCCAACGCTATGTTGCTGATCAACGGATCGTTTATTTCCCTGGGCACTAAGGAAAATCCCAACTGGATTACAGGGGTAGATGCTTATAACAACCCTTCTACCTATAAGCAAACAACCTACAGCGATCCTACTGTCGATAAAGGATTATGCCTGACGTGTTTGAATGGTGTGGGCAAATTGTGGGGCGGCATTCAGTGTGCTACTACCTGCGCGTTGCTTGACCTCAAATGGACGCACCTTGATTTTGTTGGCGGCACTGTGGGCTCCGGTAGCGTGCTTACGACAGCTACCTATGGTTCTTCCTATGCATCGGGCGATTTGCTTTTTGCAATCCTGTTCGAAAATCCGAACGGTAATTTGATTGTGGAAGACTCTTGGTTTTATGGTACGTCGACTGACTGTGCCCGCATCAAAGGTGGTAAAATTCATATCATGAGAAACACCATTGAAAAGATGGCATTCAACGATGGTGATGCTTTCAACGTGAAAGGTGGAACAGTAGGTGACATGGCCTACAACCTGATTATTGGAACAGCTAAAGGTGGCACGAAAGCAGCCAGCTCCGGACAGGCAGTTGGTGCCCCTCAAACGTTTATCAATATGTATAACAACACGTATGTGAATGGCGGCTGGCGCAGCGTTGACCCCGACCGTGGTGCTAATGTTGACTTTGAATCGAATGCAAGAGGTTATGCCTTTAACAACATCATCGTGAATTGCCGCACTGGTATTCGTTATTTGGAAAACCCCAAAGCCGATACCACCAGCTCGGTTAATCCCAACGGTGACTCTGGCTACGGCAACAATCTTTATTATGGTGACTCTGTAAGCGTGACTGGTCAATTTTTGGCCTCCAGCCACTTGGCTAAGCTCAACACTACCGATATTCCTGCGCCTGGCTCTTATTACACCCTTTACAAAGGAGCGCATTGGTTTGTTGTGGCTGGTCAGCCTCAACCATCCGCTGGCGCGCCAACGAGTAACGGCTATGATGGATCATCGTTGGTCGGCAAAAACAACCCTAAATTTGTGAACTACCCACTGCCTACCACTTCAGCGCACTTGCGCGACATCACGTGGGCTGGAGGTTACGATTTCCACCTGGCTTCTGGCTCACCGGCTATCGGCGCGGGTTCTACGACTGCGATCACGCCGATCAATGCCACGTCGGCCATCAGCAACAAGTACCTGGTGGCCACCGTCACCCCTCCTAATAAGGACATGGGTGCTTACCCTACGGACGGCACGGGCAATCAACATTAATATCCACTAAACTCAGAAAGGGCGAATAGATATCTATTCGCCTTTTTTTATACCCTATGCGAAACGTACTTATTATACTATTTATTACCTGCGCGTGGTCTACCACGGCCATCGGTCAGGACAAGGTTTTTTCTTTTGTTGCCATCGGCGACATGCCCTATTTTCTCCCGGACGATTATGCCCGTTTTGAAAATGTGATCAAATCCGTCAATCAACAGGATTCAAAATTTACGGTGCACGTGGGCGACTTCAAGTCCAGCAGCACCCCCTGCACCGACGAGGCATTTCAAAAGATATTGGGATATTTCTCTCAATTCACCAAGCCGCTCATTTATACGCCGGGCGATAACGAATGGACCGACTGTAACAAGAAAGAGGCCGGGAGCTATGTACCCGAAGAACGTTTAGAGGCATTGAGAAAAATGTTTTTCAAAGATAGCAACAGCCTGGGTTTGGAAAAACTGCCGCTTACGTCCCAGGCGCGGATGCCTGGATTTGCAAAATTTGTGGAAAACAATCGGTGGGTCTATCAGAACATTGACTTTGCCACGGTGCATTTGGTCGGAACAAACAACAATCTCGTTCCCGAAAATAAGGCATCCGTCAACGAATACTTTGAACGCGACCTGGCAAACGAAGCGTGGCTCCACGAAGTCTTCTCGCAGGCGACCGCTTCAGGCGCGGCGGCACTTGTGCTATTCACACAAGCCGACATGTTCAACGCCGACAAAGGCAACGCTGGATTTACCCGGGTGCTTCGAACCCTCCGACAATTAACGCTTGAATTTGGCAAACCGGTATTGTTGATCAACGGAGACTCGCACAAATTTTTAGTCGACAAACCATTTTTGCTTGGCCAAACGAAAAAGGTCATGCCCAACTTCACCCGCATTCAGGTGTTTGGCGAACAAGACATGCACGGTGTCAAGGTAACAGTATTGCCAGGAGCGCCGGTTCGCTTTCAGATCGAACAATTGTTCGTGAACGGTAACTAAATAAGGATTTATCCACACGCACACGATGAAGTTAAAGCAGACTATTATTTTGTTGGTTGTGGTCGCATGCACCATTTCGGTCGGCGTTTCGCAAGATACGCTGAAGGTGATGACCTACAATGTGTTGCATTACGGCGATGGGTGTCAGGGTTCTAACATGGCTCTCCACCGTGAGTTGAAAACAATTGTTCAGTACGCAAATCCAGACCTAGTGGGGATGGTGAAACTGCAAAGCATTTCGCTTTCAGCCACTGACCTCAACGGCTTATCGCGCGTCGGTTTTGCCGATTCCATCCTGAATGACGTCTTCAATGCAGCCTACGCCAACAAGTATGACCATTGCCCGGTTGTTAATTTTTCACATTCGCCCGATGGCGACATGGACCTTTTGTTTTACAATACAAGCAAACTTGGCTTCCTTTCGGTAACCAGCCTTTGCACGATTCAAGAAGATTTTAATCTCTATAAACTATACTACAAGGACGTTAACCTCCCGAAAACCAAAGACACGACCTTTCTCTATTTCATCTTGAATCACACGGTGTCTGGAACGGCATCCAGTGGCCGAGATGCTCAGGATTCGACGATTGTCAATGCCCTGGCGCGAAAATTTGTTCACTTGCCCAACCTGATTTCGATGGGCGACTTTAATACCCACAGCAGCGGGGAGCCGGGCTATCAATTGCTGACGGCTTCGGCTGATGCAAATTTTCTTTTTTCAGACCCGCCTTACTTTCCAGACCAAAAGCTTTCCTACCCGTCGGATTGGAGCGGCAACGCTGGCAGCTTTACTGGGTACCTGAATACGTCCACGCGTGCAGGTCTTTCACCCAATGCGTGCGGTACCTCCGGAGGTGCCAAAGGATGGTACTTGCACATGCTCTTGTCGCCATGGATCGTCAATAATAAGAATTATGTAAAATACGTGCCGGGTTCCTACAACACGCTCGGCAATGACGGCCGTCGTGTGAATATCTCGGTTAATGACAGTATTACCACGGGAAAAAACAGTGCTGTTCCCCAATACGTCGCTGATGCGCTTTTTCAATTCTCAGACAAGTATCCCGTCACCATCACATTGGTCATATCCCCTAATACGTCGGGTACGAGTTTGCCGGATCCCACGCAGACCATTACCGGGGAGATCATACACTCACAGACATCCGTGGTGACCGGCAACCCGGTAGGAAATCAGTTACAATTGTATTTCAGTCCCGAGCTGGTTGGCCGGCAGGCATCGTTACATTGGTTTGACCTGAGCGGGAGGTTGATCGACAGCGGGGAACTCACGATCGCCGGTGAGCGCGAGTTTGCCAACGTGAATTTGCCGCCTGGGATTTATGTGCTGCGCGTTGCCATCAACGGCGTCACCGAGGCGCGTCTGCTGGTCAAACAATAGGGTGGGGAAAAAACAAAAATGCCCCGGTTTTCACCGAGGCATTACTTCCTTTATATTGATACGATCAAAATCAGTTGAAATCGTTCCTACGGAAGCCACCGGAGCGTGCCGGGCGCTCTTCGCGCGGGCGTGCTTCGTTCACGACTAAGCTCTTTCCCAGAAAGTCACGGCCATTGAGTTCATTAATGGCAGTACGGCCTGAGTTGTCATCGCCCATTTCTACGAAACCAAAGCCACGGCTACGTTGCGTTACTTTGTCCATGATGATCTTTGCTGAAGTCACTTCGCCATATTGGGCAAAAAGATCTTTCAACTGGTCCTCGGAAGCCTTCCAGGGAATGTTGGCTACATAAATGTTCATTTGTTTTTTAAATTAAGTGATAAATGTTCTGATAAATCGATAACTCCAGACTGACAATAGACAAGGGATTGGATTGAATACTACCAGGTAGGAATTATATATTTAACAGCTTCAAAGGTAACAATAAATAATCCTAAATTCCAAAACCCAATTTTTGAGCCGTTCAGAGGCCTTTTTGCTTCCAATTTGTAAAAGTCCCGTGGCTGAGAAGCGCAATTTTCTATATTTATCCACAAAAAAAATACAACCATGAAAAGCTCTTTGACCAGCGTACTGATCGTTTTGACGGTGTGGTCTGCGGCCGGCCAGTCATTCAATGCCCGCCCGGGAGGCACGCAAAAGCCACCCTTGCACGGGCGTCACTGGATGGCTGTTACCGGCAAACCGCTCGCCGCCGCGGCCGGGTCAATGACTTTTCAAAAAGGTGGCAACGCTGTGGATGCGGCCTGCGCGATGCTGGCAGCCACCTGTACCATGTGGGACGTGCTCAGTTGGGGTGGTGAAACACAAGCGTTGATCTACAACCCGAAGACGGGAAAAGTGCTGGCCATAAATGCAATGGGTGTGGCACCCACGGGCGCAACACCTGAGTTTTTTGCCAGTAAGGGCTATCGCTTTCCGCCCAACTTTGGACCTTTGGCCGCCACCACGCCAGGCACCCCTGGCGGCCTGATGACGATGCTCGCCGAATTCGGCACCCTGAGTCTCAAAGACGTGCTGGCTCCCGCCATGCAAATGGCCGATGGGTATCCGATTGAGGCGCAGACGGCCAACTCGATCGAGCGGGCAAAAGATATGATCAAAAAATGGCCCTACTCCAAAGCCGTTTTTCTGCCGCACCTCGGTGAGAAACGAGAAGCGCCGGAAGCCGGCGAAATATTCCGGCAACGCGACTTGTTGGAGACGCTGCAAAAACTGGTGGACACAGAGCAGACGGCATTGAAAAAGGGAAAGAGCCGCAAGGAGGCGATTTATGCCGCATACGACAGATTTTACAAGGGCGATGTAGCCAAGGAAATCGTGCGGGGCAACCAGGAGCAGGGTGGACTATTTACAGAATCGGATCTCGCCAACTGGAAAGTCAAAATCGAAGAGCCGCTCTCCGTCGACTACAAGGGTATCTCCGTTTATAAAATGCAGCAATGGACGCAGGGTCCTGTGATGTTGCAGGCTTTGAATTTACTGGAGAACATCGACCTCAAATCAATGGGTTACAATTCCGCCAAATACATTCACACCTTGTATCAAGTCATGAACCTGGCATTCGCGGACCGCGATTTCTACTATGGCGATCCGGCCTTTTCCACCGACCAGCCAATGAAAGGACTGCTCTCCAAGGAATACGCCAAAGAGCGTGTGAAGACTATCAATTGGGAAAAGAATGATGCCCGGGTGGGACCCGGCGATCCGTATCCTTTTGAGGGAAAAGTGAACCCCTATCAGGATTACCTAAAGCAATGGAACCAGGCGCTCAACTGGCACGTGCCCTCGCCGCTGGACGAAAATTATTTGGCCAACGTGTGGGCCGGCACCACGTCTGTGGAAGCCGCCGACGCGGAAGGTTGGGTGGTTTCGATTACACCCAGCGGTGGATGGATTCCGGCTTGCATTGCCGGCCGCACCGGTGTGGGCATGAGTCAGCGCATGCAAAGTTTTGTGTGCGACCCGAAACTGAATCCATTCAATGTAGTAGCGCCGGGCAAGCGTCCGCGGGTGACACTCACGCCCTCGCTGGCGCTGAAGGATGGCAAACCGTTTGTGTCATTCGCGGTGCAAGGGGGAGACACGCAGGACCAGAACCTGCTCCAGTTTTTTTTGAATATGGTGGAGTTCGGAATGACAGTTCAAGAGGCGACGGAAGCGCCGAATATCAATACCTATCAGTTTTATCTCTCGTTGGGTGAAGGCGACGACGGGCAGGATCGCAAACCCAAGCCCGGCTACCTGTTGATCAACACGAATACGCCACCCTATGTGCAAAAGGAACTGCTGCGGATGGGCTATCGACTTAGCACCGACGAGCGCACATCAGGCCCCATCAACGCCATTTACTTCGACTGGAAACATGGTTCCTTCTGGGGTGGGTCAAGCAATCACGGGGAAGACTACGGCATCGGCTGGTAAGTCCAGTAATTAATAGGCCCGATCGATGGAGCCCGAGCCGTACACTTTTTTGTTGACTTCTTTGGTATTGCCCTTGTGCTTGACTGACCCGCTCCCGAGCACCACGGCTTCGAGCTTGCTGCTCACGCTCACTTCGCAGGAGCCGGATCCGCTTACCTTCACTTTTGCATTTTCCAATTCGCAGGCGAATGCACTCAGGCTTCCGCTTCCACTCAGGTAGATGTCGTTGCTGGTGGCATATCCCTTGAGCACGAGGTTGCCCGCGCCGCTGAGTTCGGTCTTCACGTTATTTCCCTTGATGTCCAGGTCCATGCTGCCGCTGCCCGCCACAGCCAGAGAGAGGTAGTCGGCGGAGATCGAATTTTCTGAGACAATTTTTCCGCCACCGTTCACCTGCAGCTCATTGATGTTTTTCACGCTTACCATCACTTTCATCACGGCTTTCAACTTGATGTCATCAATCTTGGCCCAGATGCTTTTGTTGGGTGTGTCGGGTTTCCGGTCCACGTTGATCATCAGCACACCGTTTTCCACCGTTATTTTTGTCAGCGCAAAAATATCCGGGTCCGCTTCCACGACTACTTCCTGTTTGTTGGTTTGCTTGAGGTAAACGGTATAATTTGAATTGACATAGATGCTTTTGAACTCAGCCAACTCGAGGGTCTTTTTTGTGGCTTGCGAAAAGGCGATGGACGCGATCGAAAGGAGCAGGAGCGATACGACGATCAGTGCCAAAATGAAATTAAGCTTTCTCATGGATAGGGGGTTGAACCATAGAAAATTGCATCGCTTAGGCCATAAAGTAAGCAGGTATTCGGCAGAATTGCAATGCCGACGACAGAGAGTTCAAAAGTTCAGTTGAATCACTTACGCGGTTTCCTGAAAATCAACCGGAAGACTATGATGAAAGCCGCCAACCCGACACACAGCATCCACAAGACTCCCTGGTTGACAAGCTCTGATCCATGCATGTTTTAAAATCTAATTCTGGCCTGTAATTTAACATCATTCCGGCGATCGCCAACTATCATTTCGCCTCCCGATCCAATCGAGCCTTGGTTGATATAGTGCGTGGTCGACCAGCGCAACCAAACATCGACGCGGGAAGTCATTCGGTATTGCAAGAGCAAATAATTTCGGATTCCCTTTCCGTAATACATCGGGAAGGTAAAGCTAAGCCAGGCATCTCGTTCGTACACATAGATGCGATTGTCGTAATCTTCAGTGTCAAAAAGCGCATACCGCCCGCTGATTCCAAACTTGCCACGGCGGTAAGTGACGTCCTGCAAAATCATCATGCCTACGGTTTTCCTGCCATCGATTTGGTAACTGCTGAACTGCGCGCGCGAAAACTGACGTTCCCATTGGCCTGGTAGTCGCAATTGATCCAATAGCTTCGCTTGATACCTTGGTCGGTTTTATAAAGGTTGTGGTCGATGCCCGTATTTCGTTGCTTCGCGGTCGTGCGCATTTGTACGAAGAAAGAGACAGTCTTCGACGGCTTGTGGTTCAGTCGCACAAGCCATTCGTTGCCGTCGGACGGCGCATAACTGCGGTAACGCAACCAGGGGAACATGAATAGGTCGACGTAGCCGGTGACGGATGTTTTTTTGTTAATGGCGTATTTCCAGCCCCAATACATGCCAGTCTCGTTCTGACAAACCGAATTTTCGGCGATAGCATTGCTATAAAAGCTGTAGAAATTTTTTTCGAATCGCCGGTAGACCATTGACAGGTCCAACCGGGCGGTGGCGCTGACAAGCACACCGGTCACCAAGCCAAGGCCTTGACCCTGCGTTTGCGCCACTTCACTGAAAAAGGAATAGTTGCTTCGGGTGATGTTCAGATAGCCGCCAAGGTTGACATTTTGATCACCGGCGAAATAGAACTGATTGTAGACGGTAGCCGGTCGAATCAACGGCTTGTTGAAATGTGTGAAATGTCCAATGAGGCCCGCATCGATAAAATTATTTTTGAATTGAAGAACGGAGGCCAGGTTGCTTTCG
>Ga0209067_10000730_pt1 | contig 20735 bp, 24 predicted proteins | sample ColStrG_CSR_2013_FD_187199 | JGI IMG/M metagenome (GOLD analysis project Ga0209067, IMG submission 187199) | Freshwater sediment microbial communities in response to fracking from Pennsylvania, USA - Cold Stream Run_MetaG_CSR_2013 (SPAdes)... | ecosystem: Environmental > Aquatic > Freshwater >...
CCGGCCGTATCCGACGCCATCAGGAAACCCGTGGTAACAGCACCCGGGACGACCCAAATGGGAACATTGACGGCAGCGCCGGTGCCATCTAATTTTAAGCTTTGCTGGTTACTGAATTCTCCTTGTTTTGGAGGTGAGGTAGAATAATTGGGACGGTTCGGCCAGGTTGTTGAAAAGGTTCCGTTGGGATATATTCCATCAACATGTCTTCCATTTGCATTCCCGCCAGTCACATCAGAATAGGTCGGGCCGCCAGCCCAGTCCTGATAATTATCATCCAAGAAATTGAGGCTGGCATCCTTGCTCATATAACCTAAACGACCCCACCACATATCGATCTTCTCGGCCCCACCGTTGGTATAGTGATTTCCGCTGGCGTTGGCATTCATTACGGCCGGTGTTTTTGAATAGTCCAAATAGGGTGTGAACACATGACAACTTGAGTAGCAGGTTTGGGTAATGAATTTGGGAGTTGAATTGTTTACGTTCCAAAGCATCGCTATTTTATCTTCACCCATGGCCGCGCGGGTCAACACGCCATTCACATCATAGGTCCTGCTGCTGGGTTCTTTTTGCCATCCCGTCGTCTTGCCGGCAACATTTAAGGTCGGGTTAAAATACCAAGGTGATACGATGACGCTTTGCGTAGGGTCCGAAATCTCGGCCAAGAAATAAATGTTGTTCGCATCATACATGGAACGTAAGGTGACATTATACTGCTCGCCAATATAGCCGGCAAACAGCCCATTGCCTGGATCTGGAACGGTCGGCGTGATATATAATTTCTCTGCTTTGTCCCACGCCTGATCAATGGCACCGTCAATGGTTGGTGGCGTGGTGGCCTTCAAGGAAACAAGATTGGTTGAGTTTACCGGAGCGGGGCCCGTGGTGAGGATCTGATCTTTTTGAGTACAGGCTACAAAATATCCGACATAACCTAATAAAGAGAGAGAGATTAGAAGTGCCGGCCTGATTTTAAATCTGAAACTTTTCATAATCGTATTATTTAGAGTTTGGTCAAATGTTCTTTTCTTTTTTGTTTGACGCATCAAATTTGGACTCCGATGGCTGCTTTCTTTATGATGGATGTTCAATAGATTTATGATTTTTATCATCCTTGAATTGTCAATCCAATACTTTTTTATTATCATGCAATTGATATTCTTGGTGATATGGAACATCTAAAAGACAATTGGCTCACCGAAGGGCTTATCGATTTTGAATACAAAAAATATCTGCTGCTGGGCTATCTCCAAAAAGTGAAAGAATCATTTAAGCGGGTAGAACTTTACCCTTTTCTTTCCGATTTGGTTTTCCACTACCGAAACCTGATGACCTTGAGGGAAAATAAGTTGATGATCGGGGAGGCCTTCCCAAAAGAATTGTCAACGGAAAATTTGAAAAATCTGGAAATCAGTTATCGAAAAATTATTGAGGACGACGTGATCATGCAGGAGATAGAGTCGATCATGGAGTATGCGCTACCTCAATTCAAGGCCTCCTTGGATGAAGGCTCCTATATCTACGAGTATGTGGAATCGAAGTGCGAGATTTCGCCGGTTGGATTAACTTCGCTTTACGCCAATGAAGGGTATTTGTTTGTCACCCAGCCGCCGGAAAAAGAGACCAATATCTATCGCTACCAAATCACTTTTTTTGAGCAGAGCAGCGAGCCGATGCGCGGTATTCAAACCACCTTTGTAGAAACCTCTGAAAAAAATTTGGCCAGCACCTATGAAAACCTCAAACTGACCTTAATTAAAAAATATACGGAATTGCCTAATCCGGCCGCTTACTTGGTGCTTTCGAAATTAAAATTCCCTTACGTGCAAACGCTAATGCCAGTGGCAAAGCGGCTGTTGGTAAAGGAAATTTCAAATAGGGCGATCTAGACAATCCGATTGCCGGTTTGCAAACGGGAGCAAGACAAATAAATTATTTCAGACTCTCCGCCCAGTCAATCAGTGTTTTGCTTTGTTGAGGCGTTAATACCGCATGGCGATGAATGAAGGTATAACTGCCCAGGGGCATACCGCCTTCTCTAATTTCGTCTGCGATTTCTTCTATTTTTTTCTTCGCTCTTTTTTCAGGATAGGAAGAAAACTCACTGAAATTTAAGTGACGTTTACCATCATTCACATGAGAAGTCTGTATCCACCAGCCAATGGGTTGAACATTCGTATACCAGGGATATTCCGTGTTATTGCTGTGGCAATCATAACAGGATTGCTGGAGAATGCCTTGCACTTCGGCGGGTACATTATATTTTTTCGACATCTCATTGGCACCATGAAGGTCACCTTTGTTCGGGGAAAGGCGCACAAACTGCATGGCGATGAATACGACAAGGGATCCTGTTATGATCTTTTTTGAACGGGTCATGATAATAATTTTATGGTTTAATTACCGATTTAGACAACCGAAACAAGAAAATATTCCCCTCCTAAAATAACTGCCAGCAAATCTAAATCAGAGGGCTTTGAATACAATATTGTAGAGATAGGTTGTGGCCGGTGTGGTGCTGGTATCGGTATTGGTATAGGAAAGTGTCATACCGGAAGCCGATATCTGTAAAACAGAAATTGGTTCGCCCTGAGACAAAACAAACAAGGGTAATAGCGGTTCTGCTTGAAATTGGGCACTGGCCGGAAATAGCGTTGCATCAATCAATAAACTCTTTCCATCATCAGTAAAAGCCCAACTGCCACTTTCAATAGTAGAGGGATCTGTGCTACTGCATTGGGTAGCACCCTCCGTCTCTGAATAATCCTGGGTCGAATTATTATTAAACTGAAATAGGTTATCGGATTCGCATGCCGGTATCCCCGTAATGGCCTGCGGCACGGTACCGTTCACGCTGACGGTAGCTGAAACCAGACTCCATTTTTTACTTGACCCTTTGGCGCCTGCCAAAAAAGTGCCGTTTGTTTCCGAAACGGGGGTGACGGAACTTTTTGTGCAGGAAGCCAACAGGGCAATGACTAATGTTATTAAAGCTAAATTCTTCATGGTATTAAATTTTACGAACTTAAATTGAAATGTCGCCCTGAAATCTTCATGGCTAGTTGGATTTACGAAAATTTTGGACTCATGGTTGGTTAAAGAATAAATAATTCTCTGTCAACCAACCTAAGAAAGATTTTTTACGTGATTAATCACTAAAGTATACATCATATGGATCGAAGATCTTTTTTAAATGGCACAAGCGGTATACTAGGATTAAGCTTGCTTACCCAACTGTTAGAAAGCTGCACCCCTGCCGCCGTGACGCCCACCCCTAAGGCTGGTTTTACCGTTGATTTGTCCAGCCAGGCAAACGGCGCCCTAAAAACGGTGGGGGGATTCATTTTAACGCAAGGAATTTATGTCATTTGCACGGCGCCCTCAACGTACGTTGCCTTGTCATCGATTTGCACCCATCAAGGGTGTACGGTGAATTACAGTTCTGCTGGGAAACAATTTTCTTGTCCGTGTCACGGGGGTCTGTTTGATATTACCGGTAAAGTTCTTGGGGGGCCACCCCCTTCACCCTTAACTCAATATAAAGTGGTTCTCACTGGAACGACGCTGACGATCTCCTAATCATCATTTCTTGGCGCGTGTTGAAAAAACCCTTGAAAGATTAAATCCGAGCATCATTCCATTGGAAAAACTGGCCGTCGTGTAGGGGATCGTTCGCACTTCGTTAATAGCGTACCCATTGGTCAGAAAAACCTGAAAGACATGGCCGCCGGTTTCGATGTCAAATCCTACACTCAGCACATTATGATATTGCGACATGTTCACCGTATAAGGTGTAATTCGAGCCATGTATTCCAACGTCAAAGCCGTGCGCTTAGTCAACTTGTACCTTGTTGATCCCACCAGACTAAACATATCATTCTTGTCTGTCAGATTTTGAACCATGTTATAATGAATATAGACGGGGCTTATTTGCAAACTGAATTTCGAATTAAATTTTCGAGCCGCCATCGCCGTGGCCATGTAAGCTAGCCGACTACTAGAATATTGATAGTAATCGACGCCCAACAAACTGTTGGGTTCCGTGTCCACGTTTATGCTGGCCAGCCCGGTAAGCGAAAAAGGCATTGATCCGTCTGTTGTTTGCCGTAGGATCCGATATTTAACAAAGCTGTCAACCATTTTATGGTCCGATGCACGGCCCAGACCAATCATGAGCCGATCGGTGAGGGCATAATCTATCCTCAATTGAATACTCGCCGGACCATCCAATCCCCAGAAGTTAGTTGAGCCACCGGAGATCGCCCCAAACCGGTGAGAAATGCGCACTTCCATGGAACCTTTGGACAAGGTCTCGATCGTTTGAAAGTTGACCAGTCGTGTCCCTTTAAAAGTGGCAATGGAATAATCCTTCGGCGACGGGGATTTATCAAGTTCCGCCAAAAGGTCTTGTGCGGACAGATGAACGGTGCTCAAAAAAATGATGGAGCACAATAATGTATTTCTCATTCGGGGTAATTGTTATTTATCCATTCTTGAATTCGCTTCACCTGGCAATCGGCCAATGGTTGTGTCGGTGGCATGGCGTAGTATCCTGGATTCCGTAAAATGGAATTCATTAATTTTCCATTGACACCATACGATTTCACTTGATCGTACGTTTCTAAAACTACATTGCCCCCTGCATAGGAGGAGTTATGGCACGAAATGCAGTTGTAGGAGATGATGTATTTTATTGACGAAGAATAAGTTGATTGTAACGAGGTGTCACAAGGGTTAACATAACCATCCAATGGATGCAGGGCCTCGAACGAATCATAATAACATCCACTGAGGGCAGCGACAGATGCAATCAAAAGGAGCGCAAAATTTTTCTTCATTTTAGTTTTCTTTTGCGCCCTGTAAAATCCATACATAAATGGTCCTGATCTGCGGGTCTGAAAGCGGGCCTTTTGGTGGCATTTTATTTCCGCTTAGCTTAATGATCGTGGTGAACAATTTGCTGCTGTAGGGCTTACCGGGCGATACGTAGTGCATCACCTCAGAATACGTTATCAAAGGCCGCCTTCGGCTTGATCCATCGTGACACCCAACGGTAGCGCAATTATTCAACGTAATGGTGCTTACGTCATTGTTGAAAGTGAAAACAGGAGAAACGGGAATGACCGGATCGTGGCGACAACTCAAAAAAACGATAAAAAGAGATAAAAAAACAGTTCTTTTCCCAAGGTAGATTTTCATGTATCTTCAAATAAATCATAAAAGATACCGTTAACCACGCAAAATGTGGGCAAAGGGTTGGTTCAATAAATTAATTTGACCGACCAACCAAAACAAGGACCTCATCGTGATATCAGTTAAACAATCTCTTATTCCCGGTTTATTGAAGCCATAACCGAAACCGACCTTCAGAAGCTTTTGCTTAGTTGCCACAAAGGGGACCGCAGAAGTCAGGACAGGCTTTACAGGCTGTTCTATGGGTTTGCTATGGGCATTTGTTTACGTTATGCGCGATCACGGGAAGAGGCCATTGAAATTGTGAATGACGGATTCTACAAAATATTAACCAATCTTGATAAATATTCGCCTGGCCTTTCTTTTAAAGGCTGGCTTAGAACGATCATGGTCAATGCGTCCATCGATCATTACCGCAGAAACGAAAGACATTATCATCAAGTTGACATTTCTTATGTGAAAAATGAGCGCCTTCTTCCGGAGGTGCTAACTACGATGGCGGAAGAGGTCATCATTCAAGCCATCCAGGAATTGCCGCCCTCATACCGACAAGTCTTCAATCTTTATGTGATTGAAGGATATAAGCATGCCGAAATTGCGCAGAAGTTGAATATCAGCGAAGGGACCAGCAAGTCCAATTTGAATATGGCCCGCATTAAACTCAAGAAATTTTTGAACCTGAATCCAGACGAAAAATCAGAACAGAATGGATGACAATACTTTCGATGATTTACTGAAGCAAAAATTAAAGAATTACGAAGATCAGTCAATTGATCCCTCCGCTTTGGATGATTTTCATGAGCGGATAAGTAATTTTCAAGCGGATCGTTGGTATAGTAAACGAGCCGCGACGCTGGCGCTGGCCGCGTCTTTATTAATTTTTACCGGGATCAATGCTTACCTGCTGGTGAAAAACCTGAACACGGCTGAAAAGGGCAAAATCATTTATCTATCAGATGACCAACGCCATCAAGGTAAAATTGATTCTTTGTTAGCCGTAATTGATCGCCTCCAAGGTGTGACCTTGGCAACGGCCACGCCTTATCCCGCACCCATCTCACCGGCTTTCCATTTTCGATTGGTGAAAACGACCGCCGGGGTGGATCCTTCTGTTGTTGACTGGACGTACAAAGTTGGAATTGGGTCAAGAGGAACTATTCCGGAAGAGATGTATGACAAACTGCAGGACGCTGGTTTTTTGACAACCGAAAATGGTGAATTGTTTTTGACCTTGTCGAAAAAAACAAATTTGCAATTTCAAACGGCTTTGCGCACTCGACCAACGGACTTGCTTGTTCCGGTTCCTCCCGTGGCAAGCTTTCACCTGGTAGCCCTGAATGATCAAGTCGAGAAGAAAAAGATGACCCATAGTGTTTCTGAAGGGAAAACATCGCTGGCGGCAAGAAATGCCTTGGAAAAACATTATTTCAATAAACTTGGAATCCTGCTGGCGCCCCATGGCGACGTAATGAAAGGAATTTATTCGCGAGGCACCGGGGTCATTACCCCTCGGGTCGGCATCACCGTGGATTGGGTTCTTTCACCCCGATTCAGTGTTGAATCTGGGATTGACTACGGAACCACCGGAATTCATTTTACCGGCAGTGAAATTGAGCGTGCTCCCTATAACCAACAATTGGGCAATCTGGAATCGGCTACCCTTGCCAATCGGCTGCTTTCCATGCCGCTCAGTATCAAATACCGCCAATGGGTCTTTGATAAGAGTCAACTTATTCTAAGGGCAGGCTATACACCTTACGGTCTTCTGTCCAAACAATATCAATATAATTATGTCCGCCCTGATGTTAATCCTGACGTTGATGGCGATCATATATCCACGATTGAAAAACGAAATGAAAATAAATTTTTCGGAAGTACCATTACCGCTTCCGCTGGCCTGACGATTAACCGGGAGAAAAGTAAAAATTCATGGGAAGCATCCTTGTTTTATGAACACGGAGTGGGCAATGGATTTGACCATAGCGGCATGCAACTAATCGGACTGCGAACGGCCTATTGGTTCAAGTTGAGATGAAGGCTACCGCAAAGGGCGTATCAGACCCTTACCCAACTTTACCTTTTCAAAATGAGTATCCGCTTAGTTTTATGGAGATATACTTAAATTTGAGCCCCTTTTTAACGTTACCTGTCCGTGTATTTTGCGCTTCAAAGAAAATTAAATACCAGATGATTTACTTTTATGAATTTGGGACGATGAAGGAAAAAAAAATACAGGCATGAAATTTGGAAAAATAAATTTTGTCTATGTCGTTGTTCTCTTTTTTATGCTGGCTATAGGGATTGTTTCTTGCGTACACGAACTTCCCGTTCCACAGGATACGGGCGGAGGCGGAACGACCACCGGAGGCGGAAATAGCGCTGGTGGAGTAATCCAAATAGCAACCTGCAGCACGGATACCGTCTATTTTTCCAATACCATACTGCCGTTGATTAATTCAGTGTGTGGTAAGAGCGGATGTCATGGCACCACCAATCGAAATGCATTTAGCCTTACCACTTATTCGAGTATTGTCAGCCGACTGGGCAGCTCAAACCGATTGAATAACGCCCTTCAGGATATGTCCGAAAAGAAGGCAGAGAATCCGACACTGGACTATACACCGCCCAGTGCCGATCAGATGACGCAATTGCAGAAATGGATCTCGCAAGGAGCAAAAAATAATTCATGCAATAGTTGTGATACCACAAAATTCACTTATGCAGCGATCATAGCACCCATTATCAACACCTATTGCAAAGGTTGCCACACGGGAAGTACAGCGAGCGCAGGGGTAGATTTGAGCTCCTACACTTCTACCCAATCGGAAATCCATTCCAATCCGGGGCGATTGTTGGGATCCATCCAATGGACGGCACCCTATACGGGCACCAAGCAAATGCCCCAAGGCTCCAGTCAATTACCAGCATGTTATATTACCCAAATCAAAAAATGGATTGCGGCCGGTGCACTAAATAATTGACCGTCTATGAACTCCTTCCGTGTGACAATAGCTAAGTTTCTACTCCTGCTGCTTTTCGCCGCAACGGTAGAATCCTGTTACTACGATTCGGAACAAAAATTATATCATATTTCCTCGGTCGATTGCACCAAAATCAGTGCAAAATTCAGCACCGATGTTATGCCCATCATTAGCAGCGCCTGTGCTACGCCCAGCTGCCACAATTCCACCGGTGTGGGGGGTGTGGTATTACAAACTTATGATCAAATCAAAGCAAAGGTTGACCGGATTAACCAGCGCGTGCTCGTCGACAAAACGATGCCTCCCAATGGGGCCTTAACTCCTTCTGAGCTCAACATCATTCAGTGCTGGATCAATTCAGGTGCTCCTAACAATTAAAACTAGGCTATGAAATTAAGATTTTATAAACCCGGTAATGTGCTAATCGAATTTACCTTACCTTGATCAAAATTATTTAACGGATGAAACGAATATTCATTTTTCTTGCGGTGGTTGTGTTGGCTGGTGGTTTGTATGGAATTTATCTATTCAATAAAAAGCCTGCCGACACGCGCGAGGAGACGGCTGATTTTGAAATCAGCGCAACCGATTTGGTCAAGGCATTTTCCAGCGACGAGGAAACGGCCACCAAGAAATACGTTGATAAGATTTTGATGGTGACCGGGCAAATTAAGGAAATCAACATCACCTCCTCCACCTTATTTCTGGAAAGTGCCGATCCGCTGGCGAACGTCACCTGTAGTTTTTATGGTGATGAAAATGCCAAGCTCAAAAAATTGCAGTCGGGTGAGATCGTTCATGTCAAGGGTAAATGCACTGGAAAATTAATGGACGTAGTAATGAATAATTGTAGTTTGAATAACATCAATCAATAAAATAAAAAAAATTATGCCGCGCCTTACTTTAATAATCATTCTCTTTTTCGGTTTTGTAACCAACGCCATTGGACAAACCAGATATTTTACAAAGACGGGTACAATCTCTTTTAAGGCCGGAACTTCCCTGGAAGATATTGATGCCATCAACAAGTCTGTTACGAGCATTTTTGACCTATCCACGGGGCAAATTGAATTTGCCGTGCTAATCAAAGGATTTGAATTCAAGCGTGGATTGATGCAGGAACATTTTAATGAGAACTACATGGAGAGCGAGAAATTTCCCAAGTCTACCTTCAAGGGGAAGTTTGAGGACCTGGCAAAAATCAATTTTAAAAAAGACGGCACCTATTTAACCATGGTCAAAGGCATTCTTGAAATTCATAATGTAAAAAAGGAAGTGCAAGTGCCCGGAACCATTAAAGTGGTAGGGGGGGTGATTTCGTCCTCCGCCGTTTTCAAAGTTCTCTTGGAGGACTATGAAATCAAAATTCCAGGTGCGGTAAAGGATAAAATTTCCCCTACGGTAGAAATTGAAATTGACTGCACCTACAAAGCCCTGTAGAAAAATCCCGATTTATGAAAAGAATATTTCTCTGCCTGGTGGTGGAGTTTTTCGCCTTCGCTTTGCCGGCGCAAGACGATTTACTGTCCCTGGTAGGCGATGACACCAAGAAAAAGAAGGAATTCATTACCAATGCATTCAAGTCGACCCGCATCGTCAACACGCATTCAGCAGAATTCCTCGGCGCGGGCGTTATGGACGTGCGCATTTTGCACCGGTTTGGCACCTTTAACAGCGGCCTGGACAATCTTTATGGGTTTGACCAGGCCAACATGCGCCTGGGCTTTGATTATGGAATTTCCAAGCGTCTCATGATTGGTGTAGGCCGAAGTAACGTTAACAAGGAGCTGGATGGTTTTTTAAAATACCGATTGATTTGGCAGGGCACAGGAAGCGGAAGCCTTCCTTTTTCGTTTGCCATCGTAGGGGGATCCACACTCAACACGATGCCGTACCCGGATCCTAGCCGGGTGAATTTTTATAGTTCGCGTATGGCATTTTATTACCAAGTGCTCATCGCCAGAAAATTCTCTGAGCGTTTTACATTGCAAATTACCCCCACCGTTGTCCATAGAAACCTGGTTGCCACGGAGACCGATAAAAATGATGTTTATTCTATCGGGTTTGGCGGACGGTATAAGTTGAGCAAGCGAGTTTCTTTTAATTGGGACTATCAATATGTGCTCCCGGGTAATTTACCACCCGGGTATTACAATTATGCTGCCCTGGGATTTGATATTGAAACTGGGGGGCACGTCTTTCAGTTACACGTCACCAACAGCATTGGTATGAACGAACGAGCTTTTATCACTCAGACCACAGACAACATCAGCAACATGGGCCTTCGCTTAGGATTCAATCTCTCACGTGTCTTTACGATCAGCCAGAAAAATCGACCTTCTGAAAAAAAATGAAGCAGTAGACCAAGTCAAGGATGCTTTACCCTAACGGTGTTAAGTAGAATAAGGGAATCAGGGATACCCATGCCCGGCGTTCGAACCAAGTTATCTACTTTTTAGTAGTGTCCGTTTTAGTCTGAGGTTTTTGAAGGTTAGGGACAACGGGGGCAGCTTGCTGCTCTTTGGCGCGCTCCATGATTTCATCTGTAGGGGCGGCCGTATTAGGGGTTGTGAAGTTGGTTGCCAGCGAAAACACAATGATGGCGATAGCAAAACCCCAGGTAAGTCGCTCTAAAACATCTCCCGTTTTTTTAACCCCAATTAGGTTACTGGCGCCGGAGCCTCCGAACTGGCTCGAAAGGCCGCCACCTTTAGAGTTCTGAGCTAACACCACTAAAACCAATAAAATTGCGCTTACAATGGCGAGACTAATCAATAAAACGTACATAAGTTATTTTCTTAATTCTTCAATTTGGGCTGCAAAGTAAGCCTTTTTCTGTGGAAACTTCCAAATGAGTTTTTTCAAGGCCTCAATGGCTTTCTCCTTTTTGCCTTGTTTGAGAAGGATTTCCACTAAAGTTTCAGAAACTATATTTTCTCCAAATTGGGCACTTGGCTCGGAGAGGTCATTGTCCAGCGTAACGGCAGCCGTTGGCTTAGGTCGGGGAATGGAAGGCTGCGTTTTAATGAACTGATCGATAATCTCGATTTGCTCTTTCTGCTTTGCTCCCTCAGGTTTTATTTTTTTTTTTGTTGATTTAATCTCTTCAATGAGGGAATCCGCCTGTTTTGACTTCGGTGGCGTCGGCACTTCTTGTTTCTCGGCTAAGGGCTGGACTTTCTCTTTTTCCAGTCGGGCAATGGTCATTTCATATAAACGCTTAGACTCCTGCAGGCTGGCTATGTCATGCAAGACTTGCTGGCGAAGTTGATCGCCGGCCTCATTGGCCAGAGGAGCGGAGACTTGCATTTCTGCCTTCACTATGTCAGGCTCCACTCTTTTTCTTTTGGGTGAGGTCATCACCGCTTTCAGGGCTGATCGATCCGTACTATAGATGGCGCTCACCTGGAGCCGTTTTTCTTTGTCCGGAAGACCACAATCTTGCGTTGCGCGAGCCGACAAATTATGAATGACCTGACTGTAGGGAAACTCCATGGAAAGTTTTATCAATTCCGAGGCTTCTGCTTCCGTTAAAGCGGAAAAATTGGTCAATAGGGTATGGAATTGTTCTCGCTCCACGCGGTGGGTTTTGCAGGTAAGTAAATGTAATGGAAAAACCCAGTGGAAACAACACGCTACCAGGTAGCAATGGTCGCATTAAAGATATCCAGCATGATTTGGTCTAATATTTTCTTTTCAAGGCTTTCCTGAATAGAAATAAAATCCTGCGAGTTATCAAAGTCGGCATAGAAAGTAAATGGACGATCCTTAAAGCTATTCTTCGGCTCAGCATTGTCCACATAATTAACGCGCAGGGTAATGGTGAGACGGGTTTGTGCACCATAGTTGGGTGTAGTATTTACACCCGTACCGGTACTGGCTTGAGGGGCAATCGGTGCGGTGGCATAGGTAGAGATGGTTCCTTCAAGCTGAAGTTCCCCATTCGTTGGTACCACTCTCAAACTGGAGTTCTGCTGGAAGTAATCTTTTACTCGGTTCGTTACCGTTGGCCCAAAGTTAGCGGGACCAAGTTCCGTATTGTTAAAAAACGGATCGACTTGGATGGACTTGGCGTTGGTGGAAGCGCCAGAGAAAGAATATTTAATACATCCTGAGAAAAGCAATGCGCAACTGCCCAGGATAATTGAATTTAACAACGAAATCTTTACCACAGCTACTTTTCTAAATCGTACTCTTTTATTTTACGATACAGTGTTCTTTCCGATATACCCAAATCGCGTGCCGCATATTTTCGCTTGTTCTTATTTTTACTCAGCGCGCGCACGATCAATTCTTTTTCTTTCTTTTGAATCGACAACGAATCGTCTTCAGCGACGTGGGAGATGTCATGCACTTCTTCCTCTTCATTGACCGGCTGCGGTTGAACTGGATTAATGTTTAGCATCACCGGCTGATCGGGTTGAATTTTTGTTTCCTGAATGCCTTCAAACAGATGGGTGTTATTTTTTAGAATCTGTTGAGCTTGTGCCGGGTCAGAAAGCATTTCGAGAACCATCTTTTTTACGTCGGTCACATCCTTTTTCAAGTCGAAAAGGACCTTATACAAAATTTCTCGTTCGGATATATCGCTCCCGTGCTTTCCGCTGATCACCGCAGGCAACGTTGATTCTTTTGGGAGGTAATGGGATAGGGTGGCGCCATCAATTTCCTTTTGATCGGGCGAAAGAACTGAAATTTGTTCCACCAGGTTTTTTAGCTGACGAATGTTCCCCGGAAAGCGATATTTCAACAGGACCGCCTTAGCCTCTTCGGTCAGGGTGATTGGCTTGACCTTATATTTCTCGGCGAAATCGGTAGCAAATTTTCTAAAGAGCAATTCCACATCCTTCTCCCGCTCTCGCAAAGGAGGAACATAAATCGGCACGGAGTTCAACCGATAATACAGATCTTCTCGAAAACGCCCTTCCGAGACTTTGGTTAACAGGTTGACATTGGTTGCGGCTACAACGCGCACATCGGTTTTCATCACTTTGGAGGAACCCACTTTAATAAACTCTCCGTATTCCAAAACGCGCAGCAGCCGTGCTTGTGTGCTCAGGGGCATCTCGCCGATTTCGTCGAGGAAAATCGTCCCGCCGTTCGTTACCTCAAAGTAGCCTTTGCGCGCTTCGTGCGCGCCGGTGAAAGAACCTTTCTCGTGCCCGAATAATTCGGAATCAATAGTGCCTTCCGGGATGGAACCGCAGTTAATGGCGGTAAATGGACCATGCTTGCGATGGCTCATGTTGTGGATAATCTTTGAAAATGATTCTTTTCCACTTCCACTCTCCCCGGTGATCAATACCGACATGTCCGTCGGCGCTACTTGGATGGCCACCCGTACGGCCTGGTTAAGCATGGGTGCATTGCCAATGATACCAAACCGCTGTTTTATATTCTGTAATTCTGTTTCTGTGCCTGTCATAAGTTGTACGAGGTAGCTTACGCTATGTTAATGAAATGGAACATGGGTCAATGTTGGTGTTTTGTCTGTATGCCGGTCGGTTAAGCAAAGTGTGATGGTGATCATTTTACGATGGTACCGAATAACGTTCCCTGCGAACGACTCTCTACTAATACATTGACGTATTCACCCTTATTTTTATTTTCCTTGGGGAAGATCACCACTTTGTTAGCGGAGTTTCTTCCTTGTAAGAAGTCATCTGATCGTCTGGAAGTTCCCTCAATTAACACTTTGTGAATTTTATTTACATCCTGTCCGTATCGGATCAGCGAGATCTCCGATTGTTTTTTGATGATCTCATCGAGCCTTCTTTTCTTAACCTCAAGGGGAATATCATCCGCAAATTTTTTTGCAGCCCATGTTCCGGGCCTTTCGGAATAAAAGAACATGAACGAGTAATCGTATTGCACTTCCTCCATAATGGTGAGCGTTTCACGATGGTCTTCTTCTGACTCGGTACAGAAGCCGGCAATCATATCGGAGGTGATACCACAATGTTCACCTAAAATGGTGCGAATACTTTTCACGCGATCCAAATACCATTGGCGGGAGTAGCCTCGATTCATTAATTCCAAAATTCGGCTGCTCCCACTTTGGACGGGCAAGTGGATATTCTTACAGATATTTTCATGCTTGGCCATCGTATGCAGCACTTCATTGGTGATGTCTTTGGGATGGGAGGTGGAGAAACGCACCCGCAAATCAGGATGCACCAAGGCGACTCTCTCCAGTAAATCGGCGAAGTTGATCATCTGATTTACGCCTTTTTTTTCCAGGCGTGCTTTGTTGTTTTCTTCCTCACTCCATTTGTAGGAATCAACATTTTGACCGAGTAAAGTTACTTCACGATATCCTTTACCAAACAAATCTTTTGCTTCAGCAATAATGGAATGTGGATCACGGCTGCGTTCACGCCCCCGCGTGAAAGGGACGACACAAAACGAGCACATGTTGTCGCAGCCACGCATGATGGAGATGAAGGCGGTCACTCCATTTGAATTCAATCTTACCGGCGTCACATCCGCATAGGTTTCTTCCCGCGACAAAAAAGTATTGACTGCTTTGGCGCCTTCATCGACTTGGGAAATCAGTTGCGGAAGATCCCGATAGGCATCCGGGCCGGCCACCAAGTCAACGATCTTTTCTTCTTCGAGTAATTTTGTTTTCAATCGCTCGGCCATGCAGCCCAAGACACCCACGATCATTTCCGGTTTTCTTCTTTTGTGGCCGTTGATGTGGTTGAGTCGGTGGCGCACGGTTTGCTCTGCCTTCTCGCGGATGGAGCAAGTATTGAGAAAAACGACATCGGCTTGGGCGATGTCAGAAGTCGTATCAAAACCTTCGTGCTGCAAAATGGACGCTACGATTTCACTGTCTGAAAAATTCATCTGGCATCCGTAACTCTCTATATAGAGTTTCCTTTTATTGCCTGAATTATAGTCGGGAGTCGTTTTGACTTCTTCGGTCAATTCCTTGTTTTTATCTAAAATATCCAGGTCGGTGATCAAATGCTGCATCTTCCTTGCTTTTCGGAGTGCAAATTTAAACAAAAAGTTGATCTTTAGTGACAGATTGGCAGGGGATCTGAAGATTTGAAAATTATGAAAGTGGCCATCATTCTCAACGGTATTTCAAGGAAGAAGAAATTCTTCTATGGCGAAATTCTGCCACTACTAATGAAGAAGAAATGGGAGGTGGATGTTTTCGAAACGAGGCACTCGCAACACGCGGTTGAATTAGCCGCTCACGCTGGTGAAGAAAAATTTGATTGTATTCTGGCCGCCGGTGGTGATGGCACGCTCAACCAGGTGCTCAATGGAATGTTGTCGGATCACCAAAACGAAAATGCCTTTCCCACACTCGGCATTATCCCCCTGGGCACTGGAAACGATTTTGCTAGAATGTGTGGCATTCAGCCAGACGCCAACCAGCTTGCTGATCTCTTGGAAAAGAATAATCCAAAGCTAACCGATATCGGAAAAATTAACTGTTGTGATGAGCAGGGTAAAGACCTTACCAAATATTTTATAAACGTTTGCAGCATTGGAATGGGTCCGGAAGTCGTCAAGCGGTTAATGAAAAGTGATCGTTCTCTGGGTCCCCTGCTAACCTATTTGAAAGCCATCACTTCAACTTTCTTTACTCATCAATCCCAGGCGATCCAGGCACGGACTCCAAACTGGGACTGGCTTGGCAGAATGCGCGTCCTGGCTATTGCCAATGGGAAGTCGTTTGGGAATCAAATGTATATTGCTCCGGACGCTTTGGCCGATGATGGTCTATTTTCAACCTTTGTAGCGGGCGATCTACCGTTGTTAAAATTTTTGCTTTGCCTCCAAAAGGTGAAGGACAAAAGAAAGATCAACGATAAGCAAATTATCTACAACCACTGCACTTCCATGGAGGTCACCTCGCTCGAACCTGCTGCGGTTGAAGCCGAGGGCGAATGGATGGGATGGCTGCCGATGAAAATTGAAATGCTTTCTAAACGGATCAAGTTCTTGAGGTAAGGATGAATTGATGCTCCAATTTTAACTTTCTACCTTTAGCCTACATTTAACTTTAACTTTAGACTTTCCACCCCCTATGGCACTCATCAAATCGGTTCGCGGTCATTCTCCTCAATTTGGAAAGAATTGTTTTCTGGCTGATAACTGTACGGTCGTGGGTGAGGTAACGATGGGCGATAACTGCACCGTCTGGTTCAATGCCGTGGTGCGCGGCGATGTGCATTCGATTACCGTGGGCAATAATACCAATATTCAGGACGGGGCGATAATTCATTGCACCTACCAGAAAGCAAAAACGGTCATTGGCAATAACGTGTCGATTGCACATGGTGCCATTGTTCATGGCTGCATCGTTGATGACAACGTCCTGATCGGTATGGGCGCCATTATTATGGACGATGCGGTGATTGGCACCGGTTCGGTGATTGCGGCAGGAGCGGTGGTTTTGCCGGGTACCAAAGTGGAGGCGGGCAGTATCTACGCCGGCACTCCCGCCAGACGGGTCAAAGACGTTGGTCCGGAGATGACGGAGGTCATTGCCCGGACGGCTCGCAATTACCCATTGTATTCCCAGTGGTTTAAGGAATAATGACGTTCAACAAGTGCTTTTCGCCTCTGGATTTGCGCTTAATCTGGAGTATTTGTCATTATCAAATTAGCCTTATATTTGCCCCCTCAAAAAACAACTGAATCGATGAAATGGCCAATACGATGTACTAATTCGACGGTATAGAAGTTGGGGCTATCTCATTTGAAAACTAAACCAATTATTAACACATGAAAAATATTTCCCTCATCCTTAACGGGATTCTTTTAGTGGCCGTAGGCATTTTGTATTTTCTTCATTTCTCTGGTAAGAAAAGTGGAACGGTGTCCTCTATTTCTGCACCTTCTGATCTAAAAATCGCTTATATCAAGTCCGATAGTGTGCTAAAGCACTATGATTACTTCAAAGAAATGAGAACGATTCTGGAGGCAAAAGGAAAAAAACTGGATCAGGATTTGCAAAACCGTGGTCAAAGCTTGCAAAATGAAATTACGTCTTACCAACGCAACATTAGCAACCTGACCATTGGCCAGGCCAAGGCGCTAGAAGAAGATCTGGGCAAAAAACAGCAAAATTTTCGCTTGTATCAGCAGAGTCTTGAGCAAGAGTTGGCAACCGATCAAAATAAATTGACCGAAGCGCTCTATGGACGAATTACCACTTTCCTTAAGAAATATGCCGATGGCAGCGGTCTCCAGGTGGTATTCAAATATGATCAAAGCAGTGACGTGCTGTTTGGTGGTGCCGGTATTGATATTTCTCAAGATGTGATCAAAGGGCTCAACGATGATTATAAAATCGAAAAGCAGAAGCCGGCTTCAAAAACGGATTCAACGGCAACAAAAAAGAAATGATTTCTTCGTTAAGTTTTTGAAATGCCTCCCCCGGGAGGCATTTTGCATTTTGGCGCGCTTATGGAACTCGGAGTCCCATTCAATTTTTCTTTATTTTCGTAGTCATGATTAAGATTAGAAAGGCAAAAATAGAAGAGGTGCCCGCCGTGCGCGAGTTGGCCGTTGAAGTGTATAACGACACCTTTGCCGAGCACAATACACCAGAAAACCTGGAAGCTTTCTTTAAGGATTCGTATGGACTTGAAAAATTCACGGCCGAGTTTTCTGAACCGTCCTCCGCTTTGTATGTGGCCTTAGATGAACTGAAAATTATCGGTTTTATGCGGCTGCGGAAAAATAATGAAGTGGATAACGACCTGGGCACCAATCATCTGGAGCTCCAACGTCTCTATATTCATCGTGATTATCACGGCGGTGCCGTATCCACCCTGTTCATGGAAGAAGCGCTTGCCTTTGCGAAAAAGGGAAAATTCGAATGGATTTGGCTTGGCGTGTGGGAGAAAAATTTCCGAGCGCAACGATTTTATTCCAAGTGGGGTTTTGAGCAATTCGGTGAACATGTGTTTCAAATGGGGGATGATCCCCAGATCGACTGGCTGATGAAAAAGAAGCTTTAATTCAAGCGAAAAATACTTTTCGGTTGACAAGAATTTAATATCCTTTTCTTCCAACAATTTACATACTTTTCAGTTTTAACAGTCTTGGTCTTATTGTTTTCATCCTAACCGAATCGCTCCCTTTCTTAACACCATTAAATTTCATGAGGTTCTTATTTTTTGCCCTTGTTCTGGCTGGCCTATCGGCAAACGGTCAACAAAAATTTTCAATTAATGGGTATGTCAAAGATATCGCCAATGGGGAGGCGATGATTGGGGCCACCGTTTATGTTCAGGAATTGAGTTCAGGGACGACAACCAATGAGTATGGATTTTATTCCATCACCATCCCCCGTGGGAATTATTCATTGAAATTCTCCTACCTGGGCTATGTGGCGATCAACCGGGAGGTGGTCTTGGATAAAAACATCCGGCTTGACCTGGAATTACAATCAGAACCTAAGCAGCTTCAGGAAGTGGAGATCATGGACGACAGGGATAGACCGGCCGCCCAAAACCCGGAGATGAGTACAAATAAGATGGATATCTCCATCATTAAAAAGATTCCTGCTTTTTTAGGCGAGGTGGATATCATCAAAAGTATTTTGCTTTTACCCGGAGTGAGCACTGTGGGAGAGGGGGCTTCCGGCTTTAATGTTCGGGGAGGGAATGTAGGGCAGAACCTGATTTTGCTCGATGAAGCGCCGGTTTACAATTCTTCTCACTTGCTTGGTTTTTTCTCTGTCTTTAATCCCGATGCGGTAAAAGACGTAAAACTCTATAAAGGGGCAATTCCGTCCCGCTATGGAGGAAGGATTTCTTCCTTGTTGGATGTTCGGATGAAGGAGGGAAACAACAAAAAAATGGAAGTAACGGGTGGCATTGGAACCATCTTCAGCAGACTGGCCGTCGAGGGCCCGCTGATAAAGAACAAGGCTTCATTTATAATTGCGGCCCGGCGAAGTTACATCGACGTTTTGGCAAGGCCGTTCGTGCAAGTTTTAAAAAATGGAGGCGCCTTAAATTTTTATGACCTTACCCTCAAGACGAACTATAATCTAAATCCAAAAAATAAATTTTATTTGTCCGGCTACTTTGGGCGCGATAATTTTTTATTCAGCAAAAATCAGGGATTCAGTTGGGGCAACGCGACGGGCACCGCACGCTGGAACCATCTTTTCAACGACCGGTTGTTTATGAACCAAACGCTGGTGTACAGCAATTATGATTATCATTTGCAGTTTGGAAATGATGATTTGAACCGCTTTGTGTGGAGTTCGGCTATCAATAATTACATCTTCAAACCAGACTTCAGTTATTTTATTAACAGCAATAGCGAACTCAACTTTGGAGGAGAAGTGATTTACTACACCTTTGTGCCGGCCAATGCTACGGGAATCACCAACGGAACACCGGTCGATGTCAGCCTGGAAAAAAAATACAATCTTGAAACGTCCTTGTACGCCAGCCACAGTTTAAAATTGAACCCTAATCTTTCGATTGACTATGGGCTTCGCTATTCCAATTTTAAGTTGTTTGGACCCGGCACACAGTACCTGTACAACGATACGGTTCCCGGAATTCGCAAAACCGTGATTGGTTCAAAAGTTTATAAGAAGGGCGAGGTGATTCAAACCTATGGAAATTGGCAGCCTCGATTTTCTTTCAAAGCACAATTGAGTGAGACAAGTTCCATTAAAGGCAGTTATAATCGAATGGTACAGTATCTGCATTTGATTTCAAACACCACGGCCTCCAACCCACTTGATGTCTGGACCCCCACCACGCCCAACATCAAACCAGAAATAGGGGATCAAATTTCGCTTGGTTATTTTCATACCCTGACCAGATCAGCCACCCTGTATGAGTTTTCGGTAGAGAGTTATTTGCGCGTTACCCAGAATCAAATTGATTATATCAACGGAGCGGATCTGCTGATCAATAAATACCTGGAAGGAGATTTATTATCAGGCAAAGGCCGGGCCTATGGAATAGAGTTTTTTGCTCAAAAAAAGACGGGACGATTTAATGGATGGGTCAGTTATACCTTGGCACGAACGGAACTAAAAGTGGATGGGATTAATAATAACAATTGGTATCCCACCCGATTTAATCAAACGCACAATTTGAAAGTCGTAGGCTTTTACGAAATCAGCAAGCGATGGTCATTCTCTTCTGATTTCATTTATACGTCCGGCACGCCAACTACTTTCCCTACCTCACGGGCAACGGTTCAGGGAATTTTGATTCCTTACAATGCCAATGATTCCAGAGGAAATGTCACCTTGCCGAGCTACAACCGGCTTGATATTGCATTTCAATTACAAGGCAAGGAATTTAAAAAAGATGGGAAGAGGCGAAAGAATAAAGATTATTGGGTGTTTTCGATATATAATGTATACGCCCGCAAAAATCCATTCTCCATTTATTTTTCTCAGGTTGACGCGCGCACGTTGCCCGGTCAACCCCAGGTATCCCAAGCCAAACAGTTGTCGATTATAGGTACCCTGGTGCCGGCCATTTCTTATAACCTTAAATTTTAATTGAGATGAATTTCCATAGCAATAAGGTTCAATTTTCTTTGTTG
>Ga0209067_10000731_pt1 | contig 20715 bp, 24 predicted proteins | sample ColStrG_CSR_2013_FD_187199 | JGI IMG/M metagenome (GOLD analysis project Ga0209067, IMG submission 187199) | Freshwater sediment microbial communities in response to fracking from Pennsylvania, USA - Cold Stream Run_MetaG_CSR_2013 (SPAdes)... | ecosystem: Environmental > Aquatic > Freshwater >...
GGACATCATTGCAACTGAGCCAGCTTGCAATCAATCTGAGCCAGAACCAAAATCAAAGTTGCAATGAGCGTGAGCCAGACAAACCGATGATTGCGAGCCAAGGCTCTTATGATTGCAAGCCGCTACAAATATCCGTCAAAACACCAAAACCTTCGACCTTGAGAGCGACAATTACACGCTCAATAATGGCATCAAATGTGCCTTCGACTGTCCGGTTGATGTAGAACTTCATGACGATCTCCTCTGAATTGAATATTGAATTGGAACCATTTGGCGTGACAAACAAAATGCGATGAGATTCGAAGCTCCCACAACATATAGCCATTTGTATGAAGTGAAGGCATTGCCGGACGGTGTTAATATATCAGGCTCCCGCGCCAATTGTACCCATGAGCAACCCTGCGCCAACGAGCAGTACAATGCATGCGGCAATAAATTCGACACCGCGTAATGCAAGCTCCGCTCGAATTCCGTTGGCGTTGGTAACACGCAAGGCCAACCCCTTTGCCAAGACAGCCAAGCTCCCAACAATGCAATTCCGGCGAACGCCATTATTTCAACGCCGTGTGCAGTGGCCTGAAGTGTCTGCGCAGTCGCATGAAACAACAGTGCCAAAACGCCAACAAGTACAATCGCAACAAAGCCTTGCATTAGCGCTGCAAGAAACGACAAAATCAATCCACGTCTTAAAGCCTGTTCATTGACGATCATGTAGGATGTGATCACAGCTTTGCCGTGCCCAGGCCCGGCTGCATGAAATACACCGTAGATGAAGCTCAATCCCGCCAAAGTAATGGCTGCATAGGGACTGATTACGACGGCATGAACTTCTTTGGTGAGCGCCTGCTCGAATGCAATTTGCTGCGCCAATATCCAGCCGAACAGTCCGGTTGGTGCGCCGCCAGCTTCCGAAATACCAATGCTAAACGGATTGTTTGCCAGCGCGGAAGTCGCGCTGGCGAGCAAGGCTAGGCAGGATAAAAGAGTGATCCACTGTTTTGATTTCATATTAACCTCACGGGCAAGCGATGATGATACGGGAGGCCAGTTTCAGACCGAAGTTGCTCCCTGGCGACTGGTTGGCGAAAAAGGCCTCTGAGAGCTTTTTATATTCGTCCACTTCCAGTGGTTTTGGCTTATTGGCACTGGTTGAGCAGCCGTTAGGTGCGCCAGCCAAGGCGATTGGGTCAGTTTCGGCAAAATTAAACTCGACATAAAAGTCAGGATCGTAGACTTGCAGGACGAGAATAGGTTTTGGAGCCTGCGGCTTTATCAATGGCAGATCATAGGTCAGGGTTACGAGCTTATCGGCACCAACATCAAAATGCGGATTAATAGCTGGACCATATTCGAGCGCTACGCCGCCAATTTTGGCAAAAGTGAAATATTTGAAATCTGGCATAGTCGCCATGGTGGTCTTTGCCAGAGGAGCCATTTGCTCGCGCGTCGGTATTTCACCATTCGCCGTGAGGCCTTGCGTCTGAAAAGCCGAATAGGCCTCGTCAAACTTCCAGACGTGCCGGAACCCGGTGACAAGTCCTTGCGCGTCAAACAGGACTTGCGCCCTCGCCGTGACCCAAACATGTGGATGCGCCCAGACAGGAGAGCTTGCAAATAAAAAGGCCGAGATAAGGATGACCAATTTATTCACGGCTTGAGCATCCGCGTCAGGGTCGCATCACCCAGCTTGAAATGGTGCCAGATTGCGGCGGCAATGTGGATTGCGATCATAACCAGCATCAGTTTGAATAGAGTCTGATGCACTATCGCAATCGGAAACCAGAAATAGCTGGCGATAGCACCGGTCAGGCCTTGGGCAATGACCAACCCATAAAATGCCCAATGCGCCAAACGAGCGGCCTTGGTTGTCCAGAGTTCTGGGTTTCCGATTTGGCTTGGCGTACCTTGCCAGAGGCGGAGCAATAGCCGTCCGCCCATCAACACGAGAACCAAAAGCCCTACACGCATATGAAGCTTGTGCAGAATGTCGTCCCAATCCCCAGAGGCATGACCAAGTGTATGGCTTTGGTTCATGCGAACGATGGCGCCACTGGTGGCATATTGAGCAAGGATAAGCGCAGCGATCAACCAGTGCAGGAGGATTTGGATGAGGCTATATTTGGCAGATACCTTATTTAAAAATGTCATTTTGATCTCCAAGTTTAAATTTGTGCAAATAGGGTGTGATCGGTGTGAGGTTTAAACAGCTGGTGCGGTCTTAACCGCTTTTTGGTGCCGGTAGCGCTTGGCCAACCCGTTGAAATAGCTCCGTCCGGGAACCTCCAACACGCGAAATGTCAGCCACGACACTGCAAGAACAATGCAAACGTAAAGCGCCAAGGCCAGATCGTTCGCTAACCGCCAACCCAAGTCAAAGACCAGTGTTTCAATGCTCTCGACGCGAATGCTGCGGGTGGTTTCGAAACCCATGAAATGTGCCACGGCGATAATCGACCGGCTGAAAATGATCTCGACCAAGAAGGCAACCATGTAGATCGAATAGGAGTGCTGCCCCAACCATTGTGATGCGGGAAACTTCAGAAGGCGCGAGACAACGCCGCCCTCGAAAGCAAAAATCCAAACTATGGGTGCAAAAATCAGCGGCGCGGCCACCGACCAAGAGCCAAGATCAACCAGCGAGACAAAGGTTACCATAAATACAAGGCTGATCACCTCGATCAAGCTGGCCTGAAAGAAGTTTCCAATCGCTTTAAGCGACAACAACACCCACAATCTATTGACCAGGAAGCCTGTGAAAAATCCGGCAACGCAGCGCAGCAGGCCGTAATTAAAGGTGACATCCATTCCGGTGGGGGAAAACTTCAAGATCAAAAGCAGACAGGACGGTATGGCAACAAGAGCCAATACGATCATCATTCGCCGCATTAGCAGGCAGAGAAAACCGAATAGCAGATAAACCCAAAACTCCGCCGCGATAGACCAGCTTGGCAGGTTCCAGCCGGTTTGGGAATAAATATGGAAACCGTTGAGAAACGACAGTTCAACTGGAATAGTGCCAAGTGCACGCACACCGGTAAACGGCTCCGCGCCAATACCGCTTCTTATGCCCATCACCCAACGCGCTGCCTCCATCAGGAATAACACCACGAATAAGCCCGCATGCAGCGGCCAAAGACGACCAAAGCGCCGGATCATAAAGGCGACTAAATCCGGTGCAGTTTTGAGCTTGTCAAAATAGCTATGGGCAATCACAAAACCGGACAGAACAAAGAAGAAATCAACAAACAAATAGGCGTTGCGGATGAACGGCAGGTAATAAAAATCGGACTCTCCTTCGAAGCGGTAAACAACGATCATCAGCGCGGCAATTCCGCGCCAACCGTCGAGAGCAAGATAGCGATTGGTGGTAACTGGCATGGCGTGCCCCTTCGTCAGAAGCAACACGCGCGATTGATAAAAACGCGCGTGTTGTGGGTTTCATTCGATCAGGCTTTGACCTCGAGGTTGCCCATCATGCCGAGATCTTCGTGTTCGAGGATGTGGCAGTGATACATGCGCATTCCCGGCAAATCCTGCCGCGTCAACAGCCGCACAGTCTCGCCTCGTTTGACATTGACGGTGTCCTTCAATGAGCGGAACGGCACCTTGGTTTTGACGCCGTCATGCTCGGTCTCAACAATTTGAAACTGCGTGCCATGAATATGAAACGGATGGTCCATATCTGTCGGGTTGCTGATTTCCCATAATTCGACCTGACCGACTTTCGACACTTCATCGCTGCGGCTCATGTCAAAGCTCTTGCCATTGATCAGGAAGCCCATGGTCATGCCTTTCGCGTCCATGCCCATGGTTTCGGACAGGGCGAAACGCCGGGTCAGCGTTGGCGCGCCAAATTCGGCGATGTCGCGGAGTTTTGCAGGCAGCGGTGGCATGAGCGCGGCTTTGTCCGCGGTCACATTGACGCTCAACACGGTGATGCCGTCATCTTGCGGGCGGCCTGGCCCCATCCAGCCATGATCATAGGCGAGTGTGGTGAGCTTCACCGTCCCGGCTTTCGGGAAGGCGACAATTATTTCCAGACGTTCTGCCGGGGCCAATACAATCTCGTTGCCGCTTTCAAACGCCGCTTCGAGCAGGCCTCCGTCTGTGCCGATGATGGTGATCGGCAAACCTCCGAACGACAGTTTCAGGAAACGTGCGCTGGTTGCGTTGTAGAGACGGAAGCGCCGCGATGTGCCGGATGGCAACGAGAGTATCGGGTTTTTCTGGCCGTTGACCAGAATATGGTCACCAACCCGCCCGTTCATGATGTCGATCATGTTGCTTGGTGGCAGCGAACCATCGGCTGAAAGACGCAAATCCGACATCACAACGACCGTGTCGCCATAGGCGGCGGGAATTGGATCGAGCTTCGGTTTGACGATGAACGCTCCTGCCAGCCCGCGATAGACTTGTTCTGCGGTTTTATGGTGCGGATGCGGATGATACCAATAGGAACCGGCGCTGTTGGCTGGGATATCGAAGGCGTAAATGCGTTCGGAACCGGACTTGACCGGCTCCATTGGCCCGCCATCCTGATTGGCTGGAACCACTAGCCCATGCCAGTGAATGGTGCTGTCCTGCGCCGGGATTTGGTTGGCGAAGCTAATCTCGACATGATCACCCTCGGTCACTTCAATCAATGGGCCGGGCGTCTGACCATTATAGGCCAGAATATGCGTATCCAAACCTTTGGCGAGTTGCACTTTTGCGGGCGCGGCGGTGAGCTTGGCCGTAAACTTGCCGGTTCCCGATGATATATTAATCAACCGTGTCGGCTCTTTAAAAGGAGCGCCTTCCGGCAAAGGCACCGAGCTTCCTGCGCTTCCACCCATCATACCGCCCATACCGGACATCGAGTGGTTCATTTGCATATGGTTCATTTGTGCGTAAGCGCTGCCAACAACCAATGTTGACGCGCTGGCAAGAAGAAACTTGCGACGGTTCATAATCATAACTCCAAAATATCATGTGAGATCAGCATCAGCTCAAAGGGCTGATGTGTTCAAATCGAGCTCGGTTGGAGACTAGGATTTATGGCGTCCACCAACTCTCATCGCGAGAAATCTCGCGCGCAAGCTCACAAAATTTAAGGGAGATTAGAACCTTGGCGGGCGGAAAGGCGGCAGGCCGCGATCAAACGGCTGAAAGGTTTCGTCGGCAAAGGCCGAGCGAATGATGACAATCTGTGGAAACAGAATTGGCTCAGATGTCGTCAGTGCAGCACCGAAACACTTCAATGAGCAGGCGGCCCCAAAAGCGCAACAGCCATTGTCATTTTTGACAGGGGTGGAGCCATGCCTCTCACAATCGGTCGAAACATTGACCTGAGCATTGTTAATGGAGTGGTGCATATGATCTGACGCGGCATGAACCTTAGACAACAGAGCGCAATGAGCCTTTTCTGCATGATCCATATGCATCAAGCCTGCATTCGCACTGGGAATCAGCACAAACAAGAATGTCATCAAACAGGCAATGAAGAGTCTAATCAGTCTCATAAAGCGCTAATCTAAAATCAGAGCGACCAATTCATCGCTCACGGAGATCATTTAATCTTCGCACCAGCGCATGATTTGGTCAATGATAGGAACGAAGAAAGGTGAAGCTGAGAACGCAGATTGAAATAAGTCAAATCCTGGTTGTTTTGAGCCAAAAAGGAAAGCCAAAATCACCACAAAGAAACACTGGAGATATTTGACGGTTCGGATAAATACCTGCGCGCTCACTGCCCCTGCACGGTGATGCTGCATTTTTGTTCCTTACCGGCCTTCTTCGCCGCCTCGGTGCACCCTTGGATCGCCTCTGTATTAGCGTTCATGAGGTGCCACGCGTTAGCAAGCGCGCGCGCGCCGGCCGGGTTTCCTGCTTGCAGAAGATCGGTTCCGGCCTGCCAGCGAGAAGAATTTCCCGTCGCCCAGGCGGCAAGATAGCTACCGCCCGGCGCAAAGGCTCCAAGCAGCGGGAACAGCACCAACCCTGCGGCAATGCCTGCTCCGATCGCCCAGAATCGCGCCCGTTTCTGCGTTTCTTGAGTTCGCGCCGCACCAATAATCGCCGTGAGATGCTGCCGTTCGCGTTTCACAAAATCCGTCTCGTCATGCAAAGCGCGCAACGCCTCGCGCATGATGTCGGCTCCGGCTTGGGCGATTGTCCGCCCGTGCTGCTCGGGCGTCAGTCTAACCGCTGGGTGGCGTTCAATTCCGGCAAGACGAGCCTCGACACTGGTTAATCCCTTGACCATCGCACCGAATGACGGCGCATAATCGGGTGCCGCCACGTTCTCAATGACCTTGGGCAAGGCTTTGATGGCCTTGTTCAGAACGGCAATCTCTCCCCTAAGATCAGCGAAAGCCCGCGCCGCGCCGCTGTCATCCTGATCATGCTGGTCACTCTGATCATCCCCGGCTGTCATACCCTCTTCCATTTTTAACGCTCCATACCCTGACCGCGCTGCCGCTGTCCCTGCTCAAGCCCGCGATCAACACTGTTCTCAAGCGCCTGCCCGACCTGATGTTTTTGGAGCGCCCGCCCAAGGCTGGAACGCTCCTCGATGCCAAAGTGCTTTTGCTTCTCGCGCAGCGCGGTTTCAACCCGCATGTCTCCCCCGATTTCAGCGGCAACGGAACGCATCTGCGCCTCAATCCTCTGGCGGGTTTCCATATGCTCGTGGCCACGAAGCTTGACGTGCTCTGCTTCTAATCCGTTCCAACGCGCCACCAGGCGCTCGGCCCGGACGTTGGGATCAAGCTGTGCCTGACGCTCGCGATCCATACCGGCGACAAGCTTCGCCGCACGGTCTGACCCTTTTAATTCCGTCATCGCGCGCCGCGTTTCAGAATCGTAGTGCATGGCCGACTGCAACTCGCGGGTTAATCCGGGCCGAACCGCGTCCAGAGCCGCCCCTGATCTTGCCAGCGCCTGTTTCTGGTGCTCCACAATCGGCAAGCCCATGCCCTGCATTCGCGCAGCGTCGGCATAGGCCTTGGCGTAACCTTCGGTTATCTGCAACAGGCGACTTCTCTCTGTCTCCATGGGCGAAATCTCCACGGCTGGAGCCACCCGCTCCGCACTCGCGCGCGCTGCCCCCCGGCCAGATTCCAACCGCAGCCCGGCGAACATGCTGCGCTTTTTGGGAAGGTGCTGCACCGCCAAAGCCTCGGCCTCAGCCGCGCGGTTGTTCTGCGCCGATTCCGGCTTTCTCTGATGCTCCAAGCCCTCCGCCACCTGCTGGCGTGGCTTCTCCGCATGGCCGCCGACACCCTGCGCATTTCCAGCGCCCGGCGCGTCGAACTTCCATGCTCCTTCTTGGCCACGCTTTTGCTGATGCTCCTGACCTTCAACCACCCGCTGGCGCGGCCTATCCGCATTACCAGCACCTTGTGCATTGCCCGCGCTAAGCACGACGCGCTCCCGATCTTCAACAGCCACCTGCCGCGCCACCTCGATTTCGCTTTTCACCCCAAGCGTCTCGGCAATACCCCGCCGCTCGGCATAGTCTTTGGCATAGTCGAGCGTCGTTTCTTTTGAGCCGTCGCGCCCAAGCCGCTCGGCAAGGTTCTTCAAAAGATGGGTTTTCAGAACATCAGCTTGACCCGGCGATTGCTGCTGGCTTCGGCCAGCGAATTCCTCTTTTGCTGCGTAAAGCTGTGCCCCGTCGCGGTGCCGCGTCATGGCAACATAGGTCAGATGCCTATCCATCGTGCCGGACGCCAAAACGAACGATCGGTCAACCGTCGCGCCCTGCGTCTTGTGGATTGTCGTCGCATAGCCGTGGTCAATCGCCGCGTAATCAGCCACCGCAACCGACACAACGCGTTCAGCACCATCCCGGCCCTTGCCATCAAGGCGCGCAATAATCCGGCCCTCCTCAACCTGCGATACGGTGCCAAGCATCCCGTTCTTGACGCCAAGGTCGCGGTTGTTTTCCAGAAACACAATGCGGTCGCCGCTAGCGAATGCCCGTGTCCCGTCGTTGGTCTGGAACACAAGCTCGCGCCCCAAAGACTTGTGACCCAAGTACTCACCCTGCCTCTTCTGGCCAGTCGCCAACTTGTCAATCTCAGGTTGGCTATTTGCCGATTGACTACTTGCTAGTTGGCCGCGCTGCTGACGGGCGGCGCGAATGTCGGCATTCAGCGCCCGCACATCAACGCGACGATGCGCCATGGCAACCCGCGATCCATCTGGTCGTTGTTCCATGTCGCGCATGTAATCCCGCACGATCTCGGCGCGTGCCTCGTCCCTCGTCTGTGCGAAGGTCACCGCGCCCTGTTCAGCATAGGTGCTCAAACCCTCCGCCGTTTTGTGCCGCGCGAAGTCGCTTGATGCCGCGCGCTGCCAGTCCTGCCTCTGGCGGCGAATGTCCTGCAATTCAGCAAAACCAACCCGCTCGGCTATGGCCCGGAATGGTGCCCCGGCTCCGATTGCCTGCAACTGCTCATGATCGCCAACCAGCACCAGCTTCGCGCCGGTGCGCTCGGCCTCGTTGACGAACCGCGCGAGTTGGCGTGATCCAACCATGCCCGCCTCGTCGATCACCAGCACGTCTTTGGCGGTGAGTTCGCCGCGCCCGGCGTTCCAGCCATAATCCCATGATGCCAGCGTGCGCGACGCAATCCCGGATGATTCCTCCAAGCCTTCTGCCGCCTTGCCGGACAAAGCCGCGCCATGAACTCTATAGCCTTCCGCCTCCCAAGCCTGGCGCGCTGCTGCGAGCATGGTGCTCTTGCCTGCCCCCGCGAACCCAACCACCGCAGCAAGTCCAGCCGCTCCGGTGATATGTTCCACGCCCTGCCGCTGCTCGTCGCTCAGACGCGCATTGCCGATAGCCTGCTCGGCCTCGGCCTTCGACACTTCGCCGCGCTCCATTCTCGGCCAAACATCGGCTGCAACATTCAAGCGGATCGCAGCATCATGAGCGCTAAGCGCCGCCTCGACATACTGACCGTTGACGCCATGATTGAAGCGCTCACTCATACGCATGGCGCTCTCCGCCATGCCGCGCTCGATCTCGACCATTTCCCGGGTTGAATAGCGCGCCAGATGAACCTCGCCCTGCGCGTCAACCCGCTCGCCCTGCAACTCCACCAAAGCTGAGGATGTCATCACCTTCGCAAACACTGAACGAAAGGCTTCCGGTTGATCGATATAACGATGCAGCGCCCGCGCCACATCATGCCGGTCAAACACGCTCTTCTCGCCCGTAATGATAGCAAGAACCTGCTCCGGCTTCTCCCGGATCAATTCAGCATTGCGCTGTGCCGCTTCTGCGTCCAGCCGCACCCGCGACACATCCAACCCGCGCCGCTGCATCTGCGTCGCATGAACTCCCATATGCTGGGTTGGTTCAATCTCTACCCCCCGCTCCTGATAAGAGCGGTGATCGATCCGCATATCGAGACCCGCCGCCGCCATCCGCTCGTTGGCGATCTGCTCCCACGACTGACGAATGTCGCGAAGCTGCATTTGCGATAGGGGCAACTCACGCGACAACAGCCACTTGTTCTCCCGCTCTAACATCGTCTTGTCGCCAAGCCCCGCTGCGCCAACGCTTCTGACCGTCATCATCAAATGCGCATGATGATTACGATCATCGCCCTTAACCTGGCCCGAAGAAGAACCATGCGGTGCATGAATGGCAAAATCCACCGCTGCCCCATAGCGATCGGCCAAGCGCTGCGCAAACTCCCGTGTTGCCTCAAGCCGCTGCTCTACTGAGAGCTCATGCGGCAGGGCAATCTCGAATTCGCGGGCGACTCGGGCGTCCTTGCGGTTTTCGGCGCGCTCCGCTGCATTCCACAAAACCGATCTGTCTTTCGCCCAATCTGCTTCAACCCCGGACGGAATGACAATCTCGGCATGTTCCATTCCGCCGCGCCGGGTAAAATCATGCGTCAAGCCATCGCGCTCATTGGTGAGGCATTCCCCGGCGCGGTATGCCGCAGAGGCTACAGCGCTTCGCCCTGATGAGCGCGAAATCGGCTTCATGCTCAAATGATAGATGGCCAAATTAATGATCCGAATTCAAAACCGCAATAACAAAGTTCGTAAACACGTTACCAAGCCTTGAGTTGCGCAGCAACTCGTAAGTGCGCCCTTATAAACAGAAACTCGCTGCGCTCCTTCTTGTTTAGGTGTATACTTGTAGCGCATTGTTTGGCTGTCTTTGATTGTTATTTCTGACATTACGACCACCAGTGTTCATTGATTTATCATTGACAAGATTCGTCAAATTCGCGAATTGCTAGGCAAATGTATTTCTTTACCTGATGAGCCGAAGAGGAACTGAACAGAATGGCGCGTAAATCAATCGAGGAACGGCTCGCACAGCTTGATGCGCAGCGAAAGAGCCTTCAGGCCCGGCTTGGTAAACAAGACCGCGCCAACGATACCCGCCGCAAGGTGCTCCTTGGAGCACTGTTGTTACGGCGTCTGGAGAGTTCAAACGATCCCGAATTAACCAAGCGCCTGGGTGACTGGCTGCGCCGCGAATTGCCGGGCTTCCTCACCCGCGATGCCGACAAAGAACTGTTTGCCGATCTGCTGAAATCAGAAGCTGTAAGCGCCGCTGAGGAAACCGCCGGGGAGACCCGCGCATGAACCAGGCAAATCTGGCATGGGGAGCGTTCAGGAACATGCTGCGTGCCGCATTTGACGATCCGATATGGGCAATTTCCAGCCTGATCATGGCTCCCTATCGCGGCGGCCTCTATGTGCTGCGCGCCGGTCTGTTCATTCTGACCGTGGCGGTCGCGCTCTCATTCGCAGCCCATGCCATGCCGCAGCAATGGTTCATTGCCCACATGGTCGCCAATCTTGTCGTCGTCGCTTTCATTCTAAGTCTCAGCCTTCGCGCCCTCACCAATCCGATGATCCTGCACTTTGGCACTATGGAAGGCCAAACCCATGGCTCGGCCCGCTTTGCCAGCGACAAGGAAGTAGCAACCTTCACCCAATCAACCTCAGGTCTGCTGATTGGCCGCGATAGCAAAACGGACAAGCTCATGCGCTACGATGGCCCGGCCCATCTCCTGACCATGGCACCAACGCGCACCGGCAAAGGTGTCGGCACCCTCATTCCCAACCTGCTCACCGCTGATCGCTCGGTGATCTGCATTGATCCAAAAGGCGAGAATGCCAGGATTACTGGTCGTGCCCGCGACCGCTTCGGCAAGGTTCATATTCTCGATCCCTTTGGCGTCACCGGACAGGTTTCCGCCGCCTTCAACCCCCTTGCTGATCTTGCCCCAGACAATCTTGATGGTGCCGAGGATGCCGCCACCCTCGCCGAAGCCCTTGTCTATGACGCGCCAGGCGAAGCGGGCGACGCCCATTGGAACGAGGAAGCCAAAGCCCTGATCGGCGGTATCCTCCTCTATATTGCCGCGCAAGAGCCGCTCAACCGCCGCACCCTAGCTACCTTACGCGAATATCTCACCCTTGCCCCTGCCGAGTTCTCGAAACTGTTAGAGCGTATGCAAGCCTGCACATCGGCCTTTGGACTGATCGCCCGCGCCGCCAATCGCTTTGTCGGCAAAGCCGATCGTGAAGCTTCCGGCGTCCTCTCTGCTGCACAGCGCCATACCCATTTTCTCGACAGTCCCCGCATGACTGCAGTCTTGGAGCGATCGGATTTCGCCTTTGGTGATCTCAAAAGCCGAACCGCGACCGTCTTCCTTGTCTTGCCACCTGATCGTCTTGGAGCCTATTCACGCTGGCTGCGCCTGCTCATCGCCCGCAGTCTCACCGACATGGCCAGAACACCGGCAAAGTCCGCCCCACTGGCTCCGCCAGTGCTCTATCTCCTCGACGAGTTCGCCGCGCTCGGCAATCTCGCACCCGTAGAACGCGCCATGGGCCTGATGGCCGGTTATGGTGTCCAGCTCTGGCCGATCCTGCAAGATATCCATCAATTGCGTGCGACCTACGGCCAGCGCGCCGGGACATTTCTGTCCAATGCCGCTGTTCTCCAGGTCTTTGGCGTCAACGATCACGACAGCTCGCGTCTCGTCTCTGACCTCTTAGGTCAAGAAACCGTTGTATTCCAGACCATGAGCACCGCATTGGACGCCGATGAAACCGGCATAACCCTCAACCAGCATAATATCAGCCGCTCGCTGATGACACCCGACGAAATCCGCAACCTGCCTGCGTCCGCCCAATTGCTGTTCGTCGCCGGACAGCGGCCAATGATCGCCCGGAAAATCACCTATTACGAGGAAAAGGAATTCCAAGGCTTGTTCGATAAAGCGTAAGGGCGTGGGACAGGAGTGCTTGCGCGTGACTTTGACCAAGAGTGGCGGGGGTCACGCCCCCGCGCGCCAAAAGGATTTTTGCAGGCAAGATGATGTGAGGTTTGATATCATCCCCGACTCCATTTTTGCCTTTTTAAGCCGCTCTTTTCGTGCTATAGTGCGTTCCTAAATTTGTAATGCACTAAGGAGGTCATAATGGCCGTCGCCGCAACAGCACCAAACAGCGTCAAAGTGATCGGTTCCAACGGGCAGATTTCACTTGGAAAGCAATTTGCAGGACGCCAGGTTCTTGTGGAGGAACATGAGCCCGGTGTCTGGCTTATCCGAACTGCCACCGTCATTCCTGACAATGAGCGCTGGCTGCAAGCCCCGAAAGCCGCAGACGATCTTGGCAAGGCTCTGGCTTGGGCTAAATCCAATTCTGCAAGCGATGAGTCCGTCAATCATGTGCTGGCGAAGTTGAATGACTAAACCAGCACATCAGACCGTCCGGCTTGACTTGAACAATCCTATATTTCAGGAAAACTTGTTCGGTTTGCAAAAGCCAGATCGCCATTCTGCATTGGAAACGCTGAATAAGCTGCGCCAGCTGATATGGAGCCAAGTCTATGCAGACAATGGCTTGAAATGGGAAAAAATCGCCAGCATCACACCGCCGCTCGGAATTTCGGCGGTTTATTCACTGCGCATCACCCAGTCAAAGCGCGCTACAGCCTATCGTGACGGCGATTTTCTTCGCTTTTTGACCATTGCTCCAGACCACGACGCCACTTACGGCAAAAAGTAACGGGCGGTTAGATCGCATGGTTATGTTTGTCGCTTCGCCCAAGGTGTTTGTTGCCAAAGTGGCGGCACCAAACACGTTAAAGCAAACTGTCGATGCGGCAGCCCAATATCGCTCGTGCTTTTGACCTGAGTGAACTATAAGAAGCCCGCAACACACTTCATCACTCCGATTTTCATTATGACCTGAACATTCGCGGCCCGCCAGTTCCGCCACTGTTTTCTCACGTCCTTTTGAAAGTAAGAGCATTTCCATGAATTATAAACGCCGCAAACCACGCTGCAAAAGCACCCGTCACGGAACTTTTCCGCACGGCTCGCCCTCGCACTGGGACATCCTGTTTCACACGCGGCCACGCCGTCGCCGCGATAAATCAGGCGAAAGAAACATTCTCAAAGGCAAGGATAGCGAGGCCTGCCTGTGGGACGTCGCCAATCATAAGCCGCATAAATACTACTGGTGATCTGCGCTAACCTCTTCCCCATTCCCGCGCCCCTCAAAATGCGCCGTAGGAAATGGGGAAGAGAACATTGATCAACCAGCAGTCTGAATTAAACAACCATCGTTCGTTATATAGAACGCGAACTTGACCACCTCTCCTTTCGGAGAGCCTAATGACGTGGTCGTGATGGCGTATTTGCAGGATAGAATTCTAAAGAGTTCGCCCGCGTTGCGGCGTGATGGCCTCAAAGAGGCCATCACTAGGCCCATTTATGGGCCGTCTTGCCGCAAAGGGAAGCGGGCGTCCGCTTTTGTACAGTGTGCTAGGTTTAAAAGAAGCAGAATAAATAACTTGTTTCTCTGTGGCCGTCATAAAACTACCCCCTATGCCAGTAGAAGAGCCAGCCTGTTCAAAACTGCTTTTTTGAACTTGAAATACTCCGCTGCCACTCTCTCGACTCGTTGATGCTGAAATGCTTGCGCCCTGTCCTGCCCTATTCAGCAAAGCCCGCGCGGCTGCGCGATGCTGAGCGTCCTCGCTTGCCGTCATCTGATGTGCCCATAGTGCCTTGCGGCGCGGGGCGCGCTTGATCCAGGTCAGCCAGTCTTCTGAAATTATGGTGATGATGTTCGACTTGTGCTTGGCCCGCCATTGTGGCCGCTCTTCGATAGCCAGCAGGCCCAAAACCTTGGCAATGCGAATGGCCTGCTTGGCCCAGCTGAGCGACACCCCGGCTCGGTCTGCAAGCTCCTGCATCGTGCAAGTACAGCGGCCTTTGCTAAACACATCATCGGCGACAATCCGCACCACGGCCAATTGCCCGACTGTGAAATCCCGCTCCAGGTAGAATGGCAAGGGTGACGACATGCCAAGGCGGTTCTTGCGCTGCCACCGTTCAGATGTTCGCTCGCGCAGCACGCGGCGCTTTGGCGGAAAATAGCTTGGTAAGCCTCCAGGTTTTCCGCGCGGAATGGGCAGTTGAATCTTACTGATCCCGTCCACCAAAATCTTTTGAGAAATGTCTCGTGGCGACCTGATCTGCTGACGGCGCGCATGAGCCAAAGCAAACACTGATTCGGCCTCCAACTCACTCAATCCGCCTGCGCCAAAAGCTTGGGCAGCGGCTTTGACGATATCATCCACCTGAGTAAAATTATGAGCAGCCACCATCGCTGCCTGCAGATGCCCTGCAAACATGATCCATTCTCCAAAGGTTACCCCCGGAAAAGCGATAAAAGCCAGAAACCAGACAATATTCTTCTTCAGCGCTGAAAATAGCACTTGCGAAATATCAAAATATCGGGAAAATCAAAGTCACCACAACATTCAATTTCCCCGGTTTGCCGGGCACCGGCCCCGCTTCATGCGGGGTTTTGTGTTTCTACATACGTCTCCATCGACTCAGCACCGCTTCAATTGCGCTGTCTGTGAATCTTGCCTGATTTGAATGAAAAGGCCAACGTCAAAGATTGCCCGCCACTAGGCAAAAAATGCCTGGTTATTTAGAATAATTCTAAAATAGAAATTATTTAGGGCTTCTTGCTAAGAGCAAGAACAGCGTATTCCAAGGTTTCCCCTAGACCCCATCCATTTTTATCGGCAATTTTGCAAAATGCTTCAATCGTCTCAGGCCTTGCTTTTAAATTGAATTGAGCATTTCGCCCTGTGCGGCGGCGACGTTCAATCTTATAGGCAACGTCGGCAGTTTCCCCTCCCGTCGCAGCAATGGGTTCTCGACTTTTGAAACCAACAGATTCGGCAATTTGCCGCGTCGCCTGCCTTTCAGATTTAGGGCTAGCATTAATTGGCTTTGAATTAGCCCATGATGTCGGCTCGAAGTCATCCAACTCACTGCCAAAGCCAAGATTTGGTCGAGAAGTATTCATCATGCCACCCTTTTATCTTGCGAAATTTGCTTGAGCTTAGACAAAACCTCTCCGGCAAATTCTCGCGCGTTATCTCTGGCTTTTTCGAGGTTGCTGACGACTTTAGAATCCAGCGTTGCAAGCGTTCCTCCAAAATCAAAGATGTCTCGATATGCCGCCCGCTCTACAATCGTGGTCATAAAGACATCAACACCATTGAGAGAAAGCTGCTCTTGCACATTCCGCATCGATCTGGATGTAACAGCGGCACTCGTTCGCGTGAGCAGCACGCTATGAGCAATATTTCGACGAGACATTCGCTCTTGATTGCGAATAAGACGGATAGTTTTTGCACCACCCTTTGCATCCATCGCAGATCCTTGTGTTGGGATAATCACGAGGTCTGCCATTCCAATTGCGCTGGCAACCATAAGGCTGGCCGTTCCTTCCAAATCTACAATCACAAATTGTGAATCGCGTGATGACTCTTCAATTTGGTCTACGATTGTATCTTCGGAGACGTTACTTAGAATCTGAATGTTCTGTGGCTTTCCATCTAAAGCGCCCCATTGAGAAATCCATTTCTCTGGGTCGGCATCAATAATTGTGACCGCCGCTCCCCTCACCGCCAATTCTGACGCCAACAATAACGCGGCTGTGGTTTTTCCAGCCCCGCCCTTTGGATTTGCGAACGCTATCGTTGCCATGAAGTCCTCCTCATAAGAATCACCGCTTCAATAGTAGCTACTCGATAGTTAACAGATAGCTATCTAAATAAGAATATCAGATAGCTATCTATTAGCATACAGCTAGCTATCTAGTAGCTACTATACAAGAGAGACTTTGCGCCTGATGTAACCTGCCGTTTCTGTAAGGCACCGAGCCGCGTTAGGGATGGAAGCCGGATGGCCGAGACGCCTTGAGGCTTGGTGCGCTGGCACAATAGCCCGACCGCGCATCTTTGCGCGGAAACGCTGCCTGAAAATAACGCCTTATCTCAAAACCACAAAGTTCGCCAATAGAGAACTTTGTTCTTGACTGCATCACCGTAAATAATTATCTTGGTGGTGCTTGGAGACTTCGGAAGGAAAAGTCATCACACCCAGAGTTGGCAACCAACCAGCTCGCGGAGAGGCAACTCTCTACAACTTAGCTGCGGCGACGACCTCTCCCCCTGAGAGCCGCGCCTCGGCGAAGCGAGACCCGACGAAGACTGTCGGGTCTCAGGCATTTTGGATTTAGTCGCCATGATCCGTTTTTCTGCTGGCGAAGACCTCACTTTGCAATTTCGCGGGTGAGCAGCAGAGAAGGAGGCAGCAATGCCTGTTCTACAATCCAAGCCGTGGCGGCAGCGACTGAATAAGGCGGTTAATTGGCCACGTTGGCTACTTAATCCGCGTGTGCTTCGAGGGGCTATTTCGATAGGGATCGCTATTTTTCGCCTTTGGCAATTTTGGCAATCCTTAACCGATAGGTCTGATGGCTAGGTCGCATTCCACTGTGTCTCAGCAGGGAAAGAAAGAGCAGGAGCAAAATGTTATCAGAAGCGTTACGGCTAATTCGCGTCTTTCATGACGTTAAACAAAACGAACTCGCCGAACGGTTTGGGGTGTCAAAATCATATCTTTCAGAGATTGAAAGCGGTAAAAAATTACCTTCTATCGATTTTATAAAGAAATACTCGACTGAGTTTAGCATACCTGCCTCTTCAATCCTCTTTTTTTCAGAAGAGCTTGAAAATCAAGGTTCAAAAGCCACTGTCACAGATAGAGCGAGAGCAGCCATTGCAAGCAAGGTATTGAGCTTCTTGCAGCTCATTGAAGCGAGAGCAACAGCCAATGCCGAAGAAGTCGCATAACTATCACAGCGAACAAGACAGCCCGTTTTTCAAATTGAAATCCAAAGAAAAACTAGCTGATTTGCTGTTCGTGAGTTTGGAAAAGCTCAAATCCCTTTCTAAATCCGAAGGCCTCTATTTCGAATTTCAAAAGAAAAAAGATAGCGGCGGATTCCGCCTTATCAGCGCGCCACGTGATGATCTGAAAAAAATCCAAGCAAGAATAGCAGATTTATTGCACCGGCTCGCGCCGCCAGATTATCTCTTCGCTCCTGTAGCAGGACGATCATACGTAGATAACGCCGCCAGACATATCGGAGCAACGTCTGTTCGTCTCCTCGATATTGAAGACTTTTTCCCAAGTTGCACGGCTAACAAGGTCATATGGTTTTTCATAAAGCGCATGAAATGCTCACCTGATGTTGCGGCAATTCTGCGCGGCATTGTGACCAAAGACGGCGCATTACCACAAGGCAGTCCGTGCAGTCCAATACTTGCATACCTTAGCTATGTGGAGATGTGGGAGGAAATTGACAGGCTAGTGCGTGAAAGCGGCTGTCAACAAAGCGTGTATGCCGATGATATTACCGTTTCAGGAATAGCGGGCGCTATCGTTCCCGAAGAATTGATTTGGGATATAAAACAAACACTTTTTAAACATGGGCATAAATACAAGGTCAGCAAAGAACGCAGCAAACACAAAAAACCGGCTGAAATAACCGGCGTGATCCTTCTTCAAAATCAACTCAAAGCGCCCAATAGGCAACACCAAAAGCTCTATAACCTTCGCCAAGACCTATCGGCAAAACACACGCCAAATCGGCGACAAAAGCTTGAGGCACAACTCGTTGGACGCGAAGCCCAATTTAAACAGATCGTTGCTCCAAGGGTAGTAATGCGGCAAAAATAACCCCGCCAAGCGCCAGCCTGGCTGGGTATATTCCGGTCAATATTCCTGAGCCAGCATGATAGTCAGAACGCGCACTGTCTGGGCGGGATCGGCGGGATTTTCAGAACCAGATTCCATAGCCTGATCGTAATAGTCGATCTTCCAGAAAATGCGGTCGCAGCCGTGATCGAATGCGCCAAAATCATGCTCCCCGTGAGGATCGTTGTCCTCGGTGAACTGATCGAAGGCCATGACCTTGCCAACGATGGCCGCTTGATCCTGAAAGGGCAGGGCGGCAATGCCGGAAGCCATGAGGCGCTTGCCTCCGCCGCTGAGTGTGCGGCGGAAGCTGTCGTTCAAGCGACGGATGGTGAGGAGCGTGTCTGACATTAGCGGCCTCCCTCGGTGCGGGGTTCGCGGATAACGATTTCAGCGCCGGACAGGGGCAAGGTAGTCGAGCTTCACATTGAAGCCCTTGCCGTCCTGATGCGCCCAAGCTGCGCCGATTTCAGTCCAGTGGTTTTTATCAGCGCCGGTCTTTCTGACCGCGTAGACGCGATTGCTGGGGTGTTTGGAAGTTTCGGTCTTCGTCATGGTCTTTCCTTTCGAGTTAGGAAGTCGCCGCGCTGGCGACCTCGTTGCCCGTTTGGATTACCGAGACGAATGGAGCGAAGCGGTCAAAAGCGCTGCCTTAAGCGCCTTGCCGTAATGGAGGGGAGCCCGTAGGGAGGAGGCCGTTCGGTTTTGACGACGAGCGCCATGTCGGTAAAACGCGGCATATTGAGAGGTCGTTTGCGCTGGCGTCATCCACCGAACAGGGCGCAACGAAGACAAATTCGAGAAAAAGAACAATCTCGAAGATTGCCGGAAAGGGCACGCTTGACACAATCAGCGGCCTGTAAATAGCTAAGAAGCTTAGTGCGTCGAAGGGTTGCTGTGTGCTTTCCACAAATCTGGGATTTGGCAAATGACGACACGCACGGTGACTATCGATCCTCTATCTCCAACTCCGGCGGTAGAAGACCCTGAGATTAAAGAAGCTCTTGACGCGAAAACTGGCGATTTTTTCGATACCGTAAGATTTATTAAGGCGCTTAGGTATGACAAATATATTGAATTAAGAGCTGAAATTCGAGAACATCTGCACACAGAAAAGAATATGTACGAATGTGCGGAATGCTTCACGCCCGTATATCTCATCAGCAGCAAAAATAAGCGCGTCTCGTTTCGCCATACGACTGAGAATGGTTCGTGCCGTGCCATCACGCGCGGCATTCTTTCACAAGATGAAATCAATGCCAGAAAATATAATGGCCTGCGCGAGAGTGAAGCCCATAAGCGTATAAAACGCCAAATAGAACGAAGCCTTCTTGCTGATCCGTCTTTCCGCAACATTGTTCTGGAAGCGACATGGCGTTCATCTGGAAAGCCTAAATCCTTTCGTCGACCTGATGTAAGGGCAGAGGTTGGTTCAGGGAAAATTGTTTTTGAAGCCCAGCTCTCAACGACATTTTTGACCGTGGTGGTTGGACGGCGCGTGTTCTATCGAGATGAGAACGCTCTCTTGGTTTGGGTTATGGCGCGTTTTTCGCCAAACGATCGAACGCAAATGGCCGACGATCTCATTTTTACGAACAATTCAAATGTTCTCATTGTTGACGAGGAAACAGCGCGTATTTCCGAAGAGCGCCACAATTTTCATGTGCGCTGCCACTACCGACGACCATTACGCGACAAAGGCGGCATAATTGACCAATGGGAAGAGCAGATAGTCTCGTTCCACGATCTGACGTGCGATGTGGAAGCTGGCAAGGCTTATTTCTTCGACTACGCGGGCGCAGAAAAAAGCTTACGTGCCGAGCTGGCATTTGACGCAGAAAATCAGCTTCGGGCTGAGTTCTTTGTACTTTGGGAAGCCCCTGAAAAATATGATGCCGATCTCAAATATCGGCAAAAATGGGATGATCTGAGAACAACCCTTGAACACCGCAATATCGCAATTCCGCTTTCCCCAAATTACAGTACGTCCTTTCGGAATCTAATAAATTCGATTTTGAGTGCAAAATCTGGTGCGCCTGTAGGATGGAAATTTAACCAGCTGATTCAAGTCGCCCATCACATCGCGAACCAGTCTCCAGAGAATGTTTTGGCCTTTGGTTACGCTGTTAAACACTTTGGACGCGACGGTCTAATCAAGGAACAAGATCGGTCTGGAAAATGGAACGAGCTGGCCAGAACCATTAAATTGGCTCTGGCAAAATATGATCCACAATACATGCCAAGCGAAGAGTTCCTTGCGGCCTTGCTCATGCTTTTTCCAATCATTGGGCAAAAAATTCTTGGATTCTTCTCAAAAATCGAAAGCCAATTAGCCGACACGATTGAATAGCTTTTAATCGTGGGACGTCACCGGTGACACCTGTCACCGGCCTGCCAATGGCAGAGCCGTGGCAACCTGCTCGCATCACAAGAAGCATTGTGAAAGGCATAGGGTGAAATCTTTCACCATGTAGCTGTAGCGGCTTGCAATCATAAGAGCCTTGGCTCGCAATCATCGGTTTGTCTGGCTCACGCTCATTGCAACTTTGATTTTGGTTCTGGCTCAGATTGATTGCAAGCTGGCTCAGTTGCAATGATGTCC
>Ga0209067_10000732_pt1 | contig 20699 bp, 22 predicted proteins | sample ColStrG_CSR_2013_FD_187199 | JGI IMG/M metagenome (GOLD analysis project Ga0209067, IMG submission 187199) | Freshwater sediment microbial communities in response to fracking from Pennsylvania, USA - Cold Stream Run_MetaG_CSR_2013 (SPAdes)... | ecosystem: Environmental > Aquatic > Freshwater >...
TCTCCGAAAGTTACGAAAAATTTAGGTTCAATGTGGGTGTTCATGCTCGTGATGAACACCATATATACGTTAGATGCAGGGGATACAGGGTCTTGTGGGCCTTTTAGCGTCTTTGTTACGACATCGTAAAAAAAATCGCTACGGCGCTCACTTTGGGCATTGTCAAGCGCTTTGGCTTCTGCGAGTTTATCAGTAACTTATTAATCGGGCCGTCTGTCAGAAAATTAAACAAAGTCAAGATATTTTTTCTTGATTAAGTCATAATTTACTGCTAGTTGTGCACCATGGAACCGCGATGTTGTCAACATTCGCGCGATTTTTTTTGTCTGGAGGTTTGGATGCCTGAAGGACCGAGAGGAGAGCGCCGTCCAGCTGATGCAATAGGGTGCGCTGTAATGGTGGGCCGTATTGCTACCGGCGAGGTCGAAAATGTTAGCGACTGCTCGGCACCTATAAACACTAAAAACGCACGATCCGGTGGGTTGGCGCGCTCGCGAAATCTGACGAAGGAACGGCGGTCAGGTATAGCAAAAAAGGCTTCTGCTGTTCGATGGAGCTAATTATGGGAACAAATATGGAGGTCGCGAAGCATCGTCTTTTTGACGCGGCTACGCTCGATGTATCCGATGTTAAGCTATTCCCTGGTTCCAACAGGGACATAACATCGGAGCAAATGGCTGAACATGTAAGTAAAGTAATCGCTAATTTGGAAAATGGCAATTATGACCTTGCAGAAGATAATGATTAAAAACGTGAAAGAATGGCATGAGCTATCAGGAACTTTATGGGTATTCGCAAACTTTAAACGTTCCTGTAAGTAGAAAATTTCTCAAAACGAAATCTTTAGAGCTTACAGGTGTCCCAAAAATAGCTCATGCCATTGTAACGATGGATACAAGTATTCAAAGAGGGATGTATATTACTCCTCGGAATAAGGATAGTATAATATCCAGACAAGTAGGCGGTCATGTCATCATCACTGCGAGGGGCATGAACTACTGCTGGGAGAGGTTCGTCTACGTTAAGGAACTGATGCATGTTTTCACCCCTGCCGATCAGGCAACCGACTCGGGGGCGAAGTTTGAGGAGCTATTGGGTGGCTTTTCTCTTCAACAAAGTAAATTATCTCCCCAGATGAAATCTGAATTTGATAGTTTCTGGATGGCTCTTGGTGTGCTTTGTCCGGAAAATATGCGCCAATTATTTCTAAAAATGAAAACTGCGAAGCAGATTGAAGATTACGATATCGCATTAAAATTGAGGATTCCAGAGCAATACGTTTCTCGTTTATTTGATAGGCGGTATTTGCAAAATATTCGAAGACTAATTTCAAAATGAACTTCATGCCTTTGTTCTAAATGAATTAAATTCATTTAGAACAAAGGCATGAATAAGCTTTCTGTTGCAAAACGCTCCCAAATCTGTTGAATTCCACTCAGAAGTGAGCCGGGTCAATTCCAAATGGAATTCAACAATTCACACCTTACCCTCAGCATGAGGGCTGCAGCGTCACGGCTAACCGAATGACCGATGTCGGCAAGGATGACGTGATGTGCAATAACCTCATGAACCGGCTCGAACGCAATGTCGGGATTTCCTTCGAGATTCTCGCCGTGTTCGTGCGCTTCTGACTCGCAGCCGCACCAGCATTGCCGGAACCTGGCGCCCATGCGACGTGCGCCAAGGAGCTGAAGCTTCGGCAGGAAACTGCTGAGGATATCGGGCCGCAGGAAGAGTGGGTTTCCCGGAGTATACGCTCCAAAACGACTGTGTTGGTATGTGATAGCAATGCCAAAAAGCGGTCATTGATTTTATAGTTGATCTGCGGTTTCCTGTGACGCAACTACATTCTTGGTTGCCGCTGCAGTCTGTGGCTCGGCCTTCTCCTCCTCCGCGGTCGCAACTAGCAACCCAGGGGACATAAAGTCGAGTTCAAATGCCTGACGGCTCATCACGCTGGTGTAGAGATCAAGCAAGGCCGCGGCGTAAGGCATCCGCACCCGCCCGCATCGCCGCAACCTCCACGTCGCTCGTTTTGGCCGTTTAATCGTTTGCCCATCGACATTTTGCTTCGACGCAGCCTCGAAAACGGGCGAATGGATGTGCTTGAACATGTCAGCTGACGCGAAAGTCAGCTGCAGGCTAAGCCCAAAATGGCCGCCCTCGGGCCGAAGTTTCGGATCGGCGAGCGCGTCTGACGCAGGCTTGGTGCGATCCTCGTAGAACCGCTGCTGCGCTGGCATCAGACTCGCCGGAGCGGCGTGCGCGTCATCAACGCGCACCCTGCCGTCCGGTCTGAAGGAGGCGAGATCCAAGATGGAAAGTCGCACCACACTCGCGTTCCGGAAATCGCACGCCCACTGGCTCCCGTGAAGGGTGAATGGCAACAGTGGAGCTTTCAGATCCGCCTTGTTCGGCATGGACTTGTTCTTCAAGGGAACCAAGAACCCGGTGTCTTGCTTCCGTTCCTCCTCGGGTCTCAGCGAGATGTCGCACGGTTGACCGAGCAAGATGAACCTTTGCTTGCTCTTCCGCGTTGCCTGTTCTTCGGAATCTAGCTCAAACACATCACCACAGGCGATGGGCGTGAGAGCGCGATTGAGAAGCTCCTCAGCCTCCCACACCTCAGCCTCCCTGAAAGCCGCCAGATGCGGTTCGGGTGGCGTGGGCGTGCAATCCAAGGGGATTGCACGCAAGGCACGGAGGCGCTGAACGCTGGCCAGAACCTGTTCGTCGCCCCCAAAGAACTCCCGCGCTTCCTTCCCGAGGTGGGCTGTTATTGCCCGCTCGACCACATGCAGTTCCGATACTCCCTCCTTGTACCCTCACTCAAAAACATGCGATTCAAGCTGCTCAGGCGGAACCGTCAACAGGTTGAGTGCAGCCTCATCGATAGCCTCGTGTAATTTGGCCTGCGCTCGAGTAAGAACTTCGTGGAGGCTACGGCGAAGGCCTGCCCGCTTCACGCCCACGCGGAGCGCTGCGGCCATACCATCTTCATCATCCGCCTTGGCCGACAGTCGTTCTTTGGCGATCACGCAGACTGGCAGCCCAAGGCCGCCCAGGTTTTGCAGCTTCCTACGTAGATCTTGCTCGGTCTTCGCTTCCCCGCCAATGTTGGTCTCGTGCGTGAGAATGAAGGCTGTGCCTTGCGCATTTCGGAAGAACGGGACAGCGATTTCACTAAATCGCGGACATTCGTTTCGCTAATTCCCGGACAGTTTGATGGCTTAAGTTTTCGTCTGTCTGGTTAGAATCACAATTGGAGATTTTATTGATTTTGCGGCGGGGTCAAGGGCGCGGCGGGCTTCAGTTTGCGCATGCTTTCGCCAGCGAGTTCGATCCTGTGGGCATTGTGAATGATGCGATCAAGAATGGCGTCGGCGATCGTTGGCTCGCCGATCATGGCGTGCCACTGGGCGACCGGCAATTGTGCGGTAATCAGGGTTGATTTGCGCTGGTAGCGCTCCTCGAAAATCTCCAGCAGGTCGAGCCTTTGCTGATCGGTGAGGCTATGCGTTCCCCAGTCGTCCAGAATGAGCAGGCTGGCTTTGGTCACTTTGTCGATGAGGCGCGGAAAGCGGCCATCGAGCCGGGCCAGGGCCAGATCTTCGAACAGTCGCGGCATGCGCAAATAGAGAATAGAATGATCGAGCCGGGCAGCCTGCCGCCCGAAAGCGCAAGCCAGCCACGTCTTGCCCGTTCCTGTTTGGCCGGTGATAATCATATTCTCGTTGGCTTTCAGCCAGGCACCTTGCGCCAGCGCCATAATATTGCGGCGATCAAGCCCGCGATGCGCGGCAAAGTCGATATCTTCGATGCAGGCATCAAAGAAGCGCAGCTTTGCCGATTTGAGCCGATTGGCCAGGCGCTTATCTGCCCGTACGGCAAATTCCCGATCCAGCATCAGACCGAGCCATTCATCACGGCTCAAATCGTCGCCGTTAGTCTGGCTGGCGATCTGCTTGTAAGCAGCGGCCATGCCGGCAAGCCCAAGAGATCGCATCTGGTCAAGGGTGGGATGTGTCAGCATAAGTCTGTTCCTTTCTTTGTTGCAAAACGGCTCTTTGGAAAAAACTGCTTCATTGCAAAAACTGCTTCATTGATAGTAGGAGCCGCCCCGGATATTGGCGTGCGGCGGGGTTGGTTTGGTTGGCTCAGGTGTTGCTGGCGCACGATCAAGGCCGGACTTGAGGATGGCGGTGACGGAGGAATAGCTGATGGCGTTGATGGTCAGGGCTCGCTCGCACGCCGCCTCCACGCGGGTGCCCTCGTAGCGCCGGACAAGCGAAAGAACGCCGAAAGCTGAGCGAAAGCCTTGTTCCGGATGAGGGCGGTTGCGCATCAGACGCTCGACCAGAACGGCTGTGTTCATGCCGATGCGCGCGGCCTGGGTGAGCAGATTGGCGGGAGTTACATTGGCATAGCGTTGATGCGCCTTCGGCATATGGGCATTGACCGTGATGTGACCGGCACGCTGGGAACTGCGGATATGGCTGGCTATCCGTTTGTGAACATGGAAGATCTCGACCACGCGGTGGGTCAATCGAACATCGACCTGCTGCCCGATCAGGGAATGTGGCACGGAATAGAAGCTCTTATCGACCTCGATGTGATAATCGGGATGCACCCGCGCCGATTTCCACTCGGCATATTCGAAGGGAATGGCCGGCAGCGGCGCCAATGCGGGCCGTTCAATCTCATTGAACAGTTCCCGCCGTGATTTGCCAATATGGCGCATGGGCCTGCCATTGAGGTCATCCAGTAAAACCATGATGGCGGCATTGATATCTGCGAGACGACCAAATCGCCGGTTGCGCAGCCGGGCCAGGATCCAGCGCTCGACGATCAGCACAGCCCCTTCAACCTTGCCCTTGTCGCGCGGCTTGCGGCTGCGGGTTGGCAGAATGGTCGTGTCGTAATGCTCGGCAAAAGCGGCATAGGTCAAGGTGAGTGTTGGCTCGAACCACAACGCCTTGGCAACGGCGGACTTTAAATTGTCGCAGACTATGGCCTTGGTGACGCCGCCAAAAAAGTCGAGTGCGCGGCATTGCCCTTCAATCCAGTCCGGCAGCTTCTGGCTGAAGCTGGCATAAGCGAAGGTCAAATTCGAGGCGCCCAGCACGGCGACAAAAATCTGGACCTGATGGACTTCGCCGGTTTTTGGGTCGACGAGGGGCATAGTGTGCCCGGCATAGTCAGTTTGCATGACCGCGCCAGCCTCAAACCGGTGCCTATATGCGGGCTTTGCGCGTCTCTGGAACGCCGCATAGCGCTCGCAAAACCATGTGTAGCCGTAGCCATCGGGATGAGCGTCCCGATATTCTTGCCACAACAGCGTCAGTGTCACCCCTTTGCGTTTAAGCTCGGCAGCAACATGCGCCCAGTTGGGTTCGCTCAGATCCTGTGGCGGTCGACCTAATCGGCGAAACAGCATCCGCTCAAGTGCTGCATCGCTTTCATAACCGGGCGGCACCGGCCAGCCAGACAATCCGGCTTCGCGGGCGCGAAACAGATAGGTTGAAATCGTCGTCTTGCTGATCTTCAGCCGTTCGGACACGGCACGCACCGATAAGCCTTGCTCATAGGTCAGCCGCAATATGCTTCGGAAGTCTTTCAATGTCGTCCGCTTCGCTTGTTTCCGTCTCGGCATGAACCCTCTCAAACTGGTGATGAGAGGGGAAAATGCCAGAACGGCGCAAACGAATACCGACCATCAAATCCGCGCGGCAAAACTGTCCGCGACTTAGTGAAATCGCTGTCCCGTCTTTAGTGAAATCCCTGTCCGCGATTTACCGGAATCTCTGTCCGGGACTTAGCGAAACACGCACTGTGCCTTTCGATTTGCCGTTCCATAGGGCTTCAAGCATGTCCAAACCGCGGGTCGGAGAACCGCCGGACTCGTTCAAGTCGACTACGTAGCCAAGTTCCGCATCGCCAGTTTCACAAAGGCCCGGCAGATTCTGGTCCGCCTTCTCGAAAGTCCAACGATCCTCGGCGACTACGCCAAGGAGCCGGCACGCGCTCTCGATTGCGTCGCCGGACAGTTCGTTGGTCGGAAAGCCCTTCTAGGTGCGCTCCCGGGTGAAGAACGACGCACGAATCTCTTCAATTCGCTGGGTGTCCATGTCCGTGAGAATCTGAGTTATGGTTTGGACTGAACCGGCGGGGTCGATCTCGTATCCCTCCAGAGCCCCCTGCAGCTCTGGAAAGGAGCAGGCCAACGCTGTCTCCAGACTATTGGTCAGCAGGGTCGCGATCTGTGGGGCAGTGATATTAAAGCGGTCATCAATCCAAATGACCCGCTTGGCGCCCAGGATTTCTAAGGCTTGGGAGACTCTCTTAATCATGCTCGCACCATCGGACTCAGGTTGACCAAAAAGCGGTAGCGGTGCCCGACTTCGTTGCGGTCGGCGAGCAGGGTGATGCTGCATCCGTCTGTGCGAAGCAGTTCGGTTACTATAAACAGGCCGAGGCCTTGACCGGTGTCCCGCTCAGGTTTGGCGGTCACAAAAATCTCGAACAGGGATTCTTCATAGTGAGGATCCACTCCCGGTCCCGTGTCTGAAACGATGAAGCCGGAGGACGTCAGTTCCACAACGATCTCCTTCGGTCTGCTGACTTGACCGGTCAACTCGCCGCGACGGAGCCAATAGGCGCTATTGCGAACTAGGTTGTCGAACACCTGCGTAAGGCGTGGGCGGTTTGCGCGCACGATTGCTCCAGCTCCAGTGATCCGCGTGCGGATGCCCGCGCGTTCATAGGTCGAAGTTCGGCTCTTGAAGAACTCCTCCACGAAGTCTCGAAGCGGTATATTCTCTCGTATGGCGCGCGAGCGGGGCAGCATGGGATCGATCAGCGCCACAGCGCTCGATATAGCGGTGCAAGACGCCTGTATCGCCCGCAAGTGCGGGAGCACTTCGCCAGCGCCTCCTTTGGTTGTCCTTTCAATCGCCGAAGCGCGCTGACGGATTTCCGTTAGATGAGTGCGCAACTCATGTGCGAGGCCTCGCGCGCTCAATCCGACTGCCGCGCTTTCGAACAGCGCGATGGTCTGCTCGTCCTTTTCATCGAATTCCTGACGCAACCGAACGAGATTGGCGCCAGCCTGTGCGCCATCTGTGAGTTTGGTCTGCACACTGTGCATCGCTGCGACGGCACGGTTGGCCACGCCAAGAGCGCGCACCGCTGCATCACCGGTCGCTCCTTTCGTCGCGGCGTCCAACTCAAGACGTTCAAGATCCGCTTGCAGCTCTCCGGTAATCCGTACCGCCTCGGCGCGCGCATCCTCCGCTGATTTTAGCCCAGACTCCACAGCTTTGAAAGAGCCACCAACTGGTCCAGTAACCGCTGGCGCGCCCAGTGAAGACATCAGTTTCTTGTAGTAGTCGTCAAGTGCGCGGCGAACCTGCTCCAAAGTTTCATTTGCAAATACCCGACACTGCTTTGCGATCTGCATGAAGCCGCGATAGGCCGCGTCCTCCACAAACCCTTCGCGATCTGACTTTTCGATTAGTTTGTAATTGTGTTCGCCTGTGAGGGCGAAATAACCTACAGTATTGTCGACTCGCATCCCATAGGTGCTGCCGGACGTCATAGACTGAGACAAGCCAAGCCAATCGCCTTGAGAACGGACACGGAAGCCGTCCCGCAGAATGGAGATGCCGGTCATATCCCTCAGCAACTGGCGATCTATGCCGACACCGGCTGCAGCTGGTGCGTCCAGCTCACCCAAGTTGTCGTCATCCGCGTCGAGCTTGTCGAGGTGAAAGAAGTAGAATGCACCCTTGAATGCACCCGGATTAACCAGTGCCGCACCGGTATCAAGCTGCATATCCGACCATTGGATCGTGCGCCTGAGTTCGACGAACCACGCCCCCTCTAGATCGACGGTCTTGTCCCTAAAAGGTTTCAATCGCCCGTAAGAATCCAGAGACTTGGCGAAGCCTTCACCATTATCTTTGTCAAATACTGCAGCGGTGCGCGCCTTATTCTTTTCGCCTCGTTGAGAGGTGAATAAGCGTTTCCGAAACCGAGCAGTAGCCATTAGAACGTACCTCGCCGGATCGCTGGGGTCTGCCTGCCACGCGAATTCGAATTCAGCGACGGCGCGCTTCAGAAGCTCGTCCGTTACCGATACAAGGGAGTGATCGTCACCGTCTAGTTTAATGCCTACAGGAAAGGTCGATGTGGCCTCAAACGGAGAGATTAATCGGGCAAGGCTGCGGGTAATTTCCGCAATCCGATCCTTACGTCGCCATTCCGGCAAATCTCGCAAGCCCAGCACCGAAACGCGAGTACCTTTGAAGTGCTCGTTGTTTGGCAACGCATCGATAAAGACCGGAATCTGATCTACTGTCCTCGCAGACTCGCAATCAGCCCAACGAAACTGCGCTACGGCCAGGGGTTCGGTGGGTGAGGTCGAAGTTTCAATTCGAAGGATATCGCCCAATTTCATCGAGCCCAAACGACCCAATCCCTTGTCACCAAGGGGGGGTACGACCTTTTTTGGTCTTGGACTTCCTGCCACCAGCCGCGCCTCGTTTGTTTGAACCGCTGATGACGAGCCAAGAATTGCGGAGTTGTTCGGGACCCAACCCGTCGCCCTTATCTTCGATCGTGATGCGACCTGTATAGTTCAGCTTTCGCGTAATATTGGTACCATCGGCGCTCGGCTTTGCCTTAAGGGGTTGACCAGCTTGATCAAGCAATTCGACGGTGACGGTCTCAGTGGGCTTGTCGAAGCCCCAGAAACGATCAATTAGCCCGACCTCAGACTGTGAGCCGACCTCGCGGGTATCAATATCAATTCGACAGCCCGGCGCATCTGCGTCGTATGCATTCTTTACGCACTCAAGGATCGCTTGCTCGACATCGGTAACAAGCTCACTTCCGAGTTGGACGAGCACATGCGCTCCAACCCTAAGTCCTGCATCATGGTTCGTGGTGTCGGCCATCAACTAAACTCAATAACTGTTGTGGTTTCAGCGGTAATCATGACACCCTGGGAATTGCGCGACGGCATCCGCCTGCTGAGCAATTCTCGTCGCAGAGAAGCGATAGGTTTCCCGCCAAGCCCAATGATCAGATCCTTGCAAATCGCGTCGAACGGCACGGTCAAACCTGCCGCCGTACGGTTTCCCGTAGTCAACACCCAGTGCGCCGTGCCAGCTGATCCCGAACGCAAATGAGTCAGCGCCTCGGCAAAATCACCGATGAAGCTGGTGACCTTCCGAATGGCCTTGCGCCGGTCTGTGTGTTCGGCTTCTCGCACAAAGGCGTCGAAATGCCGTGACGCGCTGCGCACCATGGCCTCTCTTTCTTCAGCTCGGCGAACGGTGCCGCCCAAGCTGGCGGCGTCAAGTGCATTCGTGTTAGCCATGAGTTCAGTCGCGACAGCGCTCGGCAGATCGCCCGGTGGAATCCACCGCATCGCAAGATAGGAAAACTGCCCATATGGAATCGTTGTTTGGTTATCGCCGTATGGTGGGGAGGTAACCAGGATTTGGTGGTCCGAACTTGCCCAGTCCAAATTAGCGTTCCTTACGTCGTTACAGATGATCTTAACTGACGGTCGGTCACCACTGCGCTCGCCGAGAATATCACGATATTCCCGCACTCGGATCAACGCCTTGCGCAGATGGCCTTCAAAGGTCTCCAGCACGCGCGCAGCTGCGACACGATCGTCGGACTTGCGGATGTGGAGCTTGTAGGTGCTCGTCCGGCTATTTGAGCAAAGGCGGACAGTTTCAGCGAATACTGTCCACATGACCTTGCGCTCACCAGCCGTCTCGACTTGCATGATCGCGCGCCGTAGGAGAGAAAACGTGGCTGCGCTTGCATCATCGAACCATTTGGTCCTACCTGGGAATTCAACATCGATCGTTTCACAAACATCTGGGCGTAGGGCCGCAAGGACGGTTTGGGCGGCACCCTCCACGTCAGCGCCAGCATCGATCGCGGCTTTTGTTTCACATACCAGCGCCGCCAGGGGATTGATGTCTATGCCCGTAAAATCAAGGTCGCGAACAAGAGCTTCAGTCATCACCGTGCCAGAGCCAACGAACGGATCCAGCACGCGACAACGCCCCGGTCGATAGGCGAGAATTGCGTCAATGATATCGCCCTGCATACGAGGGACCATCATGGCTGGGTACCGGAGAAGGCCGTGAAGATTGGGTCGTGTGCGAGCGCCAGTCTCGCTCCATGCACTTGGCGGTGAGTTTTTGAGCGCGAGCAACCGAAGCGGAAGCGAAATGGACTTAGTCACCGCTTTTTCGCCCTCGAGATCCGGCGATATCGATGTCACTTACAGCAACTGCGACCCCTCGGAAGGTCTCTAGTACCAGCGCACGGCGCGTTCGCCCATGCTTCGCTGACATAAGGTCGAGAGCCTGCTTTACCCGTTTTGGAGTCGTGACTTGCAGGGGCACCTCCGACTCCTCAGTGGGTGCAATGCTCCGTCCTTTTGAAGGGGCTCGCGGCACGACGGAACTCCCTCTCAATACCCTGCGCTAGCAAATTCATTAAGTCATTAAGACATTAAATCGTGCTTGTCAAAAGCAGATAGCGGATGTAACGGTACCAGATCTATCTCTGGGGCACGGCTCCTATTGATGAACTGCCTCCATTGCTGACCTGTATCTGCCATGTCCCTGATGGTTAGTAGGGCCGGAAATTTCGTTCTTGATTTACCCCTATCCATGTGCCATCTTAAACCCATGGAACACCTCCGCACCATAAAGATACGTCGAATATCGCGCTGACCCACTGGCGGTTCTGCCGCCGCTCGCTCAATTCGACTATCTGGTGTGATGATGTCCAAACCTCCCCGTAAATCCTGCGTTCAATCGTCGTTTGATAATGTGATCTTTCTTGATCTACCGTCGAAGGCCGCTGGCGAGCGGCGGGCGGATGCTCAGAAATTGGATCCGCGCAAGCGTGGTGACCAACAGAATGACGATCACGATGCATTTGTGTCGAATATGCCGGGAAAGAGCCCGCACAGCGGTCGTGACCGCCCGGCGAAGCGCCGCAAAGAGCGTGATGGTTTAGATCTCTTTCGTCCCGGCGACATTGCTCCCGACGGTCGCAGCTTTGAGCACTGTGTCGATGATCTGCAAAAGGCATTGGCTCTTGTTGAGCGCGGTGATTTGCCAAGGCTGGATCTGCTCGATCAAGCGCCGATTTTGTACGATTGGGCCATCATTCGTGCTCTTGATAATCCTGAAGTGCTGATCCTGTCGGGTCTGTTCCAGAACCATCCGACCGTTGCCGATGGCCGTTATGGCCATACGTCGCCTCTGATCATGCTTGACGGTGAGACCCCGCCAACATGGGCGCGAACATGGTCCCGCTGGTATCGGTTGGGCGAAGCTCGCTCGAATTCCGGCGGTTCCGGTCGGGGGAGGCTGCATTGAGCCCGCTCGCCCTCACCGCACTCCAACGCTTGGCTGTTCAGCCCCAATCTAGCAAGCAGAAGGGTTTTGAACACTCGGGATTCAAACACACGAGTCTTGTGCGCGGGTGTCTCAAACACTTGAACCTCAACGACTTGGGCCTAGAACCTTTGGGCGTCAAGCGCATCAATCTCAACCTCTCGGCTGTTCGAAACGCTGCAGGCAGACTATCGGGTCTCAAACGCCAGAGCCCCAACCTCCCGGTCATTCTGCAAGTGACTCTGCGGCATCCAGCCGCCACGCACCCGGGTCCCTGCCCAGTGACGCGGCCGTGCCCTGCCCGAACTCCGCTCAAAGCTGGCCGAATAGGCCGCTAGTCCGGCCGCCCGCCTGATCCGGCCTGTATGGGCCCGGCTTCACGCTTCTGCGGCTTCACAGTTCGGTTCAATTTCCCGGTTCGGCGACGCGGCTCAATTGGTAGCGCATCAGACTCATCCCCTGTGTGCCGTTCTGGCGAGGCTTTGGCGCGACGCCTGATCCGATGGCCCGGTTTTGTCCGGACATTTCCGCACCCATTCAATCCACCCCATTCCCATTAAATCCACCCAATTATTGACGAGGCTCCCATGGCCAAAATTCTCGTTCTGTCCGATCTGCATATCGAGCATTATCTCTATCCGCATCTGGATAGGGCCTTGCCGGATTTCGATGTCGCGGTTTTTGCCGGTGATATTGCCGGATCACCGGTGCTGGCACTGACCACTCTGGCGCGCACGCGCGCTCTGCTGGATAAGCCGATCATCTTTGTGCCCGGCAATCACGAATTCTACGGCGGCAATATCGACCGGTTGCAGGATAAAGTCGCCCGGCTTGATCTGCCTTCTCATGTTGTGATGCTGGCGCCTGGTGTGGCGGAATTCTTTGGCGTTCGCTTTATCGGCGCAACGCTGTGGACTGACTATGCCCTCTATCGCACGCCGGACCAGTCGATGCGGGTAGCCGCGTTTGAACTGGCCGACCATTTCAACATTGTCGGGCCGGACGGGTCGAAGCGCTTTTTGCCCAAGGATGCTTTGGCGCGGCACCTCGCCGAGCGCGCCTTTCTCGAGGCTGAACTGGCCAAGCCCTTTGCCGGGCCGCGGGTGATCGTCACCCACCACGCGCCGCATAAAGGTTCGATCCATTCACGCTGGCAGGGCGACAGTCTGACACCGGCCTTTGTCTCCGACTTGAGCGATCTCATCGGGCTGTATGCGCCCAATGTGTGGGTGCACGGCCATGTGCACGATTCCTTTGATTACTCTGTCGGTTCTACCCGCATCCTCTGCAATCCGCGTGGCTATGGCAGCGAGAACCAACATCGCTTCCGTCCTGATCTCATCATCGAAGTTTAAGCGAGGGAGGCCGTCATGGCCCATGATTCATTAAAATATTCTGCCCCCTTCGGCCAAAAGGTTCCGGCGGACGGCCAGACGGTCGAACTGCCCGGCGATTTCGAGGGCCATTGGCGCTTGAACCGCCTGCGGGCCATGCGCGACACGCTGGTCAGCCTTGAAGCCGCTCATATGCGGGATCGGGCCGGAGCAAAGGTCAAGTCTGCTCCATCCCAAAGGTCTGACAATCTGGCTGACCTCATCGCGTTTCCGATCGACATTGAGATTGAGCGCAGCGTGCCGCTGATCCTCTTCCGCATCCAGGGGACGGATTGGGATTTTCTGCGCAACGAGATGAACTGGCTGATCTCCCGGCAGCGCGAGAGGCTTGGGCTTGAACCGGAGCGCTGGCACGCTCTCGAGCGCCATCTCTCCAGCAATGCCATTTCCAATCTGCGTTATGTGCTGGAGGTTGCCTTGTGCACCGCCTATGGCATCGCCTTGCGCAATCTTAAACCAAAGCACCTTTCCGGCAGAGTCTCGAGCCCGGAGGAGATTTGGCGTTGTCTGATCAACACGTTTCCCGGGCCACTCTGGGCCTATGGGCAGGAGGTGATCGATCATCATTATGTCGATTGGCGCCAGGAGATGCTCAAAAAGACGCCCTCACTGGCCCTGCCGCAAACCTGCCCGATCTCCTGTGCGATGTTGCTGCGCGGCCGCTTCCGGCATTGGTATCCGCACCCCAAGTTGCAGCTCTATCTGAACGAATATGCCAAATTCCGCGAGCGGGTGAAGCAGCTGGAGAGTGACCGCCGGCAAGGTCACTATGTTCGCCTTCTCTCCGATCGCTCCGCCGACAAGGAGGGTTTGATCACCGGCAAGTCGCTGCTCGAGTCCAAGGAATTCGGGCGATTGCGGCAAAGTCTGGCCGAGCCGCGCCCGCTCAAACTGGCGGGGGATGTCGATCTGGCGATCGCGCGGCTCTATCAGCGCTTTCCCTGGTTTGGCGAGGTGTTGACGCGTCTGCGGCGTGAGATCATCGCGCATGCGAACCAGCGCCATGGCGCGCTCAAATTTGCGCCTTTCCTGCTGATTGGCCCGCCCGGCATCGGCAAGACCCGCTTTATGCGCGAACTGGCAACGGCCTTTGATCTGCCGTTCCACCGGGTGGATCGCGGCGGCGAGACCGACAACCGCGACTTTGCCGGCACCGCCCGCGGCTATCATTCGGCGCAAGTGGCGATGCCGACGCGTGTTCTGAGCCGCATTGAGGTCGCCAATCCGCTGATCTTCATCGACGAGATCGACAAGGAGAGTACCGAGACTCGCAATGGCTCGGCTACCAATACACTGATGGCCTGGATTGAGCCCGAGACCGCCAAGGACTGGCAGGACCCCTGTCTGGCTGAGGCCATTGATCTCTCGCATATCAACTGGACGCTGGGTGCGAACTCACTGCAACCGATCAAGGGCCCGCTGCTCTCCCGGCTGCATGTTTGCGAGGTCGGCGGTCCCCGCCCCGAGCATTTCGACGCGCTCCTCGCCTCGATCCTGCAGGATGAGCTCGAACGCCATGGTGGAGGGCTGGGAACGCACAACGGAGGGCCGGGCAATATGGGTGGAGGGCAGCAGGCGGGTGGCAGGCAGCGGGCCGGTAGTGGTTCAGCCGATAATGACGGGCTGGATGTGACTGGTGGAGATCAAGGCGACGAAGAGCTGGAACAGGCTGGCAGAGGTCGGGGCGCCGATGGCCTGAATAACTCAGGCGGACCGGGGCTGAGCCGCAAAACGGGAGCGGGCCAGAGCGGCACAGCAGGAGTCGACCGCTTCAGCGACGTTCACCCACCCCTCGGCCTGCACCTCCAGGTCATCGAGGCCCTGCGCCACCAGTTCCAACGCCAGCACCTCAGTCCGCGCAATCTTGCTCGTCTTGTCAACGCGGCCCTTGCTGCAGAGATCGAAGCGCGGGTCAGGAGGAGGCTGGTGTGAGGTGCAGGAAATCGGGAGCCCGCTTCGGGAAAAGGGGGCGGGCTCAAATTCACACCCGATGTCCAAACCTGCAAAGCGTTCAGATAGCGCAGGCAATTTAATTGGCGTGGGAAGCTGCTCCCCCGAACGGGTGAGCAGCTTCGCTTTGGTCTTGAAAGGGTAAGCAGACATCGGCTGGCGGATAGACCCAAATTCTGCGTGGCATCAACTTGGCTCAAAATAAAACTTACGCTGGACTTTGCGCTTCGAAGCGCCCCTTTGTGCGGGCACCATTTTTTTGTCAGCGACACCTTTTCAAGGGCGATGCGCAACAAGGCGGCATTAACTCACTGAACTGCCGCAACTGCAACTGCAGCCTCATTCCTGCGCAGAAATGGCAGAGTGAAAGGCGCATCATAGCTGAGTTGATATGGGGTTCCCGTCGGATTCCAACGCGATTTCTTCAAGATATCCATGAGTTCAAGTTGCCGTTTACCGGAATCCCCAGCCGATCCCGAAAAGCGTAATGTTGCGATCGTTTCGCCCGGAACGGCTATCAGTCGAACGCGTAAATCGGTCGGTTTAGGTGCTGTATCTGCGGTTAAATTCGTGGGGAGATAGAACAGCATTCGAACTGCACCACTGGCTTCCGACACTTGAACCGGCACAGTCATAGCTATATTTTCGTTTCTTCGCACTTCGACAGGAACCGTCATGGCGATCTTTGCGCTTCCGCTTTTCTCGACATGGTTCGCTCCTGCAATATAGGAGAAAAGCAGTCCGAACGCCTCGCTCATTTTTGCCTGACCGGAACTGGAGAGTTCGACCTCAGCCGCGAGTCGCGGCCCGTAACGGCGTATTTCTACACGATCACCGAGGCGGGCGACAACGTCGTAGTGAGGTTCCTCGTAGAGACGTATCCCGAATATTCCGGCAACGCCCTCGAAGGCCAGCGCTGTGTAGTAGGCAAAATTTGAAGACATCATAATTCCCTCGTCGCCGAAACCCAACGAACGCGGAACCGAAGAGATCGTCGGGCCCGCATGAACGTATTTTACATGTGGTATTACTGAGTTGTGGATTCAACCCGACCAACCGGAATGCGCCTATTTAGTAAAATCCGCTATTTTACGCCGCGCAAAATCTCAGAGTGACGTCCGCTTTATTGATTGCAATAGTCACAATACATGGGGCTTTCATGCGTCTTTCCGTCAGGCCGCAATCGCGTTTTATGATATTTGCAGGCCACACAACTGAACGTGTCCGCTTTGGACGACTGAGTTGGCGAGCCGCAAGCGCTGCAGGGTAGCCCTGCAACGTACCCCCTTCGACCAAATCCCGGGCATTTGCATATTGGGCATAGATTCGCGATTCTCTCGGCAAGTTTCCTCGCGAGGTCACTCAAACACAGCATTCGGGTCGGATTACGGTGCGCGCGCATGTCATTCGACAGGGTAACCATCCCATCATTCGATTGACGAGCGAGCGTTGCAATCGCGCATATAAGGTCGTTCAGGTTCAAAATGTCCTTGATTATTGCCTTTGAATTTTCCGCCTTATTTGGACGGGCAATCATGCCATGCGTCGGAAAATGACTGCTGGCTAAGAATTCGTCCAATTCGGCTCCGGGCCGCGTGGTCGTTGATTGAAATACAATCTGCGATGTTACGAGGCTTTCTGATATTTCGATCCCGCGATCATCATCGACCAGCTTGAGAAGCTCGATGCCGGCGGTCATAAATGGAATCTTCAGATGCGGCCCAAATGTGCCTTCACTAGCAAGGCCAATTTGCGTGCTGGTCGCCGCCATACCCAGACGAGCCTTCCGGGTCGCGACTTCACCCATGGAGCCGATGCGAGGAATGTCCCCCGCGAAGGTTCCTAGCGCGTCCGTGTCAACTTCAGCCGTGGTTATGACTTCTAGCCCGACGATTTGCCTTAAAGGCGGGGCAATCGCAATTTCTTTTTGATGCATGGTGGCGAGAGCAGCGACCTTGCCCCGATATGGATGTAAGCGCATCGGGTTCTCCCCTCAACTGTAAAGCCAGCGCGCCATCAGGCTGTAAAGCGGTAGCCCCAAGACGATGTTGAAAGGGAACGTGATCGCCAGCGAGCAGGTCAGGTAGTATCCGGGATTGGCTTGCGGCAGCGCGAGCCGCACCGCAGCAGGTGCCGCAATGTAGGATGCGCTGGCAGCCAATGTTCCGAGGATGACCGCACCGCCCTGGCTCAGACCCGTGGCGTGAGCAACAGAAATGCCCAACAGCGCGTGTATAACCGGCATCATGATCGCAAATGCCGCCAGCCGCAGTCCTACCTGGCCGAACTCAGCGGCACGGCTGGCCGCAACACGGCCCAGATCGAGCAGGAACAGGCACAGGAAACCCTGGAACAGGTCGACAAAGAGCGGTTTGACTTTTGTAACTCCGGCGGGGCCAGCAAGCAGACCTATCAGAAGTCCGCCCGCCAGCAGCACAACGCTCTTGGAAGCAAGCACCTCACGCCAGACAGATGCACCGGGAAACACCATTGGCGGCGAAAATCCTGCAGCCACAGCAGCCCCTGACGAATCAACCACCGGAATCGGATATGCAGCCGAAGCGACCCGCGCAAGGCCAATTGCGATCACGATTGCCGGCACTTCCATGAACGCCAGCAGTGCGGGCATGAAGCCTTCGTATTTGACGCCCTGACGATCCAGCAAACTGATCGCAGCCGCGAAAGTGACAGCTGAAACCGAGCCGTAGTGCGCGGCAAGCGCGGCCGCGTCGGAAACCGGGAGTTTGGCAAAACGCCGGAGCAGCGCATAGCACCAGAGCGGAATGGCGCAACCAAGCGCAAAAGCCCCTGCCAGAGGCGCAGCGACCTCAGCGATCGGCCGGCCGACGATTTCGACGCCGCCTTTGATGCCGATCGCCAGCATCAGATAGATCGACAAAGCGGAGAACACCTGCTCCGGCAGTTTCAGGTCGGAGCGTAGCCAGGTTGCCGCAGCCCCCAGCACAAAGCACAGGATGGCAGGCGAGAGCAGATTATCAGCGATAAGTTCAGAGACATTCATGGGGCAATCCTTTCGTTGCCCTGCTGATGCCTGAATTACCTTATGCATGGAATTAAATAGTTCTGGCTTCTATCATTGTAAATTGCAATGATAAAAGCCATGCCCTATCGTCTCGACTACACTCTCTTGCGGACTTTCATCACTGCCGCCGAAACGGGAAATCTGACGCGCGCCGCAGAGCGTCTGCATCTCAGCCAACCCACCATCAGTTTGCAGCTTAAGCGTCTGGAAGAGTCCCTCGGCCGAAGGCTGATTGAACGGACACCCAGAAGTTTCCGGCTTACCGACGCGGGGGAAACTTTGCTCGGTTATGGGCGGCGTATTCTTGCCCTGTCGGATGAGGTGGTGGGGCAGATCACCGAGCCCACCGTGGCTGGTGTCGTTCGTCTTGGTACTCCCGAAGACTTTGCGACAACCCACCTCTCGAAGGTCCTCGCCGCCTTCTCGCGGGCGCATCCCCATGTCGCGCTTGAAATCACGACCGATTTGACACTGAACTTGATGGACCGTTTTGCAAAAGGGGAATTCGACCTCGTTCTGGTGAAACGAGAACCTTTGGGGCCGAGCGAGGGCGTCCGCGTCTGGCGGGAGAATTTGGTCTGGGCCTGCGCTTCCGGGCACGTGGAGACCTTTATAGCGCGTGAGGATGCGCTACCCCTCGTCGTTTCGCCGCACCCTTGCGTTTACCGCAAGCGCGCCATGAAGGCTTTAGACGAGGCCGGAAAGGCGTGGCGGGTGGCCTATACCTCCACATCACTCGCCGGCGCTCAGGCTGCGGTTCGCGCAGGCCTCGGCCTGACCGTGCTGCCCGCCGGAATGGTTCCCTCCGACTTTACGAGGTTAGGAAGCAAGACGGGCTTGCCATCACTTCCCGAAACCGAAATCGCCCTTTTGACCGGCAGTCCATTGTCCCAGCCGTCAGAACGGTTGGCGCACCACATTGTCCGTTCGCTAGAATCTGCAAGCGACGCAAAAATGTGAGCGGGGCACAGCCGCAAGCCGCAAGCCGCAAACCGCATGCCGCAATAGCTGGCCAAGAGCTTATGATTTGCCTCGCGCGCAAATTTTTCACCGGCGGTCATTGTCATTGGAACGGTTTCATCTTACTTTTGTTATCGATACCAATAAACAAATGTAGATTCATTTTCTGCAGAATGGTGAAGCCGTTGGAAACCGCACGACTTAGCTCCCTTCCAATGGCCACCTCACAAACTCGGCATGAGACTAAACCTGTTGCATGGGCGTTATCTTTGGTTCCTGCCGAATTATCTCAGCACGAGTTTTTATTTTTGGCTTCGTCCACGGCTGGATAGGACTGCAGGAGTTAAAACCCATGAGCGCGATGAAATCATGCAATCCTTCATACCGAAACACGATCGGCAGGGATAGCAGGACATGACATCAGGCAAGGTTTCCCGCACCAAGGCGATCAGCCCGCCCGCCGCCGACCCGGGCGAGGAGGAAACAGGTCGACAATCCCTTTCGCCGGTCAATATCACGATGCAAAAGATAGCCGAACTGGCTGGCGTTTCGGCAATGACCGTATCGCGGGCGCTGAAGGCGGATGCCTCTGTTTCGCTCAAGACCAGACAGAAGGTGCTCGATGTCGTCAAACAGACCGGCTATGTGCCGGATGCGACGGCGAGAATTTTTGCCTCCGGCCGCTCCGGTTTCGTGGCTGTGCTTGTGCCCTCGATCAACAATTCAAATTTTGCCGATACCGTGCTCGGCATGTCCAACGTGTTTGAAGCGGCGGGCTTGCAGGTTCTGCTCGGCGATACCGGCTATTCGATGGAGCGGGAGGACGTGCTGATCGGCACATTGCTCCAGCGCCGCCCGGAAGCCATCATCCTGACCGGCGGCATGCACACTGGGCACGCGAGAAAAATGCTGGCCCATGCCGATATTCCGATTGTCGAGACATGGGATCTGCCCAAAGCCCCGCTCGGACATGTGGTCGGCTTTTCCAACGAAGCTGTCGGCCAGGCTATGGTGCAATATCTGTTCGAGCGGGGCTATCGCCGTATCGGGTTCATCGGCGGCACAACCAATCGGGATACGCGCGGTTCTGAGAGGCGGGCCGGCTATGTCAAGGCCATTCGGGAACTCGGGCTGCCTCAAGGGCGCATCATCACCTGCGGCAGGCCGCCAGTGTCCATGCAGCAGGGCGGCGAGGCTTTGGCCCTGATGCTGGAACAATGGCCGGATATCGACGCTGTCGTTTGCGTTTCCGATCTTTCGGCCTTTGGCGTATTGATGGAGTGCCATCGCCGGAACATTAAAGTTCCGGAGCGCATCGCCGTTGCGGGATTTGGCGATTTTGAAATTGCAAGTTGTTGCTGGCCGCGCCTGACAACCATCGGTGTCGATTGCGTCGGTATTGGCAAACGGTCGGCCGAAATCGTCATGGCGGCGCTTGACGCTCGCAACAAGAAAGAGGCGATTGCGCCTGAAGTCGTGATGATGGACTATCAGGTGATCGCCCGCGAGACGACCTAAGTCCTCTCACGGAGGATGGGTCAGAAGCTAAGCTGCACTTTCATGGATTGGCTTCTGTCGAGCGCCAGTTCAAAGGCGCGGTTTGCCTCCTGAAATGGCAATGTTGCCGAAATCAGCGGCTTCACATCAATGAGCCCCTTGCCGATCATGTCCACCGCAATGCCGAATTCCTCGTGAAAGCGGAAGGTGCCGCGCAGCTGCAGCTCCTTGGCGACAATCGTATTGATCGGCAATTTGATATCGCCGCCCAGCCCTAGCTGCACCAGGATTGCGCCGGGCCGCACTGCGTCGAGTGCGCCGCGCAGCGCCGCTTCATTGCCGGAAGCCTCAAATAATATATCGAATGTGCCCTTGTCGGCGGTATAGGGAACCAAGCCGTCCGGCGTGGTTGCGACG
>Ga0209067_10000733_pt1 | contig 20671 bp, 20 predicted proteins | sample ColStrG_CSR_2013_FD_187199 | JGI IMG/M metagenome (GOLD analysis project Ga0209067, IMG submission 187199) | Freshwater sediment microbial communities in response to fracking from Pennsylvania, USA - Cold Stream Run_MetaG_CSR_2013 (SPAdes)... | ecosystem: Environmental > Aquatic > Freshwater >...
GAGTTTAATCGATAGCTCTAAGATTGCGGTCATGGTGGGCTCGCTGATTTCAGGAATGGCTGGCTTTGCCATCCTGCGATTATTGCTGAATAAAGTAAATAATTAAGCCTTGCGTTTTTCTATTTCATAAATCATCCTTATTATTGCCCTACAAAATTCAAATTAAATGGGAAGAGGAGATAAAAAATCGAAGAAAGGTAAACGGACAATAGGCTCATTTGGTAACTCAAGGAATAAGAAGAAAATCAAAGCAAGATTAAAAAGAACGGCTAGCCGTAAGCCAGTGGTTGTAGTAGGTGAAACGGTAAAGCCAAAGGCACGTAAAGTGGCTAAAAAGAAGGAAGATTAATAAATGAAACAAATTTCAGTTCATGCGTGGTGGTGGCACAGGTCGATAGTGGATCGGTGCTGGATTGTGCTTTATTGAAAATAAATAATTTCCCAAAGAGCCTGCCCCGATCAACGGAGCAGGCTTTTTTATTTTTCACGAAATCAAAAAAAATGAAATTCAAACTTCAGACTCATTATAAAAAACTGTTGGCCGATACGCTCACACCCGTAAATATTTATTTGAAGCTGCGCGATGTGTTTGCGGGAAGTATTTTACTAGAGAGTTCCGATTATCATGGAAATGAAAACAGCTTGTCGTTTATCTGTTGCGAACCGATCGCTTCTTTTACCGTTCAAAACAACATCGTCCAGACACGTTTTCCCGACGGACAGTCACAAAAAGTAGAATTGAATGCCGGCAATAAGAACCTACCCTCGCTACTAGAAACATTCAAAAATGCCTTCGACATCAGTGCCTCCGAACCTCGTTTTCAGTCTTTGGGATTGTTTGGTTACACGGCGTACGATGCGGTTGGCTATTTTGAGGAAGTGACCATCAATACTTCGGGTTGTTTGATTCCCGATATGATTTACAAACTTTATCGATATGTGATTGTGGTAGATCATTTTCATAATGAGCTGCGATTACACGAATTTATTTTTGGTGATAGTCCAAGCGAATTGGCACGAGTAGAGCAAATCATTTTTAGTAACCGTTTTTCGACCTTCAAATTTCAAGCCACGGGAACCGAATCTACCAATATTACGGATCAGGAATTTCTTGATATGGTAGAAAAAGGAAAGAAGCATTGTTATCGAGGCGATGTTTTTCAGATTGTTTTGTCGCGACGATTTTCCAATGCATTTAAAGGCGATGAGTTTAATGTGTACCGCGCCCTTCGGTCCATCAATCCATCGCCAAATCTATTTTACTTTGATTATGGCAGTTTTAAAATCTTTGGATCATCACCTGAAGCCCAGCTGCAAGTCAAAAAATCATTGGCTTATATTTATCCTATCGCCGGTACGTTTAGAAGAAGCGGCAATGATTTGGAGGATGCGGCACTGGCGGCAAAGCTTTCAGCTGATGAAAAAGAGAATGCAGAGCATGTCATGCTGGTGGACCTCGCTCGAAATGACATGAGCCGAAATGCGGATCAGGTGAAGGTGGAAGTTTTCAAAGAAATTCAATACTATTCTCATGTTATCCATTTGGTTTCTAAAGTATCCGGCAGGTTAAACGGGAAATCATCTTCCATACAACTTTTTGCCGATACTTTCCCTGCGGGCACACTTTCAGGCGCCCCAAAAGTGATGGCAATGAATTTGATCGGTGAATATGAGAACGTAAGTCGTGGCTTTTATGGAGGCGCCATTGGGTTACTTAGCTTTGATGGTTCGGTAAACAAAGCCATTATGATTCGCACGTTCCTGAGTAAAAACAATCAATTGATTTACCAGGCCGGAGCAGGTATTGTTTCCAAGTCTGTCAATCAGAGCGAATTACAAGAAGTAAATAATAAGTTAGAAGCGTTGCGAAAGGCGATTTTATTGGCAGAAACGATTTAGGATTGACGTTTGACGAGTTTGAAATTTGAGAAACGACCATTGAAATGAAGATATTAGTTTTAGACAATTACGATTCTTTTACTTACAACCTGGTACATATTATTAGAGCCCTTGGCCACCAGCCTGATATTTTTAGGAATGACAAGATTTCCATTGAAGATGTCAACGCTTACGATAAGATTTTACTCTCACCTGGTCCCGGGATTCCTGCCGAGGCGGGAATCATGAAAATGGTGATCGAAAAATACGGCCCCACGAAAAGTATTTTGGGGATCTGCCTGGGTCACCAGGGCATTGCCGAAGTCTATGGGGCAGAACTTTTTAACATACCGGATGTTTTGCATGGTGTGACTTCCATGGCCAGCGTGAGGGACAAATCAGAAAAACTTTTTGATGGCGTTTCGCCGACTTTTCAGTGCACCCATTATCATTCCTGGGCGGTGCGCCCCGAAACCATTAATGACAACCTTCACGTCACGGCAACCAATGACCAAGGGCTGGTGATGGGGCTTCGTCATGTGAAGTACGATGTAAGAGGTTTGCAATTTCATCCGGAGTCAGTGATGACACCGGAAGGAAAAAAAATGATCGCCAACTGGTTAGCTCATTAGACTATGGAAATGAAAAGGGTATTAACGGACCTCATTGGTCACCAAGCGCTGGATAAACAGACGGCTCATCAGGTATTGATTGATCTCACTTCTGGGAAATACAATCCCAGTCAGATTTCGGCCTTTATGACCGTTTACATGATGCGCGGAATTACAGTAGAAGAATTGGCTGGCTTCCGCGATGCGATGCTCGAACTTTGTATTGCCGTCAGGTTTGATAAGCCGGTTATGGATTTGTGTGGTACGGGTGGAGATGCTAAGAATACATTCAACATTTCAACGCTTTCTTCATTTGTCGTGGCCGCTGCTGGTCAGCCCGTGGCCAAACATGGCAACTATGGGGTGTCGTCGCTGTCGGGGTCATCCAATATTCTTGAATACTTTGGTTATAAGTTCACCAACGACATAGATGAATTGAAGCGCAGTCTTGACCGTGCCAATATTTGTTTTATGCACGCTCCGCTGTTTCATCCCGCAATGAAAAATGTGGCGCCTATACGAAAGGAACTGGGGGTTAAGACTTTCTTCAATATGCTTGGACCGATGGTAAATCCGGCCTTTCCAACTCGCCAACTGGTGGGTGTTTTTAGTTTGGAGTTGGCACGACAATATGGATACCTGTACCAGCAGGCCAACAAAGATTTTGTGATTCTTCATTCTCTTGATGGGTACGACGAGATTTCGTTGACCAGTGCCTTCAAGTATTTTAATAATACCGGCGAAACGCTGCTTGAGCCCGAAGACTTACAATTACGCAGATTGTCTCCGCTCGATTTGAGTGGTGGCAACACCATGGAGGAGTCTGCTAAAATCTTTATGGATATTTTGGAAGGCAAAGGAACCCTTGCCCAGAATGCCGTAGTGATGGCCAATGCCGGAATGGCGCTATTTTGTGGCGATCAAAAGAGTGGAATTCAATTGGCCTTCACCAAAGCGAAGGAGGCGCTAGAATCCGGAAAAGCGTTGGAGGCTTTCAAGAAATTATTGACTAACTAGAAAAGTCAAGTGGTAATGAAATCGGAAACGAATAATTAAGTAATGAATATTCTTGAGAAAATTGTAGACCAGAAAAAGAAGGAAGTGGAAGAGCGAAAAAGCTTGTATCCTGTAAAGCTCTTGGAGCAAAGTATTTTTTTTTCGTCGCCAACGGTTTCGCTAAGGAAGTATGTGCTGCGCCATGATTTGTCAGGCATTATAGCCGAGATAAAAAGAAAGTCGCCATCAAGGGGGGCAATCAATCCCTACGTCTCCATTGAGCGAACCTCTATTGGGTATATGCAAGCTGGAGCGAGTGCCCTATCGATTCTTACGGATAAGGAATTTTTTGGAGGAAGCAATGACGATTTGATGGTGGCACGAAAGTTTAATTACTGCCCGATTCTTCGAAAGGATTTTACCATTGACGAGTATCAGATTATTGAAGCAAAATCCATGGGATCAGATGCGATTCTTCTAATTGCGGCCATCTTGGAACCACAAAAAGCGAGGGAATTAGCACGCTTTGCTCATTCGCTGGAGCTCGAGGTCCTGCTGGAAGTTCATTCTGCGCAAGAGCTTTACCCTCATTTGTTTTCTGAAGTTGATCTGATCGGGGTGAATAATCGCGACCTGAAATCGTTTGAGGTAAGTCTGGATGTTTCAAGAAAATTAGTAGGAATGATTCCCGATGAGCTCGTGAAAATCTCAGAGAGTGGAATCAGCTCAACTGAAGCTATTGAAGAGTTAAGAGGCCTTGGATTTGATGGTTTTTTGATGGGTGAAAGTTTTATGAAACACAGCCGCCCGGAAGTGGCTGCCAAAGAGTTTATTGGAAAATTGAAAAGTAGGAAATGAAGGTCAAACTAAAGGTTTGTGGAATGCGTGCGGCAGCCAACATTTTGGAGGTAGCATCGCTACAACCTGACTACATGGGGTTTATCTTTTATGAGAAGTCCAAGAGATTCGTTGGGGATGACTTTTCTGTTCCTGAAAACTTCCCGTCATCGATAAAACGGGTGGGTGTATTTGTAAATGAAAAACCAGCGGCTATATTAAACCAGATAACCAAACACAACTTGGATTTTGTTCAACTTCATGGTGATGAAACGTCAGACGATTGTAAGACACTGAAAAGTAAAGCCGGAGTGATTAAGGTCTTTTCCATTGGAAGTGAATTTGATTTTGATATCACCGAGCGTTTTCAGCCCTATTCCGATTTCTTTTTGTTTGATACCCAGTCGGAAGGTTACGGAGGGTCGGGAAATTCATTTGATTGGAGTTTGTTAAAGAAGTATGATCAGCGAATTCCATTTTTTCTCAGTGGGGGTCTTTCTCCTGACAAGGCTCGAGACATAAAACGATTGGAGGGAATGAACCTACACGCCATCGACGTCAACAGTGGGGCAGAGGTTGCGCCAGGGTTAAAAGAGGTCGAAAAGATTAGAGCGATCAAGAACGTTATAAATTCGATATCCTAGTTACTTAAATTCTTTCTTATGATGTTTACAGTAAACGAGCACGGCTACTACGGAAAATTTGGAGGGGCATTTATTCCTGAGATGCTTTATCCAAATGTGGAAGAATTGCGATTAAATTATTTATCGATCATTGAATCGCTGGAATTCAAAACGGAGTTTGATCATTTGTTGGAAGCGTATGTGGGCAGGCCAACCCCTTTGTTTTTAGCGCGACGCCTTTCTGAGAAATATAAAGCAAAAATTTACCTTAAACGCGAAGACCTGTGCCACACCGGAGCGCATAAGATCAATAATACGGTAGGGCAGATATTATTAGCTAAGCGATTGGGCAAGCAGAAAATAATCGCTGAAACGGGAGCTGGTCAACATGGTGTGGCCACGGCAACAGTATGTGCATTGATGGGCATGGAATGCATGGTTTACATGGGTCAACTGGACATGGACCGGCAACGACCGAATGTTGAACGGATGAGGATCCTGGGAGCAAAAGTTGTGGCAGCGACTTCAGGTAATATGACACTCAAGGATGCCACCAACGAAGCGATGCGTCACTGGATCAATCATCCAACCGACACCCATTATATTATCGGTTCGGTCGTAGGGCCTCATCCTTACCCGGATATGGTAGCCAGGTTTCAATCGGTGATCAGTAAAGAAATAAAAAATCAATTAACGCAAGAAATTGGAAGCCCTTTCCCGGATTACGTAATTGCCTGTGTAGGTGGCGGAAGCAATGCCGCCGGCGCCTATTATCATTTTTTGGATGATGAGCATGTTCAGTTGATTGGCGTTGAAGCTGCCGGTCACGGCGTTGATTCAGGGGAATCCGCGGCGACAACCGTTTTAGGGAGGATTGGCGTGCTGCATGGAAGCAAATCGTTACTTATGCAAACGGAAGATGGTCAAGTGATCGAACCCTACTCAATTTCCGCAGGACTTGATTACCCCGGTATTGGGCCGCTTCATTCCCATTTATTTGACACGGGTCGCGTCCAATTCTTAAACGCCACCGATGATGAGGCGATGAATGCCGGAATTGAGTTGAGCCGACTGGAAGGAATTATACCAGCCATTGAAAGTGCTCACGCCGTCGCTGTTCTGCGTAAAATGGATTTGGATTTGGATGATGTAGTAGTAATCAATCTCTCCGGTCGTGGCGACAAGGATCTGGAAACGTATATTAAATGGGGGAAATACTAGTTAACTATCAATGATCAATTAGCCAATTTACAATTAATGGAAAACAGAATTAATAGACTTCTTGCTACTAAGTCGGAAAATATTTTGTCCGTATTCTACACGGCTGGATATCCTAAATTGAGTGACACTATAGAAATCGCAAAAGCGCTTGAGGAATCTGGCGCTGATCTCATTGAAATTGGAATTCCATTTTCTGACCCCATTGCTGATGGTCCGGTAATCCAAGCCAGCAGCAAGGTTGCGTTGGATAACGGAATGAATTTGAAATTGCTTTTAGAACAAGTCAGTGAAATAAGAAAGAAAGTGACGCTGCCTATTATTCTGATGGGTTATCTCAATCCGGTTTTGCAATATAGTATGGAGCAATTTTGTGAAGATGCCGCGGCAGCGGGAGTGGATGGAGTTATTCTTCCTGATCTGCCGTTGTATGAATACGAGACTGAATACAAGAGACTTTTCGAAAAGAATGGACTAAAGAACATCTTTTTAGTTTCTCCAACCACGTCCGAAGAGCGAATAAGAAAAATTGATGACGTATCGAATAGTTTTATTTATGCAGTTTCTGCTTCGAGCACAACAGGGGCGAAGGCTGGATTTTCACCGGAGCAAGATGATTATTTTAATCGCCTTCAAAAGATGAAACTTAAAAATCCTTTCCTTATTGGTTTTGGGATTTCAAATAACGAAACGTTCAAGAAAGCTTCTCAGTATTGCGCGGGAGCAATTGTAGGAAGCGCCTTTATTCGAATGTTGTCTCAAACAAATGATTTGTCAAGCAATATTGATGTTTTTGTAAAAAGTCTGATAGGCACTGAAATAAATTAGTCCATGATCATTCAACTTTCCGCAACTATTTCTCCTGAGGATAAACAGTCAATTATATCTAGGGTAAACAAATTGGGCTACAAACCCAATGAAGTACGAACGCAAAAGAGGGACTACATCGTAGCCATCGGAAAAAAAGAATTTGATATCCGAATCCTGGGCAGTATGCCAGGTATTACAGACATTCATCGGGTATCCGATGATTACAAGCTCGTTTCTGCTAAATGGAAAGTTGGTCGAACGGCGATTGATTTGGGCGATGGCGTTTTTATTGGAGACGGTTCATTGGCGATTATGGCCGGACCCTGTTCCATTGAAAATGAAATGCAAATCGAAGCCACCATCAATCATTTGAAGGAAAATAATGTCCGTATTATGCGGGGTGGGGTATTCAAGCCACGGAGTTCGCCGTATGCCTTTCGCGGATTGGGAATTGATGGGTTGAAATTGTGGTATTCCCTGGCGAAGAAAGCGGGAATTAAAATTGTGAGTGAGGTGATGCAAGTGAGTCAGATTGCTGAGATGGTTGACTACGTGGATATATTTCAAGTGGGGGCGCGTAACACACAAAATTTTAATTTGCTCGATGAATTAGGCAAAGTAGATAAACCAGTGATGATCAAGCGGGGGATTTCCGGCACCATTGAAGAATTGTTGTCCTCCGCCGAATATGTGTTTTCGGCAGGGAATGAGAAATTAATGTTGTGTGAGCGCGGCATTCGCACCTATGAAAAAGCCAGTCGAAATACCTTTGATATTAATGCCATTCCGATCTTAAGGGAAAAGTCCCACTTGCCTGTCCTTGCCGATCCTTCGCATGGCATTGGTATTCGTGACTATGTGGAGCCAATAGCCCTGGCGGCAGCGATAGCCGGAGCCGACGGCATTATTTACGAGACGCACCAAAAGCCAGAAGAAGCCTTCAGCGATGGGCAGCAGACCCTTGATTTTATTGAGTCAACAAAATTGATCAGCAAATTGACTAGGGTACAGGCGCTAAGCGGCGGCGTGTGAATTGAGGTTGCAATAACTTTTTATTATTTCCGACTACCATTTAAATACAATCCTTTGAAACAATTTCAGGGGATTGACGATTATTGTAAAAATACTCAATCCTATGGCTGATATTGTATTGGAGGCAGAATCGTTGACTAAAGTTTATCAATCGGGTGGCAAGCCACTCACCGTGCTTGATAATGTTTCCTTTAGCGCCGAACAGGGCACGAGTCTTTCCATTATCGGGCCTTCCGGCAGCGGCAAGACCACGCTGCTGGGTTTATGCGCAGGCCTTGACGTGCCTACCAGGGGATCGATCTCACTGATGGGTTTTAAATTAAACGCGATGAGCGAAGATGACCGCGCCTATGTACGCAATCAGTTTGTAGGATTTGTGTTTCAAAATTTTCAACTGCTTTCGACATTGACGGCGCTCGAAAATGTGATGGTGCCGCTCGAGTTAAGGGGAGAAAAAAATATTTCGAATAAAGCAAAGGACTTGCTTTCAAGGGTTGGGTTGGCCGATCGCTTTCATCATTATCCATCTCAATTATCGGGAGGGGAGCAGCAACGGGTGGCCATTGCACGTGCCTTCATTGTGGCACCCCGGATTTTATTCGCTGATGAACCTACGGGCAACCTTGATGAGGAAAATGCGCAACAGGTCCGGGAGTTACTCTTTGAAATGAACCGCCAGGAAAAAACGACCCTGATTTTAGTGACGCACAACCTTGAACTTGCCCAGAAGACCGGACGAATTTTACAGATGAAGGGCGGGCATTTGGTGAACGAACGTCTAATCGTGCCAGCATGATCGAGTACATCATCAAGTTAAAACGAAAAACAAAAAACATCTTCCAAGATCCTTGGGTCTGGAAAATGGCATGGCGCGATGGTCGCCACAATTTTTCGCGATTGTTTTTGTTCATGGCAGCCCTGGTCACCGGTATCGCTGCTGTGGTAGCCATTAGCTCACTGAATTATTCTCTTCAAGATGAGCTGGATCGCAATGCGAAAGAATTGCTTGGGGCCGATTTGGTAATTAATGGAAATAAAAAGTTTGATTCGGCCTGGACAAACCTTCTCGATAAATTCAAAGTAGCCATCGCCAGAGATGCCGACATGGCTTCGATGGTGATGTTCATGAATACGGGCAACTCGAGGCTCGTCAAGGTAACTGGCCTGGAGGGATCATTTCCGTTTTATGGGCAGATGATAACAAAGCCTGCCGATGCTTATCTCAAAACACAAACCGGAAATTATGTGATGCTCGATGAGTCTTTGGCAACTCAGTATGAAGTGAGTTCCAATGACTCAATTAAAGTAGGGAATAAGATTTTTATTGTTTCCGGCGTGGTGACAAAGATGCCTGGGGGAGGGGGGCTGACTTCCACATTGGCCCCTGCTGTGTATGTTTCATTGAAAGCACTAGATTCCACCGGTCTTATTCAATTTGGAAGCCGAATCGGGTATAGCATTTATGTAAAAACGAAATCCAATAAAGACACCGAGGATCTAATTGAGAAGGTGAAACCCCTGGCCAAGAAATTAGGGAACTCGTTTGAAACGGTGGAGGGCAGGAAAGAAAGTCTTGGAGAAAGTTTTCGGTCGGTGTATCGGTTCTTTTCGTTGCTGGCGTTTGTAGCACTCATTCTTGGATGTATCGGAGTGGCCAGCTCCGTGCACATTTACGCACGGGAAAAGCGTGATGAAGTGGCGATGCTACGTTGTGTGGGATCTTCTGGGTGGCAGGCATTTAATATCTATTTTATTCAAGTTTTTGTTTTGGGAATCATAGGAAGTTTTATGGGCGCTGTGCTTGGAGTGGTTATTCACCAGGTTATTCCCATCGCCTTCAAGGAATATCTGCCAGGCAATATGCAATTCTTCCTTTCGTGGCGAGCGATAGGCGAGGGGGTTTTGATTGGAACCATTGTATCGGTTTTGTTTACGGTGCTACCGTTGGTTTCCGTTCGCTTTGTTCCCCCACTGACGGTGTTGCGTGCAGACTTTGCTCCCGGTCGGATATTTTCAAAAACAAGAATTACGGCTATCATTCTGATTATCTTATTCCCGGTTCTGGCAGCGGCGTATCAAACAAGAAGTTTTATTTCCGGTGGATTATTTTCCGTTGGAATCGCCGTCGCATTAGGTTGCCTGGTGGTGGTGGCGACAGGTTTGCTTTACTTGGTGAGGAGATTCTTCCCAGCAAACGCTTCTTTCATTTTCCGTCATGCCCTTTCCAATTTGTTTCGCCCCAATAATCAAACCCGGATGCTTATGGTGACCATTGGATTAGGCGCGTTTATAATTTCGGTTTTGAATATTATTCAGGGAAGTTTATTGAACCAGGTTGAGTTTAAAGGCGGTAAAAATCAGTCGAACACTATTTTGTTTGATATCCAACCAAATCAAAAAGAAGGGGTGATAAAATTGATGAAGGAACACCACCTTCGGTTAAATCAAATTGTCCCTATTATTACCTGCCGGCTTAGTGAATTGAAGGGGCGTTCAATCGATGTTATTCAGAAAGATACGACTTCCATTCCTGAATGGGCGCTTACACGGGAGTACCGGGTCACCTATCGGGATAGTTTGACCGCCTCGGAGGAATTGGTAAAAGGAACGATTCATCATTTCGAAAAAGGAAAAAGGGATTCGATCTTTGTTACTATTTCTGAACGCATGCAGGAAACGTTGCGTGTAAAAATTGGTGACTCCTTGGTTTTTAATGTTCAAGGCGTCGAGATGAAAGTATTCATTTGCGGAATAAGAAAGGTCGATTGGCCCAGAGATCCCCCTAATTTCATTTTCGTATTTCCAAAAGAGACCTTGGCCAATGCCCCCCAGATATGGGTTGCCGCCACCAGGGTCGATGACCCCACCGTGGCAGCGAAGTTCCAGCAGTCGCTGGTGATGAATTTCCCCAATGTATCATTGATTGATTTGCGATTGATTCTTAGCACAGTCAACGAACTTTTTGAAAAAATAGCCTTGGTGGTGCGGTTTCTTGCGCTTTTCAGTATCGTGACTGGATTGGTCGTTTTGGCTGGCGCCGTCATTAACAGCAAGTTTGTTCGTATTAAAGAAAACGTTTTGCTGCGTACCATTGGCGCACGGACGAGCCAGATTGTAAAGATCACATTGATTGAATACGGATACCTCGGATTGTTCAGTGCTCTCACTGCCCTAGTATTGTCTTTGGGAGGTGGGTGGCTGCTCACTAAATTTTTCTTTGAAGTGCAACTGGTGGCCAACTACCTTGAATTGTTGTTCATTAGTGTGGGCGTGGTGATCCTCACGGTCTTTATCGGCTGGTTGAATTCCAGGGAAGTGATAAATACATCACCTTTGCAGGCGTTGAGGAAAGAGAGCTGAAAAAATTATGAGGCTGAGCGCGCTTTGAAGAATAATGTCTTAGGCTACACTTATTCTGCCTCTTGTAAAGGTCATTTCCAATGCTCAGGATTTAGCTTCCAGCTTTTCACATAGCCCAACTGATCTTCATCCAAATATTTTTTAGCTACCGCCTCGGTCAGCAAATAATTGAAATCACTCAGACAGACCAAGGGAATATTGGCTTGCGCAAAGCTTTTCTCAGCCACATCAAATCCGTAGGTGAAAATGGCAACCATGCCAATTACCTGGAAGCCGGCGTCTTTCATGGCTTGTGCTGCCTTCAGGGAACTGCCACCGGTAGAAATCAAATCTTCAACTAGCACGGCTTTTTTCCCTTTATCCACTTTTCCCTCGATCAGGTTTCCCATACCATGTTCTTTCGGCTTTGGCCGAACGTAAACGAAGGGCAAATTCAAAAGGTCAGCAACTAACGCTCCCTGTGGAATTCCGGCAGTCGCCACGCCAGCTACGCACTCCACTTGCGGAAAATTTTTGCGAATCGTTGCCGCCAGTGCTTCCTTGACGTACGTCCTGATTTCTGGATAGGAAAGGGCTAGTCGGTTATCGCAATATATGGGTGACTTCCAGCCAGAACTCCAGATAAAAGGATTTTTATGATTTAACTTAATCGCCCCGATTTCGAGTAACTTGTCGGCGATTGTACGGGCGGAGGACTCATCGATTTTGATCAAACTCATGCTGCAAATTAAAATGAATCACGCAATATTTCACTTTTATGGTACATCCGGTTGGTTGAATGGAAATATTTTATGTTTTTGCATACAATAGTGGCTTATGGATTTATTCGTTAACGACATTCCCGTCAAAATTCTCAAACCCAGCGAGACCCCAGAGCCGGGAACAATCAACTATGAGATTAAAGCGGCTTTGGAGCCTGTAACAAAGGCCAAATTGATCAACCACGTATGGGTAAATGAGGCCAGTTTGATGGATTTGGATTTGATCTTAGACTTAATCAATTCAAAGGTGCCCATGCATCTTCTTTCCCTGGCGATCACGGTGAAAGATTACGAGGCGACCAAAAATTATATTAAGAGGAAATTCAAGGTGGTCAAGGCAGCGGGTGGCCTGGTGCTGAAGAAAGACAAAGTCTTGATGATTTATCGGATGAAGAAATGGGATCTGCCCAAAGGAAAGAAGGAAAGCGGCGAAAAGTACAAAGGGACCGCCGTGCGTGAAGTAGCCGAAGAGTGTAATGTGGAAGTCAAGATAGGCCAAAAGATTTGTACGACATGGCACACCTACACGATGAATAAGAATAATATGATCAAGAAGACCCGCTGGTATTTGATGGAATTAGTCGATGATTCTCGTAGCCGACCGTCCATTGAAGAGGATATCGAAGAACTTCGCTGGATGACGCAAAAGGAAGTCTATCATGCCCTGGAAAACTCGTATCGCTCTATTCGATTCGTCTTTGAAGAATATTACAAGAAAGAAAAAATCAAAAACTAAAGTTGGTACGGTAAGAATGCCGAAACGTCGCCGTTGTATCGGTGCACTTCCCGGATGATCGAAGAATTGATCGGGGCAAATTTAGGCGAAGTAATCAGGAAGACCGACTCCAGTTCGCTATTTAAATTTCTATTAATCTGGGCAATACTGTTCTCGTATTCAAAGTCGGTGGTGTTACGCAGCCCGCGTAGCAGATAGTTTGCTTTGTTTCGCTTCGCATACTCCGCTGTTAGTTCTGAATAGGTTTGAATTTTTATCTGGGGATAATTCGCAAATGTTCCTTTTATTTTTTCAACCATCAGGTCAATGGGAAAGTAGCGCTGGCTCTTGGTACTGTTGTATCCGATGGCAATGATGATCTCATCAAACAAGGCTAATCCCCGTAGCACAATGTCTTCATGCCCCTTGGTGAAAGGGTCGAATGATCCGGGGAACAGGGCGATGCGCTTCATTTCAGGCCGTTAACAACTGAAGGGAGTAAAGATCAAAAAAGTGATGCTCCTGAACTTCATCAAACAGGTAACTGAATTTCAAATGCGTAGGTCGTTCTCCAAAGGTCACATTGCGAATGTATTTGACAAACTCCTGGTAATGAGGAGAATTCTTTCCGATGTAGCCCCACAAAACAATCTCGCTGGTGTGCTGGTTCATGTTGAGTCCGTTTAGAACAAGCATGATGTATTTGACATAATCGGGAAACTGCTTGATGGAAAATTGATTGTAATAAATCAGCTTACCCTGCTGCGCCGAAAGGATGTGCAACTTAAAACGATCCACATAAATATAAAGCGGATTTTTGGCATTGGATTGCTTCAACACGCCTTCGATGAGGGCAGCGGACTGGTGAAAAAAATGATGGGATGTATTTTGGTAAATGGAACTCAGCCACTGGTAAAGATCATTCTGGACCGCAAAAACGGTAACCGACTCGCTAAGGGAGCTTTTGCAAAAAATGACTTTCTCTTTGGATTCATCAAAGGTAGCATTCAGCTTTAAATAATTGATGGCGCTTCCTTCAACAAACAGGGATTCGGGGATTTGACAGAATTTATTGTTTTTAATACCAATCTTTACCTCTTTCCAAAACCCTGCCTTCAATAAGGCGTGCGCCTCAAACAAATCCTTAAGGGCATGAAGTAATTCCGTATGCGATTGAACATTGCCCATGGCATAATCTTCCAGAATTAATATCCGGTTATCCTTACTGTCAATAACGGCAATCTGAAAATCTTTGGGACCAGTTTGTATTAGCAAATCGTATTGATGGAGGAGTTCTTCATCAAAGCGGTCATCTTTTACTTTCTTGATTAGCTTGTAGGTGGAGGCAGTGGTTTGCAAATCAATTATTTTAATATTCGGGCCGATCTATGAGGTTACAATAATAAAAATTTTCAGGGGTTAAACGTAATCTTTAGACCTTAAAATAGCCGCGAAGGGTAGTAATCTTCGATGGATGATCAAGGTGATTAAAGACCCCATGCCGCTGTTCGGAAGGAAGCTTTTCGATTTCGTTCCAAGTCATAAACTTGACAGCACTAATAATGGCGGGGCTCCCTTCTTCCGGATCAGATCCGGGCTGTAAATGACCACCGAGAGGTAAAACCTCAAAGAAGAGCTCAATGGCATGAAGTGGATGTTGAATAAATTCACAGGCGAACAAGAATTTCGCTACGGCTATCGACAGACCGGCCTCTTCGTTGAATTCACGAGTAAGGCAATCGAGGGCGCGCTCGCCGAACTGAATTCCTCCACCGGGGGGGGCCCAGAAATCCTTGTTCGACAGGCCATGATGATTCACCAACAGCATTGCCTCATTCTGAATGCATACCCCGCACCCGCGAACCCGCAATCGGTTTCCATAAAATTTTTGAACTTCATTTTCCATTTATGCGTTACAAAATGTCATTCAAAGTAAACGCTATTTAACTTTAATCGTAAATTGTGCCATGAAACTTTTTACCCTGATCGCCGGCCTTTTTTTGGCGAATGGCTTTTCAACAGCAAGCAGTCAAGCCTTGCCCGCCGGAGCAGTAATCTCATGGGAGAAAAATGTGCATGATTTTGGCGAAATCAACGAAGGGGAAAAAGTGGAGCACGCCTTTAAGCTGACCAATACAGGTACCGAACCATTGGTAATCACCAATGTGCAGGTCACCTGTGGTTGCACTACGCCAAAAGGCTGGCCTCGCGATCCGATTGCGCCTGGTAAAAAAGCAGAGATTGTTGTGCAGTTCAATAGCACGGGTAAAATCGGGCGGCAAAATAAGGTAGTGACTGTCGTATCAAATGCGACCGGAGGGAACAACCAGATCACTTTTACTGCTACGGTGCTGGAAAAGAAGGCCCGTAACTGACGGCGGGGCTCCGACAGGACTATTTTTTTGAAATCAGGGAATAAGTCAACCATCCCCATCCGAGTAACATCAACACCCCACCTAGCGGCGTGATTATGGCAAAGGTCGTTACATTGGTTAAGGCAAACAGATATAGACTTCCGCTAAAAAGGATCACGCCACCAAGAATTAATAGTGAGGGCCATCGAAAAATAGGTTCTCCAAATTTGTCCATCAGCAGTCCGATTATTAATAGTGCAAGGGCATGATAAAACTGATACCGAACCGCAAGTTCGTACGTTTCCAATCGACCATTCTGGATTAATATACCTTTAAGGGCATGAGCACCAAACGCGCCCAAAGCAACGACGAGCAAACCCAAAAGGGCGCCGCTTAAAAGTGTTTGTTTCTGGTTCATTTATTTCTGGTGGGTTACTTCATTAATAAAATCCTTGTTGATTTTTCTCCATCACGGGTTTTCATACGCAACAAGTACATGCCCTGCTGAAGCGATTCTAAACTCAATTCAACTTGATGGCTTCCCGGGCTCTGATTTTCCAGGCGCTGAGTCAAAATATTTCTGCCCGCTATATCCCATACATTTAAGGCAACGTCAGATTCAACGGGCAGAGTAAAATTAATATTTAGTTTACCCGAAGTGGGGTTAGGGTAGGCGCTGAATTCATCAGTATTTAAGGTCGGTTCAACTCCGGTAGGAGGTTGTTGTATGTAAAGATTATCGACTGACCATCCCCAGCCCGTAGTGGCATCGCCGTTGGCATGAAGCCGGAAACGGATAAGCAAAGTATCACCGGCACTGAAGTTATTTCTTAAATCAAAGGTTTCCGATACCGTCAACGATGGTGAACCTGATTGTAAGGCAGTATAAGCAGCTAACCAATTTGCATTCCACGAGGCATTATAACCATTGGCAATTTTTGTCCAGGTCAGCCCATCTTTGGTCGCCTCGACGATGACATAATCATTGAATGCACTTTGACCAAATACAGAACCGGTTGCCCCCGGTTGAACAAGGGCCACATCTTGATAGGAAATAGAGGTGTTGCCACCCGATGCTACAATAATGGGCGCCAATAACGTGCCCGATGCATCTTGATTGACGGCGTAAGCATGTGAGCTTTGCATGCTCAAATTCGACGCGCCAAAGGATTGGAGGGACAATCCATTTAAGTAAAAATTACTGCCCGAAGTAAAATAATCAAAAAGCTGTTTTTGATAAGAAAGGAGGGCTAAGTTTTGGCCCGAAGAAGGAAGTGAATAAATAGGCGCTCCACCCTTATATCCAATCAACTGCATGGTGACACTGCCTGCTGGCACATTCGTAAATTGAATATTGTAAGTGCCGGAATCAGGAGGATTGAATTTTATTGTTTGTGAATTAATGACAACTTGAACAGAATCATAATGATATGGAAAGTGTGCTTGAACGACAAATTTTGACTGAGGCGAAGTGCCCGATGCTACCAGGTTGGGAATGGGAAAATTTGTATTCTGGTCGACGGGTACCGTTGCGGTCCAAATACCTCGACCATGCGTGGCGATCACAATTTCGTTGTCCTGTCCCTTCATGGACCAAACTCCCACACTAGGAAACTCGTTTAACAACGCCCATGAGGCTCCTCCATCGAGTGATTCGACAAGGCCGATCTCTGTACCCGCCCAGATAATATTGGGGTTATCAGGGCGAACGTAAAGAGAGTAAACTGCCACATCGGGAAAACCCGTTGCGCTGGATTGCCCTGTTCCAAATCCGCTGATGTCCGCCCAGGTCTGACCCAAATCCTGAGTCATCAGTATTTTTGATTTCTTTGAAAAAGAAAACAAGGCGTAAGCCATCTTTGCATTCGTTGGATGCGTTGCAATACCGGTGATCGTCCCTAAGGCGTAACCGGCAGGATTGGGTACGGCAGTAAATGAATTGCCGGCATCGGTCGACACAAACAGATTTATTCCAGCCCCCATTCCGCTGCCTGCCCAAACCACATTGGCGTTGGCGCGCGATACCTCAACATCGGCAAAAGAGGAATTGGTGGAAGAAGATTGCCAACCCGTTGTAATTGGCGTGAGGGTCCAACTTCCGCCAAAGTTGGTCGACTTCCAAACCCCCTCTGTACCTACGGTGTATAGCACATCGGGTGCTTGTTTGGAGGTGGCCAGCTTTGAAATGAAAGGAAATTTACTGTTATCGGGGGAGGTGCCTGAAAGGGTTAGTCCTGTGAACGCATTATTCCACGTTGTACCCCCATCGAGTGAACGCACAAAATAATTGTACTGCGAACTGCCAATCATTTTATTGTTATCTAAACTGCTCCATATCGCTTCAAAACCATCACCAGCAAGCGCTGAACTTGTTTGGTAATTGGTGGTGGAGGAAGCGATCGTGCCGCTCGGGGTAAAGTAAGTGGCGTTGTCTTGCATGCCACCCAAATACTCTTGCGCTGCTGGTTTTTTATCAGCCCCATAAAACTGACTAGTATTATATCCGTTGCCAACTTTAGTCCATTCCCCTTGCGAAGTTCCTGGCGAAGCCGAGGCGCCCGAAAGAAAAACCCCACCATCATTGGCCATCAATAATTGAAAAGTTTGTGAAGCATCATTTATTTTAATAGGATAGATCGTATGCTGATCGGGATGGACAACGGTGCTGTTATTTTTTCCGTCGTAATCGGAATATACATCAGCCACGGAACTGACCACACTGGTGAACCTTGATATTTGCTGATAGGTGACTTGCAAGTTCGATGCAGGCAATGAAGCCGGGTTCCAAGTTGCCCCACTGGCGAGCACCGGCCAGACATTATACATTTCTTGAAATACTTGTCCACCAGCAGTGGCAATTGACGGGTTTGGATTTGCTGGATCATAAGGCACGTTGTTGACAAAAATATATTCTCGACTTTGCTTTGTTGCATCCGTGTTGGTAGTGTTTTCAGCAATGAGATCAAACATGCTATTCTGGTCTTGATCACGAAATGAAACCATGAGCTGCGAATTTGTTTTAAGATCCCATACCTGAAATGGAACATCAACATAGTCACGGTACGTGTAACTGGCAGTGGGTACGCCTGATGTTGCCCCGGCGGGAACGGTGAAGCGATGGGCCTTTTGCGTCAAGCCTGGCCCAAACCTTATCTGAACGGTATCTTTATTGGCACCACTTCCTGTTTCTAAAAGACCACCCGCCTGAGAGGCGCCAAAATTTACTAGAGACAAAAACGAAGAAGTATTATTCTGCTGCAAGGTATAGCTGCCAGATGCGCCCGTACTGACGTCACCTAATGTTACCTGATAGGATCCAACACCTCCAATGTATACCACATTTTCATTGTAGGGGCTAAAGGCAACGGTGTTATCGTACCAGCCTTGGCTTCGGAGATAGTCCACTGTTTTACCACTTAAAGTAAGGGTAACCAGGTACCAGCTGGCACCTCCGTCATCGGATAAATATAAATCGGAGGTGACCCCGGAGAGCTTCCCTTCGGCCGATGCAATGAGGCGATCAGTCTTAACTGGGGAAACAGCGATTTCAACACGGCCCGTGGGCGACATACCCGCGTTACTGTTATTCCAGGTGATACCGCCATCTATTGATTTTAAAACTCCGACTCCGTATTGCGCCGCATACATCGTCATAAAATTTCCGGGGGTTGCCCGAAGGTCTTGAACCACGCCACTATAAACATTAGTCCAAATGCTTCCTCCATCGGTTGAATGATAGATTCCAGAATTAGAGGCGGCAAGCAAGTTCATTTCATTGGATGGATCTACAGCGAGCCGATTAATGGGGCCTAAGCTTACCGAGTTGGAAAGTAACGACCAGTTGACGCCGCGGTCAATGCTTTTGAAAATACCGTTTCCCGATGTTCCGTCGACGTTTCCAAAACTTTCCCCTGTACCGGCATAAATCGTGTTGTGATTTGATTCGGCCATGGCCAAGGTGGTGGTCGCTAAATTCGGAAGGGAAGGAGTGAGCCATTGCCAGCTTCCTCCTGCGTTAATTGTTTTCCAGATGCCACCACTGGCTGACCCCGCAAACCAAGTCTTATGGGTGGCATCGTCCGGATCAACAATTAACCCGCGGGTTCGACCAGGAACATTACCGGGCCCTCGTTCAGTGTAACTGATCACGCCATTTCCCGCACTTTGTGTTCGCGCTGCAATGTTGGATTTCCTTGCCGCGCCCTGCCGTGCCTTTTGCAGCTCTGCCCATTGATAATTGGACGGGTAACCGGGCTTTGTTTCATCCAAACTTGTTCTGATTGCCTGATGAAATTTTAAAAATTCTTGCGGGCCATCGGACTCATTTTCGGGATGGCTTTCTTCCCCGTCTTTTTCTGCGAGATCAGGTTTGGTGTTTCCAACCACATTATGGCGCAGTTGAACTGCTGCCAAGATTGTCACCACAAACAGAGCAGTCAATAAAAATACTTTTCTCATTTTTTTTGAATCGCGTAATTATTAAGATCAATTATTCTCACATGATCTTCCGGCTTGGCATCCACTTTGACCATACCAGGTGTTTGGGTTACCTTAATCTTCATATCGCCATCCCAGGTGACCGATCCCTGAATTTTTTCTTTGACCACAATTTTTAAATCGGCAATGCGGACAACCAGGTATTCAACGGTTCGATCTTTAGCCTGGTAGGCAAGGGCAAAGGTGGCAGCGTGATTTTTTTCGATAGTTGCTTGCGTTCCGATTTCTGCCTCAGCAATTTCTTTGAGCGTGACCTGTTGATGCGAAGTGGTACTGGCCGCCTTACAACAGTATAAGGTTATCAGAAAAAAAACAGAAAGAAATCTCATGTCTTTTGTTTCTTTTTCTTTGCGGCAGGAAATAGGATGTTGTTCAGAATGAGCCGGTATCCGGGGGAGTTGGGGTGCAGGTTCAAATCGGTCGGCTCTTCACCTACCTGATGCTGGTAATCTTCCGGGTCGTGCCCTCCATAATAAGTCCAGAATCCTTTGCCCAATACGCCATGTATATATTTAGCCTCATTAATGGATTTGGTTTCCCCCATGATCACCACATCGGGCTTAATTAATTTCTTTTTGAATCCGGTGGTTTGTCCATAAAAGCCCTTCACCATCTTGACATGGTTTTGCGTCAACATGGTTGGAATGGGGTCCCACTTTGCCGAGAATTGAAAAACAGAAAAATAGTCATTGGCTTGCACCAGGCCGCGCTCCGGGAAATTGTTGTCGATATCTGAGAATTCATATTGGTACGGATCGCGAGACAAATGAAAATTAGTGAAGGCGAGCGTGTTTTCGAAGTTTAGTTTTTCCTGCGCCTGTGGATCTGCCGGATCGCCATCATACATATGCTCGCAAATATCCACGCCATCCGCTGCCAGGGCAATGTCAAAGGAGTCTGTAGCCGAACACATGGCAAATAAAAATCCACCCCCAGCGACAAATGCTTTGATTCGTTTTACCACTGCTAATTTTAGTTG
>Ga0209067_10000734_pt1 | contig 20635 bp, 17 predicted proteins | sample ColStrG_CSR_2013_FD_187199 | JGI IMG/M metagenome (GOLD analysis project Ga0209067, IMG submission 187199) | Freshwater sediment microbial communities in response to fracking from Pennsylvania, USA - Cold Stream Run_MetaG_CSR_2013 (SPAdes)... | ecosystem: Environmental > Aquatic > Freshwater >...
GCCCGCCGCAACCATCGCCATACGCAGCGCGATAGAATTGGGTTTGGCGACCATAATAAGGTCTTGGTCGGGTGCCGAGAGCGTATCGGCGGGCACCCGCGCTCCGGCGAGATTCGTCCGTGTGGCACAGGTCAGCCGCGCACCATTGCGATAGGCTCCGCGACCCATTTCGGCGGCCCAATGTTCGCCACGCGCGGGCGCGTCGAGCACCCCCATCGTCACGCGCCCGCCTTCGACATAGGCGATCGAAATCGCCCAGCCGCGCTTGCCGGCAACAAAATCGCGCGTGCCATCAATCGGATCAACCACCCACACGCGCGGGGCGAGCAAGCGTTCGGCGTTGTCGGCGGTTTCTTCGGAAAGCCACCCCGCATCGGGATCGAGCGCGCCGAGCGTGTCCTTAAGTGCAGCATCGACGGCGTGATCAACTTCGCTGATCAGCGAGCCATCGGGCTTGTGATGGCTTTCAAATGTTCCGCGCCACTTGGCCAAGGCTTGTGCGCCCACGGCGCGCGCCACCGCACTGAGTTGATCGAGGCTAGGCACCTGCGCCCGTCACGCTCCGGCCAATGTCATGCCATCCACCCGAAGCGTTGGCACATTGGTGGCGTAGCGGAACTCTAAATCACTGGCCGGGGTGAGTGCGGCAAACATGTCTTTCAGATTGCCCGCGATGGTCACTTCGCTCACCGCATGGGTGATCTCGCCATTTTCGATAGCAAACCCCACGGCACCGCGCGAATAATCGCCGGTCAGTCCGTTGACCCCCATGCCGATCAGTTCAGTGACATAAAAGCCTTGCTTGATGTCGGCCATCAGCGCCGCTGGTGTCATCTCTCCGGCCGCCATATGGAGGTTGGAGGTTCCCGCGCCCCCGCGTGTGGCATGGCCCGTGGGGCGCAGCGCCAATTGGCGCGCCGCGGCCGAGTCGATCAGCCACGTTGTCAGCCGTCCATCGGCGATGATCGCGCTCGACGCGGTGGGCAGTCCTTCGCCATCAAACGGGCGCGACCGCAACCCGCGCAGCCGGTGCGGCTCATCGATGATGTTGATGGTCGCCCCGAACACCTGCGTGCCAAGTGCGTCGAGCAGAAAACTGGTCTTGCGCGCGATTGCGGTGCCGTTGATCGCGCCGATCAGATGTCCGAGCAACGAGCCGCCAACGCGCGGATCAAAGATGACAGGCATCGCACCGCTTTTGAGCTGAACGGGAGAGAGGCGCGCCACAGCGCGCGCGCCGGCCTTGCTCCCCACGCGCGCAGCGGGCTCCAAATCGCTAAGGTGCCGCCGATAATCATACGCGCTGTCGCGCTGCATATCGCCGCCCGCGCCCGCGAGCACACTTGCGGTGACCGAATGGATCGAACTGGTATAGCCTCTCACAAAGCCGTGGCTCGTCGCGAGTGCGACAATGTTGCGCCCCGCGCTTGCGCTACCGCCCTCCGAATTGGTCACGCCCTCGACCGCGCGCGCTGCGTCCTCTACCGCCTCCGCGCGGTGACGCAGGACATCGGGTGCGACGTCAAGGCCATCGTCAAGATCAAGCAGGGGCGGCGGAGCGCGCAACAGCAATTCTTCGGGGGCGAGGCCCGCAAACGCGTCCTCGGGCACTTCGCGCGCCATCGCGACAACGCTGTCCGCCAGCGTCGTGAGCGAAGCCGCCGTCAAATATGAAGATGCGCTACTCGCTGACCGCTGGCCGATAAAGACGCGCAGCGCAATCTCTTCGCTTTCAGCGCGGGTCACGTCTTCGAGTGCGCCGAGCCGGATTTGCACGTCGGTGGAGGCATTCGCCGTGTAGATGACGTCGCAGGCTTCTGCGCCGCAGCGCCGCGCGATGTCGACAAGATCGGAAGCTAGGTTTTGCGCTTGGGTATCGGTCAGCATCGGCTGCGCATAGCGACCACGGGCGGATAAGAAAAGGGCCGCCGCTCCATTGAGGAACGACAGCCCGATTCGCTTAGTATCAGCGCAGCGTATTAGAGCGCGGCAGCCGCTTTAACCTTGTCGGCCGCAACCGCGAAGCGGTTCGAAATCGGCTGGAACACTTCGCCGAAGAACTTCATCGTGGCTTCGCTCGACTTCGAGCTCTCGGCGATGAACGCTTCGTAGCTGCTCTTCATGTAATCGCTTTGCAGCGTGAAGAATTCCGAAGGCGACTTGGCAGCAGCGATCGACTTGAGCGCAGCACTGGCGTCTTCGAAGTGCTTGCGACCCAGCTCAGCAGCGTATTGCGCGCCGCTCTGCACGCCCTCAGCCATCAGCTTGCCCGAAGCGACGACGGCTTCAGCATTGTCCTTGTGGAACGAAACCGCTTCTTCAGCCATTTTCTGCGACTTTTCAACAGCTTCCTTGGCCTTCTCGGTGGCACCAGCAACGAGCGTTTCGACATGCGCGGTGGCGTCAGCAGCCATTTTCTGGGCGGTTTCTTGAACTTGCTTTACGGTATTTTCCATGGTGATCGGTCCTTTGGTGGTAGGGGTTGGCGTGGTTGGAGCTGCAACGGGCGCAGCATCGGGAAGAATCGGTGATGTTTGAACAGGTGCGGGGGCTGTTTCAACAGCCGCCACCGTCTCGGCGACTTTCGCCGCCTTGGGGCGAACAACGCGCTTCGGTTTCACTTCGGTCGTTACGGGGCTGATAGCCATTTTACGCTCCACATGATCTATGTTGCAATGCAATATATGCGAGTCGTTTCGTGAACGCAAGACATATTTGTGCGATGCAGCAAAATTTTTTGCCATTGATCGAAATGGAGGCAAATCAGCCGCTATTTTGCGCGCACATAGCTCCCAGGGGCATCCTCAATCGCTTCATATGTGCCATTTCCCGGAATCCGGGCGCCTGTAGCCGCAACTTCCGCCTTTGATTGGGCGCGCAACCACACAATCCAATCGGGCCACCAACTCCCCTTATGCTCATGTGCAGTTGCAACAAAAGCGTCAAGTGTCGCGGGTGCTCCGTCGTTGAGCCAATATTGATATTTGTGCGCTTGCGGCGGATTGACGACACCCGCAATATGCCCCGATCCGGCGAGAACAAAGCGCAGCGGACCCTTGAAATGCTCGGTGATTTTCCAAACACTTTCAGGGGGTGCGATATGGTCTTCGCGTCCCGCTTGAATATAGGCGGGGGTTTTGACCTTCGTTAGATTGATTGGCGTGTCATCGACCCGCAGCGCGCCGGGCACCACAAGCTTGTTATCACGATAAAGATCGGTGAGGTAAGAGCGGTGCCATTTTGCGGGCAGATTGGTCGTATCGCCGTTCCAGTAGAGCAGATCGAAGGGCGCATAGTCGTTACCGAGCAGATAATTGTTGGTGACATAATTCCAGATCAGGTCGCGCCCCCGCAAAAGATTGAACGTGGCGGCCATATAGCGGCCATCAAGATAGCCGTCGGTGACGCTTTGGTCGATAAAGGCGAGAAACTGCTCATCGACAAAATTCTGTAAATCACCCGCGCGGCTGAAATCAACTTGGGCGGTGAAGAAGGTGGCCGACTTGACCTTTTTGGCCTCACCGCGCGCAGCGAGCAGCGCCAGCGTCGCCGCGAGCGTGGTGCCCGCAACGCAATAGCCGATGGTGTGCGCCGATTTGACCTCAAGCAGCTCGCACACTGTATCGATGGCATCGATCTGGGCACGCACATAATCGTCCCATATGACGTCGGCCATGCTTGCGTCGGCGGATTTCCACGACACGACAAACACCGTAATCCCCTGATCAACCGCCCAGCGGATAAAGCTCTTCTCGGGGTTGAGATCGAGAATATAATAGCGATTGATCCATGGGGGGAAGATGATCAGCGGCGTCTTAAGCACATTTTCGGTCGTGGGTGCGTATTGGATGAGTTGATAAATCGGCGTTTGGTGGATCACTTTCCCGGGCGTGATCGCGATGTTCTCTCCAACGCGAAATGCAGTTGGGTCTGAATGGGTGAGTTGGCCCTTGTAAAGGTCATCAAGCATATGCTTCAGCCCTTCGACAAGGTTCTCCCCTCTCGTTTCCATCGTTTTTTCCAGCACCACCGGATTGGTGAGCGGAAAGTTCGACGGCGACAGCGCATCGACAAAGTTGCGCGTTGCAAACCGCAACTGCTCGTGTTGCTTGGGATCGAGCCCCTCGATCGTTTCAACGCCTTTGAGCAGATGTTCCGATGCGAGCAAATAGCTTTGGCGAATCAAATCAAAGGCCGGGTTGTCGCGCCACTGCGGCGCCGCAAAGCGCCTGTCCTTATCGGCGCCAGGGTTGATCGGCGGGCCGGATTCCGGATTCAGAAAACGCTGCCACAGCGCGATGCTCTCGCCCCAAAAATTGCTTTGCGCGTGCAACAGTGGATTGGCCTCGATGAGCTTCTGAAACGCGGGCGGCGCATCGTCCATCAGCTTGAAGCTGTGTTCCAGCATCACCTGTTGGGCGCGACCGATGACCTGAGTCCAGTGTTGCATCTCTTCGAGTGTGAACGGCGTTGGCATCGAGTCGGTCATCGCTTAACCCTTGTGTAAACTACAGGCGTCGGCCTAGGCTATCATAAGGCGAGGAGCGGGAATTGGAAATGCAACAAAAACATTATGATGTTATTGTGGTCGGTGCGGGAATCTCCGGCATTTCCGCGAGTTATCATCTCCAAAAATACTGCCCGGACAAAAGCTATGCGGTGCTCGAAGGACGCGCGGCACTCGGCGGTACGTGGGATTTGTTCCGGTATCCAGGCGTTCGGTCTGATTCGGACATGCACACTTTGGGCTTCAGCTTTAAGCCTTGGGTCGCCGATGACGCGATTGCCGATGCGCCATCAATCCTCGATTATCTGCATGAAACGGTTGCTGAATTTGGTATTGATCAACACATTCAATACAATCACCGCTTGACCGCCGCTGAGTGGGCCTCGGCGCAGGCTTGTTGGACGTTGACGGTTGAGACCCCCACTGGCATCCAAAGCCTGACCTGCGGGTTTTTGATCATGGGCACCGGCTATTATCATTACACCCAACCGCACCAGCCCGAATTTTTCAACCAAGCGGCGTTCAAGGGTGAGATTGTCCACCCGCAATTCTGGCCCGAGGCGCTCGATTATGCCGGCAAGCGTGTGATCGTAATCGGAAGCGGGGCCACTGCCGCAACGGTCGTCCCCGCAATGGCGGACAAAGCGGCGCATGTGACGATGCTCCAGCGCTCGCCAACCTATATGATCAGCCGCCCGCGTCGTGATGCCGTCGCGAATGCCCTGCGCCAGGTCTTGCCAGCGCGCCTCGCTTATACCCTGACGCGGTGGAAGAATGTGCGGATGCAGCACATGCTCTACACGCACAGCAAAAAACATCCCAAAAGTGCTGCCAAGACACTGCGCAGTGATGCGCTCAAACGGCTGGGGCGGGACTATCCGGTCGATGTTCATTTCAAGCCACGCTACGGCCCGTGGGATCAGCGGCTGTGCCTGCTGCCGGATGGGGATTTGTTCGCCGCGATCAAATCGGGCAAGGCCGAGGTTGTGACCGACACGATCCAATGCTTCACCGAAAACGGCATCTTGCTCGAATCGGGCACTGAACTGCCCGCAGACATCATCATCACCGCCACAGGGCTGACGATGGAAATCATGAGCGGGGTGACGCTCAGCGTTGACGGCGCGCCTAGCCCGGTGCGCCGCAGCATCAGCTATAAGGGCTGCATGTATTCGGGCATCCCCAATCTCGTCTCGCTGTTCGGCTATGCCAATGCCTCATGGACGCTCAAGGCCGATCTGATTGCGCGCTTTGCCACCCGCTTGATCAAACATATCGACCGCCATGGCTACGCCTTTTGTGTTCCCGATGCGACAGGGGTGCTCCCCGTGGCGGCACCGCTGATGGATTTGAGTTCGAGCTACGTCAAGCGCGCTGAACTCGCGATGCCCAAACAGGCCGAGCGCGACCCGTGGCGCGTTCATCACAATTATTTCATCGACAAAAAATTGTTCGGCAGCGCGCGAATTGATGATGGCGCACTGCGCTTTGAGCGGATGGGCTAGCATTCGCGCTGCATTTCCCGCATAACCCCCTCTCCATTCACCAAATCGGAAAGAGGATATGTCCGAAGAATTTTACCGCATCAAGCGTCTGCCGCCCTATGTCATCGCTGAAGTCAATGCGATGCGAGCGGCCGCGCGCGCGAGCGGGGAGGACATTATCGACCTCGGCATGGGCAATCCTGATCTGCCGCCGCCGCCGCATGTCATCGACAAATTATGTGAGGTGGCGCGCGATCCGAACGCGCACGGCTATTCTGCGTCCAAGGGCATTACGGGTCTGCGTAAGGCGCAGGCGGGCTATTACGGGCGGCGCTTTGGTGTTGATCTTGATCCCGATTCGGAAGTTGTCGTGACCTTGGGCTCGAAGGAAGGCCTCGCGAATTTGGCCCAAGCGATCACCGCGCCGGGCGATGTCGTGCTCGCGCCGAATCCGAGCTACCCGATCCATACCTTCGGCTTCATCATCGCGGGTGCTACGATCCGCAGCGTGCCGACCACGCCCGATGAGACCTATTGGGCTGCGCTTGAGCGGGCGATGCGCTTCACCGTGCCCAAGCCTTCGGTGCTCATCCTCAATTACCCGAGCAACCCGACGGCGGAGGTGGTTGATCTTGCTTTTTATGAGCGCGTGGTCAAATTCGCGAAGAAGCACAAAATTTGGCTGCTGTCCGATCTTGCCTATTCCGAGCTGTATTATGACGGCTGTCCCACGCCGTCGATCTTACAGGTGCCGGGCGCGAAGGATGTTGCAGTCGAGTTCACCTCCATGTCGAAAACCTATTCGATGGCGGGCTGGCGTATTGGTTTTGCGGTGGGCAATAAGAAGCTGATCAGCGCGCTGACGCGGGTTAAGTCCTATCTTGATTATGGCGCATTTACGCCCATTCAGGCGGCGGCGGTTGCGGCGATCAACGGCCCGCAAGACATTGTCGAGGCGAACCGTGCGCTCTATCAAAAGCGCCGCGATGTGCTCGTGGAGAGCTTTGGCCGCAGCGGCTGGGATATTCCACCGCCGCGTGCTTCGATGTTCGCTTGGGCACCGTTGCCGCCCGCGCTCGCGCATCTCGGCTCGATGGAGTTTGCCAAACAACTCATCACGCATGCCGGCGTGGCGGTGGCACCCGGCGTTGGCTATGGCGAGGATGGCGAGGGCTTTGTCCGCATCGCGATGGTCGAGAATGAGCAACGCATCCGCCAGGCCGCACGCAATGTGAAGAAATATTTGCAAAGCATGGGCGTGAATGTGCCCGCAACGGGGGCGAAGGCGGGGTAGCCGACAGACCGTCGGTCGATTCTCCTTGGCCGTCACTCCGGCGAAAGCCGGAGTCTCGGGAGATTATATCGATGCTCTGTCAACACGAGATTCCGGCATCCGCCGGAATGACGATTCGGTGGGGTCGAGCATATTTAACCAATATGATTCTATACGGCCATTAGAAGGCCGTACAGCGCCTATTTAGGAGTGTGCGCCACCACCCTAGCGCGCGTGTAGGAGAGGTGCGCTACGGGGCTCTGGTCGGCGTTACGCGCTCATCCACAATGCCACTGCCGCGACCGCCGCGGTATCCGCGCGTAAGATACGTGGCCCGAGCGTGACGGCGACGGCGGACGGGTGCGCGCGGATCATGGCGCGCTCTGCATCATCAAAGCCGCCTTCGGGGCCGATCAGGATGAGCGCTGGGCCGGGATGCGCGCGGGCGGCATCAAGCAGTGGTTCGCCGCCCGTCTCATCGGCGAAGAAGATCGTCCGGTCGTTCACCTCCGCCATCAGCGCCGAGAGTTTCACCTGCGCCGCGACCTCGGGCAACGCGGTGCGCCCGCATTGCTCTGCCGCCTCGATCATATGCGCACGCAGCTTGTCGTCCTTGACCTTATCGACCACCGCGCGGCTGGTGAGTACCGGAATAAACCGCGCGACGCCCAGTTCGCACGCCTTTTCCGCCACCCAATCATAGCGCGCGCGGCGGATCGGCGCGGCGGCGAGCCAAAGGTCGGGGACAGTTTCGATCTCGCGTAATTTGCCCTCGATGCGCAGCACAAGATCACGTTTCGCCGTCGCCTCGACCACGCCGAGCCATTCACCCGAGACGCCATCGAAGAGTTTGAGCGGGTCGCCCGCCTTCATCCGCATCACGTTGAGCAAATAATGCGCCTGTGGGCCGTCAATGCGAATGTCGGTCGCGCCAGAGAGCGGCGTCTCGACAAAAAGGCGCGGGGTCGATTGGGGAGGCCAGTTTGGCGTTGCGGGCATAGTCACGTCCTTAAAAATCTTTATACGTCACTCCGGCGAACGCCGGAGTCTTGTCGAAATGGCGCGGATTGCACACATGAGATTCCTGCATTCGCCGGAATGACGGTATAGATTAGGTTTTAGCGTAGATGAATACACCGGAAATTGGCGCAGTCACCCCCGATAGCGAACATAAGGGCCTGGTTGGTCTCTTGCCTGCCGCTGCCCGCCCGTTTGCACTGCTCGCGCGGTTTGATCGGCCGATCGGCTGGTGGCTGCTCTACTGGCCGTGCGCATGGGGGCTGTTGCTCGCGGGTGGGGTGCGCACGCACTGGCCGTTGCTGCTCTGGATGCTTGCGGGCGCGATCGTGATGCGCGGTGCGGGCTGTGTGTATAATGATATTGTCGATCGTGACTTGGACGCGCAGGTGGCACGCACGCGGGTGCGGCCCTTGGCGAGTGGCGCGCTGTCGGTGAAGGCGGCGTGGATTTGGCTGGTGACGCTTGCGCTCGTGGGACTCGTCGTGCTGCTTCAGTTGCGGCCCTTTGCTGAGGTTGTTGCAGTGCTCAGCCTTGCACCCGTTGCCGCCTATCCATTCATGAAGCGGATCACCTGGTGGCCACAAGCGTGGCTAGGGATTGTGTTTAGCTGGGGCGCGCTCGTGGGTGGAAGCGCGGTGCATGGCGCGCTCACCCTTCCGACGCTGTTGCTTTACGCGGGGAGCATGAGCTGGGTGATCGGCTATGACACGATTTACGCGTGTCAGGATCGCGAGGATGATGCGCTCATCGGCGTGCGGTCGTCAGCGCTGCGGATGGGAACGCATGTGCGCGGCGGCGTGGCGGGGTTTTACACGCTCGCGCTCGCGCTGTGGGCGGCGGCGCTCTGGCGCACCAACGCGCAAAGCGTGGCGCTGCTGGCGCTCGTGCCGATGGCATTGCACCTGCTCTGGCAAGTGGCGACGCTCAATCCTGATGATGCGAATGATGCGCTCGCCAAGTTCCGGTCCAACCGGTTTGCGGGATTGCTGCTCGCGCTGGCGTGCGCAGCGGTTGGCTCGGCCTAGGTGAGTGTGTCCGCCGGCCCGCCAATCAGCACGAAACGTTTGTCGCAATAACCGCATTCCGCCGCACCGCTGTCATCAATTTCGATAAAGACGCGGGGGTGGCCGAGCGCGGCACCGCCCGGAATGTCGGTGGCTCCGTCGCAGACGTTGCGTTTGGATTTCGTGCGGACGGTTTCAGGCGTTGCGGTCATGCGCTATCGATTAGCGCTGCCGCGCCGCCCAATCAAGCCGCGAAATTATTGAAATGCGGCGGTGACGGTGAAGGTGCCGACATAGGCACCAGGCGCCTGATTGGCACCGACGCTCAGCGTACCGCCATAATTGATCAGCAAAATATTATTGGCGGGAATATAGCTTACGCCGCCGATGACCGTGGCGTTGGTGGTGTAAGTAATCAGATTAACGGTCATGGTTTGGCCGCCAGAGTTGGTAAGCGTTATGGTGCCGTTCCAATTGACTGTCACCTGCGTCGCGCCCTTGGCGTCAACCGCGAATTGGGCGTAAGATGTTGCGCCGAAGGTGCCAATGACCCCTCCCGTTTTTGTGACCGTGCCAGCGCTTGGGCTGAGCACCACGGTTCCGGCAGAAGATCCGGGGAGGATGTTGCCAAAGTTCATGTCGACGCCTTTGACAATCGACAGCGGCTGGAGAACGCCGACATACGCCGTGGTGGTCGTTGCGCCAGCGAACGCGCCCGCGCTCGCACAGGCGGCGATCAGCACGAGGATCGTCCTCACAAACGCGATGATACCTATTTGTCCCACACTCCGGCCTATGCAGCATGCTCAATAAGGCAAGGTAAGCGGCAATGGTTAAAGCTCAGGTAATTTTTGCGGGCTTTTCGTGCGCGACATCTGGCGCTAGAGCGGGCACATGACCGAAGCCGCTATCCAGATCACCAATCTCCAGAAAACCTATGCCGGGGGCAAACAAGCGCTCAAGGGTGTTTCATTTGATGTCCCTCGCGGGCAAATCTTCGGGCTGCTCGGGCCAAATGGCGCGGGAAAATCGACGATTATCAATATTCTCTCGGGGATGGTGAAGAAAACGGGCGGCAGCGCCAGCATCTGGGGCTTTGACATTGATGCCCACCCGCGCAACGCCAAGGCGAGCATCGGCATCGTGCCGCAGGAGATCATGTTCGATCCATTCTTTACCCCCGCCGAATCGCTCAATCTGCAAGCGGGACTTTATGGCGTGCCCAAGGCCAAGCGGCGGACGATGGAACTGCTCCGCGCCGTACATCTGGAAGACAAGGCCAATGCCTATGCACGCTCACTCAGCGGCGGGATGAAGCGGCGGTTGCTGGTGGCCAAAGCGATGGTGCATTCACCGCCGGTGCTCGTGCTCGATGAGCCGACGGCGGGCGTGGATGTCGAACTGCGTCAGCAGCTTTGGGCCTATGTGCGCGAACTCAATGCGCAGGGCGTGACGATCGTGCTCACCACGCACTATCTGGAGGAGGCCGAGGAACTGTGCGACCGGATCGCGATCATCAATCACGGCGAGCTGATCGCGAACAAGCCGACGCGCGACCTGCTCAATATGGCGCAAGAAAAAGTGGTGGAGATCACAGTGGATCGCGATGTTGCGGCTGTGCCCTCATCTGGCGTGTTTCAGAAGGTGGAGTTGAAGGGCGTGCGCACGTTGGTCATCACCTATTCCAAGATCACGTCGAACGCCGGCGAAGTGTTGGGTGCGGTGCAGGCGGCGGGCTATGGCGTTGTTGATGTCACCACGCGCGAGGCCGATCTGGAGCATGTGTTTTTGAACCTGACGCGGACGGCATAATTTGTGCCGACCAGCGTCCATCTCATCACCGGCTCGACCGGCGCGGGCAAAACGAGCTACGCGATTGAGCTGGCCACGCGCATCGGTGGAGTGCGGTTCTCCATCGATGACTGGATGACAACACTCTTTTGGATGGACAGTCCGGAGCCAATTGAGTTTGAATGGACGATGGCACGGATCGCCCGCTGCGAAGCGCAAATACGGCAGCAGGTTGCGGCGTTGGCAGCGGTGGGTATCCCCTCGATTCTCGACCTTGGCTTCACCCGTGCCGATCATCGTGCTGCTTTTGCCGCCTTCGCCGCAAGCATCAACGCAGACGTTAAGCTCCACTGGCTCGACATCGCACCCGACGAGCGCTGGAGCCGTGTGCAACGTCGCAACGCCGAAAAAGGCACGACATTTGCGATGAACGTGGACCGAGCCATGTTTGATTTCATGGAAGATCAGTGGCAAGCACCAAACTCAGAAGAGATGAAAACGTATAACGGCGAGCGCGTTTGTTGAGCAATTTGAAAACCGACATCATCATCATCGGCTCTGGTGCCGCGGGCCTCACCGCCGCGCTTAACCTCGCGCCGCATTACAAGGTGCTCGTGCTCGCAAAGGGCGGGCTGTCCGAAGGGTCAACCGCCTGGGCGCAGGGCGGCATCGCGGCAGTGCTCGAAGAGGGAGACACCTTCGAGAGCCATATCGACGACACGATGATCGCGGGCGCGGGGCTCAACAACCGCGCCACCGTCGAGATGGTGGTCGAGAATGCGCCCAAAGCCATCGCGCGGCTGGCGGAGCTGGGCGTGCCGTTCAATGCGGAGGGCAACCACCTCCACCTCACGCGCGAGGGCGGGCACTCGCACCGCCGCATTGTGCATGTTGATGACGCGACCGGCTGGGCGGTGCAGCAGGCACTGCTCAAAGCGGCCGAAGCGCACCCCAACATCACGCTGCGCACCGATATGGTGGCGATTGATCTGATCACCGGCCGCCATGCCGACCCGTATTCGGGCGAAAGCCATGTGTGGGGCGTCTATGCGTTCAACCGCAAAACCAAGCATGTGGATACGCTGACGGCGCGCGCCACGATCCTTGCGACCGGCGGGGCAGGGCGCACCTATCTCTTTTCCACCGCGCCGCGTGGTGCAACCGGCGATGGCATCGCGATGGCCTGGCGCGCGGGCTGCCGCGTCGCGAATATGGAGATGAACCAGTTTCACCCCACCTGCCTGTATAATCTTGAGGTCAAGAATTTCCTGATCACCGAAGCGGTGCGCGGAGAGGGCGGCATCCTGAAAATCCCCACCACTGGCGAGCGCTTCATGCCGCGTTTTGACCCGCGTGCTGAACTCGCCCCGCGCGATGTTGTCGCCCGCGCGATTGACCATGAAATCAAACGCCTTGGCCTTGATTATGTCCATCTCGATATCAGCCACAAGCCGCCCGAATTCATCAAAGAGCATTTCCCCAACATTTACGTGCGCCTGCTCGATTTGGACATTGACATCACCAAGGAGCCGATCCCCATCGTCCCGGCGCAGCATTATACTTGCGGTGGCGTGGTGGTGGATTTGGATGGCCGCACGGATTTGCCAGGCCTGTATGCGGCGGGTGAGGTGTCACAATCGGGGCTGCATGGCGCGAACCGGCTGGCGTCAAACTCATTGCTTGAATGCTTTGTGTTTGGCGAGGCTGCGGCGGCGCATATCCATGCCAATTGGGAGCGGCTGCCCGCACCGCCACCGATCCATCCTTGGGACGAGAGCCGCGTTACCGATTCGGATGAAGAGGTGATCGTCAAGCATAATTGGTCGGAAATCCGCCGCTTTATGTGGGATTATGTTGGTATCGTCCGCACCACCAAGCGGCTCGAGCGCGCCGCGCATCGGGTGAAATTGCTCCGCCGCGAGGTCGAGGAATATTATGGCAATTTCCGCGTGACGCCCGATCTGATCGAACTGCGCAACCTCATCGAAGTCGCGGATTTGATCGTGCGCTCGGCCTTGGCGCGCAAGGAAAGCCGGGGGCTGCACTATATCCGCGACTACCCCGAGACCCTGCCCGACGCGCGGGACACGGTGCTGGTGCCTTAAGTTGACAAAGTTGACACCAGAACACGTATAAGATTCTCGCCACCACCATGTTTTGATCGATTCTCTCGATCAATCAGAAGCTAGCGTGGCTCGACGCCTGTAGGACAGAGGCAGGGGCCGACCAACCCGGAGGCTCAGTGCGTCGGGGATGATCTGCTAAAGCGGCCGATCACGCAGCTTTCTCAAATGGATTGATGAAGGGCGAGACCACGGCAATCGTGCGGTCGACATAAAGCGACTTCTCACCAACGGGTGCAACATAGTGAATAGCGTCTCTCGCGTCTGCTACTGATGCCCCACGCGCAATCATCCAAGCGGCTAGGTATTGTGATGCCAGGCATCCCCCAGCCGTCGCCACATTTCCATGCGCGACAAAGGGCGTTTCGAGTACTTGAACGCCGGCCTCAATGACCCAAGGTTTGGTCGTTAAATCGGTGCAGGCTGGCAAACTTCCGATGAGGCCGAGCTTAGCGAGAAGCAACGTGCCAGAACATTGCGCGCCGATGAGCTGACGATTGGGGTCAAGAACGATCTGAGCGAGCAATTCAGCATCGTCCGCAATTTCCCTCGTTTTAATGCCACTTCCGATGATGACTGCGTCCGCCTCTTTGACGAAATCAAGCGATCGTTGACGCTGGACAGTCACGCCGTTCATGGAGGTCACCGCCGGTGTCGGCGACGTAATATGTGCTTGCCAGCCTTTTGACTTCAAGCGGTTCAGAATCGCAGCCGCTAAGAATGAGTCTAACTCATTGAAGCCATCAAAAGTCAGAATGGCGATTTGCATGTGAACTCCCGCGCATATTTGAGGGCGGATTATGCCCGTTTGCCTGCAGACTGGCAAGAATGCGCCCAGCCTCGGCCCTACCGCCCCAAATATGTCGAGAGCGGCGTCCGGCTCCGCACGCTTGACCCGCGCGGGTTGAGCAAATCATAGACCACCGCGTTTTGCAGCACATTCTGCACATAGCCGCGCGTTTCGGTGAAGGGGATCGCCTCGATCCATTTGACAACATCGGCTCCCGGCGCGCGCGGGTCGCCGTTGCGCGCGATCCATTGGTTGATGCGCCCCGGCCCCGCGTTATATGCGCCCACCGCGCAAGGGGTGCACCCGTTAAACCGCGTCAACAGATTGCTGAAATAGATCGCGCCCAAGCTCATGTTATACGCGGGATCGCTGGTGAGCCGCTCATAATCATAGGGCAGGCCATTTTTGGCCGCCAAGGGCCGCGCGGTATAGGGTTCGAGCTGCATCAGGCCGCGCGCGTTGGTGCGGCTGACCGCGCCAACATCAAAATTGGTCTCCTGACGGCTGATCGCGTGGATGATCGTCCAACTCGCGGCATAGGCCGGGTCTACGCTCACGCTCGGGAAGCCGGCCCGAATAAAATCTGCTCCGCCCGAGCCGCGCGTCATCCGGCTGGCCCACACGCCCATATCCATGCGGTTGAGCCGTCGTCCCAACGCGCTGGCGAGCGCAAGGTCGGTGTCGGTGCGCGCAGTTGAGGCGATGGCGCGCATGAATAAGGTTTGTTCGGCGTGGTTGCCCGTCTCCCCCAAATAAAGAGCGGCACGGGCGAGCTCGCTGTTCATATAGGCATCGCGGTCGGCGGGGGTGATTTGCACCGACGGCGTCGTGCCGAGCGCTGGCATCTGACCAAGCTGCTCTGCCGCCAACTGGCCGTGAAAATTCTCGAAATAAGCGGCGGCACGCTGATAATAATCGTGCGCTTGGGCCGACCGTCCCGCGGCTGCGGCGGCGCGTCCCGCCCAATACAGCCCGCGCGATTGGCTGAAGCTCGTCTTTGCGGCACTGGCATACTGTTCGAACAAAGGCACCGCATCGGCGGGGCGATAGAGCTTGTTGAGCGCAGTATCGGCGGCGAGCCAGACCAAGCTGGTATACGGATCACGTTCGGACAACGGCCGCTCGCGAATGAGCGTCGCTGGCGGATAGGCATCATCCACCTGGCGGGCGATGTTATAGGCGCTGGCGTAATCCCCGTCCTCCGCCGCGTGACGTGCGGTGCGCAGCAGCAGATTGAGCCAGGTTTCGGCATCAAGAGGGGGTGTGGTGAACTGGTGCGGGCGTGCCAACCACGCCTGGGCTGCCTGTGGTTGCCCCGTTGTCAGCAAATAGGTTGCACGATCAGCAACAAACCCGGCATCCCCACGCGCACTATCGAGATAGGGAGCTGCTTTCGCCTCGGCGTCCTTCGCTTTAGCGAGCAGCGCGAGCCGGACATCAAACACAGCGCGCCGTGTAAGACTCGTGTAAGGCAATTGCCGCTGCGCTACGGAAACCGCGCGGTTCCACAACAGCCGGTTCATCCGCGCATCATGATCGTCTGGCGTGAGCGCGGTATTGAAGCGGATGAGCAGGCGGCTCTCATCGTCCGTGGTGAGCACCCCTGCGTCCCACGCAATCCGTGCGGCATTGGCCGCAAGATCACGCTGGCCTTGAGCGTAAAGTGCTTCGGCATAGCGCAACTGCGCGGCGGGCAATCGCGCGGGGAAGTGCTGGAAAAAAGCGATGACTTGCGCAGGAGATTCGCTTTCCGGATGGATCGCCGCCTCCGCCGCTTCGCGCAGTTCAATCTCGTTAGGCCAACCCGGATGCGCGATCAGGAACGCTGAAAGCGATGCAAAAGGCGCGCCATGTGCGGAACGTAAATCCTGCCATTGCGCGACGGCATCGCCAATCGACGAGGTTGCGCGGAAGACATTGAATGGGTTAAAATGCGAGGGCGGCGCGGGTGGCGTTGCACGTTCAGGTGTCGGATCAACTTGGCCCACGGCTGCGCTCGCGCTGAGTACGGCGGTCAGCATGGCCCATTTGAGCGATTTGGACACCCGATTTTGCGCAACACGGCGATCGATCGTTAGGGCAGTTTGTGCTTTGATCATCGCGCCGCTATGGCGATGCAAAGACTAAAGGTGAAGGCTTAACGACATGTTTTCTGGTTCGATACCCGCTCTGGTGACGCCTTTTCGGGACGGAGCGTTTGATGAGGCGGCGTTTCGGCGCTTGGTCGATTGGCAAATCGAGCAAGGATCGGCAGCGCTGGTGCCGTGTGGCACCACCGGCGAGAGCGCAACGCTCTCTTATGAAGAGCATTATCGCGTGATCACCGTCTGTATCGAGCAGGCTGCGGGCCGCGTGCCGGTGATTGCCGGGTGCGGGTCGAACGATACCGCAACGGCGGTGCGCCACATGGCGTTTGCGAAAGAAGCCGGGGCCGCAGCAGCCTTGGTGGTCGCGCCTTACTACAACCGCCCCAATCAGGACGGGATTTACGCGCATTTCAAGCATCTGACCGAGCAAAGCGACCTGCCGATCATCCTGTATAACGTTCCCGCGCGCACTGTAACCGACATTCTGCCCGAGACGGTGGCGCGGCTCGCCAAGCTGCCGAGCATCGTCGGGATCAAGGATGCTTCGGGCGCGATGCCGCGTATCGCCCAACATCGCGCGGTGTGCAGCGCGGATTTCTGCCAGCTTTCGGGCAATGATGATATGGCGCTGGCATTCAATGCGTGCGGCGGCGTCGGCTGCATCTCGGTGACCGCCAATGTCGCGCCCAAGCTGTGCGCCGAATTCCAAGCGGCATGCGCGTCCGGAGACTATCCAGCAGCGCGCGCGCTCGATGACCTACTCGCTCCCCTGCATGCCGCCTTGTTTGCCGATGCCTCGCCGGGGCCAACCAAATATGCGCTCTCCCGCCTGCATAGCTGGCTCTCCGCTGATCTGCGTCTCCCAATGACACCGCCATCTGAGGCTGCACGCAAGGCGGTCGATGCGGGGATGTCGCGCGCGGGGTTGGTTTAATTTGGCCCGTCCCCGTCCTGAACAAGTTAAAGTCAAGACCGTCGCCGAGAACCGGCGCGCGCGGTTCGATTATGCGATTGATACGGTGTATGAGGCGGGCATCGCGCTCACCGGCACCGAGGTCAAATCGCTGCGCTTCGGCGAGGGAACGATTGCCGAAAGCTATGCCGAAGTGAGCGGCAATGAAGTCTGGCTCATCAATGCCAATATTCCTGAGTTCAGCCATGGTAATCGCTTCAACCATGAGCCCAAGCGCCCGCGCAAGCTGCTGCTGCGCGAACCGGAAATCCGCAAAATGTTTGGCGCGGTCGCGCGGCAGGGGATGACGCTGGTTCCGCTCTCAATCTATTTCAACGCTCGCGGGCGCGCCAAGGTTGAGCTTGCGCTGGCCAAGGGGCGCAAGGCCCACGACAAGCGCGAGTATAAGGCGGAACAGGACTGGAAACGCGACGCGGCCAGGATCATGAAGGAGCGCGGCTGATTGACGCCGCACAACTGCTTGACGTTGCCGCAACGCTCAGCGCAAAGACCATGACATTGTGACCAACGCACGCTCGCCGAACCATTTGCAGAAGCATGCCGCTTTATTTTCGGACTGGGCCGCCGTGGGCGTCGTGGTGTTCGCGGCCAGCAACACGCTCGCGCTGCTGCTATGGGCCACCCGGAGCTTTGCCTTTGCTGCGGGCATTGGCGCGGCAGTGATCGCGCTTGCGGCCCTCGCCTTCCTCTTCCGGCGACTCTACCCGCCGCAGTCTGAGGCTGCCATCGTTCAGGATTGGGCGCTGCTGCGCGATGCCGCCGCAAACGATGCGACAGCGATCGCGATTACCGACCGCGCGGGTCGGCTGGTGTGCGCAACCGACAGCTATGCCGACTGGTTTGGCGGCTTTGTGCTGCCCGCCAGATTTGCTGTGGCGGAGAGTGAAGCGACCAAGCTCGCCGCAGCCGGGCGTGATGCGTGGCGCGATGGGGAAGGGGCTGCGCGCTTCGCACTGCCCAACCAGTCGCAGGTTGATGTGCAGGTGAGGCGCTCAGGCCGCGCCGAAGATCATCTCATCTGGCGTTTTGCCAAAGCCAGCGTCACATCGTTGACTGAGGCGGTCGCGAGCCATTTGAACGGCGCGGGCGGGGACCGGCTTGGCGAAGCAGGCATCATGGTGTGCCTCATCGGTGCCGATGGGCGCATCCGCAGCCTCAACCGGGCGATGGCGCTCCGCGCGACGGGTCGCGCCAACGCCGCACTCGAGGGCCGCGATTTTGTCACCTTGCTCGAAGCCGATAGCGAAGGGGTGATCCGTTTTGCCAGTGAGGGGGTAGCTGGCGTCCCGCTTCGGCTCAATCAAATAGCGCTTGATCCGGCGGAGAACGGCGCGACGCTGATCATGTTGCTTGATGGCGACGCCCCGCGCGGCGGCGGCGCACTCACCGGCGGCAACCTGCAAAACCTACTCGCGATGCTTCCGCTCGGTCTGGCCTTGGCTGATCGCGACGGGCGCTTCTTGTTCCTCAACGCCGCGTTTCGTCGGGCGGCAGGCGTTGTCGAGGGCACCACACCGATTTATCCCGGCGACCTTGTCGTGCGTGAGGATAAAGCTGCGGTTGCTGACTCGGTGCGTCGCTTCGCCAGCGGCAACGGCATGTCGGGCGATCTTGCGGTGCGGTTGGTGGATCGACCCGAGGAGCCGGTGGCGCTCACCATCGCGGGAGCGAGCGGGCTTGGCGACGCTGCTGTGTTGCTCAGCCTCAAGGACAACAGCGAGGAGGCGCGGCTGAAGCGCGAGATCGCGCAGGCGACCAAGATGCAGGCTGTCGGCCAGCTTGCGGGTGGGGTGGCGCATGATTTCAACAACATCCTCACGGCGGTGATCGGCCATTGCGACCTGATGATGCTGCGCCACACGCCGGGCGATTCGGATTATGATGACATTCAGCAGATCAAGCTCAACTCAAACCGCGCCGCCAACCTCACCCGCCAATTGCTCGCCTTTTCGCGCCAGCAGACGCTGCGCCCGCAGGTGCTGCAATTGCCCGACGTGGTCGCGGAGGTCGGCAATCTGCTCACCCGCGTGATGGGCGAAACAGTCACGCTAGAGGTCAATCATGGGCGCAACCTTGGCGCGATTCGAGCCGATCCGGGGCAATTGGAGCAGGTGATCGTCAATTTGTGCGTCAACGCCAAGGATGCGATGCCGCGCGGGGGCAAGGTGATGCTCAAAACCTTCGCCTTTCCTGCAAGCGAGGTGCGCAAGCTCGGTTCGGACATCATGCCCATCACTGATTATACCGGCATGAGCATCGCCGATACCGGCAGCGGCATTCCCCAGGAGTTGCTGCCCAAAATCTTCGAACCCTTTTTCACCACCAAGGAGGTCGGCAAGGGCACAGGCCTTGGCCTCTCGACCGTTTATGGCATCATCAAACAATCGGGCGGCTTTATTTTTGCCGATTCGGAAGAGGGCAAAGGCACCTGCTTCACCATTTACCTCCCGGTCCATCGGATGGATGAGGCCGCGATTGCCGCCAAAACTGCTCCGTTGCGCGAACGGCCTGCCGAACTATGGGGCTCGGGCACCATCCTGCTCGTCGAAGATGAGGATATGGTGCGCGTCGTCGCCGAGCGGGCACTTGCGCGGCACGGCTATACCGTCATCACCGCGACCAACGGCGAGGAGGGGCTGGAAATCCTTGGCGCGCGAGCCGATTTTGATCTGCTCATTTCGGATGTTGTCATGCCGGTGATGGATGGGCCAACGATGGTGCGCCACGCACGCGCGCGCTACCCGAATCTCCCGATCCTTTTCATGTCGGGGTATGCGGAGGAACAGCTCCGCAAATCGATCGATCTCGACAATGTTGCCTTCGTTCCCAAACCCTTCTCGGTGCAGCAACTCGCCGAGGCCGCGCGGGGGGCGCTGGCCGCAAAGCGGTGAAGTCGGCGCGAGGGGGCAATCTCCACCCCAGCCGAACGGTCAGATAAAGGGCAGCTACTCGCTCTTATGCGCCGCTTCATCGGCATCAACGTCGCTGGGCATCAATGTGCCGGGCGGTGCTAGTTTTCTGTCCGCCTCCGCTGGCGCTGTCAGTCCGTAAGGCGCGTAATATTGGTCGATGTCCGGTCGAATGTGGCGCGCGGCCGCCACATCAATGCGCCCACCAGCAGCGTCGCCGCTCGCCAAACGCGCAAGGCCGCGAATGAAAAGCGAAGCGGCGAGCCGAGGCATTTTATCAAGCGCGGCGCTCTCGTCCGCAATCGCTGCGGCATAGTCTTTGCGACGGAGTTGAACCAGTGCGCGGGTATCCAAAAAGGCGGGAATTTCGCCCGCTTTGTGCAGTGCCGCGTTCGCATCTTTGAGCGCCCGATCAAGATCAGCGTTCGCGAGGCCCCGATTCCAGCTTGTCGCGTTGAGCAAGGCCGGGTAATTCGCGTCATCGCGGTGAAGCTCGACAACGGGGTCGACAAGCGCCAGTGCCCGATCAGCCATTCCCATCCGCTCGTAGAGTGAGACGATAGGCAGCACATCGAGCGAACCTTTGGGCACGGTCGCCGCTGCCGCATCAACATCGGTAAGCGCCCCCGGCTTGTCGCGTTTACCGAGTTTGATCTGCGCGCGAACCGTCAGCA
>Ga0209067_10000735_pt1 | contig 20634 bp, 16 predicted proteins | sample ColStrG_CSR_2013_FD_187199 | JGI IMG/M metagenome (GOLD analysis project Ga0209067, IMG submission 187199) | Freshwater sediment microbial communities in response to fracking from Pennsylvania, USA - Cold Stream Run_MetaG_CSR_2013 (SPAdes)... | ecosystem: Environmental > Aquatic > Freshwater >...
AGATGTGCAGCATCTCGGTGCCGCCGATGCCATCGATCAACCGAAGCCCCGTGGCCTTCAGCCAGGCATCCCAGGTCGGCCGCGGCAGGGCCTCGCCGGCCGAGACGCATTTGCGCAGGCTCGACAGATCAGCCGTCTCAAGCCGGGCCAGGATGTAACGATAGGTCGTGGGCGCCGTGAGCAGAATGCTCGGGCGAAACCGGCCGATCGCCTCCAGCAGATCCGCCGGCGAAGTCCGCTCCGCCACCAGCGCCGCGGCTGCCTCGCGAAACGGAAACAGCACGGCGCCGCCAAGGCCGAAGGTGAAGGCAAGCGGCGCCGAACAAAGGAACAGATCATCCGGCGTGGGCCGCAGCACGTGGCGCGAGAAGGTGTCGCAGATCGCCAGCATGTCGCGATGAAAATGCATCGTGCCCTTCGGCACGCCGGTGGTGCCAGAGGTGAAGCCGATCAGGCACACATCGTCCTGCGCCGTGTCGCAGGCAGCGAACTCGGGCGAAGCCTCCGCCATCAAGGCTTCCAGCTCCGAAGGGGCCGAGGGCGAACGGAACCGCAGCATCCTCGGTGCCGTGCCATCCTCCGCAAGCTTGGCCATCTCCGCATCCAGCAGCACATCGCACAGCGCGTGGCTGATGCGGGCCTTGCCAATCATGAAGCCCAGCTCCTTGGCCCGCAGCAGCGGCATAGATGCCACCACCACGCCGCCGGCCTTCAGCACCGCGAAATAGCACGCCACCATCATCGGCGTGTTCGAACCCCGCAGCAGCACCCGGTTGCCGGGCACCATGCCCATATTCCCCACCAGAACATTGCAGATACGGTTCACCGTGGCGGCCAGTTCCGCATAGCTCCAGCGCAGCCCGTCGGTGCCGATGATCGCCGTGCGATCGCCGCGCCCGTCACGCACATGCGTGTCGATGAAGGCATCAGCGCAGTTCAACCGTTCCGGATAATGCAATTCCGGCAGCGTGAAGATCAGCTCTGGCCAAACGTCCTGTGGCGGCAGATTGTCGCGGGGGAAACTGTCAACGTGAGCCGAGCGAAACATGCGGCCGTCCCAAACTCTGTGCCGCCACACTCTACCGGCGGAACGCTGCAGTGTGCCATAGTCTTGGGCGGCCGGAGGGAGAAGTGAGACAATGAACGCGAAGCATTTTCTGTGGTCGGCGGAAGGCCCGGTCGCCACCATCGCGCTGAACCGGCCGGAGCGGAAAAATCCGCTGACCTTCGACTCCTACGCCGAACTGCGCGACACATTTCGCGCCCTGGCGTACAACACCACCATCAAGTCCGTGGTGCTCACCGGCGCTGGCGGCAATTTCTGTTCGGGCGGCGACGTGTTCGAAATCATCGAACCCCTCACCAAAATGCGCATGCCCGAACTGCTCGCCTTCACCCGCATGACCGGCGACCTGGTGCGCGCCATGCGCGCCTGCCCACAGCCGATCGTGGCCGCCGTCGAAGGTGTCTGCGCCGGCGCCGGCGCCATATTGGCCATGGCATCCGACCTGCGCTACGCCACCGCCGAAAGCCGCACCGCCTTCCTGTTCACCCGTGTGGGCCTAGCCGGCTGCGACATGGGTGCCTGCGCCATCCTGCCACGGTTGATCGGCCAGGGCCGCGCCAGCGAACTGTTGTTCACCGGCCGGGCCATGACCGGCGATGAAGGCCAGGCCTGGGGATTCTACAACAGCCTGCATGCGCCAGGCAGCGTGTTGGCGCATGCAGCAGGCGTCGCCCAGCGCCTCGCCACCGGTCCCACCTTCGCCCATGGCATCACCAAAACCATGCTGCACCGCGAATGGTCGATGGACATCGACACCGCCATCGAGGCCGAGGCCCAGGCCCAGGCGATCTGTATGGCCACCCAGGACTTCACCCGCGCCTTCGAGGCCTTCGCCAACAAGCGCCAGCCCGACTTCAAGGGGGACTGATGCCCGACCAAACCTTCCTCGACTGGCCATTTCTCGACGACCGGCATCGCCTGCTCGCAGCCGAGGCGGATGCCTGGGCGCATGCCTCGCTCCACGCCGACGACGATCACGGCGATGTCGACCAGACCTGCATCGAACTCGCCCGCAAGATGGGTGCCGCCGGCATTTTCCACCATTGCGTGCCCGAATCGGGACCAGCAGATGTGCGCTCGCTGTGCCTGCTCCGGGAAATCTTGGGCCGGCACGACCCGCTGGCGGATTTCGTCTTCGCCATGCAGGGGTTGGGCACCGGCTCCATCGCACTGGCCGGCACGGCCGCCCAGAAACAGCGTTTCCTGCCCCCGGTGCGCAGCGGCGAGGCGCTGGCAGCCTTCGCCTTGTCTGAGCCAGACGCGGGATCGGACGTCGCCGCCATCAGCATGACCGCAACCCCGCATGCGCGCGGCTGGCAGCTCGACGGGCTGAAAACCTGGATCAGCAACGGCGGCATCGCCGCCCACTACGTCGTCTTCGCCCGCACCGGCGAAGCGCCCGGCACGCGCGGCTTGTCCGCCTTCATCGTGCCCGCCGACACGCCGGGGCTGGAGATCGCCGAACGGATCGACATCATCGCCCCGCACCCGCTGGCAACCCTGCGGTTCGACGCCTGCGTCGTGCCACACGACGCCCTGTTGGGCGAAGCCGGACAGGGCTTCAAGATCGCCATGGCCACACTCGATGTGTTCCGCCCCACCGTCGGGGCCGCGGCCCTCGGCATGGCCCGCCGGGCGCTCGACGAAGCGGTTGCCCGCGCCCGCAGCCGCATGATGTTCGGCAAGCCCTTGGCCGACATGCCAGTCACACAGGCCAAGATCGCCGACATGGCCACACGCATCGACGCTTCGGCGCTGCTGGTCTATCGCGCCGCCTGGGCGCGCGACCGTGACGGCGGCCGCATCACCCGCGAGGCGGCGATGGCCAAGATGTACGCCACCGAAGCCGCGCAATCGGTGATCGACGACGCCGTGCAGATCTTCGGCGGCCTGGGCGTCAAGCGCGGCAACATCGCCGAGCGGCTGTACCGCGATGTCCGCGCGCTGCGCATCTACGAGGGTGCCACCGAAGTGCAGAAAATGATCATCGGCCGGCACGTGCTGCAGGCCTGAACTTCCAAAAATCGAGATCTCATCATGCTCCATCCCATGCACGGCCCCAACCGCTTCAAGCTCGGCGTGTTCTCCGCCAACGCCGATGGCGGCCTCACGCTCACCCGTGTGCCAGAGCGTTGGCCCGCCACCTGGGACGGCATCGCCACCATGGCGAAGCTGGCCGACGCGGCGGGATTCGAGTTCCTGTTGCCGATCGCGCGTTGGAAAGGCTTCGGCGGCGAGATCAACAGCCGCGAAACCAGCATGGAAACGCTGACCTTTGCGGCGGCCTTGTCCGGCATCACCCAGCGCATCGCGCTTTTCTCCACGGTGCACGTACCCATGGTACACCCGGTGTTCGCCGCCAAGGCGCTCGCCACCATCGACCAGGCCTCAGGCGGCCGGGCCGGGCTGAACATCGTTTGCGGCTGGAACCCCGAGGAGTTCGATCTGTTCGGACTGTCCATGATCGACGACCGCTACGCCCAGGGGCTGGAATGGTCGGAGATCCTCAACCGCATCTACACCGAGCCCGAACCCTTCAACTTCGAAGGCAAATTCTACAATCTCAAAGGAGTGTCAGGAAAGCCGTTGCCGGTGCAGCGCCCACGTCCCGTCACCCTGAACGCCGCCTTCTCGCCGGTGGGCCGGGACTTCGCGGCCCAGACGGCCGATTTCCTGTTCACCACCTTCATGGACATCGACTCAGGCCGCGCCCACATCATCGACATGCAGGCCCGCGCCGCGGCCGTTGGCCGACAAATGGGCGTGTTCACCACCTGCCACGTCGTCTGCCGCCCCACCCAGGCCGAGGCGGAGGACTATTACGAGCACTACGCGGTCACGATGGCAGACACCGCCAGCGTGGATTTCTACATGAACCAGAAACAGAAGAATTCCAGCTCGCACGATCCGGAAGCCTATCTGCTGCACCGCAAGCGCTTCGCCGCCGGCGCCGGAACCTACCCGCTGGTGGGCACGCCGCGCCACATCGCCGAGGAAATGGTGCGCATGAGCGAGGCGGGATTTTCCGGCACCACCGTCTCCTTCGTCAACTTCGCCGATGAACTGCCATATTTCATCGAAACCGTGCTGCCGTTGCTGAGAGAGGCAGGATTGCGAGAGTAAGTCCCAGCCAAACGAATGAAAGTTTTTTGGTTCTTTTTTTCAAAAAAGAACGTTCTTTTTTGAAAAAAAGAACCAAAAAACTTTCATTCGCTCGGCTGCACTTCGGCTTCGGGCACTGATTGCAGCAGCAGCCTCGTGTAGTCGTGCTTTGGTGCTTCGAACATGTCGCGCGTTACGCCTTCCTCAACGATCACACCGCGATGCATCACCATCACGCGGGCGCACAGGTACCGCACCACCGCCAGATCGTGCGAGATGAACAGCATGGCAAAGCCCAGCCGCTCACGCAGTTCCAACAACAGATCCAGCAACTGCGCCTGCACCGAAACATCCAGCCCCGAGACGATCTCATCGGCCACCAGCAGCTTCGGAACGATGCAGAGCGCACGGGCAATGTTGACGCGCTGGCGCTGACCGCCGGAAAGCTGCTGCGGCGTGCGCCCCGCCACATCCGGCGGCAGCCCGACCTGCCGCAGCAGTTCCAGGGCCCGGCTCATCCGCGCCTGGCGTGGCGCCGGCCTGCCCACCAACATGGCCTGGGTGATGATGTCAGCCACCTGATGACGCGGATTGAGCGCCGATTGTGGATCCTGAAACACCATCTGCACCAGCGATCGCCGCTCGGACCGCGGCACGTCCGATTGGCCCTGCAGCAGGATCCGACCGGACTCCGCCTGTTCCAGTCCAGCCACAAGACGGGCCACGGTGCTCTTGCCGCTGCCGCTCTCGCCCACCAGCCCCACAAACTCCCCGGTGCGGATGACGATGTCAGCACCCGCGACAGCAACCGTCTCATGGCCGCGCCCGAACAGACGGCCCGGCTGGCGAAACACCTTGCGCAAGCCAATTGTGCGCAGAATCTCCGCGGCATCGTCAGCCGCCGTCGGAACCGGAATGGCGGCACCGGTGTCGATCAATGTGGCGCGTTCGGGATACCAGCATGATGCCGTCTGAATCCGATCAGGCGGCGGCGGCTCCCTGCCGCTGCACTCAGGCAAAGCCACCGGGCAGCGCAGCGCGAAGCGACAGCCCGGCAGGGTGGCAATCTGCTGCAGACCCGGCATTTGGTGGGGCAAAGCGAGCAATGCCTGGCGCGGGCCGGTCATGCCAGGAGCCGCCAAATGCAGGCTCGCGGTGTAGGGATGCGACGGAGCCCGAAACAGCCGCCGCGCTTCACCGATTTCGGCAGGCCTGCCGGCGTACAGCACCATGATGTCGTCGCAGATTTGCGCCGCCAGCCGCAGATCGTGGGTGATGAACAGCACGCCGGTGCCTGATCGTGCCTGCAGCTCTCCGATCAGCCCGATGATGCGCGCCTGCACCGTGACATCGAGCGCCGTGGTCGGCTCATCGGCAATCACCAGCCGCGGCTCGCCGGCGAAGGCCATCGCAATCAGCACACGCTGGCACATGCCGCCGGACAGCTGATGGGCATAGCGCGCAAGCACGCTGTCCGGCTCGGCAAGTCCCATTTGTTCCAACAGATCGCACGCACGTTTGCGCCGCAGCGTGGCATTGCGCTCGCCGAGCCTGCGCAGATGTTCGTCCATCTGCTGCCACACCGTCAGCACCGGATTAAGCGCTGCCATCGGCTCCTGCGGAATGAAGGCGATGTCGCGCCCCAGCATCCGCAACCGAAGCTGTGCCGCCACGCCGACAAGCTCGGTGCCGCGATAGCGCAAATTCCCGCCGGCAACCCGGAAGCCCATCGGCAGGTCCTGGGCAATGGCGCGCCCGATCATCGACTTGCCGGCGCCAGATTCTCCAACCAGGCCCAACACCTTTCCCGCAGCCAGGCTGAAGCTGAGGTCGCGCAGCACCGGCATCGGCCGGCCTCCCAGCATGGCCGTCACCGACAGGTTCTCCGCCTGCAGCAGCATGTGTGCGTCGCTCATGCGCCGCGAATGGCGGTCTGGCGAACATCGAGCGTGCGGCGCAGGCCGTCCCCCAGCAGGTTGAACCCGGCCACGCAGAGAAAGATCGCAAGCATGGGAAGCAACAAACCCGAAGGCGAGGAAGCCACGTTCTGTCGCGCGTCCGCGATCATCTGCCCCCAGGCTGGCTGGTTGGCGCCAACACCCAATCCGACGAATGACAATATCGCTTCCACCACAACGGCAATCCCCATCTCCAGGCTCACTAGGGTGATGATCAGCGGCAAAGTCGCGGGCAGCACTTCGCGCGTGACGGTCTGCCAGTGGCTGTAGCCTATCAAGCGGGCGGCGCTGACATAATCACGGCGGCTCACAGTCATCACCTCGCTGCGCAGCACGCGGCAGAAGCGTGTCCAGTCCACCAGAATGATCGCCAGAATCACCTTGTCCGTTCCCGTGCCAAGCCCAACCATCAGGATCAGCGCGAGCACGACGGGCGGAAATGACATCCAGATATCGACCGCGCGACCGATCAGCCAATCCGTGCACCCGCCGACATAGCCCGCTGCATGCGCCAGAATGGTGCCCAGAACACCGGCGCCGAGCGCTGACAGAAACGCCACCGCCAAGGCGGTGCGTGCGCCGAACAGCAGGCGCGACAGCACGCAGCGGCCCAGACTGTCGGTGCCAAGGGGAAAGCTCGGATCGCCGTTCGCCATCCATGCTGGTGGTAGCAGAATGGAAAGCAGGTCCTGTTCACCCGGATCATGCGGCGCCAGCAGGGGGGCCAGCATCGCTGACAGCGCCACAACCAGCACCAGCGCCGCACCGCAAACCACGCGCCCCGACCGCAACCAGCGAAAGTTCATCGCGCGTGCTGCCGCGGGTCGATCAGTTGATGCGCAGCGTCGGTGATCATGCTGATGGCAATGACGACCACGCAGTAGCTGACACCGACGGCCTGGATCACCGGCAGGTCGGCGTTGCGCACAGCGTCCACCATCAGGTTGCCCACGCCCGGATAGCCATAGATCACCTCAACCAACAAGGTGCCGCCGAACAGGAAGCCGAACTGCACGCCCATCAGCGTCAGCGTCGGAATAATCGCGTTCTTCAACGCGTGGCACAGCAGAATCCGTGTCTCGCCGATCCCGCGCAAGCGGGCCTGGCGAATGTAGTCGTCGTGGTAAACATCGAGCAGGCTGGACCGCAGCACGCGAGCCAGCGGCGGCGCGAAGGCCATGCCCAAGGCCACCGCGGGCAATGCCATATGGCGCAAGGCGCTGAACAGAACGGCAGAATTTCCGGTCGTCAGGGCATCGATCAACAGGAAACCGGTGATCGAGGGGCGGGTCAGACCAGGGTCCAACCGGCCGATGAATGGCAGCACCGGCATCAGCACACCAAACACCAGCAACAGCAGCAAGGCCCACATGAAATCCGGCACCGACATCAGCAGCGTCGCGACAAGATCGCCAGCCGCTTCCGCCCAGGTTCCGCGGGCGGCAAACAGCAACAGCCCGCCCCCCAGCCCAAGCGTGCTTGCAACCAGCATGGCACAGACGGCCAGTTCGATCGTGGTCGGCAATCCACCAGCGAGCAGCGTTCCGGCATCGCGCCGCAATGCGATGGATTGGCCAAACCTGCCGTGCATCACGCCATCGATCCAGATGCCGTATTGCACGATGACCGGCCGGTCGAGCCCCATATCATGCCGCTTGGCGGCAACCTCGGCCAAGGTTGCCGTTGGCGGCAACGACATGGCCGCAGCATCGATCGGCAGCAGGCGCAGGGCCGCGAACAGCAGGAACGAGACCAAAACGAGAAGCGGTACGGCAACAAGCGCGCGGCGCACCAGCAAGCCCGCAATCATTCGTGTCATGCCGCAGGGTCCGCGTCAGCTCCAGGACAAAGTTGCGGCAACACCCAGCCATTGCCCGAAAGCCTCCATCTCCAGGCCCTTCTTGCGCGCGATCGTCATCACGGTCTGCAACAACGGAATGGTGGCACCGAACGACACGGCCTCGCGGTTCAACGCGCGATAGCCGGCAATGCGGTCGTCGTAATTGGCCACGTTGAACAAATCCATGTCCTTCTGGCCGATCTCCATGCCCTTCCAGGCCGAGAAGGGCATTTTCGGATTGAGCAGATAGCCGGTGTAGATCTCAGGGTCGCCGGTCGCGTTGTCCCAGCTGTATAGCGTGGCCTCCGGTAGCTTGCCGCCGCGGTTCAGCTCGAAATACTTGGCGTATTCGATCACCTGGATATCCGCCTCGATGCCCACCTTCTTCCACATCTGCGCAATCGCGCGGGCGAGGTCGTAATCGCCAGGGAACTGCCCGTTGGTCGTGGCCAGCCCGATTTTGGCGGGTTTTTCGACGCTGAAGCCGGATCTGGCAAGAAGTCCCTTGGCCTGCTCAGGATCGTAGGGAAAACTGAAATCAGCCAGAAACCCAGGTGTGCCGGAAACAGCGGGCACTGAGAGCGGCACGGCAGCCCCGTTGAAGAAGGCTTTCGAAAGCGACGCCTTGTCGATGCCGTGGTGGGCGGCCAGGCGCACATTCTGGTCGGCGAAGCCTAGATCGTTACGAACCTGCAGCAGTATCACCCGCGTGATGGGAAGCAAGGCCGCAGTGAATGCGGCGTCGGCCTGCAGGCGAACGGTGTCGCGAATGGGCAAATTGACGGTGAGGTCCACCTGCCCCGATTGAACCGCAGCCACGCGGGCAGAGGCATCCTTAATCACCTGGATGGTGACACGACGAATCTTGGGCTTCGGCCCCCAATAGGCGTCGTTGCGTTCCAGCACGATGCGTGCGTTCAGCTCGTAGTCCACCAGCTTGTAAGGCCCGCTGCCCAGCGGCTTCTGCGCGAAGGCCGCAGCACCCACGGCTTCAACCGCATGTTTCGGCACGATGTAGCTGCCGAGAAACGACATCCATTGTGGGGCCGTGGGCGCCGGCGAACTGAAGTGCATGATGGCGTCGGTTGGCGACAGAATCTCGATGTCCTGCACCTTGCGCCAGGAATTGGCGGTGTCCAGCCCCGGTGTGGTCTTGATACGGTCGAGGAAGGTGTATTTGAAATCCTCCGTGGTCATGCGCACGCCGTCGTGGAAACTGATGTCGTCGCGCAGTCTCACCTTCATGCTCAGCGCATCCGGCGCGAGCTCCCAGGCCGCCAGCGCGTGCGGCACCAGCTTCAACTGCTGGTTCTGCGTCAAGGGACTGTCGAACACCGCCTTGAAGATCGACTGCGCATCCGGCGTGAAGCGCTGGTTCGGGTCCCAGGTGCCCACGTCGTTCGGCCAGCCGATGGTGACGGCGTCAGCATCGGCGGCGCGCGCCAGACGCGGTGCGAAGGCGATCGCAGTGGCACCTGCGAGAAGGGCCCGGCGCTGCAGCTTGAATGTCATCACCACTCTCCTTGTTTCGTGTCAGGCCAGCGAAATCACCTCGAAGCGACAATCGGCGTCCCCGGTCACCGCGGCGCACTGCGTCTCCTGCACCGCAACATCGGTGCCGAACACCATGCGCCCCACCGCCGTCAGCATGCCAACGATGGGATGGCAGACCGGGGTGGCCGACCGGCCGTAGCCTGCCACGAAAGGACTGTTGGCGACGCTCAAATCCATGCGCGAAGCCCCCAAGGTAAGCGTCCAGATGCCCCACCCGAGTTCAGGTGCCGTGCGCGCGATGGTGGCCACCAGTGCAGGCCCATCCACCGAACCGGCCGCGCGATAGGCGGCGGCGGATTTGCCGCCGGCCTCGGTGATCGACCGCGCAAAGGCTTCGAGCACCGCTGGCTGCATGTCTGCCGGCAACTGGTGCAGAATGCCCATCAGCGCATCCGGCCGGATCATCATGTAGCGGATCGCACCGTCGCGGTATTCACCGCAATCGGCGTCGAATGCCAGTCTTTCGCGAAACCCGGCCACCGGGTTTCAGCCGGAAACCAAGGCCAGCACCCGGCAGGGGCTGCCGGAGCCACCGGCGATCTTCAGCGGCGGGGTGATGATGATGGCACCGGTGGCGGGCAGCTGATCGAGATTGTTCAGGCTGGCCAGGCCGAACTTGTTCGCCCCGTGCATGAAGGTGTGGCAGGGAAACGGCGGCGTGAAACCGAAGGCCTGGCCTGCATCGGTGCCAACCGTTTCGGTGCCGAAGCCCGCCACGTCACGGTCCTGCACCATGAACTGCACGCAGTCCGCGTCTGGCCCCGGGCTTTGCGGCCCGATCGATCCCACATTGAGGAAATCAGCACCCGCGCGTTTCGACCAGCCGCTGCGCATCAGCACCCAGGCGCCGGCGGGAATGCGGCCATGGGTTGCTTCCCAGGCCAAAAGCCGTTCGCGGGTCAGCAGAAAATCCGGATTGGCCGCGCAGTCATCTTCAACGTCGATCACACAGGCCGATGCCACCAGTCGCTGTGGCTTGATGGTGTCGGTCATGTTGTCGGGCAGCGCGCGGCCGGTCACCCAGTGCACCGGCGCATCGAAATGCGTCCCCGTGTGCTCCCCCAACGACATGTTGTTCCAATACCAGGCGGGGCCCTTGTCGTCGTAGTGGGAGACCACTTCCATGGTGAAAGGTGCGGACTGGGCGAAGGGCGGGGGCAGGTCGATGACGATCGTCTCAGGTGACAAGGTTTGGCTGAGGTCGACAACCCGAACGGCGCCTGAGTTCAACGCGGAGGACAGCAGCGACAAGACTTCGGTCATGACAGTCTCCAGTTCCATTTGCAGCAAGTTTGGCGCACCCACCGGTGCTGCGAAAGCGGATTATTGAGCGAAGGGAAGAATTGCGATCGCCTCGATCTCAACGCAGGCCTCGGGCTCCACCAGGCTGGTGACACCGACCACTGCCATGGCCGGAAAGTTGCGGCCCATCACCTCGCGCCACACCTCGCCGAGCGCCTTGGCACTCTCCCGATACGCCGGCATGTCCGTCACATACCAGGTGAGCCTGCCGATATGCTGCGGCCCGCCACCGGCCTCGGCCAGCACCGCCAGAATGTTGCGCAAGGCAACGCCGGTTTGTGCCGCAAGGCCTTTGGCAAACACGCCCTCGGCGTTCCAGCCGATCTGCCCGCTGACCAGCACGACGGTGCCCTGGCCGGAAACGCCGTTGGCATAGCCCTTCGGCCGTGGCCAGTCCGGCGGCTGCAGGATGGTCAGGCTGCGTTCGGCCTCGATCTGCGTCATGTCACACATTCCTCCCTGATGTTATCCCGCCATGACCTCGCCGCCGGCAACGGCGATGGCCTGGCCGGTGATGGCCGAACTGTCCGGCTGTGCCAGCCACAGCACGGTCTGCGCCACCTGCTCCGGACTGACCAGGCGACCTTGCGGATTGGCGCGGGCAAGTTCGCCGCGGGCTTCCTCGGCCGAGCGGCCGGTCTTTTGGGTGATGGTCTCGATCGCGCGATCCACCAGCGGCGTGTCGGTATAGCCGGGGCATACCGCGTTCACGGTGATGCCGGTGCGCGCCAGTTCCAGCGCCAGGCTGCGCGTCAGCCCGATCACACCGTGCTTGGCCGCGACATAGGCCGCCACATAGGCATAGCCAATGAGGCCTGCGGTGGAAGCGATGTTGATGATGCGCCCCGCCATGGCCTGGCGCAGATCCGGCAAAACCGCCTGTGTCATCAGGAAGGTTCCGGTGAGGTTGACAGCAAGGGCCGCGTTCCATTCCGCCAGCGTGATGCGCGTGAAGGCACCGCTGGGGGCGGCGCCGGCGTTGTTGACCAGCACTGCAACCGGGCCGAACCGCGCCCGCGCCCGCGCCACACCCTCTGTCACCGAATCCGGATCGCTGACATCCAGCCCATCGATCACGGCCGCCTGCGTCAAGGATGCGGCAACCGCCGCAAGCCGCGCGGTATCGCGCCCGGCCAGGCTGACCCGCGCGCCCTGCCGGGCAAAGCCCATGGCAATCGCCGCACCAATGCCGCCGCCGGCACCGGTGATGAGAACATGCGGTTCCGTCACACCAGCGCCGCCCGTGCAAGGGCTGTTTCATACTGGCGCCGCGCGGAGCTGTATTGCTTGGGCCATTCCACTGAAGGCACATCGATCTTCGCCGCCTCGTGCAAGGTCCAGGCGGCATCGGCCAGATGCGGGCGGGCAATGGCGCACATGTCCGCGCGCCCCGCGGCGATGATCGAATTCACCTGGTCGGCCTCCGAAATCGCACCCACGGCGATGGTGGGAATGTCGATCTCGTTGCGAATTCTGTCGGAGAACGGCGTCTGATACATGCGACCGTAAACCGGGTGATCGTCGCTCCACACCTGGCCGGAGGAACAGTCCACGAGATCGGCACCGGCAGCCTTGAACATCTCGGAAAACAGCGCTGCATCCTCAGGCGTGTTGCCGCCGTCCGTCCAGTCGTGACAGGACAGCCGCACGAACAGCGGCCGATCATCCGGCCAAACCTCGCGCATGGCGTTGAAGACTTCCAAAGGATAGCGCGCACGGTTGGCGTGGCTGCCGCCATATCCGTCGCTGCGCACATTGGTCAGTGGCGACAGGAAGCTCGACAGCAGATAGCCATGCGCACAATGCAGTTCCAGCACGTCGAAGCCCGCTTCGGCGCCCCGGCGGGCGCTGGCGACGAAGTCCGCGGTCACGCGGTCCATGTCCGCCCGCGTCATGGCGCGGGGTATGGCACCCTCGGGCAGATAGGGAATGGCGGAGGCCGAGATCAGCGGCCAGTTACCGCTCGGCAAAGCCTCGTCCATGCCCTCCCAGGCCACCCGTGTGGACCCCTTGCGCCCGGCATGGCCAAGCTGCAGCCCGGCCTTGGCTTGCGTGGTGTGGATGAACGCGACCAGCCTGCGAAACCCCTGCATCTGTTCGTCGTTCCACAGGCCGAGGCAGCCCGGCGTGATGCGTGCGTCGGGTGAAACGCAGGTCATTTCGGCAAACACCAGCGCCGCCCCGCCCATGGCGCGGGCGCCGAGATGCACCAGGTGAAAATCCCCGGGCATGCCATCTTCGGCCGAATACACCGCCATCGGCGAAACCACGACACGGTTGGCGAAGGTGACGCCGCGTAAGGTGAAGGGCGTGAACATCGGCGGCACCACGCGCCCGGTGTTGGTTGCCGGCACGCCGGCGCGCTGGGCAAACCATCGCTCGTAGCCTTCAAGCCAGGCCTTGTCGCGCAGCCGCAGGTTCTCGTGGCTGATCCGCTGGGATCGCGTCAGCAGCGAATACATGAACTGCTCAGGCTCCAGCGTGTCGGCATAACGGGCGCCGGCCACCTCGAACCATTCCATCGCGTTGCGCGCCGCGTTCTGAATGCGAATGACGTCGATCGCGCGCACGGCTTCATAGGCCTGCAGCACTTCGGGAATCTTGTCGGCGGTGTCGCCCAGCAGGCCGAACTGCCGGGCCAGCTCGATGGCATCCTCCAGCGCCAGCTTGGTGCCGGAACCGATGGCGAAATGCGCGGTGTGGGCCGCGTCGCCCATCAGCACGACGTGGCTGTTGCCGTTGAAGTGGCTCCATTTGCCGCAGATCAGCCGGCTGAAGTTGAGCCAGGCCGAACCGCGCAGATGCCGCGCGTTGGTCATCAGCTGCGCGCCTTCGAGCACCTCGGCGAAAATATCCTGGCAGAAGGCGATCGACTCATCCTGCGAGGCCTTGCCCAGCCCATGCGCCTGGAAAGTCTCCTCGGTGGTTTCGACGATGAAGGTCGAGGTTGTTTCATTGAACTTGTAGATATGTGCCTGAAACCAGCCGTGCTCGGTGCGGCGGAAGTCGAAGGTGAAGGCGTCGAAGGAGCGGTCGACCCCCAGCCAGATATAGCGGTTGGGGCGCACCACCAGATCAGGCTGAAACACCTCGGCATATTTCTGGCGAATGCGGGAATTGACACCGTCGCTGGCGATGACGAGGTCCGCATCGGGGAAGTCGGCGTCGGAGTCAACATCGCATTCGAACACCAGTTCCACACCCACCTGTTCGCAGCGTGCCTGCAGGATGTTGAGCATCTGCTTGCGGCCGATGCCGACGAAGCCATGGCCGGTGGTGCGCATGCGGCGGCCCTTGATGAGAACCTCGATGTCGTCCCAATGATTGAACGCGGCCTCGATCTCGCGAGCAGTCTCGGGGTCCCAGATGCGCATGTTCTGCATGGTGGCATCGGAGAACACCACGCCCCAGCCGAAGGTATCGTAGGGCTTGTTGCGCTCCACCACGGTGACGCTGTGCGATGTGTCCAGCTTTTTCATCAGAAGGGCGAAATACAGCCCCGCCGGCCCGCCACCAATGCAGACGATACGCATAAGCGCTACTCCCTCTCGCGTGGTGTGGAAATTCGATCGGCCGCGGCAACACCCAGATAGGCTTCGATCACCCGCTCATTGCGTGCAAGATCCGCCGCCGGGCCTTCAAGCACGAAGCTGCCGGCTTCCATGACATAGCCATGATCGGCAATCCGCAAGGCGGCCCGGGCATTTTGTTCGACCAGCAGGATCGCGACACCGCGTGCACGCAAGGCCTCGATGGTGCGGAAAATGTCGCGCATCACCAAAGGTGCCAGTCCCAGGCTGGGTTCGTCGAGCAGCAACAGCCGTGGGCGCGCCATCAGCGCCCGGCCCATGGCCAGCATCTGGCGTTCGCCGCCTGACAGGGTTGCCGCCATCTGCCGGCGGCGTTCCAGCAGGCGGGGGAACAGCGCATATATTTCCGCCAGTGTCGCCGCATTGTCGCGCGCGCCCGCGCGCCATCGGTCGAAACCACCAAGCAAAAGATTGTCCTCCACCGACATGGTGGTGAACAGCTCTCGCTTTTCGGGAATAAGCCCCATGCCGGCCCGCACCAGCATCTCCACGCTTGGGTGTCCGGAAGCTTCGGCGCCGAAATACGCGACCCGCCCCTGCAACGGCAGCAGCCCCATCAGCGCTGACAGCAACGTGGTTTTGCCGGCGCCGTTCGGGCCGACGATGGTGACCACCTGGCCTTCACGCACCTCCAGGGAAACCGAGCGCACAGCGGCGATCTTGTCGTAGGACACCGTGACGTTGCGCGCGGACAGCAATGCGGTGCCGCGCGTCATTCCGCGGCACCCAGATAGGCTTCCTGCACGCGCGCGTCGTTCTGCACGCTGTGCGGCGTGCCGCTGGCGATGATCCGGCCGAATTCCATGACCACGACACGATCCGCCAGGGTCATCACGAAATCCATGTCGTGTTCAACCAGCAGAATTCCCAGGCCGTCATCGCGCAGCGAGCGGATGAAATGGGCCAGGGTCTGTTTCTCCTGCAGGCGCAACCCCGCGGCTGGCTCATCGAGCAGCAGGATCTGCGGATCGCCGGCCAGCGCCCGGGCCACTTCCAAAATGCGCTGTTGGCCGAGCGCCAATGACCCCGCCGCCAGCCAGGCGCAGTCCGCCAGCCCGACGCGATCCAGTTGCGCCTGGGCTTCGGCGAGCAGGGCCTGTTCCTCCCGCCGCTCCAGCCGCAGCATGCCCGCGAGCATGCTGCCGATGCCGCGCCGGTGCGCGCCAAGCGCCACGTTTTCGAGGGACGACATCTCGGTGATGAGACGGACGTGTTGGAAGCTGCGGCCGATGCCCAGGCGGGCGATCTCGCGCGAGGTGCGGCCGGCGATCGACTGTCCGTTCAGCAGGAAGCGGCCGGCATCGGCTTTGGTCACGCCGGTGACAAGGTCGAAAAACGTGCTTTTGCCGGCCCCGTTGGGGCCGATCAAGGCCACGATCTCGCCGGAATTCACCAACAGGCTGACATCGGCGTTGGCCACGATGCCGCCAAAGGATTTTCGCGCACCTTCGACCACCAGGCTGGCCGAAGCTGTCGGCCCAGCTGGCAGTCTGGCACCAGGGTGGATGGGGCGGGGCGTGATGCTGCTGCCGCCGGTCAGGCGCTGCAGCCGGGGCAGCAGACCTTCGGCGGCGAACTGGAACAGCAGAATGACCAGCAGTCCGAACACCACGCCTTCGAAGTTTCCTGTCATGCCAAGCAACCCCGGCAGAGTGGCCTGCAGCAAGGGCTTCAGCAATGTGACGATGGCCGCCCCCGCCACGGCGCCCCACAGCATGTTGGCGCCGCCCAACACTGCCATGAACAGATATTCGATGCCCTGACCGAGCGAGAAGGCAGTGGGGTTCACGAAGCGTTGGAAATGCGCATAGAACCAGCCGACAAATCCGGCCATGACGCAGGCGATCACGAAGCTCCAGGTTTTGGCGGCGTCCGTGTCGATGCCCATCGCCTCGGCCATGAGGTCGCCGTCCTTCAGCGCCCGGATGGCGCGGCCCATGCGGCTGTCCAGCAAATTGGCAAGCATGGCGATGCACGCGAGCAGCACCGCCCAGACGAACACGAAGCTCGGCACGGCGCTGGTGAAGGCTGTGCCGGCCACTGACAAGGGAGGAATGCCGGACAGCCCGCTTTGGCCGCCGGTGATCTCCAACCCGCCGAACAGATAGAACATGGCCACGCCGAAGGCGATGGTGGCCAGCGACAGGTAATGCCCAGACAGGCGCACAACCACCAGGGCGCCGGCCCAGGCACAGGCGCCGGCGCCCTGGAACGACACCGGCAATGTCGTCCAGGGCGACCATCCCGCCCGCAATGTGAGAATGGCCGACACATAGGCGCCGATGCCCACGAAGGCCGCCTGGCCAAATGACGACAGCCCCGCCTTGCCGGTGAGCAGCACCAGGCCGAGTGCGGCAATGGCAGAAAGCCCGACATAGGTGAGCAAGGCGAGTTGATAGTCGCCCAACACAAAGGGTGCCGCAATGATCAGAGCCACGATGGCCATGGCTGGGACCTGGCGAGACCGCACCTAATGCGCGCCCTTGCCCGGCTGGGCGAGCGAGCGCCACAGCAGGATCGGGATGATCAGCGAGAAGACGATCGTCTCCTTGAAGGCGCTGGCATAAAACGAGGCGTAGCTTTCCAGCAGGCCGAGACCAATGGCGCCGATGGCGGCCACGGGAAAACTCGCCAGCCCACCAAGGATGCCGGCAACGAACCCCTTCAAGCCCAGCAGGAAGCCGCTGTCGTAATAAATGGTGGTGGCGGACGAGATCAGCACGCCGGAGACGCCACCGATGAAGGCCGCCACCAGGAAGGCGGTCTCGCCAGAGAGTTCCGCCGAAATGCCCATCAGCCTGGCGCCGATCGGGTTGATGGCGGCCGCACGCAGCGCCTTGCCGGTGAGGCTGCGTTCGGAGATGACGAACAGGACTCCGACCAGGACGAGGCAGGTCGCCAGGATCACCAGCGTCTGCGCCTTGATCGGCAATCCGTTCAGCACGAAATTCATGTCGAACAGCGGATCGGTTCGCACACCTTCCGGGCCGAAGAAATACAGTCCCAGCCCCAGCAGCACGAGATGCAGTGCCACAGCCACGATCAGCAGCACCAGCGACGAGGCTTGCGCGAGGCGCCGAAACACGATCCGGAACAGCATCGGCCCCATGCACGCCACCATGGCAATGGTGATCAGCGCGTCGACCACCGCGGGCAGATGCAGCCGCGCGCTGAGCAGTGCCAGGGCCGAGAGAACCAGTGCCGGTGCCACGCGCCGCGGCAGGCGTCGCAGGCTGGCCATGCGCATGCCGGCTGAAGTACCCAGCAGGTCCAGCACCACGGTGCAGGCTGCCAGCACCAGCAGAAAGCCCACCGTGCCCGGCACGCGGCCTTCGCGCAGCGCACCGTAGCTCAGCGCCGCATAGGAAATGAATTCGCCTTGCGGAATGAAAATGATTCGCGTGACCGCGAACATCAGCACCAGGGCGATGGCCAGCAGGCAATAGATGGCGCCGTTCGACAGGCCGTCCTGGGCCAGAAAAGCGGCGACGAATGCGTTCACGCGCGCCCTCCTGCTGTCGATCGGTGTCTGCCAGAATTGATTGAGAGCTAAAGCAACACGCCGATATTTGCGTGTCAAGCGTATCCCGTTGCGATGGCCGATCACGTATATCATGAGGACAAACAAGCAGTGCGGCGCTGATTTCGTCGCGACGGCAGATCGTGCTTGACGCAAATCGCTTCACCTCTAAAGTTCTGTGCGACGGATTGCAGGTGCGCCATCTGTAAGCGTTCATGCGGAGGAGGTCGGGATGGCCGAGCGTTCCTTTCGACGTGAAGTGCAGGACCTGAAGCTGGGCGCGGGCGCCGAGTTTCGGGGCGAGGGCATTCTTGCGATCACCAAGGCGCTGCTGCAGTGCGGCGTGGGCTATGTGGGCGGCTATCAGGGTTCGCCGATCTCGCATCTGATGGATGTGCTGGCCGACGCCGAAGACGTGCTCGGCGAGCTCGGCGTGCATTACGAGAGCTCGGCCTCCGAGGCGGCAGCCGCTGCGATGCTGTCGGCATCGGTGATGTATCCGATCCGCGGCGCAGTCACCTGGAAGTCCACCGCCGGCACCAATGTGGCTGCCGATGCGCTGTCCAATCTGTCCTCGGGCGGTGTGCTCGGTGGCGCGCTGATCATCATCGGCGAGGATTACGGTGAAGGCTCCTCGATCATGCAGGAGCGGTCGCATGCCTTTGCCATGAAATCGCAGATCTGGCTGATGGATCCTCGGCCAAACCTGCCTTCGATCGTGGCGGCGGTGGAGGCGGGGTTTGCGCTGTCGGAGGTTTCGAGCACGCCGGTGATGCTGGAGGTTCGCATCAGGGCCTGCCACGTGCACGGAAGTTTCATCGCCAAGGACAACCAGCGCCCGGTATTTCCGTTGAGCCAGGCTTTGGCGGAGCCGCGGCGTGACACCGGTCGCATCGTGCTGCCACCAGCGTCTTTTCTGCACGAGAAGGAAAAGATCGATAGGCGGTGGCCGGCGGCCGTGGCCTTCATCAAGCAGCAGAAGCTGAACGAGTTCTGCGGGCCGGACGACAGCGCCGTGGGGCTGATCATGCAGGGCGGGCTGTACAACGCCGTGCTGCGGGCGCTGCAGCAGCTGGGCCTGGCCGATGTTTACGGCAACAGCCACGTTGCAATGTACGTGCTCAACGTGACCTATCCCTTGGTTGATGACGAGGTGAAGGAATTTGCCGCCGGGCGTGCCGCGGTGCTGGTCATCGAGGAAGGGCAACCAGAATACATCGAGCAGGCTATCGCCACCATGCTGCGGCGGGCGGATATTCAAACACCCTTGTCTGGCAAGGATGTTTTGCCGCAAGCGGGCGAATACACCGCCGAAGTGCTCATGCGCGGGTTGAAGGCGTTCATCGAGACGCATGACCGCCATCTGCTCGGCAATGCGCCCCCCGTGCCGGACCCGGGGCCGGTGCTTGCATTGCCCGATGTCGCCGCCTTGGCGAAGGTGGTGCCGCCACGGCCGCCAGGGTTTTGCATCGGCTGCCCGGAGCGGCCAATCTTTGCCGCGATGAAGCTGGTGGAACAGGAAATCGGGCCGCGGCTCGTGTCCGCCGACATCGGCTGCCATCTGTTCTCGATCCTGCCACCCTTCGAAATCGGCGCCACCACCATGGGCTATGGCCTGGGTCCGGCTTCGTCATCGGCGTTCAACATCACCTCGGGCGGGGCAGACAACCGGCCGATCTCGGTGATGGGCGATGGCGGCTTCTGGCACAATGGGCTGACATCCAGTGTCGGCAACGCGGTGTTCAACAAGCAGGATGGCGTCATCCTGGTGGTGGACAACCATTATTCGGCAGCGACCGGCGGGCAGGATATTCTGTCCTCACGCGCCTCCAACCCGGGCCGATCGACCAACAACTCCATCGTTGATGCTGTGCGCGGCATCGGTGTGAAATGGGTGCGCAAGATCGATCGCACCTACGACGTCGCACGGATGCGCGACGTGCTGCGCGATGCGCTGACCACCAGGGAAGGTGGTCCGAAGGTGATCGTGGCGTCGTCGGAATGCATGCTGAACAAGCAGCGTCGCATTCGCCCCTTGCTGGCGTTGGCGCGCAAGCAGGGCAAGCGCCAGGTGACCGAGCGGTTTGGCATCGATGCAGATGTGTGTACCGGCGATCATGCCTGTATCCGCCTGTCAGGATGTCCTTCGCTGTCGGTCAAACACACCGACAATCCGCTGCGCGACGACCCGATTGCGGCGATTGACGAGACCTGCGTAGGGTGTGGCAACTGCGGCGAGGTTGCGGAGGCCGCCGTGCTGTGCCCGTCCTTCTACCGCGCGGATGTCATTCACAATCCCAGCTGGATGGACCGTTTGATTGCCGCACTGCGCACGCGGGTCATCGGCGCGTTGCAGCGGCGGCGCGAACGGGGCCGGGTAGTGTTTCCGCAGGCCACAGCGGCATGAACGACCAGAGTGCCTTGCGGGAACCATCACGCCTGTCCACGGCCAAGCCGATCTGCCTGGCGATCTTGGCAATGGGCGGGCAGGGCGGCGGCGTTCTGGCGGATTGGATCGTGGCCGTCGCCGAGGCCACCGGATGGCACGCGCAATCGACCTCGGTGCCGGGTGTGGCGCAGCGCACCGGTGCCACCATCTATTACATCGAAATTCTGGCGCCCGATGCCGGACAGCAGCCGACTTTGTCGTTGATGCCGACACCAGGCGATGTGGATGTGGTGCTGGCGGCGGAGTTGATGGA
>Ga0209067_10000736_pt1 | contig 20612 bp, 20 predicted proteins | sample ColStrG_CSR_2013_FD_187199 | JGI IMG/M metagenome (GOLD analysis project Ga0209067, IMG submission 187199) | Freshwater sediment microbial communities in response to fracking from Pennsylvania, USA - Cold Stream Run_MetaG_CSR_2013 (SPAdes)... | ecosystem: Environmental > Aquatic > Freshwater >...
GTACAAGAGCCGCGCCATCGGGTTCGCCGACGGAGACCTCGACATCCATGGCGGAAGGATCGAAGAGGCGAAGCAGGGGGCTGCCGGGCCAGAGCTGATCGCCCTCCTGGGCGTGGCCCATAGAGTTATTGCGGTAAAGATTCTGGTGAGCCACGACTCCAGCCAGCGGAGCGTGGAGTTCGAGTTTCGCCATATTATTGCGGGCGCGTTCCAGCGCTACCTGCTGGCGGTCGCGCTGCAGTTCGAGAATGCGCAGGGCGGCGGCGTCGGCCTTGTCGTGAGAGGCCATGGATTGGCGAAGGCTGACGACGTGCTCGCCGGCGGATTTCAGTTTGACCTCGTCTTTCAGGCGCTCGATTTCGCTGAGGGTGGGGCCTTTCTGCAACTCGATTCGCGCCTTGGCGAGATCGGCTTCGGCCTGACGCAGATCGGCGGCACGCTTCTCGGCGTCGGCGCGGTTTTGAGCGGACTTCTGATCGACCTGGTGGCTGAGGTCGTCAAACTTGGCTTGGGCGTCGCGCGCATTGTCGGCCTGCTGGGTGCTGTCGAAGACGGCAACCAGGTCGCCCAGCCTTACCTCGGAGCCGTTGGGAATGAGTCTGGTGAGGGTCATTGGGCCGCCCTGGCCGAAGATCTGGGGCACCAGCACCTTGGAAGAATGGACGGCTTCGAGGGCGCCGGTGATCCGGATCTCGCGCTTCAGGCGCGGTGGCTCGGGAGGGCTGCCGGACGATGCATGGGCGACCTGGGGCGCGGACCGCGAGCAAGAGGCGAGAAGCAGAAGCGGGATCGCGCCGGCCAGGTTGCGCATGGAGGGTGACATGGTCTAGTCTCGGAGATTAGACGTCACGACACGCGCAAAGGTTTAGGCGCTTTCGGGACTAATTATCGTGAATTCGCGGCACAGTGTGGCCGGCCGAGCGGGAATTGCGGTGTGGTGCGTGGGAGCGGCGAGTGGCCTTTGGTTCACGGCGCTCTTCGTGGAGGGCGACCCGGGTGTGTTCGCCTTCGAATGGCTGGGACTCACGGCGTTGCTGGCTGGATTAGGCGGCGCCGTGTTGTGGGGGTACAGCCGAGGCGGGGTGGCGGGATCCACGGCGATCGCCGCAGTGATCTTGCTGGCGGTCTGGACGACCCTTGCCGCAGTTGCTCGTTAGTTTCACCCTAGTACGTTGGGAAAAATTCAGCAAAGAACTCAGAATTGTGGTATATTACACACAAAATCCATCGCAGAATGGACTGGAAGACGATTCCTTTCGAGGAACGGGGATTTTAGTGTAAATGTGTGGAATCGCCGGATTTACACATCTTAACGGGGTGAGAAGCCGAAGGTTAGCGGAGCGAATCGCTGAAACGATATCGCATCGCGGGCCCGACCAGCAGGGGGTTTTTGAAGGCAGCGTGGCGACCCTGTGCGCCGTGCGCCTGAAGATCATCGACCTGGGAGGCGGGCACCAGCCTTTCGTGAGCGACGATGGGGACACTGCCGTTGTGTTCAACGGCGAGATCTACAACCACCAGGAAATCCGGGGCGAACTAGAAGGTCTGGGGCACCGGTTCCACTCCAGTTGCGACACGGAGACGGTGCTGCACGCCTTTATGGAATGGGATACGGCGTGCTTCTCGCGGATGCGCGGGATGTTTGCGGCAGCGTTATGGAGGGAATCGCGGCAACGGCTGGTGCTGGTACGCGACCGGTTGGGAATCAAGCCGCTATATTACTACCGTCACGGGGACGATGTTTTCTTCGGGTCGGAACTCAAGACCATTTTCGAGCATCCGGAAGTTCCCCGGCAGATGGATCTGGAGGCGCTCGATTCGTATCTTTCGGTCAATTACGTTCCAGGTCCGCATACCCTGATTGCGGGCATCAAGAAAGTCCGGCCGGGCCATTTTCTGGAATGGCGGAACGGCAAATTGTGGATCGAGCCCTGGTGGAAACTGGCGGAAGACGGGAAGCGCCGCTGGCGGCTGGGCGCGGCGAAAGAGGAGTTGGACCGGCTGCTGGAAGACGCGGTGCGTGAGCACCTGGTATCGGACGTGCCGCTTGGCGTCTGGGCCTCGGGAGGCTTGGACTCTTCCACAATCCTGCATTACGCAGCCAATCTGACCCCCGGGCGATTGAGAACATTTTCGGTGTCGTTCCGGGGACGGAGTTTCGACGAGAGCCGGTATTTTCGGGAGATCGCCCAAGTCTACGGCACGGACCATCACGAATTCGATCTGAACCCGGATGTGGAGTTGCAGAGCGCGATCGAGGATTTCGCGTACTACTCGGATGAACCGAGTGCCGACGCCGGAGCGCTGCCGGTCTGGTTTCTGTCACGGATGAGCCGGAAGCACGTGACGGTGGCGCTCTCCGGCGAGGGCGCGGATGAACTGTTTGGCGGCTACCTGACTTACGTGGCCGACCGGATGGCGCGGCCGTTCCGCATGGTGCCGTACGGAGTGCGCCGGGCGATGCTGGGCGCGCTGGACCGGTACATGCCCGTTTCGGACGAAAAGATCAGCCTGGAATACAAACTGAAGCGGTGGATCGAAGGCAGTTGGCTACATCCGGACGAAGCGCATTTCTTTTGGAACGGCACATTCTCGAATGAACAGCGCCACCAGATCTGCCCGGGGTCGAATGGGAACAGTCTGCGGACGCTGGTTGACCGCCTGGCACTCAGACGTAGCGGGGTATTGGAGCGGTACCTGCGAGTGGATCAGAACTACTACCTGCCGGACGACATCCTGTACAAGACGGACCGGATGAGTATGGCGCATTCGCTGGAAGTGCGTCCGCCGTTTCTGGACCACCGGATCGTGGAATTTGCGGCTGGGTTGCCGGGGGGGCTGAAGATCCGCGGATGGCAGCAGAAGCGGCTGCTGAGGGAGTTGATGCGCGGTAAACTGCCGGAGTTTGTGCTGAACCGGAAGAAGACGGGCTTTGACATTCCCGCGCACGACTGGTTTCGCGGCACGCTGCGTGGTCTGCTGATGGACACGTTGACCTCAGACGCCGTGGCCGCGACAGGGATTTTCGACGCCGGCGCCATCGAAGCGCTGATACGCGATCATATGGAGAGGCGCGCGAATGTCGGATATCACCTATGGGGTCTGCTGACGCTGTTCCTTTGGATGAAGAGATGGCGAGTAGAAGTGCTGCCTCCGAAGGAATCGGTCCGTCTCTTGCCGGCCCGGGTATACGCTATCAGATAGCCGTGGTATTCGTGGCGGCCCTGATTTTCCTGGGCTGCATCGTGAGCCCACCCTCGTTGATGGACGACGTGGACGGCGTGCAGGCGCAGATTGCGCAGAACATGCTGCAATCGGGCGACTGGGTGACGGCGCGGTTGGACGGCGTCAAATATCTCGAGAAATCCCCGCTGAAATACTGGATGATTGCGGTCTCGTTCCTGGTGTTCGGGGTGCACGACTGGGCGGCGCGAATTCCGATTGCGGTGTGCACGGTGCTGCTCTGCTGGGTGACCGCGCGATTCGGGGCATGGGCGTTCGGGTGGCGCAGCGGGATGAACGCGGGCCTCGCGATGGCGACGAGCATCGGGCTGTTTCTTTTCACGCGCATTCTGATTCCGGACGTGATTCTGACGCTGACGATCGCGCTGGCGTTGTGGGGCCTGGTGCGAGCGATCGCGGAGGACGAGAGGCGGCCGGCGGTGTGGGCCATGGCGATGTGGGCCTCGATTGGCACCGGACTTTTGCTGAAGGGACTGATCGCGGCCGCATTTCCGGTGGCGGTGGGGTTCATTTATCTCGCACTGACGGGCCAGTTGGCGGCGCGCAGGACGTGGGTACGCTTAAGGCCGTTCTACGGGTTGGCGCTGCTGCTGGCGATTGCGGCGCCGTGGCACGTGCTGGCCACCTTGCGCAATCCGCCGTATTTCGATTTCACGATGCACAGCGAGAAGGGCTCGTATCATGGGTTCTTCTGGTTCTACTTCATCAATGAGCATCTGCTAAGGTTTCTGAACCTGCGCTATCCGCGCGACTACAATACCGTGCCGCGCGCCTGGTTCTGGCTGTTTCACCTGCTGTGGTTTTTCCCGTGGAGCCTGTATTTCCCGGCGGCGGTGAAGCTGAGCTACAGGCAGCCGGATCGCGCGTCGAGAGTGCGCTTATTGTGTTTGTGCTGGGCCGGCTTCATCCTGGTGTTCTTCACGTTCTCGACCACGCAGGAGTATTATTCGATGCCCTGCTATCCGGCCCTGGCGCTACTCTTAGGGGAAGCGATGGCGAAGGGGAACGGGTGGCTGCGGAAGGGCACGAAAGCCATCGCCGCGATGGCGACGCTGGCAGCGGTGACGATTGTGGCGATTCTGTGGACGGTTCGGGGGCTGGCGACGCCCGGCGATATTGCGTCGGCGCTCAATTCGAACCCGGAGGTTTATACGCTGTCACTGGGGCACATGACCGATTTGACGATGGCCTCCTTCGCGTATTTGCGGCTGCCGCTTTGGGTGGCGGGAGCGGCCTTCGCCATCGGCGCCGCGGGAGCGTGGCGGAGCGGGCGGGGCGTCCCGCTAGCGGCTCTGACGGTGATGATGGCTCTGTTTTTCCACGCGGCGAGGCTGGCGCTGGTGGTGTTCGACCCGTACATGTCGTCGCGGCCATTGGCGGAGGCGCTTCTCAAGGCGCCTCCGGGCACGCTGATTGTCGACGACCAGTACTACACTTTCTCGTCGGTTTTCTTCTATACGAACCGCCGGGCCTTGTTGCTGAACGGACGCGTCAATAACTTAGACTACGGTTCTTATGCGCCCGATGCGCCGAAGGGCGTGTTCATCGACGACCAGGATTTCCGGCGGCTCTGGGGGTCGGCGGAACGGTATTATCTGATGGCGGAGGGGCCGCAGTTGCCACGCTTCGAAAAGTTAGTGGGCCGGGGCATGCTCCATACAAAGATCATGAGTGGCGGGAAGTGGCTTTTTGCCAACCAGTGAAGAGGGCAATGGCACCGGAACCTGGGGCGACAGAGTACCTTTGTATCGCAGGGTACTCACTCTTAGACGCGTACAAATAGCTTAGACTACGGTTCTTAGCCGCCCGATGCACGGAAGGGTTTGTTCATCGGCGACCAGGATTTCCGGCGGCTCTGGGGGTCGGCGGAACGGTATTACCTGGCGGCGGAGGGACCCATTTTTGCCGATCACTGATTTTTAAATTTTTTTTATCTCGTTTTTTCAACGACTTACAAGGTTCGATGAATCCGGCCGCGAAGTAGCGGGTGTTACTCTCAAGTCAGGAAGAAGGTTGCGCGGCTTCGCGGCTGCGAAGTTGGACGACGGAGGCGGTAATGCCACCGGGTGCAGTTTGGAGCGGCTTCGTGGAACTCCACGAAGCCGTTTTTATTTGAGGAGCACGGACGGTCACGATGGGCAAGAACAAGGAAACAGCTCCCAAGGATTGCCGGGATTGCGAGCGCTGGAACGAGGTTAAGGGACGGGTAAGGGTTTCGGAGGCATTACAGAAAGCGATCGAGGCGGCTGAGACAAAGATCAGGTCCGAGGATTTCAAGCCGACTATTGCCGAATATCTCAAGTTAGTTCAACTGGAGAAGGAACTAGAGCAGGATGACGCGAAGGAGATCAGGGTCACATGGGTCGAACCGGCGGTGACGTCAGAACCCGAGAAATAGAGTATAACCCGCTGCCTTCGCAAAAACGGTTTCACGATCTCGATGTAAGATTCAAGGGCTTTTCGGGACCGATCGGGTCAGGTAAGAGCCAGGCACTGTGTCAGGAGGCGATACGGTTAACTTATCTGAACCCCGGGAGGTTAGGACTGCTGGGCGCCCCGACTTACCCGATGTTGCGGGATGCGACGCAAGCGACGTTGTTCGAGATTCTGGACGGGAACGATATTCCTTATGACCACAACAAGGCCGAGAACACGCTGGTGATGAAGGACACGGGGTCGAGGGTGCTATTCCGTCCGGTGGACGAATTTGAGCGGCTTCGGGGCACGAATCTGGCGTGGTTCGGGCTGGATGAGTTGACATACACGCAGGAAGAATCGTGGTTACGGCTGCAAGGACGTCTGCGGGACCCAATGGCGAAGCGGCTGTGCGGTTTCGCGGTGTGGACTCCGAAGGGATACGACTGGGTCTATCAAAAGTTCATTGCCGAGCCACTGCGGGGATACGAGGTGGTGACGGCGCCGCCGGAGGAGAACAAGTTTCTCCTCGACAAGATACCGGATTTCTACAAGCGGCTGAAGGACAGTTACGATCCGAAGTTTTACGAACAGGAAGTGCTGGGGCTGTACCTCAGCATGGCAGGCGGCCGGGTGTACAGCACGTTCGACCGTACCGTGCACATCAAAACGGCTGAGGTGAATCCGAGGCTGCCGCTATTTTGGGCGCTGGATTTCAACGTGGATCCCATGAGCTCGGTAATCGCGCAGATCGTCAGAGGCAGGGTTTCGGTGCTGGACGAAATTGTGATCCGGCACGCCACTACGGACCAGGCCTGCGAGGAATTCAGAAAGAAGTTCCCCAAGCACCAGGGCGACATCGTGGTGTACGGGGACGCCTCGGGTAACCAGCGGCAGACCACGGGGTTTTCGGACTTCCAGATGATTCGCGACTACTTTTCGGCGCACACGACAACGGAAGTGAAGTACCGGTTTCCGAAGTCGAACCCGAGTGTGCGGGACCGGGTGAACCTGGTCAACCGGATGCTACTGACGGCGTCCGGAGAGATCAGTTTGACGGTGGACCCAAAGTGCAAGGAGCTGATTAAGGATTTCGAGCAGGTCTGTTTCAAAGCAGACACCAACGAGATCGACAAAACGCGAGACCGGTTGCGGACGCACGCGTCGGACGCGGTGGGATATCTGATCTGGCAGGAATGCAAGGGCGCGAAGGAAGCAGGAGAAAGAAACAGGCCATTGGTGGTGACATAGGCATGCAGAACATCAACCGAGAACATCCGGAGTACATCGCCCACAAGGCGATGTGGAAGCAGTACGAAGACCTCTACGCAGGCGGGGAGCGGCTGCGCAGGAACGCCTCAGAGTATCTGTTGCGGCGGCAGAAGGAACCGGGCGAGGTGTACCAGGAGCGGCTCAGCCGGGTGTTTTATGAGAATTACGTGGGATCGATTGTGGACTGGTACGCGGCGACGCTGATGCGGCGGGAGCCGATGCTGTTGTTTGACGGCACCGACGCGGCGGCCAAGAGTTTTTACAACGTGCTGTCGGAGGACTGCGACCTGAAAGGGACCAATCTCCACGAGTTCTTCCGGCAGCGGTACATCCAGACGATGGTAAGCGGAAAGAGCTTCGTGGTGGTGGATTTTCCGCGCGGCTCGGGGCCGGCATTGACGAGGGCGGAAGAAGATGCGTCGGGGCGATCGCGGGCCTACCTGGTGGACTACCGCGCGGACGAGGTCATCAACTGGAACTACGACCCGGCGGGCGGACTGGATTGGGTGGTGATCCGGACATCGTGCCTGCAGCAATCGAGAGTAACGGATGCGAAGTGGGAGAGAGAGACGCGCTGGATCTACTACGACCGGGAGAACTACCAGGTATTCCGCAAGACCAATGAGTCGAGCCCACTGGAACTGATCGATGAAGGGCAGCACGGCTTCGCTCGTCTTCGGCGCGTGCCGATGTTCGAGATGAAGGTATCCGAGGGACTGTGGCTGATGAACAAGGCCGCGCTTTTGCAAGTAGAGCACTTCAACAAATCGAACGCGCTGGCGTGGGCGCTGACGATGGGGCTGTTCGCGATGCCGGTAGTGTATACGGACCGGGAGTGGAACGAAATCGTCGGCGAATCCTACTACATCCAGCTTGGGCCGCAGGACCGGTTCGGGTGGACCGAACCGGAGGGCAAGGTGTATCAGATTGCGGCCGACAACCTGGTTCGGTTGAAGGACGAGATCTACCGGGTTTGCTATTTGATGAATCAAGCCGAGAATCCCAGCGGAGGAGCGCTACGGATGTCGGCCATGAGCAAGCAGAGAGACTTCAGCGTGACGCAGGAAGTGCTGCGCGCCTATGGCGACGCGGTAAAGGACACGATGAAGCAAGTTCTGCGGGCGGTCGCGGAGGCAAGGCAGGATGGCGTGTCGATTGACGTCACGGGGATGGACGAATTCGACATAGGGGATTTTGGCATTGAGTTGGACGACGCCAAGAAGCTATTGGATCTGGGGATCGCGTCGGACACGCTCAAGAAACAGGTCTTCAAGCGGCTGGCGTTTAAGTATCTGTGCGACGCAAGCCAGGAGGTGAAGAACCGGGTGGCGCAAGAGATCGAGGAATCGGGAAGCGGAGGATAGCCGCCCGGAGGGACGATTCGGAGCGCGGTAACAAAAGACACGAAATAGGAGGTTTATGGAAGGCGTCGACATACAGGCGATTGTGCGGCAGGCGGTACAGGAGTTCGTGAGCCACGAAACTGCCAAGAGTGAACCGGCTTACAAGGCGGAGCTCGAGGAGGAGCGGCGGCGGCGGGAACAATTGGAGCGCCGGCTGAATGAGGTGGTGGCGGAGAACAAACGCAGCCGCCAAATCGCGGAAGAAGCCGAGCGCAGCTCGTCGATACGAGCCGAGTTGCAACGGCTGGGAGTCGCAAAGATCGATCTTGCGTTTAAGGCAGTAAAGGACGGTATCGCCAGGGCGGAGGACGGACGTCTCGTAGCCCGGGGCGACAGCGGCGAGGTGCCGTTGAAGGATTATCTGACGGCATTTGTCAGCGAGAATCCGGAATTTCTGCCGGCGCGCATTGCTGGGGGGACCGGGATGACGGCTACCCTCAAGGCCCCTCTGGAAGGCAGAGAGACGGTGAGTATCGAACAGATCCGCCCGGGCATGAGCAAAGAAGAGATGCAACGGGTACGAGAAGAAATCGTACGCGTGGCGTCGCAGACCCTACGGGGACTGTAGGAAGCAAACGGCCAAGCAACACAGGCAGGACTGCTTGTGCCAGGGCCAACTTAAGGAGAATGAATGGCAGCTATTACCTCAAGTAACGTCGCAAACGCGATTGTGAAGCTGGTGGCGGCGGACGCATTGCCGGTACTGGTAGGGAACCTCGTGATGGGGAACCTGGTGAATCGCGATTACGAGCCGGTGTTGGCACATGCCGGCGACACGGTCAATGTTCCGATTCCACCGACGATGGTGGCGAACAACATCGCAGAAGGCGGCACAGTTCAGACGCAGAACCCGAGCCTGGGAAACGCCCAGATCGTACTGAACACGCACGCCGAATCGACCTTCCAGATTCCGGACGTCACAAAAGTGCTGGCGGTTCCGGACCTGTTGAAGATCTACATGGAGCCGGCGGTGGCGGCGATCGCGCAGAAGATCGAGACCGACCTGCTGGGCTTGTACGCCGGGTTCACGTCGAATGCATCGGTGGGAACGCCGGGCACAACGATCACCGAAGCGACGATCGATGCGGCGGAAACCGCGCTGTTTCTGGCGAAGATTCCGGCGACCGAACAGAAGTTCATGGTGGTCGACGCGGCTACCTATTCGGCCTGGCGGCAGATTCCGCGGTTCAGCGAATTTCAGACGGCGGGTGACGCGGGGCTGCGGGCCATCGTGGATGGGAGTGTCGGAAAGATCAAGGACTTCTTCCTGTTCCGCTCGCAGTTCGTGGCGAAGACGGGAAGCAACCCGGTAACGACCCACAACATCGCTTTTACCAAGAGCGCTCTCGGGTTGGTGATTCGCCGGCTGCCGCAGCCACTGCCGGGGACCGGCGCCATCGCGGAGTATGCCGAACTGGGCAACTTCGGGATGAGGGTGGTGATGAGCTACCAGCCGGATACGCTGGCGCAGCAATTCACGGTGGACGTTTTGTACGGTTGCGGAGTATTGCGCAACACGTGCGGCGTGCAGGTGAACACCTAGTCTGAAGCATCGTAGGAAGGCGACATGGGGACGGCCATCCAACTCCCAGAGTGCGGGGGTTGATTGCAGTCCCCGTTTTTTTTCAGAACGAGAGACAGGAGAAGAGGCAATGGACTTGAAGCTGTATTACCAGAAGATTCGAGACACCGAAGCAAGAATCGAGGATGAGTTCCCGGTTGTGATGAGCCTGGAGACGCCTGACGGGGGAAGGCCAGGCATTCTGACCGAGGTATCGCGCCGGATCGCCGCGAAGATGTTAGTGGACGGCACGGCGCAGTTGACGTCGCCGGAGCAAAGACAGGAGTTCCAGCGGTCACAGGCCGAGGCAAGGCGGGTGGCAGAACATCTGGCGGCGGCGGCGCAGGTGCGCTTGACCGTGCTTTCGACAGCGGAACTAGACCAGTTGAGAGAGCCGCGACCGGGAGCGACCGAGTAGAGGGGACGAGATGGCACTGTTCATGGACGGACCGGTCTCGCGCATCGAGGACCTCATGGGGCAAGACTCGCAACTTTCGGAGGTCGCGGGTGTGGAGTACATCGATGTGACACGGAAGCTGGCGCTGGCGCAGGATGAGCTGGGGGTGGAACTGAAGGCGCTATTAACGCGGCTCAACTCCACCGCGCAGCCGCTCTGGCACACCGGGCAGCCAAAACTGGCCACCGTGGTCGTGACGCCGCCGCTGAAGATGTGGCACACGTTCCGTGCTTTGGAGATGGTGTACGCCGACGCTTACAACAGCCAGTTAAACGATCGGTATGCGGGCAAACGCGACCAGTTTCACGCCCGAGCCCAGTGGGCCTACCAGAAGTTGGTGGAAGCGGGCTTGGGAATTGCGTCCGACCCAATACCAAGAGCCCCGACACCCAACGTGACCGCGGCGAGCGGCGCCATGCCGGATGGAACTTACTATGTCACGACGGCATGGATCAACCGGGCGGGTGAAGAGGGAGCCAGCGCCGTTCCCGCCGTGATCACTATCGCCAGCAGCTCACTTTCGGTGCGCGCGGGGAACGCGCCGCCTAACGCGACGGGGTGGAAGGTCTATCTCGGTGGCAGCGCGGAAGCGATGGTGCAACAGAACAGCTTGCCCATCGCAATCGGCGACACATGGGTTCAACCGAACACAATCGTGGCGGCTGGACCAGTTCCTGGATCCGGTCAAGAGCCTAACTATCTGCGGCCGGCGCCGAGAGTGATACAGAGGGGCTGATGACGGCAAGAATTGGAAGCGCGGTTGCGGGCAAGGTGATTGGGCGGATCACCGGGACCGCGGGAGTGAATTCGAACCTGGCGGCCCTGACGCAGGGGGAACGACTGCTGGCTGGTCCGCTGAATCCCGAGCAGGTTCGCTTGCAGAATGTGGCCGCCGATCTGGCGGAGCGCGGCAGCACGGTCAAGTATCCGGCCGTCAATGTGTATTGCGAGCAGATTGTAAACCAGATGACGGAGAAGTTCCGGACGTTTTCCGGCACGGTGCAGATGGCGATTGAGATCCGGCAATCGCAGGACCGGTTGGAAGGGCTGCAGGCGGGCCTGGACCTCTATGCCGACGCGGTGACGGCGGTCCTGGATGCCAGCCGCGGCGATTGGGGCGATGGCGCATATTACAGCGGAGGATACAAGGTCGCATTCGGCGCGGTGAAACAGGGTGGCAGAAATTTCATCCAGGTAGCGAAGATTACATTCGAGATTGGAGTGAGCAAGAACTAGTATGGCTTCGTATATTTCCTCTAAAGCAAACCGGTTCTACACGGCCATGGAAGGCGCGTACGGCCAGGTGGGATCGATTACGTCCAGCAATCGAATTCCAGCGTTGAAACTGACGGTGCAACAGCAACTGGAGGTTACTCACAGGAAGGACAAGACGGGCAGCCGAACGTTTGCCGGGTTGCCGGTGGGCGGCAGAAAGCGGACCAACTTCGAGCTGCAGACGTATCTGACGAGCTGGAACAGGCAGGCTGCCGGTCCCGGGTATGGTCCGTTGTTCCAGGCGGCGCTTGGGGGCACGCCGTTGTCGTTTGCCTCCGGCACGGTGGCATCGGCCACGGCAGCGGGCCGGCTGGGCTTCGCGGCGCCCCATGGGCTTGGCGTCGGTCAGGCGGTTTCGAGCGGGGGAGAGATCCGCTTCGTCGCCGCGATCGTGGATGCAAGTACGGTGCAGTTGAGCGCGCCGTTCACGATCCTACCGGCGTCGGGCGCGACGCTGGGCGCGGCGATCACTTACGTACCGGCGACCGACTTGCCCAGCGTGAGTGTTTTCGACTACTGGTCGCCAGCGACCGCGGTGCAGAGGCTGGTATGCGGGGCGGCGATCGACCAGATGGAAATCCTGGTCAACGGCGACTACCATGAGTTCCACTTCAAAGGGCTGGCGCAGGACGTCCTGGACAGCACGAGTTTTTCGGGGAGCGCGGGCCAATTGCAGAGTTTTCCGTCCGAGCCGGGGCTGAACGCGTTTGACTACTCGATTGTGCCAGGGAACATGGGGCAGGCGTGGCTTGGGACTTCACCGACGCAATTCTTCACGGTTACGAGTGCTTCGATCGTGATGAAGAATTCGTTAGACACGAGGTCGAGGGAATTCGGATCGAACTTGCCCCTCGCCGTGTCGCCCGGCGAGCGGTCGGTGACGGCAGCATTTGACGTCTATGGTTTGGACGATAACGCCACCAAGGGGCTGTACCAGGCAGCCAGGCAACAATCGCCGATTTGCGTGATGTTGCAGTTGGGCGAGGTCGCCGGGCAGATGATGGGCGTGTACCTGAAGAGCGTGATTCCGGAGGTGCCGGAGTTTGACGATGGGCAAAACCGTCTGCAGTGGAAGTTCCGGGCGTCGCGGGCGCAGGGCACGGTCGATGACGAAATTGCGGTGGCATTCGCATGACCTACGAGAGCGTAGTGGAGATCGACTCCAAGGCCGCGCCCGGTGTGAGGTACACGGTAGCACGGATGTCGTTTGGACGCCGGGTAGAACTGATGCGGCGGGTACGGGAATTGGCGCGCCGGGTGGAATTTCTGGAGGCAGGCAGCGAGCCTGGCGAGCGCATGGATGCCGGACTACTGCGGGCGGAGATCGACCGGTTGTATGTGGCTTGGGGGCTGCGGGCGGTAACGGGGCTGGTGTTGGATGGCGGCCACGCCAGCCCCGAGCTGCTGGCAGAGGCGGGCCCCGAGGAACTCTTCCACGAAGCGCTATCGGCGGTCAGGGCGGAGACGGGGTTGACGGAGGAAGAGCGAAAAAACTTCTAGTCGCGCTCCGCTACCAGTATGGCAACCAGGCCGGGTGGAAGTGCGACGTTTGCAGGAGGGCCGGCCTGGAACAGAGACGGCGGTGCGGGTGGTTGACGGAGCGACCGCACCCGAGGGCCACGCCAGTGTGGGCGCGGAAGGATGTGGCGATAGAGACCTGCCCGCAGTCGTACATAACGGCCGAGAGCCAGACGCTGGTGGAGGAGTTTTTCGTCAGGCGGCGGCTGAACGGAATTCAGATATCGGAGTTGAGCGCGCGGCAAGTGGAGGCATTCCTGATTTTGGAACAGGCACTTGGCGGAGAGACGATCGATGAACAGCGACACACAAGAGGAACTCTATAAGACTTTTGCGGAGGTTTCGGGCAAACAGGCGTCGAACCTGAACGAGATCGCGAACTCACTGGCCGACGTAGTTGCGCAGATCAGCAAGGTGGAACCGGTGGCGCCGGCGGCGCCGGCAACACCGGCGGCAGCGGCGCAAACGAGCAGTGCGGCGTCGACAGGATCGAGCACGCTAGATACGGTGGAGTCGGTAGCGACCACCGTATTCAAGAGCGGATTTGGGCTAGTGCCTCTGGTAAGCGAGTTGTTTGGGCTATTCGGGGGCGGGGGATCGCCGGCGCCGCCGCCGCTGGTGAAGTACGCGATGCCGGCAAAACTGGATTTTGCGGCGGCGGAGACCAGCTCCGGATTGAGCAGCGCGGACTACGACCAGTTCGGCATGGCGCGGGCTTACACGCCCGGAACTGCAACGGGGAGCACGGCAACCAGCAACGGTGTCAACGGCAGCGGCAGCACCAGCCCGGCCCAGCAGATCACCGTCAACGTCCAGGCGATGGATGCGCGGTCCTTCCTGGATCGGAGCAGCGATATCGCGGCTGCTGTGCGGGACGCGATGTTGAACCTGAGCTCCATCAACGATGTGGTGAACGATCTCTGACTATGGCGAGCTTTCCGATTCTCAAGACCACTGCGGCGGTACAGTATCCGGCAACACGGTACGTGCAATTCCGAAACCAGACAGTGCGGTTTGTCGATGGAACGGAGCAGCGATATCGCGATGCCGGCGGACCTTTGCACCGTTGGGAAATCCGGTTGAGTGAACTGGATGAAAGCGAGATGGCGGCAATTGAGGAATTCTTCGAGGCGAACCAAGGGGCGTTCGGCAACTTTAGTTTCACCGATCCTTGGGACGGGCGGGTGTACCCGAGTTGCAGCCTGCTGGGCGACACGCTGGACGTCCAGGCGGTGGCGGAAATGCGCGACAGCACGTCACTGACTGTGATGGAAAACAGAGGGTAACAGAGAGACATGCTGGTATATCCACAACTCGGGACTGGGGCACTGAGCCAGTTTCCGGTCCGAAAGCAGCACCGAACGCGCACCGTGGCGAACCGGGCCGCCGATGGGAGTTCGATCAAGCTGGCCGACCCGACCGGTGAAATCACCGAATGGCAGTTGCCTTATGCCGAGTTGTCCGACGGGGAACTCAGTGCGCTCGAAGAGTTCTTCGCGGCAGCGGAAGGGACGCTCCAGAGTTTCACGTTCCTCGATCCGATCGGCAACCTCCTGGCTTGGAGCGGGAAGTTGGACAACAACGTATGGGCGGCGGAACCGCTGCTGGCCGTGGCTGGGGGGATTGGCGATCCGTTTGGCGGGACACAGGCATGGCGGCTGACGAACCGCGGCGCCGCGGCGCAAGATATTACCCAGACCATAGCGGCGCCAGGCGGCTATCTCTACTGCCTAAGCGCCTACGTCCGGTCGGCGCAGGGTGTGACGGTTACCCTGCTGATTGGGAATGGACGGGCGACGCGGACAGCGACGAACCAATGGACGAGGTTCGCCTTCGCATGGACCGGGGATGCGGCGTTGTCCTCGACCCGCTTCGGTCTCGAGATACCGGCTGGGAGCATCCTGGATGTATTCGGGTTGCAGGTGGAGCCTCAGGGCGCGCCTTCGGCATATAAAGCGACGACCACGGGCGGAGTATTCGAAGGCGCGCGCCTGGCCGACGACGCGCTTCAGGTAACAACCACAGGAGTCAACCGGCATTCCTGCACGGTGAACATCATTCAATGCAAAGCATCTTTGATTTAAGGGGCGCGGAGGTCACGGACACACCGCTGCTGGTGTTCGACTGCGTACTGCCCAACGGGCAAACGGAGCACTGGAGCACGCACGGCGTGACGGCTGGGGGCACCACGTACGCGGCGCGGGTGTTGCAGCACACGATCTTCGAGATTCAGACGGCGTCCGACCAAGGGGTGGACGGTGTGCCGCGAATTTCGATGGTGCTGGCGAACGCCGATTCGCACTTTTCGGAGATCGAACGGTCTTGCGGGTGGAAGGGTGCGCGGCTCACGGTGGGGTTCCTGTTCTACGATTTGCGGAACGGCGCCGCGCTGACCGACACTTCGGTCATCTTTCAGGGGACCTGCAATCCGCCGGACGAGATTCGGGAGGGGACCTTCCGCATCACGGCAACCAACCGCATGAACCTGCAACGGCTGCTGCTGCCGCAGGTCCGCATCCAACGGCGATGTCCCTGGGACTTTCCGGCCACCGCCGACCAGAGGGCCGAGGCAGTGAATGGCGGGGCGTCCGGGAAATACTCGCGTTACTACAGATGCGGCTACTCGGCAGGCGAGGCGGGCGGGACGGGAAGCCTCAACGGGGGCGCGCCCTTTATTTCGTGTGGCTACACGCGCGGCGATTGCCAAGCGCGCGGCATGTTCGCCAATTTTGGCGGCATCGAGTTTGTTCCACCGGCTATTTCGGTACGCACGGCCGGCGACAAGAACTGGCACACCGCGGCTGTATCGGTCAACACCGCCCAATACAACGATTTCGTTCCGATGGTGTATGGGACCGCGTGGTGCGCACCGCCGGTGGTGTTTGCACGGAACGACGGAAACCTGACGCGCATGGAAGTGTTGCTGGGCATGGGCGAGATGCAGGGCGTCATCAGCGTGCTGGTGAACGGCGTGGAGATTCCGCTTGGAGTGTCAGGGGCTAATATGACGGGGACGGGGTGGTACAACATTCTCTCGCTGGGGACGCGAACCGGCGCCTTCGACCGCAATTTCGTGGATGGGAGCGGGAATCCGGCTGGGGACCCGTACGGAAGCATGGCGTATCTCTCGGTGGTGGTACCCAACCAGTTGAGCACTGGAGTGACATTGCCGACCGTGAAGGTGCTGGTTCAAGGACTGAAGCTGCCGGTCTACGCGGCTGACGGCACATTCCAAGCGGAGCAGTTCAGCAACAATCCGGCCTGGGTGCTGCTGGATGTGCTGCGGAGAACGGGCTGGAGTACTTCGGAGCTGGACTTGGTGAGCTTCGCTGCAGCGGCGGCGTACTGCGACGAGCCGATTGCGGCGCTGGACATTTACGGCAATCCGATCACGTTACCGAGATTCGGCTGCAATCTGGTGCTGCAGAAGCGGCAGAGCGCAGGGAACGTGGTGCGGGGCGTGCGCACCACAGCGCGGATGCTGCTGACTTACGGACCGAACGGGGTGCTGCAGGTGCGCGTAGAAAACAGCGCGGGGCTCGATCAGCCGAATAAACCCGCATATTCCAACAGCACCTCCGGCCTCAGCGGCGGAGGGTGGCCCGGCTATGAGTTCGGTGACGGGAGCAATGGCTTTTCGGGGATTCTGCGGAAGGCGACCGGAGAGCCGGCGGTTCGGCTGTATTCGCGAAGTATCGCGGACACGCCCAACCGGTTCACGGTGGAGTTCCAGGATGCGTTGAACGAATATCAGCAGGACAGCTACGAACTGGTGGACCCGGCGGACATCGCGCTCTGTGACCAGGAAGTTTCGGCGACGCTGCCGGCGCTCGGCATACCGAATTTCGATCAGGCCGGGCGCATCCTTAAGCTGAACCTGGACAAGTCAGTCCGCGGCAATACTTACATTGAATTCGACACCAGTGTGAAGTCATTCGGCGTGCGGCCGGGCGACCTGATCACGGTCACGTATCTGAAGGAAGGCTTCAACCGGCAGATCTTCCGGATCCTGAAGATCGCGCCCGGACTGAACAACCGGGTGGCGACGATCACGGGGCAAATCCACGACGATGACTGGTATGCAGACAGCAACGGGCAGTCGATTTCGGCGAGCGGAGGCCGGCGTCAGGCGGGCGCAGGGGCCGGGCCGCCGAGACCGTTGATCGGGACAGTAGCGGACGCCAATGGGGACCTGCAATTCGGTGTGGCTGAGACGGACACGACGAGCAGCGACGGAACCGTGCAAACGAGCGTGGCGGTGAGTTTCGTTACGCCGGCCACTACCTCAACGACTCCGGGGCCGGGGATTCCGATGGTGGACCTATCGGCGACAATCGGCACGGGCGGCAGCCTGAAGAGCGCCGAGACGCTGTACTATGCGATATCCGGGGTGGATAGCGCGGGTAACGAAGGGCTGCTGTCGTTCATCGTGCGGGCCATGGTGGTGAGCGACGGAAGCAGCGTGACCCTGACCGGTCTCAGTTTTGAGCCTGGCACGAACGGGTTCAACGTCTACAGGGGAAGCACACCGGCGCAACTATTTCAGATTGCATCGAACCAGCCGGCGGCCGCACAGTTCACTGATACCGGGGCGCCGAAGCTCGCGGTTGCACCTCCCGATCCGAATTTCGACCATGCCAATTTCTACTGGCGCATGGAGCTGCAGCCGGAGATTGGGGTGACCATTCACTCTGCGACGACGGTGGGGAACGATAGCCTGCAAATGACTGCGAACCGATACCGCGGCATGATCGCGCGGATTACGCGGGGGACTGGCGCGGGACAGGAACGCGCCGTCGCGGCCAACACGGTGACCGCGCTGACGGTTTCACCGGCATGGGAAGCAATGCCGGATGCGACCAGCTTCTTCGTGGTGGCCGAGGCCGGCTGGCACTTCGGAGCCCTGGCGAAGAGCAGTCCGGTGGAGTTTGAGGTTCCGAACCGCGCGGGCGAAACGGTGGAACTGATGGGACGGTCGGCCAACGCGAGCGACACGGAGTGCACAGCGGAGCTTTCGACGGTGACGCGGTGGCAGATCGGCGGAAGTGGGACCAGCGACAGCGCAGTTCCGCCTCTGCCGTTCTTCGGCTTGGGGGCCGGGCCAGGCGGCGGAACGGTGGAACTGAGCGGAGTTTCCTTCAGCGACTTGACCAACACGCGAACGGTGTCGGCGGCGACCCTGATGCTGCACTACTGGGACGAACTGAGGGGCAAGCCGACGATCTCGCTATCCGCCGCGCTAGGGGCCGCCGATACCCTGGTGGCGCTGAGCGGCGCGGGCGGGGCGCAGGCGGGCAGCTTCATCCAGATCGAGGACGAGGTGTTGCTGGTGGAATCGGTGCTAAGCAATGGAATGCAATACCAGGTGACGCGCGGCTTGCATGGCAGCCCGGCATCGGCACATGCAGTTCAGACGCCGGTGTACGGCCTCACCTTCAAGACGGCGATTGCGTCGTTCCCGCGCGACTTCTTCGGCAGCCCCTACAGCGGAAGTTGGAGCTACTCTATTAGTCTGCCGGATGTCCGGGTTGCCTCGGCCGAACTGTATGTGACCAACCAGCAAGGGAACAGCCCGGTTCGCGCCATCTGCCTAACGAACTCGTTGGACAGCGGGCTGCGCACACTTTCGGGCGGGCAATACTCGATACAGGTCGACGGGTTTCTGGCGGTGGATCAATCGGCAGCGCCAGCGCTGGTGATCGAGGCCTCGCACGCGGTGCGGGACGTGTTCGCGGTGCTGGGCAAGGTGGCGGACGCGCCGGTGAATCTTCAGGTCAACGTAAATGGAACGGCCTATTGCAGTTTAACGGTTGCGCCGGGGATGACCACATCAACGGCGGCGGACGGAAAGGCTCTGGGGCCGCTGCTCGAGAAGTCCAGTGTGAGCTTGTCGGTGCTGTCGGTAGGAACGACTTATCCGGGGAGTGACCTGACGGTGATTGTGAGACTGTGAAGAGAAGTCGTCAGTGGTGAGTGGCCGGTGGTTAGTGGTCGGTGGCCGGTGGCCAGTGGTCGGAAAGTAAATGGCGGAACAACTTCGAAAGCTGCGGCCGGATAGGGATCTGCAATGCTACTTTGAGAGGCCGTCCGGGGTGGCGGCCCTCAGCGCGACCGGCGCGGGCGGCTTCACGGTGTCCGGGTGTTGGCGACAACAGTTCGACTGGGCAGTGGTGGAGTGGAATCGCGACAACGTCTTCGAGCATCCTGCACTTCGGAACCTGCCGGACGGCGACCTCAGCGGCATTCACCTGACCTACGACGAGGTTCGTACGAACTGCATCGGGCTCGACTCGACGCTCTATCCGACTGTCGACTGGCCGTATCTTCGAGTTTGGGCCGACTCCGCCGGGCTTGAAACCATCTATAAGGTTCCGCTCAAGAATCACGCAACCACCGCGGGTGCGTATGCCGCGCCTACCGCCTCATTCCGATTGCAGGGGACGCCAACCCCGGGCGACTACATTGAGCTGGCATGGTTGGACCAACATTTCAATTATCAGATCTCCGGGGGGGACACACTGGAGAGGGCGGCCGCCGCACTTGCTGGAATCATCACGGCGAACCAGGCGGCCGGCGCGGTGGGCGCCGTGGCATCGGGGGCACAAATCACGCTGACGTACAACGGAGCGCCCGGGTCGAACGGAAACCGGATCGGAGTCTACGGAACCGTGCATGGCGCCGGGACGGAAACCTGGGCGCCGTCGTGGGCGCTCTTCGCCGGAGGGACATCGCCCGCGACGTGGCACGTGGACCTGGATTTCAGCAATCTCCACGATGTGAACGGCGCGCTGGTGCCGACGGCTAATGTGCGGAAGTTACGATGGACCTGGGCGGCCGATTTACAGCCAGGGAAGTTCCAACGCAGCGAATTCTCAGTGGTGGTAACGAACTGGACAGTGACGGGCACGAAGCTTTCATACAGCGTTGTTGGTTCGGGAAGCCGCCGCATAGAAGACGATGCGCCGGATATCGGCTACCAGGGATCGTGGACGGAGTCGCGAGGCAATTTCTCGGGTGGGTCCATCCGGTGGACAGCGACTCCGGGTTCCAACCTTCAATGCACGTATTCGCAGCCTGGCGATCACCAGTTGTTTCTTGGCACGCGGATGGCGGATGCCGGCACGCGATAATGGGCGCCTTTGATGACGTCAAGTTGACGACGCAGGCTGCCACCCATGCGGGCAACCCTGTTGTGGTGGGCGTCTGTTGGTGCGACCTTGTACTGAACGATTACATCTACATTATGGTTTTGGGCAGACCGGCTGCCAGTTCTGTTTTCCGGCTTCAGCTCCGTTGAGAGCTTTTCGCTGCCGGCCCACGCGATAGTGCCGCATGTCATGACCAGTCCGAAGATTCCTGCAAGCCTTAGTGTCTTTTTCATTCTTTCTCCTCCGTGAAAACGGCGTCTGATGAGCCGCCGTTCCTTTTTGCAGGTTGTTCCAGTAGAAATCTCCTGCATGGTTACCTG
>Ga0209067_10000737_pt1 | contig 20551 bp, 16 predicted proteins | sample ColStrG_CSR_2013_FD_187199 | JGI IMG/M metagenome (GOLD analysis project Ga0209067, IMG submission 187199) | Freshwater sediment microbial communities in response to fracking from Pennsylvania, USA - Cold Stream Run_MetaG_CSR_2013 (SPAdes)... | ecosystem: Environmental > Aquatic > Freshwater >...
TGTTATGATAATTTCCCTTGGGAGCGTCCGGTTTTTTTACAATAGGAAGTTGCACCCATTGCGCCCAACTTCCCATCGAGCAGAAGATCAAAATCAAAGCAAGAATAATTCTCATGTTCAGCGATTCCCTTCATTCTCCTTTTCGGGTTCCTTGTAACCTTTAGGGGCCAGCCACAAGTCGACCGGATCGCCAACGCGTACCGAGTCGCCAGAAAGAGGGTATTGCTTGAAAACGTAAGGAACCGTACCGGTAGTATCTGCATCTTGCATGATTTCTACATTGCCCAAATGCAGATTCCAACTGGAAAGCTTTCGCAATGCTGTTTCATACACGTCGCCCACCACATTGCCTATTGTAAAATCAGCTGGACCAAATCCGTCCCCCACCACTAAATCAATTACCGAGCCTTTGGGTAGACGCGTGCCGGCGACGATCGGTTTTCCATGATAACGAAATTCCCTTACCAGATTTTTGAAGGGGCTCGCTTCATAATAAATCCGCCCCAATTTTAGTTCATTACTTTTCAAGACTGCTTTTGCATTAACCAGCGATCCATCCGTAAGATCGGGCATCGGTAAGGTCGGTGGCGATATTCGGTTGAGTGAAACATAAACGATTCGGTTCTCCTTTACTTTAGACCCCGCAACAGGAAATTGCCGTAGCACACTTAAAGCAGGAAGGCTATCGGTATACGCTGAATCATTTACGGAAAAACGTAGCTTATGTTTTTCTAACAGTGCCTGAAGCTCGTCTTCTTTAATGCCTTTCAGATCAGGAACAACGACATATTCACCATGATTGGTGATGTTAGGTAAGTAGATGTAAAAATAGATTATGCTAAAGAACAATAGAATACCCATCACGATAGCCACATGTTTGAGCAACGCTTCTACTGAATTGTCCTTGAAAAACTTTTTTAGGCTCATACTTAATACTTCAATGAAGAAGAATATCCGCGTTCGGCCCGTTGGGTGAGTTGAAATCGCACTTGAGCCAATTCAACCAATCGGGTAATCAAGTTAGTGAATGAAATACCGCGTTCTTTCCACATCATGGGGAACATACTGGAGTTGGTGAAACCGGGGATGGTGTTGATCTCATTCACATAAACTTGGCCGCTGCTCGTAAGAAACAAATCCACTCGGGCAAAATCTTCGCAAGCTAAAGTTTGAAATGCCTTCAATGAAAGTTCGCGTATGTCTTTTGAAATTTCCTTCTCTATTTTTGCCGGCACCTCGATTTGAACGGCCTGCCCATCAACATACTTGGCATCGAAGGTATAGAATTCGTAATTTTTACCGATGATGATCTCTCCGGGCTGTGAAGCTTGCGGCGGAGCGTTGCCTAACACCGCGCACTCAATCTCTCTTCCCGGAATAAATTTTTCAAACAAGACACAATCGTCATAGCGAAAGCCTTCATCGACTGCTTTCTTAAACTCATTTTTAGATTTCACTTTTGACACCCCTACGGAAGAGCCCAGACTGGCTGATTTCACCATAAAAGGCAACCCTAATTCTTCTTCTATTCTTTCAAACTTCAAGCTCTTCCGATTGGCATAAAAGCAATACGAAAAATCAGCCACCGGAATGCCGGCCTCTTTTAATAGTTTCTTGGCTATTAATTTATTCATCGACATGGCCGAACCCAGCACCCCGGTGCCAATCATGGGCAGCCCCATGGCCTGAAGTAGTCCTTGAATGCGTCCGTCTTCGCCATCGGTTCCGTGCAGGACCGGGAAAACGATATCGGGAACAAATTTCCCTTTCTTCGTTTTAAAAACCGGTCGGGCCGCATTGAGTTGTAAGGCTAGTTTCTCTCCCTTTTCAATTTTGGATGAAACCTCCTTGGTGTGAAACCATTCTCCTTTTTCGGTAATGCCGATCAATACCGGCTTAAATTTTTTTTTATCGATGAATTGAAAAATATTTCGGGCTGAGTTAATCGAAACCCCATGTTCCACCGAACGACCTCCGTAGAGAATAGCAATCTTTTTTTTGCCCATGAAAATGATTTCTGGTTTTCACCCCAAAGATGTTCAGGTTTTGGGGTATTTCCACATTTGACGTGAATTTTTTCGGTCAAAAGCCCATCAATACTTTTGTTGCACTGATGCTGGTGGACGTTTGAATTCTGACAACATAAAGCCCTCTGGATGCTTGCGGATAATCAACCGTGTACGTTTGGTTCAAGGTGTCAGGAAGCAGATTGTCTGACACGACATGCCCCAGCATGTCATAGACTTGCATCCTTACTAATTCCCTTTCCGGTAAATTGAAGGTCACCTGCACCGGATTACCACCTCCCCCGTAAACGGAGTAAAGACCTTCTACGGTATTGCGGGATTGAAGATCGTCCATAAAAAATTCGATGTTATCGATGTATAAATTATTGCCGTTGCCATTGGTGGCCACAAAGGCGAGCCGGATGTTCTCCTTTCCAGCAACTTTATTCAGATTTATATAGTTTTTTGTCCATTGACTGTCCTGAGACGGAACCCAAGCCGTGTTGGAATTTGTATTTGACAATGCTTCCCCGGAGGCGTTGAATAATAAGGAATCATAGGTAACACCACAATCGCTGGAAGAGAATACTTGCAACGTTTCGATGCCCGTCGAATTGTAGGCATAGCTGGTCTGAAAATTAACGCTGGCCATTTGTGCTTTTGAAAAATCCAGCACCGGAGATACCAGCCATGATTGTTCGCCAAGGTTCGTATCGCCAAACGAAGGAAATAACATCGAATTGGATTTGTTCGTTGGAACAGGATGCCAAACCGATCCTGACTGCGGACTTACCGTGGACCATCGGTCAACAAAATTATCATCAAAATTCTCTCGCAGCGGAATAATGTCGTTCACCGAATTAATAATGAGCGATGCCTGCAGGCTATCTTTTGCTGACGCTGTCAAGGGTGCACCATTGGGTGATTTAATCGCTATCGACAAGGTGTTGGCCCCGGATGAAAAACTTGACGGCGCTAAGGTAAAATTGGCGCTCGAACCAACACCCAATTGAATCCCGGAAAATTGTTGTACAGTCAATTGATTATTGACATACACATTGGCAGTAAAAGAATTGATCGTTGCATTACCCACATTGGTTACGCTGATGACAGGTGTTACCGTTGAATTGCAACTTACCGGAGAAGGGCTCACTAACTTATTTAACGCAAAATCAGTGTTAGCAACATTCGTCACGATGACATTATCAAGGTATAAGTTATTGCCGTATCCATTCACGCCCTCAAAAGCAATTTGAATTTTCTGACCGAGAAATTGATTTAATGAAATGACCAGGGTGGCCCATTGGGAAGACGACGTAGGAGAGAATGGATTTCCCGTGGCTGCCGCTGTCGCTAAGGCCGGTCCGCTCTTGTTAAATATTTCCACGGGAGAAGAATTGAAATCGCAAACCGATGAAACCAGCACACGCAATCGATCGGTACTACTGCTCGAAAACGGAGCATAGGCATAATCAAAGTTCAGCGAAGCCACGGTGGACGTCGTGAAATCTAAAACCGGGGTAATCAGCAAGTCAGGCGTGCCTTGTTGATCTTGGTAGTCATAAAAATCCATGTACATAACATGGTTTGATCCGGTCACGGTGGTATTGCTCCAGGTGATCAGTCCATCCGGATTTTCGATTTGCCAGTTTGCTGGCGTTGTATTGAATGATTCATGTAGGGGAAGGGCGGCCACAACCGGGACAGAGGTAGAGATGGAAAGGACGTCGTTAGCGCTATTGCCATCCGTTCCCCCATTGGTTTGCAGAATTTTAAATAAAAAGGTATACGATAAACCTGCACTGACGGATACCGAGGAGAAACTGAGTGTGGTTTCATCATTGGGAGACAGATTTAGTGTTGAAAGCGTTTGGGTCTCCATAATGGTTCCATTGAAAATAAATTGAACCTGGGTAGAGGTCACGTTATTGGAACCATAGTTACGAAGCACGATGGAGGAAACTACACTTCCACTGCATGCGGTGGCACCCGGGGTTAAAATGGATTTTATTCCTAAATCGCTTGCCACCGGTGCGGGAGGTTGAGAGCCGGGTGAGGTGAGAAGACTTACCCTCCTGGGGCTATTGTTGATGATCACATCCATGCGTGCAACCTGACCTTTCGAAAAAATATTCATGCAAGCATCATCGGTGTAATTCAAGTAATTATCATACATGGTGTGAACACCACATTCGATTTGAGTGCCACTGGGGCAAAGTCCATTGTAATCTGTATTTTCAATGGGTGTATCATAAACGTAATCCTTACTATTGGTCGTGTCGCATGAGTTTGTATCGCCCCACACATGGCGTAGTCCAAAGAAGTGGCCCACTTCATGGGTAGCCGTTCTTCCTAAGTTATATTTTGAAAGCAAATTAAAACTGCTCCCGCCGGTAGCATTTGCTGTTCCGTAAGCTTGGTAATGAATCACCACCCCATCAGTGAGGCGATCATTAGAGGAATCCGATAGCCCTTGCAACGTGGAGGAAACTGGAAGCTGCGTATAACCGAGGAGTCCACCCGACAGGTTCACTACCCAAATGTTCAAATAGTCTTCAGCGGGCCAATAACTCAAAGCCTTGAAGGTGTAATTATCAGTAATGTCCCAGGAGGTCTGTGTTCCCTTGACGCGCACAATCCCGTTAGTGACTATGCCATTTGGATCTTGCTGGGCCAAGACAAAAGTGATGGGGAATTTACCCGCAAAAGGCAAAAACTCTGTCGGCGTCTTTGTTGTATCCGCATTCATCCTCTCAAAATCATCATTTAGGACTTTGATCTGCGATTGAATTTGAGCATCCGAAATGTTGCCTCCCGTGCCAACGGGCTCACCGTTGTGAATCACATGAACCACCATGGGAACTACGTAACGGGTGCCCGTCACTCTACCAGCGGTAAATGAAGGCGACTTTCCAGTTAACTTATCTTTAATCCAAGATTCGAATTGATCAATCGTTTCCCGGTTGGGATTTCGAAGACCGCGAAGTTTTTCATAGGCGACCGTGCCACATCGGTCCTGCGACCGCAGGGTAAACAACATAAAGGTGAAAGAAATGGCAAGGAGAACTTTCAACATGCTCGTAAAATAACCCTTAAACGAAAGTGAATTAGAGTATAGTGCGAAAGGTAAGTTTAAAAGTTCAAAAATATCCAGGCCATAAGTCGAAATGCAAGGACTTAAGCAAGGTTAATGACCTGGATACTTTTAATTTCTGGGACGAGTCGCCGGACGGCTTCTTCCACACCAGCTTTGAAGGTCATGGTGGACATGGGGCATGTTCCGCAGTTGCCCATAAATTCTAAGCGCAAGGTCCCTTCATCGGTGACCTCAAGCACTTTTATATTGCCTCCGTCGGCTTCCAAATAGGGACGAATACCATCAAGAGAGGCTTCGATACGGCTTAAAATATCATCCGTTGTAATTTCTGCAGTGCTCATCCCTTTGTCAGTTCAACTTTCTTTGTGGATGTAAAGGTAGCATTTCTAATGGCAACCTGCCGTGCCAAGTTTTCGGCCAGGTCACGAAAGGCCGTTGCGGTAATCCCTTCTTTCAAGACGGCAGGCAACCCGCTGTCACCACTTTCGCGAATGCTTTGCACTAGCGGAATTTGGCCAAGGAATGGAACATCAAATTTATCGGCCAGGGTTTTACCACCGTCTTTTCCGAAAATGAAATACTTGTTCTCAGGCAACTCCTCGGGGGTAAAGTAGGCCATGTTCTCCACCACGCCTAGCACCGGTACGTTAATTTGCGGTTGCTTGAACATGCTCAACCCTTTCATCGCATCAGCCAGTGCTACCTTTTGTGGAGTCGTTACAATAATGGCCCCAGTGACGGGTACTGTTTGCACGAGCGTCAAATGAATATCGCTGGTGCCCGGGGGTAAGTCAATTAATAGATAATCAAGTTCTCCCCAATCGGCATCGGTAATAAATTGTTTCAATGCCGAACTGGCCATGGGGCCACGCCAGACCACGGCACTCTCCGGGGGGGTAAGGAAACCAATCGAAATTAATTTTACACCATACTGTTCAAGAGGAACAATCACATTTTTTCCATTAATCACTTTTACTTCCGGTTGTTCGTGTTCACAGTGGAACATCACCGGGATGGAGGGGCCGAAAATATCCGCGTCAATCAGACCAACCTTCGCGCCTGCCTGCGCCAGGGCGACGGCTAAGTTGGTGGTCACCGTCGATTTTCCTACGCCACCTTTTCCGGAGGCAATAGCGATAATATTTTTTACACCGGTAAGCAAGGGTGCATTGTCGCGCAAGGACGTCACCGAAGAAGTCATCCTTATATCTAACGCAATCTGCTCGCCAATAACTTGAAGGACTGCTTGTTGGCAGTCCATTCGGATTTTTTCTTTCAACGGGCAGGCCGGGGTGGTCAGCACTACCGTAAAACTTACTTTGTCTTGGGCAATGACAATATCTTTCACCATGTTCAAGGTGACCAAATCCATTTTAAGATCAGGATCGTGAACGGTGGACAGGGCCTTAAGGATGTCAGAAGATTGAAAGTTCATTTTGCTTTAAAAGGGGCAATTTACACCTAAAACAAAATTAACAGGTAAGAGTTTCATAAATTGATTGGCAACTAAGAAGTATCTTTGCCCTTATTTCAAAACCCTCGGAAAAGGGAGAAATCCAGCTTAGTTTGATTACGCGCGAAACGATAGAAGAAGTCAAGAACCGAATGGACATTGTTGATGTCATCGGTGATTTTGTGACACTGAAAAAATCGGGGCAAAACTACAAGGCGCTCAGTCCATTCAATAATGAAAAAACGCCTTCATTTTTTGTAGTCCCTGCTAAAGGTATCTTCAAGGATTTCAGTAGTGGTAAAGGTGGTGATGCTTTCACTTTTGTGATGGAGCACGAAAAACTGAGTTATGCAGAAGCCATCCGCTATCTGGCTAAAAAGTATGGAGTTGAAATCAAAGAGGATCGTACGCTGAACGAATCCAAAGAAGAGCAGAGCGAACGCGAGAGTTTGTACATCCTGATGAACTTTGCGAAGGATTACTATAAAAATGTTTTGACCCATGTTGAAGAAGGCCGCAGCATTGGACTGAGCTATTTTCGCGAGCGTGGTTTCCATGATCGCACGCTGGAAAAATTTGAACTAGGCTACGCCCTGGATAGCTGGGAAAATTTTAGCAAAGAAGCAATCGTTAAAGGCTATAACAAAGAATTACTCGAAAAGACAGGTTTAGTCGTAAAGAAGGAAGATGGATCAAGCTACGATCGCTTTCGGGGAAGAGTAATTTTTCCGGTGCATAATCTTGCCGGAAAAGTAATTGCCTTTGGTGCTCGAATGCTGGGCAAGGAAAAGAACCAACCAAAATACATCAACTCACCGGAAACTGATATTTATCATAAGAGCGACGTGCTCTATGGATTGTATCAAGGTAAGAATGCCATTCGCCAACACGATGCGTGCTACTTGGTGGAAGGTTACACCGATGTCATTTCCATGCACCAGGCCGATGTGGAAAATGTGGTGGCCTCCAGCGGTACCGCCCTTACTGAAAGTCAGATCAAACTCATCCGACGGTTCACCGAGAACATCACGGTATTGTTTGATGGTGACGCGGCAGGAATAAAGGCGGCCTTGCGCGGCATCGACATGATCCTGAAAGGCGGCCTCAATGTGCGGGTACTTCTTTTCCCGGATAACGAGGACCCAGACAGTTTCTCCCGGAAAGTGGGCACATCCGAGTTTCAAAAATATTTAAAGGACCACACCCAGGATTTTGTTTCATTTAAGGCTAATCTTTATGCCAAAGAGGCTGGCGGCGACCCCATTCGCAAAGCAGAGTCTATTAAAGAGATCATTTCCAGTATTTCGGTCATTCCAGATCCAATTAAGCGCTCCGTATATATTCAGGAGACCAGTCATCTATTAAAAATCAGCGAACAGGTTTTACTTTCTGAATTGAATAAAATCTTAATTCAGGAGCGAAGGAAAAATGAAAAAGACAACCGCCGAGGCCAGCAGGAAATTCAAGAACCACCCCTTGATTTTGAAGACCTTACCGCTCCGGGCAAAATCGACGCACAGAGTTTAGTGCACTATCAGGAACGGGAGACGATCAGGCTTCTCCTTAATTACGCGGATCAATCTGTAGAGCAAAACAAATTGGCTGATTTCTTACTCCATGAACTCGAGGACGTGGAATTCAATAATCCTGTGTTCAAGGAAATTTATGACCAATTTAAAAACGCAGCTCAAAGTAAGCAGGCCATTGATAGTCACTTTTTTTTACAGCAAGGGAACGATGCGGTGCGCGCAGCCGTTTCTGATTTGGTCACCCCTCGCTACGATACCAGTCCGCATTGGGGGGATAAGTTTCACATTCACATTCCAAAAGAAAAGGATGTACTAAACGAAATGGCCTTGTCAAACGTTTTACGGTTAAAATTCCGTGTCGTGCAAAAAATGATGGAAGACAACCTCCAACTGGTGAAGCGCGCAGAAGCCGATGGAAATTGGGAGGAACTTGACAAGGCATTGGAAATGCAAACCGGATTAAAAAAGGCGGAAAGTGAATTGGCTGGAAGTTTAGGAATTGTTGTTGCTAAATAGAAGTTTGTAAATCATAAGTCATAGGTTGTAAGCAGAAAAGATCAAAGATGGAAAAAATAAAGATTGATACCATTGAAGAAGCGCTGGACGATATTCGCCACGGCAAGGTGGTGATTGTGGTCGATGATGAAGATCGGGAAAACGAGGGCGATTTTATTTGTGCTGCCGAGACCATCACACCCGAAATTGTAAATTTTATGGCCACGCATGGACGCGGTCTCATTTGTGCGCCCATCATGGAGGATCGCTGCGAAGAATTGAAACTGGATTTGATGGTGGGAACCAATACCGCCGTTTTCGAAACGCCGTTCACCGTATCGGTTGATCTAATCGGGCATGGCTGCACCACGGGCATATCCGCCCATGACCGTTTCAAAACAATCAAAGCCTTGGTCGATCCGGAAACCAGGCCGGAAGAACTGGGAAAGCCAGGCCACATTTTTCCACTTAAAGCGAAGAAGGAAGGGGTGCTCAGGAGAAGCGGGCATACGGAGGCGGCGATCGATTTAGCAAAATTAGCTGGCTTCCGTCCTGCCGGCGTGCTGGTAGAAATCATGAATGAGGATGGATCCATGGCACGTCTCCCCGACTTACGGCTGGTGGCGGACAAATTCAAAATGAAGTTGATCACGATCAAGGACTTGATTGCTTACCGGATGAAACACGAAAGCCAAATCAAGAGGAATATTGACATCAATTTACCAACCGAATTTGGGGACTTCAAACTAGTAGCCTACGAAGAAAAGGCAACCCAGGAAATTCACATGGCGTTGGTTAAAGGGGCATGGGAAAAAGACGAGCCGGTAATGGTACGGGTACACTCTTCCTGCGTGACCGGTGACATTTTCGGATCTTGCCGCTGCGATTGCGGATCGCAGCTCCATAATGCGATGACCATGGTCGAGAATGAAGGCAAGGGCGTGGTGCTGTACATGAAGCAAGAAGGCAGAGGCATCGGGTTACTTAACAAATTAAAAGCCTACAAATTACAGGAACAGGGGCTCGATACGGTAGAAGCAAACTTGCAGCTCGGTTTTGATATGGACAATCGCGACTATGGCATTGGGGCACAAATTCTCAGTGACTTGGGTATATCTAAAATAAGACTCATCACCAATAACCCCAAGAAGCGCGTCGGGTTGATGGGCTATGGGCTAGAAATAGTGGAAAATATTTCGATCGAAATTAAGCCTAACCCGCACAATGAAAAATACCTGCAAACCAAGCGAGACAAACTTGGTCACATGATTCTGAAAAAGTAATGAAGCCGTCTATCTTTCTGTTTTTTCTACTTGTCCCCTCCCTGGCCTTCGCCCAGACTTTTCCCTTCGATCTGTGGCACGATGGCAAAGTCATTCTTGAAAACGGAGACACCATCAAAGGCTCAATCAAATATGATCTTCAGGATTTACTCCAACTGCGTCACCGAAACCGAATGGAGAGTTTCTCTGCCCGCAAAGTATTGCTCTTTGAATTTTTTGACGCTGGCTACAAACGCTATCGCACGTTTTATTCCCTACCCTATTCCGCTAACGGAGGATACAAAAGCCCGGTGTTTTTTGAAGTGTTGACGGAAGGAAAAATAACGGTGCTGTCGCGCGAAAAAATTGAATACCGAACCTATGGCTATTCGCCGTTCATGTACGGCAGTTACAATACCCGAAAGGTTTTGGTAAACACCTACTTTCTTTTAAAAGAAAACGGTAACATCGAAGACTTTATTGGGAAAAGAAGTAATTGGCTCGATCTGATGGGCAACCGGGCCGATGAAATTCACGATTATGCAAAAGACAACAAATTAGATTTTGATAGGAAGTATGACCTCAAACAAATTATTGACTATTACAATTCGTTTTTTAATAAGAAATGATGACCTCCAATTAGTTCATCCGTGTAAATAACAGATTTAATCGGAGAATGAACTGCTTGATTTTATCTATCCCGACTTTTTCGTTAAGTCAAGACCCTTGCCCCCGATTTATGCGACTGCAGGCAGATCATTGACTATTATAATTCGCTATCTTAAAAAAAACTAACGCTTATTCCCACATGCAAAAACCACTGATTTTAGTCTCTAACGATGATGGTATCACCTCCCGTGGCATTTTGCATTTGGTTAACGTCATGAAAGAACTGGGCGAAGTGCTGGTTGTCGCACCGAATAGTCCACAATCTGGCATGGGGCATGCCATTACGGTTGGCGATACCCTCCGCCTGAACGAATCATTCATCTTCGAAGGTGTAAAGGCATACGAATGCAGCGGCACCCCGGCCGACTGTGTAAAGATTGCCCGCCATTTTATTTTAAAAGGAGCACGTCAACCCGATATTGTGGTGAGCGGGATTAATCACGGTAGCAACACCTCCATCAGTGTGCTGTATTCGGGAACCATGTCAGCGGCCATTGAAGGGGCGATTGAAGGAACACCCGCCATTGGGTTTTCGCTTTGCGACTACGGTCACAAAGCTGATTTTTCCCACACGCATGAATTCGTAAAAAGAATCGCACAACAAGTATTAAAGAACGGGCTGCCTAAAGGCACGGCATTAAATGTAAATATTCCGCCAAAAAGAAATGAATCGGTAAAAGGCGTTCGTATTTGCCGGCAGGCCAATGCAAAATGGGTTGAAGATTTTGATCAGCGATTTGATCCCAATGGACGTAGTTATTTTTGGATGACGGGGAATTTCGTCAACTTCGACAAAGGAGAAGATAATGATGAATGGGCGATTGCCAATAATTATGTTTCGGTCGTGCCTTGTCAGTTTGATCTCACCGCGCACCAGGCCATACCGGTGCTCAACGAAGAGTGGACTATTTTGGAATAACTTTCTTATTCCCTTCTTCTAGGATTCCGTTAAAATTGAAAATAGATGAAAGGTTGTATTCCAGCTGACTTTACCTGAACAATAACTAAAATCATCACCGTTACCAAGGCCGCCTTGGCTAGCAACGGGGCTTTGGTCACCAGGTCCTCCACTTTTAATTCAAATCTTTTTGGCATAGCGTGAAGAGCATACCCGATGATCATCAAGCCGATCGCTCCTTTATATCCGGTTAAAAATTCAAAAAATAATTCTGGTTTAAAACTTTGAGTGATCTGATTGATCATTTGCCAACTTGTCTCCATACTGGTTGCCCTGAAAAATATCCAGCAAAAACAAACAAAGTGAAAGGTCAACAAAACTCCGGCTATCGCGCCCACCTTTTTAAGCCCCGGCGAAAGAAGAACAGGGAATTTAATTTCATTTATAAACTTATGAACGGCCAGCGCCATTCCGTGAAGACCACCCCAGAGTACATATTTAAGTGAAGCACCATGCCACAATCCACCTAGCAACATCGTCAGCATCAAGTTAGCGTACGTCCGAAGTTTTCCCTTTCTGTTCCCTCCCAGGGAAATGTACAAGTAATCCTTCAGCCAGGTGGAAAGCGAAATGTGCCATCGTCTCCAGAATTCCGTAATATTTTTTGCCTGGTAGGGCGAATTGAAATTTTCATTGAATTTAAATCCCAACAGCAACGCAATACCAATGGCCATATCCGAATAGCCCGAGAAATCGCAATAAATCTGTAACGCATACCCGTATAGGCCAAAAAGATTTTCAACTCCCGAATAAAGTGTTGGTGCTTCAAAAATCCGGTCAATAAAATTAAGGCTGATGTAATCTGAAATCACCGCTTTCTTAAACAGGCCGGAGCAAATCAGAAAAATGGCACGCCCAAACATTTCCTTTGATAAGAAAACAGGACGATGAATTTGAGGAAGGAAGTCAGAGGCACGTACAATTGGACCCGCCACCAATTGGGGAAAAAATGAAACGAAAAAAGCGTAATCAAGAAAATTTCCTAACGGTCGCAGCTTCCTCCGATAGACATCGATGGTATAACTCAAAGACTGGAAGGTGAAGAACGATATCCCCACGGGAAGAAAAATATCCAACGGCTCATAGGTAATCTCAGCCAATGCGCTAAACAGCTGATGAATCAAATTTCCATATTTGTAATAGCCCAGCATACCGAGATTGGCCATTAAGCTTACAACCAAAAGAGAAAGCCGTTTCCAATATTTTTTGGACTGGCCAATCCATTGTGCCAGAAAGAAGTCTACGACGATAGAGCCCAATAACAGAAGAAAATAAAAGCCACTGGACTTATAATAGAAATAGACCGAGAAGAGAATTACAAAAATAAGCCTGGGCCGTTCTGCTTTACTCAACAAAAGGTAAACCCCATAAAAAGCCGTAAATAAAAAAAGAAATAGCCCGCTATTGAATAGCATCGGCTCACCCGCGTGGAAAAGAAATTGTTCAGCCAGTTTATGGATATCGATATCGAACATACTCGTTGTATCCTTTTATCAATGCCTGGTAAAGTAGATTGCCTTGTAACTCATAACCGGCGCGCGTGCAGTGCACACCATCCGATTGCAACAGACTATTTTTTTTCCATTGATCGGCTGAATGTTTGCCTCCGGCAATAGCGTACAAATCCCAGCTTGCCATATTACTCTTGTCGGAAAAAGTGATCAATTGCGAATGGATCGATTCCACACCTGGGTTTCTACGAGTGCGTTTCCGATAAAAATCGCAAGGGGTGGTAATAACAAAGAGGGAATTCGGATTGGACTGCTTCAATTGCTGAATGAAATTCTCCACTTGCTGGCGAAATTGCTTATCGATGTAGGGATATTCCATTGCTTCATTGGTTCCCAAGGAAATAATAAAAAGATCGGGGCTTAATGATTTTGTTTGCTCAAAAAAATATTTTGCCTCCAGATAATTTTTGAATTTTGCTCCGTTCCCTCCTATCGAATGATAAATCACACCTGGTTCATTCCTTGTTAAACTCAATCCAAATAAAGTAAACTGATTTTGTGCCGGCGTGGGTTGTGAAGTTTGAAACTCAATTTGATGTACTGGATAAGGTAACACGACAGATGAAAAATTGACGTATGGCTCGGAAGTATATGGGCCAACATAGGCCAATGAATGGCCGCTTGAATCTCTTAAAATCAGATTAAAGCTGGTGAAATCTTTTTGATAAAAAACCGACACGCCATTAAAACGGTAATCGAGTGCTGGGCTATCCAAGGTGCGCACTAAAAACTTCACCTCCGGCTCAAGCGTACGCACCGTGGACGCACCCAGCCCAATGGGTAATGGTTGATCAGAAAACACGATTCGTTTGGCTTCCCAGCTCGCCTCTGATGAAGTGTAAATATTTTGCGGCTCATTGGTCCTTGCAATCCTTCCCGGAAAAATAAATCCGCGGCCTGCATTCCCAAATTGCTTTTGCAAAAGTTGCCTCACCCTGTCGGTGAATAAATCCGCTTGAATATGCGAGTCCCCGATATGGACAATGCTAACCGTTCCTTTCTTGGTCTTCTTAAGCTGGTAGAGCTTTTCAAAAAAACCAGACAAGGTTGACGTGTTTAAAATCTCATTGGTTTGTTCTTTGATAAATTCGTAATGAATTTCGGTTTTAGCATTAAGGGTATCCTGACAGAATAGGCAATTGTTGCATAAACCAAAAAACGCTATTAACCAACTACCTTTTCTTATCATACTTCGTCTTTTGATACAACAAGGCATCCGCCAATTTTTTTGCAATTTTTCTTCCTCCTCTAAAGGTAAGATGAGTATAATCCTTTGCGGCTAATGGCGGTTGGGCTTCGGTGTAATTTTTAATGCTGTTTTCACTCCCCATGGCCGTAAACATATCCCAAAATGCAATGCCAGACTTCTGGGCAATCTTTTTTTGAATGTCTCGCATCACCTTCACGTCAGGCATGGTTGTAATCTTTCCATTTTGATTGGTGCAACGATCGCCAACACTTATCAATAAAAACCCACAGTCCGAAAAATCTTCTTTAAGTCGTTTTATTAAACTAACCATTTTGTCAAGATACCATACGTATCCACTTGAATCTTTTTCTGAAATCACATTCAACCCATATTGAAGCACCACTAGTTTATAATTCCGTAAGGAGTCAAATTGCCTCATCCTTTTCCGATCAATCAACAACAAACCCATTCCGGGATTGCTCCGCATGGAGAAGTTATCCACTGAAATTCCAACGGAGTCTTCCAGCGCCACACCGTAAACCCTAAGGCTGTCAACGGAAGGAAAAGAAAGCTTCACCGAACTGAATCCAGCACCGGGTAATTCGTATTGATTCAACTGATCAGAGGGGCTCAAATCAAAGGCCTCACTGGCGTGTTCATTTAAGGTAAATCTTCCGCTCGTATATTTCTCGCTTTCATAGAAAAGCTTCACGTTAACAAAGTTCTTGCCCGCTGGTTTATATATCACTTCGTTTCCGGGTGCGGGAAGGAAGCAATAGCCCGGCAATCCCAGCGGAGCATTTTGTTGTTTTTTGCCCACCATCGAAAAGGTCTCCCATCGCGTGAAGTCATGCTGCACACTAGTTCGAAACCTAGTCACTTCCGAAGTAATGGGCATGTAGCCTACTCCGCTCCCACCAAATATATGTTGCAACGTATCCCGAAACGGGCCACATAAGATATCCCCTTCTATGAACGAATCGCCAAAAAAGGCAACCCGAACAGGTTTGGCTCGTGAATCGCGAAGGGCTTCAAAAAAATGGGAAAGGTTGTTCTTTTCATACTCTTCAATGAATGCTAAGTTAACCTTTCTGGCAGGGGCCATTTCAATGACCGAATCGGTGGGATTAATCGTGGAATCTTCCGTCTGAGGGAGGGGATCCGCTCTCTGAACATCATCCAATAAGTTCAACTTCTTGACCGGATAATTAAAAATTGAAAAATCAGGTACAAAATAAATAAAGGATAGAAAGGCGATAACCAGCAGCATGACATACCAAACCTGCTTGACTTGGTTTTCTCTCATTTCCTTCGATTAAACATAACCCGCAAGTTTATAAGAAATCATTCCAACCCACTCTTTAATTAATACCTGCCAATTTGATAAAGCCTCCACGCGCGGAATGATTAACGCATCGGGAGTAAATCTTCTACTATGCGAAAGAAAATCCACACTAAAACAATCCATTTTCCAGCCTGTCTTCGCAAAGCAAGCAGCTGACCTCCTCATGTGATAGGCCGACGTCACCAGCAGGCAATCATCGGCCACTGTTTTACCCGTCAAAATCTTTTTCACCTCCATGGACGATTCATGGGTATTTCGCGAATTCGTTTCTTTCACAATATCTTCTGGAGGAATACCCATAAGCAGCAACGCGTCTCCGATCTCATCGGCTTCTTTTCGATCAGGAGTTAAAAGATTTCCACTCCCCCCTGAAACCAATATTTTTTTGACCCTTCCTAGTTTATAAAGTTGAACGGTGTGGGTTACCCGATCTGCGCCACGATTGAAATACACCCGATCATTCAGCAGTCCTTCATCATGTTTTGTCACGCCGGTCAATAGAATGGCCCACTCATAATTCTTGTTGATGCTACGGTAGGGTGTAATCGGTATTTCCCAAAGTAGCGCCACTTCGTTGGCAATAAAATCATTGGAACAAAACAAGAGCAGCGCCAGACCGGTGTAAAATAACTTCTTCTTAAGGGTCGGCTTCTTTGCCCAGGCCGCGGAAACCAAAAGACCAGTGATGATCACGATGGGCATGATCAGGTAAGCTAGTATTTTCGAGAGAACAAAGAACATGCTTACATCCTTTTGGGGATTTTGCTGTACACATTGCCGATCCCATCAATGACTTTCAACAATAATTCGAAGTAAAGGGCGATTGCCAGAACAATGGTCATCGACCAAATCACCCCTAAGTTAAAATAAAGCGTGTCGATATTGTGATTGAGAAAATGTTTCGCCGGCATATAAAATTGGGCGTCAAAATCGACGATATGTTCCGGATCCGGATCCTTATAAATAGGGTATATTTTCTGCACCAATTTTCCATCCTTTTCAATAATGCGATTGAACTCATCGGAATTCTTTACCAGTTCCGTAATCGCCTCATTTTGATACGCATTGCGTTCCTTTTCAAATTCCCTTTCCTTTTCGGGGGTGCGCGTTCTCCGATTGATTTTTCCATCCTTCTGCTTGTCGGCCTTGGTGTAACGGTTATTGTAGAATTTCTTTAATGACTCCAGAAAAGTTAAGGATTCCACATAGGTTAAGGAGTCAAATTTCCCCGGCGTGAGCCCGTCCATGTACTTGAAGTCCTCTTTGCCAATCAACTGAAGCTCATCATGGATTTCATTTCGCAACACGGTCAAATTTCGATTCACCACCTCCTGAATACCCGGTTGTGGGTTTTTATAATTCAGCTTAACAAAATCAAGCCGGGTTTCCAATTCAGGCAGGTAATACACTTTTTTATAATCTGCATCGGCCATGATTTTATCATAGAGATAAAACTGCTGTTCAAACTCATTATCCTTGTATTGGGCAACCATCGCCGCTTCAAATGCCCACCGCGAGGCCATCATATCGCCGACCATCGGAACGGTGGCCGTATTGCCAATAATGGGGTTTAGCTTATCAAACTTAACGACGACCCCACTTAAAATTAACTGCGGGATTAGCAAAATGGGAATAAGAATATAAATCGTCACCGCCGAATTGAATGCCGATGAAATATTAAGTCCGAGCAAATTGGCAAAGCATGAGGTCGTAAACAAAATGGCCCAATGCGTCAAAAACATGCCGCGGATTTCAAGAAAATAATTTCCCACCAACACAAACAAAAAAGTTTGAATCGCCGAAATGGCAAACAAAATTGAAATCTTTGAAAAGATGTAACTGCTGCGATAGAGATGAAGAAATTTCTCGCGTTTTAAAATTTTGCGATCCCGTATTATTTCTTCGGCACTGACGGTGAGCCCCATGAAAAGCGCCACGATGACGCTCATAAAGAAGTAAGCGGGCATATTGAGGTTCTTACTGAAAATGTAACCGGTGTTCAACTGGTCGTCCGAATTATAGTACTTTACGATAAAGGCAAGAATAAATGCCAATAAAGGGGCTTCCAGGAAATTGATTATTAAGTATTGAGTATTGCTGAATTTGGAGAGTACATCACGCAATCCAAACAGATGAGTCTGCATAAGCCAGTTGGGAATGCGCAGCGTAGAGTGGGGAGTTTCCTGTTGACGGGACACGACGGGAAGTTTAATCTTATCCAGAAAGATCTTATTCCATTGTTCAGGCAAAAATTTCCGCTCATTCGTAAAATTTCCGAATTCATTGATAATTTTTGTTTCGATGATATTAAAAATTTGCTCCGGGTTTACGTTTCCACAAGTTTGACATTCTCCCTCCTCGCTATTCACCATGCTGATATTCTTCTTAAAATAAATAACAGCTTCCACCGGGTTGCCATAATAGATCTGATATCCACCCGTATCGAGAATCAACAAGCGGTCAAACATTTTAAAAATGTCGGACGAGGGTTGGTGAATTACGGCGAAAACCAATTTTCCCTTCAGCGAAAGTTCTTTTAACAAATCAATAATATTTTCTGAGTCTCGTGAAGAAAGTCCAGAGGTGGGCTCATCCACAAAAAGCACGGCCGGCTCGCGCAATAGCTCCAGCCCAATATTTAATCGCTTCCGCTGCCCGCCACTAATCGTCTTTTGAAGCGGCGACCCGACTTTCAAATCCTTTGCTTCATTTAGTCCCAGGTCGTCCAGGGTCTTTAGCACCAGCAAATCGATCTCCTCTTCATTGAGATGGCTGAAGCAAAGCTTTGAGGCAAAGTATAAATTTTGATATACCGTAAGGTCTTCAATGAGCAGATCATCTTGCGGAACAAATCCAATCACCCCTTCAATTTTCCCGGGTTCACGGTGAATATCAATTCCGTTAATCAACACCTGGCCTTTCGAAGGCTTTTCATTTCCATTCAAAACGTGCAGCAGGGTGCTTTTACCCGCGCCACTTGCCCCCATGAGGGCGACTAAATTTCCTGATTCTTCGGCCACCGTAACTTCGCGCAGTCCCAGTCTTCCATTTTTAAATTGGTAAGAAATATGATTTGCCTCAAAGCTCGTCTTAGGTTGTCGTTCATTTTTTTTAAAGGCACCCAGCACGGCTCCATAATAAACGGGTTCTGCAGTTCCCCAACGAACGGCACTTCCTGTTGCCAAGGCGTTTACTTTGCCCGGCTTCAAGGGAACACCGTTGAGGAGCACGTCCGTTTTGCCGATGTATTTTAAGAAATAAAGTTCAACGCTGGCCACGTGTAGGATGACTATAAATCCATCTAAATCGGGACGGAAGATATGCTTGGCTACCGCACTATTTTTAGCGCTGCTAACGAGTAACAAATTCTCTGACGTGACTGCCGTGGGCGTTTGAAGATTGACAAATTGCTTAATCAGCCCCAGATCAGCCGCGCTGATATTGAATTGATCACTGATGATCTTGGTGAGATTTTCTTCGCGGACCGAGATGGCGCCATCTGCCAAAACAATGCTCATCAGCTCCAGCAGTACAATCATCTTCTGTTTCTGTGTCACCTCCAGATTGATTGCCGCGCAGATTTGGGCAATCATTTCATTCTCCTTGGTTGAACTTAGTCTATCGGAAACTTCTTGAGCATACTCATCAAACAGACGAAGATGCTTCTCCATTGATGACTGGCTTAGGTGATCTTCCAGAAATGCATAAATATGGTCACGTTCCTGGGTTGTCACGCTGTCTTCCTTGGCAACAAAAGCAAACAGACGGATAATTGCTTTGAGTACGGGCTCGCTCATTGATGAAATTATTTATTTAAATATAAGAAAGAGGTTTGATTTTTAAATATTCATGGCGCTGGCTTTTGATTCGACTTATGTTGATCAAAACTCCAATTGGCTCAATTCAAAATTTGTTAACATAAATCCGTTGCCGATTGGTTACAAATACCATTCGTTTTCTGTAATTGGTCCCTTTCAGAAAAACCGGGAAAAAATTGCGCCATAAAAAAAGCCCGGCTATTGCAGCAGGGCTTTCTTTTGATTTGAGTATTTCTTAGTCAGTGATTGATTTTCTCATTTTTTCAATCGTGTTCGTCAGTTGCACCAGGTTCTTATCGTTTAACACCAAATCGGGACGGTTATTTTTTAGATGCTCCTCGATATTCATGGCGTTGTAATTGCTTTGAAGAGAATTCAAATCGGTAAGCAGTGTGGTGACTGGCTCTGATTGCTCCACCGTATTTAACATTTTTATTAATTCGTCAACGGACTTGCGTTGGTTTATTACCACATTAATCAACGGTGTTAGGATTAAGGTACGGTCATCGTCTTTCAAAATATTCTTTGGATAGGACTTGATCAAACCGGTGGAGATATACAACCCTTCAATGAAGCTCCCCGCCAGCATGAGCGCTGCCGGCTTGCTGCGGTTATCATTTTTTAAATATTTTTCTGTTTCATGAATCGCTCCGTTCACCATACGGGCAAGGGAGTCTTTCACGGAGATGTTGGCTTCAAAACGTTTCAGCAGTTCGGCGTCAAAGGACCCCAAAACGCCCAAATTGTCAGCTAATTTTTTAGCGGAATTCATGTAATTAATAGCATCCTGAGTTTTATCATAGGACACTAAGTATCCAATATCGGCAGCATAAACGCCTAAGTTCAAGGCAGCCTTGTCATTTCGCGTGAGGTATTGATCAGCTTTCTTCCGATCGCTTAATAGGCTCTGGTTAAATTCGGCACCTGTAGCCTGCAACATATAAGGGATTTCCGATGGCGAAGGAATATTATAGACTACATCTTTGATTTCATCATTGAGCGATTCTTCCGCTTGTTTGAATTCATCATTGTTATCTTCTTTTTCTTTCTTGGAGCCGCAGGACCAAAGGCCTAAAGTCAAGAGGAGCACGAGGCAAGTAATTCCAAAACGGGTAACTTTCATGGGTTTGCTTTTTATTTATACTCCCCAATTTTACTATAATTTTTCAAATCCTGAACAGAAGAAGCTCTATTTTATTGATAAACCTATACACAAAGG
>Ga0209067_10000738_pt1 | contig 20546 bp, 22 predicted proteins | sample ColStrG_CSR_2013_FD_187199 | JGI IMG/M metagenome (GOLD analysis project Ga0209067, IMG submission 187199) | Freshwater sediment microbial communities in response to fracking from Pennsylvania, USA - Cold Stream Run_MetaG_CSR_2013 (SPAdes)... | ecosystem: Environmental > Aquatic > Freshwater >...
AATGATCGACTTATCCACAGGCGCAGTGTAATCTGCTCCAATTCGTCCCTGGTCAAAATTCAATGAAAAAAGGTGGTCAAAATTCGATGCGCGCCAACAAGCCTAAGCAATTAACGGGAGCAATGTACATCTCGTGAGCGTCGGCATGAGCATCACAGCCTCCAATATGTTCACACATACGTCGTACTGCCAGAATTCGGATAGTCCAAAATGGATGTGGAAGTTCATGAAGCTTAATGCCGCCCAAATTATAGGGGGATCTTGGAGCTCTAAAGCTAGCTTCATAAATTAGGCTCTTTGCGCCCTTGTAACGATTGCACCAACCGCAGGACAATGCGAGATTCCCCACGCCTGAGCCACCTGAAGCAACTGGAGTAACGTGTTCCACCTCTATTGAGAGGTCCCTCACTTTAAGTCCCCTTGGACGCAAAATGTCAACCAGTTTGGGAAGTTGAATGGCGCCAGTTCCCGGTTTTTTTAGAAACGCACCGATCGCCTCTTTAGAAAAAGCATAGCCACACAACCAGCATCGAGGAATTGCTGCGGCGGCTATCAAATTTTCTTTGATTTTTGTAGTTGCAAAATCTCGTTTGATATTTCGCTGCCGTGTCACTTCTTCCATTACTCGAAGTGCAATCTGCTTTGCAAATATCTTCTTTCTGGGTGCTGGCTCATGGGTGAAGATCTCATCTACTCGATTTGTGACGTCTACTAAGATGTGGGCTTCGCCTTTAGTTACATCGTCAACGTATCTTAGGGGACTACAAAACCCCTCAATGAACCATTTTAGCCAAAGCGAGTTAGCATCTGCACGAAGAATAAGGTCGTTACGGTCTGTAATTATATCCGGCAACCTTTGGGATGCAAGTGCATGCAAATCATCAAGAGACCAGTTTAAATTGCTGGTTCCTATGTTGGGCTTGATGAATCGATTTGCGTTTTCAAGTGTCATGGCTCACACGCTTTTGTAAATACGCGAGTAAGACACAATTGGAGGTAACCCTTTCGGATCCCGTCGATGCGAAAACCAGAGATAAGACCATTGTCTGCGAATCCCGGTTGAATCTTTTTTTACTCCAGATAGCTTCCAATCTCGAGCGAAATAGTCCGTCTTGACGTCAATCAACCAGTCAGCAACGATTGACGCTACAGATTCAACTGAATTTATTGGCTGCTTTGACTCGACTAAGTAGGCAAAGAAATCGGTTGCAAGAGTTAAAAGGGAAGGCTTGTTGAACAAATTGGAGCTACGCGGCTGCCCCCAATAGTTCGGTGCATACTTATTGGTCCTATCCCCTAACGTATCCCTTACGGCGGACCAAAACGCAACAAATACATTTCGCCATGGACCATCCGCTTGTTGCCAATAATCGAAAGCTGATTTCGCATCGCAGGAATTCCAATCTGCGCAAATGGCTGAGTTATCTAAGATACGCCTCTTCCAAATATCCGCGTAATCAATCTTGGGATCATGAAAATATTTTGCTCCGCGAAGGTCGCGAAAAATCCCAACAATTTGCCCAACAACTGACCAAGGCAATTTTTCAGTTCCATCTCCAAGCAATCCTCTAGTTACCAATCCGGCAAAGGGGCTATTGTCGTTTTTTGCAAGATATGTAATCGCCATTGAGCTTCGCAATGGAACGCCCGCGTTCTCCAATCGTTCGGTAATGCTGTCTAGTTCATTTTCGGCCAGACTAGTCGATATAATCGTACCTAATAGTGCAGCCCTAACCGGAGTAGCTTTTTGATTCACAACTACGAATTGAAATACGTGTTCTTCTGGGCGCTCGTCTAGGAGCAGGGAAATCGGCAGGGTTCGTGCTTTTTCCGTTATCAGTTCAAACTGGATCTTATCGGGATCTGGATTTGTTTGAGCTGCGAGCAATTCTTCTGCGCGCGCAAATCTATTATCGTCTCGTTCAAGCGCATTTTTTGCTGCCTGTATTGCCCCAAGCAATCGATGCTGGCCGTCGACCAAGATGACAGGGGAAAGGTACTCTTCGAGAACATGTCTCGAGAATCCCAGGAATTCGTCGCCTTCAGTCGCACCTCCAAGCTCCCGCAATAATTGTTCACGCGCCGCGATCGCATCCCAAAATTCCGCGATATGCGATTGCTCGGTTAGAGCTTCCTCTAATGGCACTGGCTCCGTCTCATCGAGATCAAGGGAATCCACGTCATCCGGACCGTTTATCTTTGCCCGCAATTTTGTGACCAATTGCTCACAAAGTTTTCTTTCGGCCAATTCAGGAAGTCGTTCTTCGAGAAACTCACGCGTTTCTTTGAAAAGGGATTCGAAGTTCAATTTAGATCGATCAGTAACGCTGATTTCTAAAGTTCCAACTAAGGTATTCCCGACAGGAACGCCATCGTTCGGGATAAACGTTACCTCTTGTCCCACCGCTTTACGCACGGCACACAGCAAAGGATTTTGCAAGACGTTATTTGCATTGGAGTAGAAATGGGCTATTTGATCAATTCGATCTGGATCGTCATCCCTTTGAAAGCCTAGAAGCTCGGTGTTTTCTTCGTCGACGGTAACCCTTAACTTTTGCGGTATGCCGGCCCATTGATCAATCTCTGTCGCTTTGGCTGCCAATAAAACTAGCGGTTGGGCGTTTCCGCTTTGGAGAATTTGAACTGCCGGGTAACTATAAGTTTTTTTCATGGGCTGCCTGATTGAATGGGAAACTTTGGATTTGCCAACACATCTTCGGGAATGTTTTAAGTAAGAGAACCTTTAAAGCAAATTCGTGCATTTTCATCGGCGCTGGCACAGCTTAATTCCCTCCTCTTTATGTTACCTTACTTGTGATTATTGTAATAGCCCTTTGCTGCCAATTTGTGGTAGTTACGACGTGATCTGACATTTTTCCAGTGCAAAGCACGTAAATGTCAGATCTAATCAGATCTAAAGCAGGTAATTGCCATCCTCAACTTTCCAGGTCCGCCAATTATTATGTTGGGTTGCCAATCTCATTTCGATATCTAGCATAAAGAATGTAAATACGTTGTTGTTGAAATCACCGGTTATGCATCCGGCAGTGAACTTATGGCAGTTACTAGTAACAATGTCGTATGGTTCCCAGGTCGCAGATTTGTAATAGTTGAGTGCTCTATCTGCCGCTCGACTAGATTCAATTGATTCGCACTGATAGCTTGAAACGTAAATGGTATCGCCATAATTGAAAGTAAAATCTTCCGGTGGAACAAGTTCAATATGTCCATGTCGATTGCGATGCAAAATTTGGCGATAACCTTTTAGGTAAATCCCCGTGTGTTCGACCGGCCCTATCTTGCAATAAACAACAGCGCCATTGGATGGCACTACACCATCTCTAACTACGTCAGAAATAAATTTGATTGGATTAAATAAAATATCTATCAGTTCAAATAAAATACCGAACATACATCACCTCCTAAATATGTTAAATCGCTTCAAAAAAAACAGCTCCTTGCTAGGAGCTGTTTCTAGAGGAATTGTTTAATTTTTTACTTTGTTGGAGTTGTTAAAGCGGTCGACGAGGAAGTCGTCCGTATTGCTAATTTTCCGTCCAACTTTGTGAGCAGGCTTGGTTTTGATTTGGGGATCCCAGCTGCCGGATTACCATTACTATTTTCCGAATTGCTACTACCAGTTTCTTCAGGAAAAAACTCATCCATGAATTCCGCTGCTTCTTCCTCGCTTTCTTCAAAGGCTCCATTGATAAACCCCTGCCGACCTGCTGCGTCGAGTGCCTGCTGGTTATACCCAATAGCTTTGCGCCGGGCATTGTTCAATTGAGCTTCTTTAATCGCTTCTTCCAGCGTTACCCCGTCCCGCACTGTGATGTCGACGTAATAGATCGCGGAGCGATAACTCATGGTGGTGCTTTTACCGCGCAATCGTAATTCCAGCGGTAATGAAGCCAATAAATCACCGGAGACAGCCTGGTAATAATGCAGCCGCGCAGTCAGACTGCGGATGCTGTTATAACCAGTGGTCCTGAAAATGAATGTTCCTAACTCATCTTCATTACCAATCAGCACATTTAACCGGCCATAGGGCTTGCATAGACCCCCCTGAGAGAACGCGCAGCCATCCGGAGAAGGGCAAGGCAGCGTTTCCATGCCATTTGCCGTAGAGCGTCTACAGGTCTCGCCATCGCCCACGCAAACTGGTCGGCCAGTATTACGGTCAAACAAACTGTATTCTGCGCGTAGATTCAATTCAGGATCATTGAAGATCAGACGGATCGGAATCGATCTGATTTTGCCGTTACCAGCACTTTTGCGAAACTCCTCATCGAGAGGATGCGCAATAAAACCCTCGTGATTCTGAATTTGACTTGTGATCGTGAATTGATCATCTTTTTCTGGAAGCCGCTTGCCGTTTTTCTCGACAACGCGACCAATGGATATTCTCCCTAAGATTGGCGGCGTAATAACTAGATTTTTTATCATGGTGAAGCTCCTAAAAAATAATGCCGCCTTTCCCCAATCAAAGTAATCGGAAAATAAGCGGCATAAAGCCCGGTTTGGGCCAATGGTTTGATGTGTGGTGATTTACGGATGCATGTAAGTAATGAACAATTAGAACTGCATACAATGCGGAAGTAAAAACTACGTGGTTATTAGAAAACGACGACTGCCTGGCTTGACCAAGGGGTAGCGCTGAATAAGATCGGGTTGATCGACTAACAGTTTTGCCATATCAATACCGAGACCGTCCTTACTGCGTTTATAGCTGACAGAACCTGTTTCAAATTTGGCATAACTAGCCTCACCCATACGCTGTTGAATCTTTTGTTTCAGTAATGCTTCCAATTCTTCACGAGTGGCAATATCTGCGCGTAAATTGATCAGATCAGAAAACGTGGCTGACATCTCCACATCGTGCGTTAGATCTAGAGCGTTACCAGAATCGCGCGGATATAAGCAGCGTAATGCCTGCTCAGCCGAACTGGACCCGTCGGCCGGTGGCGGCGTATCGGTTTCAACGTGGCGCCAGAATTGTCTTTCCAATTCAATCAGGCGATCAATTAACGCATCATCCCGATTGATTCGGTAGATCCGCATTTCTTGACCACAAATCAATACGCACACGTCTGCAGCAGCTTTTCCAGTCACTGCCAATTGGTGCTGGACCTGACAAACAATGTATTCCGGCACGCCATCTCGCCATAATTTGGATCCATGCTCACCCGCCGTCTTACATTCGAGGATCTGCACATCGATAGCGCCCACTATTTCGCGATCAATATTGGCCAGCATCCAGGCTTTGTCCGGATCTGGATGTTGAAGTACGGCGTTTATTTTGCGGACCCTGTTGTCTGTTCGACGGGTATAGTGCGCGGCCACAATGGGTTCCAATAATGTTCCCCAATACATAGGACTTGTTTCGTCATTAGGATCCACTTTTTCTAAACCGGTATCCCGTCCAGTTTTAATCAACCAGAGTTCCAATTGAGATTGGTAAGGATTTAATCCTACTGCGGCAGCTGCATCGCTGCTGCCTATGCCACCTTTTCGTATCGTGAGCCACTGGTCACGACTGAGGTCACGTGTATTAATCAGTTTTAGTGCAGGTCGATTACTTCGACTTTTTGGCACTCTTTCGGTATTGTTCATTGTCGCTTTCCTTAAAATAGAAAAAGCCCAGCAAGTGTTGAACTTGACTGGGCTGTGGCTTATGAATAAATTTCTTAGGCGATCATTAGCAATGCTTGATCGAGTGCTTTCTGTTTAAGTGTGGCACCAGCACCAAACCAGGCGGATTCAAGGCGATGATCGACGCTTCGGGCACGTCGCTCATGATCTACAAACTCAGTCATGGCGTTTAGCAGGCCGAACGCTGTTCCCTTGGATGAGGCCAGATCAGCACCTTTGCCATTCCCCTCAAAAAGTGCTTGAACTTTGACCATTGCACGTTCATTGATTAACGTGGCGGAAGGGTTGCTCTGATCATTGAATACGCGCAAGAAATAATTCATTGCCTCATGATTTTTGACTTTGCGCTCAGAAAGCATTTTCATCTGGTACATAAACGAATCAAATGACGATACCGATATGCCCAATTTCTGCTTGACCACTTGCGGATCAAAACTGGTGTTATGCGGCACTTTCACAGCGCCAGTACCATTTGCTAATGCAATTGTGAGTGTGTTGTTGCACACGACCCTTACACTTGTAAACTGTGCTGTAGTGGCGAGCGATCCGTCACACGCTGTGGCAAGTAGTATGTAGCCATTGATCGTATCGTTTCCTTTAAGTGTGGAAGATTGATTTGTTTTGGCCAACGCCCAGACTTTACGGCCGCCCTTGAGCACTCCGGCAGTTTCTAACTGGTACCCCGATATTTCGGTGAGATCCCTGTAGAACTCTAGAATTTCCTTCGGCTGTACGACCTGGTAACGATTACTGACAACTGACAGAGCTGCTTTCGTATCTGAGCGATATAAGACTTTCTGTTCTGGAAAAGACATAATGACTCCCAAGCTACCAGCGGATTCCGTCATATAACGAACGGGGGCTTCATTGATTTCAAAGTTAATACCGGATTGTTCTTGCCAAACTTCAATCGACTGTTTTGCAGCCAACTGGCTGCCAATACCATGCCAGGGAGTTTCAGCAACGTATGCCATAGTTTCAACTAAATGTGCCATGATTTATTTCCTTTGTTTATGTAATGCGCACTACTTTGCCCCTGCGTAAATTCAACAGAAAATTGGCTGTGCGTGGAGATTAACGAATGTATTACGAAGAAATTGGAAGTCTAAAGTAGTACGGAGATCTGTGATTTTGAGACGACCAAATTTGCTGTTTATGGCAAATCACGTACGATCTCAGGAACAGGATATATGGCTGAAAGAATCTAGAATAAATTTAAATGTTTTTTTAACTCCGTACTCATCTCTTTTAAATTCCCCCGAAATAACCAAACGATTCCGCAAATGCCATATAACGACAATGATGCTGGAAAATTTGCGCTGCGCATTAACTCCAACGCAATTGGGTTCTTGAAATGCCAATAAATGGCATAGCACCCGTCAACAGTAAACCAGGTAAAGAACAGCATCAGTGGCCATTGCCTCCATCGCCGCTCGATTAATATTCTAATGCTCCACGGAGCGGTAAGATAAGCAAAGATTGCCATTATCAAACTGATTGGTATATCCCAGTCAGGCGCCGAATAATAATACGACCCTACAATTAGCAAGGCAATTCCAATTGCAAGAGTAAATAGCTTCCATGGCCGAAACCATTCAGACTTATATAACTTTAGTTCGTTCATTTAATTCTCTGGATTGAACCAATTTTTAGTTTCACATGGATATTCGATTCAGTCAGGTAAACTTTACTTGAGCTCCTATATCGAGTCTTAGGTTTCGGACTTTTTCTAAATAGTTATAACGACGATTGCGGGGTAAGATTAAAGTTACTAGTTTGCTCGCGAAGATTTAAATGCTGTCCGTGAAAATGATACCCCTTGAATCACTGGGATCGCATAGGCAGGTCATTTGGATATAGCTTTTCAAGAATGTCGATAGCCACTTTGAATTTAATCTGTTTTCCGAATCGATACTCGTCGTTTGGTCCGTGTGGATTAAAGTAACCATAGCCAGAATACAGCGCATCAAGAATTAGTTCTCGTTCCTGTTTGGACATGGTTAGTTCTTGTTCTAGTTTTGACATGATGTCCTCTGGGCTTCCTACTCATCAACATTTCTTCTGTTAATGGTGCCAATTCGACGACGCACACTATCAACAGTCAATTCCAATCGGCTATTATTTTTTTGGTATTCAATAATATTTTTTTCTCCATATGGCAATAACGGATATATTTCCCCTTGATTTTTGGTCATTTCTAGGAGTTTCCCCCAAACAAGTTCAGCATTGGTTTTATCCTTCACCTGCATCAATGCTTCGATAAGAATTGGTGTTAATATATTGTCCCGAGTACGCTGTTTTTTTGCATTTCTTTGACCGTTATTTTTGGTTGTATTTGCAGTATTAGTTGTTGACTTCCGACTGGATAACTTTTCACCGGAATTTACAATATTTGTTTTTATATAGAGATGCAAATCTTCGCTAATTACGCAAAGGTTATCGGTGGTCAACAGGACTTCAGTTCGATCAACCAAAGCCCAACGAATTGGAACTTGTCCTCTTATTGTTTTGAGGTAGGTTGCAAATAGTCGCTTGCCAATAGATGGCGATCCACCAAGCCCGTGAATTGGCGCCGGTGTACTTTTAGGTGTAGATATTTTTTCATAGCAACCATCCTCTCGAACTCGCAAAGCATCAGCAAAAAGACTTTTTGAATCGAGCCGACCTGCTCGTATATTTTTACAGTCCTGCGATCCTAAAAATAACACCCTTATCTCCGGTCTTTCGTTCGGTTCATAACCATTTAATTGAGATATTAATCTACTTCTAACCAAGGTATCGATTTTTTTATTTTCTAGCTCGCGGGTGGCCAAATCTATATCGAATACAATAATTTCGTCTGGAACTTTGACTCCAATCTTAATTTTCCCAACTCCACCAAGATCCAAAAGGTCCTGCACTGTGCATCCAGTCTTTTCCACAGCTTCCGCAAGCGACAAGATTTTTTTTGATATTGTTGAGTCTGGCATTGCGATGACCCTTTCGCAAAGATTGAGTTATTTGTTAATTTAAAGTTTAATTGAAAACACTTTGCCATTCCTCGAAACAGGAATTTTTATATTTAATCTAGAGAAACCATCCAGCGCTAGCTTTACTAGATTTTTCCTTTCCATTAGAAATATTTTCTAAATAGTCTGCATATTTCTGCATCATCACTTTACGTTCATTTAGAAACATAGCTCGGTCATATGCTTCCCCGTAGGTGTCACCTGATGCGTGGGACAGTTGTCTATCAACGACTTCATGACGATAACCAAGTCGTTCTTTAATGACACCCATAGCTAATGACCTAAATCCATGACCAGTCATTTTCCCGCTATATCCCATCCGTTTTACAGCAGCTAGAATTCCAAAATTCGTGGCTGACACTTCATGGTTTCTAATATTCGGGAAGAGAAATTTACTGCCACCGGTATATTTGTGCAACTCCCTCAATAAAATCCAACCTTGTTTTGGTAAGAACACGTGATGATCAACTTTACGTGGATTCAATTTTTTCTTGCCCATTTTCATTCTCTGCCAGGGAATTACCCATTCTTCTTTTTCTAAATTGATTTCAGACCACTCGGTGGTCGTCAATTCACTGGTACGTACAAAAGTCAGCATCATCAATCTAAACATTATTCTCGTTGGCGGATACATACGACCTTCAATTTCTTCAAAAGCCTTGATGAATGCGGGCAATTCATCAACAGTAATCGCAGCATGATGTCCCTTAGAAATCGACTTAAGTGCTCCCCTTAAGCTTGGAACTGGATCGACTTCGGCCTTTCCCGAGGCAATCGCATACCGGAATATCTGACCACAAACCTGCCCCTGTCGCTTCGCCATATCGACGGCTCCGCGCTTTTCAATCTGACGCAATACATCAAGCATAATTGGAGCTTTGATATCAGTGATCGGGTAATTGCCAATAATTGGAAAAACGTCTTTCTCAAGCCGGTGCAACACGTTTTTTGCCGTACGTTCTTGCCATGAGTCTATTTTATTGGCGTGCCATTCCCGAGCCACCACTTCAAACGTATTAGCGTTGACCGTGGCAATATTTAACTTTTCGATTCGTTTGGCCTGAGAAGGATCAATTCCAGCGCTAATTTGCCGGCGCGCCGCGTCACGCTGATTTCGAGCTTCCAGCAGAGTAACTTCCGGGTATTTACCGAAAGCAAGCAGTCGCTCGGTACCCGCAAAACGGTACCCCATTCGCCAATACTTTCCCCCATTCGGTTTAACTAATAGATACAATCCGCCGCCATCTGCGAGTTTGAATTGTTTATCTTTAGGTTTAGCTGTTCTAACTTTTAGGTCTGACAACGGCGTAGCAAGCTTAGGCATGGTTAATTCCCTTCGATGGGGTCTGGTTTTGCCAACAAGAAGGCCCTAAGCGCGACGACTTGTGTCGCACTTAATAATAGACGGCTTGTGTAAGTTTCAATAGTCATTCCGCCTCGATCATTCAGAAAAAACTGCAGTTTCGGCGTCTTGGGCTTGGAAATTTGTAACTGCTTACGCTGTTCCCGCTTTCGTTCATTGGGATTGATTCCAGCATCAATCAGCCGTTGCATTTCATCGCGCCATTTTCTGGCATCTGTTAAAGAGGTTTTGGGGTACTTACCGCCAGATAGAGTTGTTTCTTTATTTAGACGGTTGGTACCCATGCGCCAATATTTATCGCCTGAAGGAAGGATTAACAAATACAGACCTTTGCCATCACCCAGGGTGTATGGTTTTGCCCTTGGAGGGAGGGCAATTATCTGGTTATCGGTCAATGGAATAGCGAGTTTAGGCATGGCTTGCGGGTACCGATCCAATAAAAAGTGTGTTGGGTACCCTAACGGTACCCGCAAACACTGCTTACGTGATTGCACAGTAGTATAGTACCGCAGAAAACAAAAAACCCGCATTCTCATAGTGAGAAGTGCGGGTTCTTGTATGTCGTTGGACTTCCTCGGACAGTATTTTGGTGGTGATAGGTGGACTTGAACCACCGACCCCAGCATTATGAGTGCTGTGCTCTAACCAACTGAGCTATATCACCAAGTTCAAAGCGAAGCGCTGGATTATGACGGAGCCGTTGTCCTGTGTCAAGAATTAAGTCCCGATTTTAGTGATGTTTGTGGCTCTTCTGACTACTTTCCAAACTCGTCCCCCAATTCTTTACTGCGCACCGCAGCGGCCTTTAATGCTTTGACAATCGCCTCCCCCACCCCACTGTGCTCCATGCTGGTCAGCGCCGCATAGGTGGTACCGCCTTTGGAAGTAACGCGTTCACGCAGTGTGGCAGCCGACTCTTCCGACTCGCCGGCCAGTTGCGCAGCGCCCTGAAATGTCGCCATGGCCAGTTGTCTGGCCTGGTCAGCGGTAAATCCCATTTCTTCGGCGGCCTTCTGCATGGCCTCGATAAAATAAAACACATACGCCGGACCACTGCCGGAAACGGCGGTCAGCGGGTCCAGCATGGCTTCCTCTTCCAGCCACATGGTCTGGCCAACGGCGCGCATGATGGCTTCGGCCTGTGCTTTCTGCTGCTCACTCACGCCACCTGAAGCAACCATACCGGTCATGCCGCGATTAATCAGCGCCGGCATGTTGGGCATGGTTCTCACGATCGCTGCATGGTTGTTCAGCCAGCGTGACAAATCGCCGATGAGAATTCCCGCGGCAATCGAGAGCACCAGTTGTTCTTTGATGTGTGGCGCCAGCAGGTCGGCCACTTCGCGCATTTGTTGCGGTTTTACCGACAATACAATGACATCGGCGGCGCTGACCTGCGCATCAATCTGCAGACTGGTCGTCACACCGAAACGGCTGTGCAGATTGCTTAAACTTTGGGCATTCACATCCACCACATGAATATCGCCTGATCGGCAGATGGCGTTTGAACCTGCTTCTTTGCCCATTTCGCACAGGCCGCCGATCAACGCGGTGGCCATGTTGCCGCCGCCGATAAAACTGATTTTGATTTGTTCTGTTGTTTTATTGTGCATAATTTCGTTTTCCAAAAATGGCGGTGCCGACTCTGACGATGGTGCTGCCTTCCAGGATTGCCGCTTCCAGATCGGCCGACATGCCCATCGATAAGGTATCCAGTTCCAGGCCCTGTCGGACCAATTCTTCTTGCAGCAGCCGCACCTGGTGAAAGCTTTGACGCTGCTGATCGGGGTCATCGGTGGGGTGGGGTATGGCCATTAAGCCACGCAGGCGCAGGTTCGGCAGTGCGGCAATTTGCCGGGCCAGTTCTCCTGTCTGCTCCGCTGCCACCCCGCTCTTGGATACTTCCTCGCTGATATTAATTTGCAAACATACATTGAGTGATCCCTTGTGCGCGGGACGCTGTTCCGACAGGCGCTGCGCAATTTTTAAGCGATCCACCGAGTGCACCCAGTCGAAGTGTTCGGCGATCGGGCGGGTTTTATTGCTCTGGATCGGGCCGATAAAGTGCCATTCCAACATCATTTCGGGGGCGCGCTGCTGCAGGGTGGCGATCTTGTCGATGGCTTCCTGAACATAGTTCTCGCCAAAGGCGGTCTGGCCGGCCTTGGCTGCTTCCAGAACCGCATCGGCATCAAAGTTTTTTGAGACGGCCAGCAGTTGGATGTCCGTAAAGGAGCGGTCGGCAAGTTGGGCGGCATGAACAATCTGTTGCCGTACGGCTTGCAAGTTAATCAGGATTGAGGACATAATCAGGCTAATTCACTGCGTTACACGGTTAGGGTTCACAATCTGGAGCCTGTGGCAGGCGTTATTGGTCGAAATTTGCAAATCTACCGGGTTCTTTAATTGATACAGGCTGACAGGATTATAAATGGATATTTCCGAACTACTCGCATTCTCAGTCAAGAATAACGCGTCCGACTTGCACCTGTCGGCCGGCCTTCCTCCCATGATACGGGTACACGGTGACGTGCGCCGCATTAATTTGCCGCCACTCGAACACAAAGACGTGCATGCACTGATTTACGATATCATGAACGATGGTCAGCGCAAGGCCTATGAAGAATTTCTGGAATGCGATTTCTCATTCGCGATTCCCGGTCTGGCCCGCTTCCGGGTGAATGCGTTCAATCAGGACCGCGGTCCGGCCGCCGTGATGCGTACCATTCCTTCCAAGGTGCTCACGCTCGAACAATTGAATGCACCGAAAATTTTTGCGGAACTGTCGTTAAAGCCGCGCGGTCTGGTTCTGGTTACCGGTCCTACCGGTTCCGGTAAATCGACCACCTTGGCGGCGATGGTGAACCATGTGAATGAAAACGAATATGGTCACATTCTGACTGTGGAAGATCCGATCGAATTCGTGCACGAATCCAAAAAGTGTCTGATCAACCAGCGTGAAGTCGGACCGCATACCATGTCGTTCTCGAACGCGCTGCGCTCGGCACTGCGTGAAGATCCTGACGTGATTCTGGTCGGTGAGTTGCGTGATCTGGAAACCATCCGTCTGGCACTGACTGCGGCTGAAACCGGTCACTTGGTGTTCGGAACGCTGCATACCTCGTCCGCTGCCAAAACCATCGATCGTATTGTCGACGTGTTCCCGGCCGAAGAAAAAGAAATGGTGCGCGCGATGTTGTCCGAATCATTGCAGGCGGTTATTTCTCAAACACTGCTCAAAACCAAAGACGGTTCGGGCCGGGTTGCCGCGCATGAAATCATGATCGGTACACCGGCGATTCGTAACCTGATTCGTGAATCCAAAATTGCACAGATGTACTCGGCGATTCAGACCGGCAGCAATGTGGGTATGCAAACGCTCGATCAGTGTCTCACCGAGCTGGTCAAACGCAATCAGATCTCACTTGGCGCAGCACGCTTTGCTGCCAAAATCCCTGAAAACTTCCCTGGTTAATCCAGAAAGACATTACCAAAATGGAACGCGATCAAGCCACCAAGTTCATGAACGATTTACTGCGTCTGATGGTATCCAAAAATGGATCAGACCTGTTTATCACCGCCGACTTTCCACCCGCCTTCAAAATCGACGGCAAGGTTACCCCGGTTTCCAACCAGCCATTGACCGCCGCCCATACGATCGAGCTGGCGCGCGCCATCATGAACGATAAACAGGCTGCGGCATTTGAACAAACCAAAGAATGTAATTTTGCGATCAACCCGGCCGGTCTGGGCCGCTTCCGGGTCTCGGCGTTCGTGCAGCAAAGCCGGGTCGGTATGGTACTGCGGACCATTACCACCACCATTCCAAAATTTGAAGACCTGGGTCTGCCGAATATTCTGACCGACATTTCCATGACCAAACGCGGTCTGGTCATTATGGTGGGTGCGACCGGTTCCGGTAAATCCACCACGCTGGCGGCCATGGTCGGTCACCGCAATCAGAACAGCTACGGTCACATCATTACCGTTGAAGATCCGATTGAGTACGTGCATCCGCATCACAACTGCATCGTCACCCAGCGTGAAGTCGGGATCGATACCGATGACTGGGCCGCAGCGCTGAAAAATTCGCTGCGTCAGGCACCGGACGTGATTCAGATCGGCGAGATCCGTGACCGCGAAACCATGGATCATGCCGTGGCGTTTGCTGAAACCGGTCACTTGTGTCTCGCTACTTTGCATGCCAACAGCACCAACCAGGCGCTGGATCGTATCATCAACTTTTTCCCGGAAGAGCGTCGGATGCAGTTGCTGATGGATCTGTCACTGAATCTGAAAGCGGTTATTTCCCAGCGTCTGATTCCATTGCGCGGCACCAAAGGCCGTACCGCCGCGCTGGAAATTCTGATCAATACCCCGCTGATCGGTGATCTGATCTTTAAAGGTCAGGTGCACGAGATCAAGGAAGTGATGAAAAAGTCACGCGAGCACGGCATGCAGACTTTCGATCAGTCGCTGTTCGAACTGTATGAAGCGCAGAAAATTTCGTACGAAGACGCATTGCGCAATGCCGATTCCGTCAATGAACTGCGTCTTGCCATTATGTTGCACGGCAAGGAAGCCAAAGAACGCGATCTGAACAGCGGAACCCAACATCTGGGTATCGTATGAGCGGCGTGTATGACTTTACGGCCACCAGTCTGTCCGGCCAACCGGTCTCACTGGATGCCTACAAAGGCAAAGTACTGCTGATCGTCAATACCGCCAGCGCCTGTGGTTTTACGCCACAGTTTGAAGGGCTGGAAAAAATATATAAGGAACTCAAGGATCTGGGGCTGGTAGTGCTGGGCTTTCCGTGCAACCAGTTTGCCCATCAGGAACCTGGCGACGCCGAGCAGATCGGCGCGTTCTGCCAGAAAAATTATGGCGTGACGTTTCCGATGTTTGAAAAAATCGAAGTCAATGGCAGCAGCGCGCATCCTCTGTATCAATATCTGAAAAGCCAGGCCACCGGTGTGCTGGGCAGTGAATCGATCAAATGGAATTTTACGAAATTTCTGATCAAAAAAGATGGCACCGTGTATGACCGCTACGCGTCGATGACCAAACCGGAAGATCTGGTTGCCGATGTGAAGAAGTTACTGGCCGAATAATCATCGGGCAGTTCCGCAAACTGCCCCCTCTATTTAATTTCCCTGCTTAGATTCGATCATTATCATGAAAACCTTCTTCAAACTGCTCGTCATCGCTGTCGTGTTTGCCGGTTCACCGTGTTTTGCGCAGTCAGCCCATCCCACTCAGGAGTCACTGAATAAATTGTTCGAGCTGACCTCGGTGCGCGGCATGATCCCGAAACTGCAGGAACAGATGGACGGGATGATGAACGGCATGATGCAAAGCCTGTTGAGCAACAAGGCCGTCACGCCGGAACAGCAAAAGGCGCTGGATGCGTTTCGCGCCAAGGTCATGAAAATTCAGGCTGAAGAAGTAAACTGGGAAACGTTGCAGCCCAAGCTGTCGGAAATTTATCAGAATGCGCTGACGCAGGAAGATGTCGACGGGATCATTGCGTTTTACCAGACACCGGCCGGACAATCGTATGTGAAAAAAATGCCGCAGATTATGCAGCAGACCATGCTGATGATGCAAAGCTCGATGCTGCCATTGATGAAGAAAATTGAATTGGCCGGGGTGGAACTGAAGCAGGATTTGCAGCGTATTGATCAAAAGTAAAAAAAGCGGCCGTTGAACCGCCCAGGTGATCCGGCTACGCCTTCCCGCGCGCGAACGTCATTCCCGCTCACGCGGGAATCCACCTTAAGTATGGCTGCGCAGCCTGACCCAAAATGGATTCCCGCGTGCGCGGGAATGACGGTTCACATGGAGCGCAGCCTGACTACCCAATCCACTATACCAACCGTTGCCAAATCTGCGTAACCGGTTCCGACTGGTTCATCGAATAAAAATGCAACCCCGGCGCCCCGCCAGCCAGCAACTGCTCGCACAACTTGCTGACCACATCCAACCCAAACGCCTTGATTGAGGCACTGTCGTCACCATAACTGGCCAACTTCAGCCTGATCCAGCGCGGAATCTCAGCGCCACACATATCCGAAAACCGCATGAGCTGGGTGAAATTGGTAATCGGCATGACACCGGCCACGATCGGATTGTGGATGCCGAGTTTGGCAGCGGCTTCCACAAACCGGAAATAGGCGTCAGCGTTGTAAAAATACTGGGTAATGGCTGAATTCGCGCCAGCCTGAATCTTGCGCGCGAAATTTTGCAGATCATCCTGCGGCGAACGGGCTTGCGGATGCATTTCCGGATAGGCCGCTACGTCGATCCAGAACCAGTCCCCGGTTTCCTTGCGGATAAATTCCACCAGTTCGCTGGCGTAACGGAATGAGCCTCCCAGACCATAACCGCTGGGCATATCACCGCGCAGGGCCACCAACTTGCGGATGTCGTTGGCCTGATATTCCTGCAAAATCTGGCGGATCGATTCCTCACTGCCACCGATGCAGGATAAGTGCGGAGCGGCTGCCAGTCCTTCAGCGCGCATTTCCAGCACGGTGTCGAGCGTGCCTTTCTGGGTGGTGCCACCGGCACCGAAGGTAACCGAAAAATAAGCCGGATTCAATGCGGCCAACCGGCCGCGGGTGGCGCGTAGTTTCTCCACGCCGTCCGCCGTCTTGGGCGGAAAAAATTCAATACTGAAATTGGGTTGCGCCATGGCTGAAATTAATCTTTAAGTAGTAGGGTTGAAAGCGCCCAGGAGATAATGCTGTATAAAATCGCCGCCAGAAACGCAGACCAGAAGCCGGCAACATGGAAGCCGGTAAACCAGGTGGCGACCATCCAGAACAGCAGGCCGTTGAGCACCAGCACAAACAAGCCCAGACTGAGCACCGTTACCGGCAGAGTCAGGATGATTAAGATCGGCCGCAACACGGTGTTGACCAGACCCAGTACGATTGCCACCAGCAGAGCAGTCGTAAAACTGTCGATGCTGACGGAATGCATCAGGTAGGGCAGTGCCAACAGGGCGAGGGCGTTGATTATCCAGGTGGCGATCAGGCGCATGATTTCCTTCTTATAAAAATCACCTCCCGGTCAGGAGGTGAAACAGACAAAATTAACGGGCTGCGCTTATTTGCTGCGCTTGTTTGCTGCGCTTATTTGCTGCGCTTACTTGCTGAGCTTAGGCAGTATTAATAACGGTACTGCTCGGTCTTGTACGGACCTTCCTTGGTAACCCCGATGTAGGCGGCCTGCTGATCGGTCAGCACGCTGAGTTGTGCATTCAGTTTTTTCAGCTGCAGACGTGCTACTTTTTCATCCAGATGTTTCGGCAATGTGTAGACACCGATCGGATATTTGCCGGGATTGGCAAACAATTCTATCTGCGCAATGGTCTGATTGGCAAATGAAGAACTCATCACATAAGAAGGATGACCGGTACCGCAACCCAGATTCACCAGACGACCTTTGGCCAGCAGGATAATCCGTTTGCCGCTCGGGAAGATCACATGATCGACCTGCGGTTTGATATTGTCCCACTCGTATTGCTCAAGCGAAGCGACGTCGATTTCATTGTCAAAGTGGCCGATGTTGCAGACGATGGCCTGGTCTTTCATGGCCAGCATGTGCTCATGACTGATAACGTGGAAATTGCCGGTCGCGGTCACAAAAATGTCGGCATGTTCTGCTGCATAGTCCATGGTCACAACGCGGTAACCTTCCATCGCGGCCTGTAACGCGCAGATCGGATCAATTTCAGTAACCCATACCTGTGCTGACAATGTGCGCATGGCCTGGGCGCAGCCCTTGCCGACGTCACCGTAACCGGCAATCACGGCGACTTTACCGGCGATCATGACGTCGGTGGCGCGCTTGATACCGTCTACCAGCGATTCGCGGCAGCCGTACAGATTGTCAAATTTGGATTTGGTGACGGAATCGTTGACGTTAATGGCCGGAAAAGCCAGTTTGCCTTCCTGATGCATCTGATACAGACGGTGCACGCCGGTGGTGGTTTCTTCGGTCACGCCCTTGATTTCTTTAAGGCGTTTTGAATACCAGACCGGGTCCGCGGCCAGATGTTTTTTGATGGAATTGAACAGACAGATTTCTTCTTCCGAGGTCGGATGATTCAGCACGGCCTGGTCCAGTTCGGCGCGGCTGCCCAGATGCAGCAGCAGGGTTGCGTCGCCACCGTCATCGAGAATCATGTTGGCCGGGTGATCGGGCCACTCAAAAATGCGGTGGGTAAATTCCCAGTATTCGTCGAGGTTCTCGCCTTTGAACGCGAAGACCGGATGGCCCGCTTCGGCAATCGCAGCGGCAGCCTGGTCCTGGGTCGAGTAGATGTTGCAGGAAGCCCAGCGCACTTCGGCACCGAGCGCTGTCAGCGTTTCGATCAGTACCGCGGTTTGGATGGTCATGTGCAGTGAGCCGGCAATGCGCGCGCCGCGCAGTGGCTGGCTGGTGGCGAATTCTTCCCGAATTGCCATCAGACCCGGCATTTCAGTTTCAGCGATGTTGATTTCTTTGCGACCCCAGGCAGCCAGACTGATGTCGGCAATGAGGTAATCTTTGTTGGCGGTGTTGGTGGTGTTGGTGCTGGATGCAGCGGCTTTATCGATGGCGTTCATCACGCCCTCCTTTCAGTTGAAAAAAGTAACGTGAGCGCCGTTGCGGTGAACTTCCCAAGCCTGGCAGGGTGATGTTGGCATTAAGCCAAGACACAACTGTCGCAACGCTCCTCGGGAAGTCGAAGTATATAACAATCCGCGATAAATGCCAGATCAGCTTGGCGCTATTTTTTTGCTGATCCATTCCTTTATGAAAGGTTTGCGTGCCCAAATTACAACAAAATGCACGGTCTGATCCAATGTGACAAAGGTCCCCTGAATTAGCGCTGGATATTTAAAAACCTGAGAGTAGAATCAACCTTCCCCCAGAATCTGCAGCTGAATTTTTTTGTGAGGCAGCCATGAATCAGGAAATGGAACGCCATTACGTCAGGCACCCCTCCGACGTACCTATCGCCTGGAGTCTGGAAGACATTGCCGTTGAAGGGTCCGAGTATTTAAAGAATGTCTCGGAAGGCGGGCTGGCATTTCTGTCCATGGCTGCGGTGACGCTCGGGGCCTTGCTGGTGATTCAGATTCCGGCTATCGACCCGCAGGTTTCACTGAAGGGAGTGGTAGTCTGGTGTTCGCCCTGCGAAAACCAGCAGTATGAAGTCGGTGTGCGTTTTGTGGATGAAAACAATCATTTCCGCATGCGCATGGTGGAACAGATCTGCCATATCGAGCATTTCAAAAAAGAGATTCTGGAGACAGAAGGCCGGGTGATTTCCGGTGAAGAAGCGGCGCTGGAATGGATCAGCCGCTATGCCACGGATTTTCCGCGCTAGCCTGAGCATTGCAAAAAACCGGCCTGAACCAACTATAATGCGGTTTTCTTTTTGACCGTTATCTCCATGGCTATCCGTCTTATCGTCGGCCTCGGCAACCCCGGGCCGGAATATCAGCTTACCCGCCACAATGCCGGCTTCTGGCTGGTCGATAACCTCGCCAATGTGCAACGCAGCCAGCTGCAACGTGACAACCGCATGAATGCGCTGATGGCAAAAACATCGATAGACGGCAACGAAGTCTGGCTGCTCGAACCCCAAACCTTTATGAACCGCTCCGGCTCGTCAGTCGGCGCACTGGCCCGCTTTTACAAAATTGCGCCCGATGAAGTACTGGTGGTGCATGACGAACTCGATATTGATCCCGGCATCGCCAAACTGAAAAAAGGCGGGTCGTCCGGCGGGCACAACGGTTTGAAGGATATTACGGCTGCTTTGGGTACCCAGGATTACTGGCGCCTGCGCATCGGCATTGGCCATCCGCGCAACCTGAACTCCCAGCAGCCGGTGGTGGATTTTGTGCTGCACCGGCCGCGAAAAGACGAGCAGACGCTGATTGATCAATCGATCGAAAAATGTTTGCAGATTATTCCGCTGCTGACCGCCGGCAAATTCGAGATGGCTACCTTGCAGTTGCATACCAAGGACAAGCCGTGAGCAGGCTGGGCTATAGATCAGGTAATGCAGCCGATAATGCAGTCGATAATGCAGTCGATAATGCAGCCGATTCGGCCATCATTCTGCGCGCCGGTCCGGTCGCAATGGAACAGATCCGCGAACATGGTTTGCAGGCCAGTCAGGTCGCCGTCATTCCTGCAGCAGCCGGCGGACCGAAGGGGTTGATTTTGCAGGCGCTCGACCAGTGGCTGTTCGGCGACTGGCTGGCTGCCGCACCACGTCAACGCAGCCTGATCGGCGCCTCAATCGGTTCGTGGCGTATGGCGGCAGCCAGCATGCCGGACCCGGTTGCCGGATTTGCCCGGCTCGGTAATTTATATTGCCAACAGACTTACCCGCAGCGGCCGAGCAGCAGTTACGTCACCGAAGTACTTCGGGATTTGTTATACCGGTTTGTCGATGATCAGGAAAGCCAGATCGTTGCACAACCCAACAACCGCCTGCACATTCTGACCAACAA
>Ga0209067_10000739_pt1 | contig 20542 bp, 17 predicted proteins | sample ColStrG_CSR_2013_FD_187199 | JGI IMG/M metagenome (GOLD analysis project Ga0209067, IMG submission 187199) | Freshwater sediment microbial communities in response to fracking from Pennsylvania, USA - Cold Stream Run_MetaG_CSR_2013 (SPAdes)... | ecosystem: Environmental > Aquatic > Freshwater >...
CCACAACTGTGGGCGCGACCTCAACCGCAGCAACCTCACGAACCGTGGCACGCACTTCGGCGTGCGCAGGAGCCTGAACTTCAGGTTCAACGGCGGCCTCTGGAGCCTCGACAGCCTCAAGAACTTCTTCTGGTTTTGTTTCAACAGGCTCGACCTTTTTTCGGCGCACAACAGTGGCACTTGCCTTGGCCGCAGCGGCGGCAGCCGCAGCCGCTTCGGCAGCGGATGGGGCCTTGGCTTTGACAGCCGAGGACACAACTTTTTTGGGTGCAGGCTTCGCCGCAGGAGTGGCGGCAGGTGTTGCGGCCACAGCAACCTTCTTGCGTGCAACGGTTTTTTTCTCAGCCTCGCCTGCTTTGGGTGGCTCGGCCAATTTGCTTCGAATAGTCGAGATCAAACCCGAGTCCAATTCGGCCATGTGAGATTTGACGGGCAAATGCCACTCGCGAATCTTATCCATAAGCGCCAACGGAGTCAGCCCGATCTCTTTGGCAAATTCAAAAACTTTAGGATTGCTCACTCACCACTCCTGTCTTTCACTCTCAAAATCGACTCCTAGTTGTTGCCCAGTTTTTGCATCTCTTGTTTCAAACGCAAGTCCGCTTGTGCTTTGGCATCTTTACCCGCGGCTTGCGCCGCCACTGCAGCGATCATTTGCGGCGATACAGGCACCGGGGTTCCTTCAGTTTCATACTTCGTCTTCAGACTCTTTGCGTCGCCAATCAGTTTTTCAGCTTTGGCAGCATCTTCATAGCCCGGAATCGTCATCACATCTTCAATGGCCGCACCGGCGAGGGATTGGAAAGATCCAAAGCCATGCTGGAATATGCTTTGCGCCAAGGTCTCAGTCATTCCGGTGATCAAGTTCAGGTTGAAAATGGCTTCAGCCGTTCGTGCCGAGGCCGCAGTTTCAGACAAGATATCAATCTTCCAACCCGTCAATTTTGCTGCCAAACGAACATTTTGTCCGCGTTTGCCGATAGCCAATGACAACTGAGTATCGGGCACAACGACTTCCATTTCCTTGTTTTCTTCATCCAAGAAAATCCGCGAAATTTCAGCCGGCGCCAAAGCGTTGGCCGCAAACCGAGTGATGTCTTCATCCCACATCACGATATCAATTTTTTCACCGCGCAATTCTTGTACAATATTTTGCACGCGGGTGCCCTTCATACCGACACACGCGCCCACGGGATCAACAGCGCTGTCTTTGGATTGAACAGCGATCTTCGCGCGAGCACCGGGTTCACGCGCTGCCGCCATAATTTCGACAATGCCGTCGTAAATTTCGGGCACTTCCATTTCAAAGAGCTTTTGCAAATAACGTTCATCCGCTCGCGACATGATAATCTGCGGACCACGAGTTGTTTGTCGAACTTCCGACAGATAACCCTGAATGCGATCACCGGGTTTGTAGACCTCACCGGGAATTTGTTCACGGGGAGGAATGTAAGCTTCCGTGCGTCCCAAATCGACGACAATCGCGCCTTTTTCAACACGCCGAGCGATACCCGAAGCGATGTCACCTTTGCGTTGCTCAAATTCATTGTAAATAATTTCGCGTTCGGCATCCCGAACTTTTTGCATAATGATCTGCTTGGCGGTTTGAGCGGCAATTCGCCCCAAATCGCTCGAGTCCAGCTTGATACCGATCGAATCATCCAATTGCGCATTGGGATCCAGCTTCAAAGCCTCATCAAATGGAATTTCAACTTCCTCATCAATGAATTTTTCGCGAGGCACAACTTCCTTGAACTCAAAAAGTTCAATCTCGCCGGTCTCTTCATTGTAATTTGCTTCAATTTCACGATAGGTGCCGTATTTCTTTCGCGCTGCAACCAACATTCCTTGGGTGACGGCTTCGACGATGACAAGTCGATCGATGCCTTTGTCTTTCCCCACTTGTTCGATTACACGAGACAATTCAGAAAACATATTGTCAGCCATGGTTCCCTCATTTCTTGCCTGGAGAGGCTTTTTTCTTCTGTCCTTTGTCGGCTCCGAACTCAAACACCACATGCGCGCGTTCGATGTTCTCATAATTGATACGAAGCCGTTCATTTTCCAAATTCAGTTCCACACCTGTTTCGTCGCTGGACTGGAGCACTTCGGAGACTTGCTTGTGTCCCATATACTTTTTGGACTGAATCCCAAGCTTTCCCAAACTGCAATCCAATCGAATCCAAACCTTTTGCCCAACGACAGCACGGTAGTGCCAAGGCTTGCGCAACGGCCGTTCAATACCCGGCGTGGAGACTTCCAAGTGATACTGACCACCTGGAATCAAATCCTCAACATCTAAGAGAAGATTCAGACCTCGAGAAACATTGGCGCAGTCTTCCAAAGCGGCCCCTCCGGGCATTTCTTTGTCGATAAAGACCCGCAGAATTCGCGCGCCACCGCCGCCTGAAAAGACCACATCATACAGCAAACAGCCCTCACGTTGCGTGACTTCTGTTGCAATTTTCTCAATCTTTTCGCGCACTTCGCCTGATATCATAATCCCCAAAAAACAAAAAAGTGAGCTGTCCCCAGCTCACTCAGGCGATACAGATAGCAAAGAACTTGGCCCGATGCAAGCCGAACCCTCTGAATTCCCAGTCCGGAGCCTACGGCGACGGAGGTTATCGGAGCCTACGGCTCCAGAGATTACGGAGCCTACGGCTCCAGAGATTACGGAGCCTACGGCTCCAGTGAATAAAGGCAAGCCCCGGCACCGTCGCGGTAGTATCCGGGCCGAACACCCACCTGCCGATACCCCAGCCTTTCATAAAGTGAACGCGCAGCCGAGTTGAACTCATGGACCTCAAGCCAGATCGACTTCCGCTTTGCAAAGCGCCGCTGAAACTCATCCAAAAGACTCCGCATCACACCCTGCCCTTGCACAGTCGGATTTGTCGCAAGTGTTAAAATCTCAACCCGGTCTGGCTGCTCGAGTGCGATGACAAACGCAACGGGTTGCCCCTGCGAGTTCCGGCTGATCAAATGAAGAGAACTGCGGCAGTACTTCTCCACATCCTTGGGCGTCCAGGTGTAGGAGGGCGAAAAAAGACTTTCCAACCATTGGATTTGCTCAAGATCCCCAGGCTGCCAGGTGGAACAGGCGTAACCCAAAGTCACTTGGACACCGGTTTTTCCGAAATGCTGGATTCCGTTTGCAGCATTCGAACTTTGTATTTCCGTTTGAGAATTTCAACCCAGTCCTTCAATTTCACTTCCAACTGAGCCTGAGCCAGTGATTCTTGAATGGCCTCTTTGAACTGCGCAAAGGGAAGCCCGCCAAACCGACTGCGATTCGCTTCGAAATATTTCTGCGCCATTTCATCGGGAATGACGATTCCCATCGAGGCTGTTTTCAGCTGCAAGTACTCATTGGCGCGAAGATGACGAAGAACAGCGTTCTGCAACTCATCGTTGGTAATTCCCAATCGCTTCCACTGCGCAAAACCGCGGTAGGTTTTTTCAATGTCCGCCACCATCGATTCGATTTGCTCCTTGCGAATAGTGGCGGAACCCAGGGCGTCGGCCTCGCGCACCACCATCGCATCGAGCAGGCTTTTGGAAAGGGCCGCATCGACGACGGCACGATTCTGCAGATTCAACTCTTCCCACACATGGCCTTGATTTGTATTCGGTGTTGAATTGGGAGTTGCACTGGGCGCCGAACTGCCTTTGTTCACAAGCTGGTAACGATCAATCAGAAAATCAAGCTCCAGATGGCGAGTCGTTAAAACTTCCTCACCCACTTGCGCGAGCGCTTGCGAGCCAGGCCCCACTGACCGTGCCACCGCGACGCTGCAGCACAACCCCAGGCCAAGACAGAACGGAACAAAACTCACAATAAATTGTACAGGTTTGAATTTCACGAAACCGAGCATTTCACAAAGTCGCCAAAAAAGAAAGTCCCAGTCAAATGACCGGGACTCTTATGATAGCCCTACCTTAGCATCTCGCGGGGGTCAAAAAGTCACTTTTGCGGTGACGCCAATAATCGCGTAGCCCAAGGACTCCAAGCTTGTCCCACCGGATTGAGAGTTGCTCGAGTTGTTGTTGGCTTGGATCTGATTGGACAAGTTCCACATATAGCGCGCCTCAAAGCCGATCGCCATATTTTCACTCAAATCAAAATCTGCTCCACCCAGCACTCCGAAATCGATCGCGTTGGAAGTCGCACCATAATTTGTCAACCCGGCGTTGCTTGCGTCGTAGACTCGGTACGAGTAGGCCGCCGCAGCACCGACCAAAGGTCGGAAAGAGCCCGAGCTCATGGCGTATTTCATCAACACAACGCCTTGATACTGGCGCACATCCGTTTTCAAACCATAGAAATAACGACCTGTCGAAGGATCCAAGAATGTGGGCAGTCCCACTTGCACTGCTGAGTAGTTGAACTGACCTTCAAACATGATCTTTTCGTTCAATCGCGTTCCCACACCCAGTCCCAAGGCGTACTGACTGGTCACATTGTTGTTGTTGTAGGAGTCCACGCCACCCAAAAGTGACATGTAAGTCTTGCGGCCGCCCTTTGCGGCCTCAGCTTTGGCTTTCTCGTCTGCCAAAGCGGCCGAGATTTCGCTGCGGACCGAGTCTCGGTCCATCGACTCTGCTTTTTCGGAGTCATCCTTCACTTCAGTTGGCGGAGGATTCATCACCATCACAGGAATTGGCGTCGCAGGAGCCGGAGTCAAAGTCGCTGGAGCAGCAGGCGCGCCCGCAGCTGGCGGAATTGGCGCCTGCACGACTGGTGCTGCAGTAGGCTCGCTCTTATTCACGCCGTTTTGCATCTGATTGAATTTGTCACCGAAAAGAATTTCGGAACGTCGACGCTCGTCTTCGATCCGTGAAAGCTCCAACTTTTCGACAATTTTTTGCTCGGTTTGCAGTTCGGACTCTTGCCGAGCCCGACGCATTTTCTCCACTCGCGACTCAGTCAAAGGTGCAGCCTCGATCACCGTCGTGGGCTGCTTCTGAACTGCTGTCTGCGACGGAATCTGCACGGCTTGCGCTGCGGGTGGAGATTGCACATTCACCTGAACTGTCTGCGGAGACGCCTGCCCGCCCGCTGTCGGCACTGTCCCCGAGCCTTGATTGCGCAGCTGCTGTTGATACATGCGATCCAACTCGCCATTCACTTCGTCATCAAAACTCTTTTGCGCCCATACGGCTGACGGCAAAGTCAACATGAGCAGCTGGATGACCAAACGGTTTCCCCGAGATTTCATAATCGCACTCCTTTAATTCCAAGACCTCAAGCCGAGGCAAGAGCAAGCGCCATGCCACAAATTGTCGCATTGTATAATTGACTTAAGATTTCGAAAGTACTGCTGTATTTTATATTGAAAAGTTGACATGCCGAGGACTGCGACAGGATCACCTGCACATTTTCCTTACTCTTTTTGAAAAGAGTTCAGAAAAGCCGCTTGAGTGTCAAAGTGACATCGACTATAACCGAGAGCTCAAATCGAAGGGACGCTCCGGCGCCCCAGGTGTCGTTCTTTGAAAACCAAATAGTTTGCAGTGAAGTTCAGTTTTAAAGTTAATCATTAAAGATATTCAGTGGCTCGGTGGTGGAATTGGTGAATTGTTTGCCCTGCCTCTTCGAAAGTGGAGGTTAGCCGAGTGTAAATTGCGGGGAAGTCTGACTAGCTCATGCTAAAGGCAATCCGCAGCCAAATCTTGGGATCAATTCAAAAGAAATTTTGAAAAGATTTTGAGAGAGGTTCAGAGACTATAATCACTCCGTCCTCCAGACCCTTTGGGGTGCTGAGGATGATGGGATAGTCCAGACTACAACAAAGTCTTGCAAAAGATTTTGGCTCTAGAAATAGAGAGTCAGTATGTGAGACGCGCTGGACTCAAAATCCAGTATCCGCAAGGATGTGCGAGTTCGATTCTCGCCCGAGCCACCATTTTTTCTTCACTTCAAAACTATTTTTCAATCATTTGTAGTTGATAACCCGAGTGCCAGCCATGCTGTCATGCCAAGCTTTGTGCTCTGAATTCAAAAGAACCCAGAAGTAACCCAAGCCGAAGGCAAGCCCCGAGATGAGTTTGCCCAGACTTTCACGAAAAAGCAGCGTGCCCAGTGGTACTTTCAGTTGATTGTCTTTGGTCACAATTCTCAGTCCCATCGCTTTCTTGCCGGGGGTGGCGCCCAGCTGCACCGGAAGGAACACCCAGTAAACCAAAGTGACGATCAAGGCCACGAGTGAGGCCAGCACCTCACTGTGTAAGATCGATTTGACGACGGCCGCGACGATCATGTGCAAGACCCCAACGATCAATGCGTCAATCACAAATGCCACCAGCCTTTTCCCGTTGTCCGCAGCCTCCAGGTCGGTGCTTTTTGCCGTTTGAAAAACACTCTTTGCAACAGGTTCTGTCAGACAGCCTCCTTCATGAGAGTCGCGGTGCTTTGAAACTCTACGATCGCCGCCAAGGCTTTCTCAATATTTTCTTTCTGTGAAACCTTGGGGTTCTTGCCCAGTCCCACTTGATACAGTTTTTCAGCCAGTGCGTAGTGGCCGGTTTGCCCCAGGCGATCAGCTAGAAAAAGAACCTGCGTCAGTGGTGTGTGAGGGAAACCCTTTTTCCAGTCCCAGTTCAGTGGAATGTGTTGCAACAGCTCCAAGACCTCGGGCACAGGCCGACGGCGAAGGTAGAACGACAAGGTGAACTCAATTTGGCCATCCAACCACTTTTGACCTGCACCGGCCGGGACTGCAATTTCACCCGCCTGCACAGCCCGCAGAAGCTTCTTCTGCATGGTCCAATTTTGTGGGTTCAAATTGAGGATGGATTCAAAAGTTGACCACCTTGGACTTTTCATCAGTTGGCCTGTCAACTCGGATTCAGCTGGATAAAGCTCGTCGGGGCCCAAGCGCATCGCCAATTTCAACATCAGGGCGACACCAAATCCAAAAATCAAGCCAAACAGGTGAGCAAAGTGTGCGACCCCTGGATCGGAATGATTGGCAATATCTACGATATCGTTGGCCAAAAAGAAAAATGGAAAACTCCACAGCATCGGAATTGAAATTTTGCGAAAGTAAATGGGAACGAGGGCCAAAAGGAAACGCATCTCGGTTTTGTAGAAAAAAGCCAGAAAGGCCCCCATCAAAGTCGTGATGCCGGCAGAGGCCCCAAGCAAGGCCGGAGGTTTCGCCAGCATCATTTCACCGTAGAGCCCAAAAAAGCTTCCTGTGAGGAACAGCAATCCCGTCATCGCAAATCCCAGGACTTGCTCGACCCAGAGACCAACCAAGATCAAAAACAGAAGATTCCCCAAAAGATGCTCCCATCCCCCATGAGTGAAGGTGGCTTTGATTGCGGTCCCGGGATCCTTGTGATGCGGAGTGAAATATCCTGCGCGATTGTAGATGCCATCGATCCGCAGATTCAAATCGGCCATGGCTTTTTTGTAATCCAAATAGGCTTGCGTTTGCTTCGCCTCAGGAGGCCACTGTTCAGGCTCGTTCTCAAAATCTTCGACCATCTTATTGTATTGCCTCAAGCTTTCATCCTCGGAAGCGATCTGCCGACCTGGGGAGCCGGCTTCCGCCACTGACTTCACACGGGAACAAAAGTTTCTATCTTTCAGCTTCAGCACGCAGGTTTGCTCAACCAACGCCTTGGATATTTTTTCATCATCCAGAGTCGCCTCAGCTTCGGCAATTTCTCGGTCGATCACTCGATTGGTCGGAAAGAGTTTCAGGGACCACGCCAGACAGATCACGACGATCAAGAAAATCGCAAAAGGAAAACGTCGGGGCCAGGCTCCAAAACCCAAAGGAAAAAACAAATGCCACGTCCTTTATGAACTGGGGAATGGGATGAGAATTGGTCTCACGGTCATCCACCAAGCTGCTGGACTTTCGTCGGCAGATTGCTGCAAAAACTCAATTGCGAAGAGGTTCGGAAGTTCGGCGAGGCCGTCCTGTCTCATCGTGAAACAAATCCGCTCGCTGATGGCAGTGTCGCCGATACTGGATCCGCTTTAGGCTTATTTTGAATTCAGGTGGATGCCGTCGGATTCGATGCGAATTTGGCGACTTTTGTAAAGCCCACCCAGAGCAATTTTAAATTTTTTCTTGCTCACACCAAAACGCTCATAGATTTCCTCGGGCGCTGTTTTATCTGTGACCGGTAAAAAGCCACCGGCGTCCTGAAGCTGACGCAGAATTGTCGGTACGACCTCTTCGCCCGCGTGGTGACCCGTCTGATACAATGTCACATCCAACCGACCGTCTTCGCGGATCGGCTTCACATAACCCTTCAAGGACTGGTTCTTCTCGAGAAACTGAAAAATCTCATTGTGATACAAGAGCCCCCAATGGGTGCCATTGACGATCACCTTGTAGCCCAGGTCCGTCTGCGCCTTGACGACCAATTGGACCTCTTGGCCGGCCTGGAACTCTCCAGGCTTCGAAGTTTCGTGCAGCTCGGAGTCCAGCCTGTCGGTGTCTCGTTTTGTCACAAAGTGGGCCTTTCTGAGCGTTCGCTCAGCGGATGACTAAGCGGTTGCTTTCTTCTGCTGTCAAGAAACGAAAGTAGGTCAGCATTTCGACGATCGATTTTTCCCAAGACCAGTCTTCAGCGTAGGCCCGAACCCCGGCGCGATTCAAAGCCAAGACCTGATTGGTGGCGGCGGCAAAAGCTTGCAAGTCGGCTTGCCGGTTGCCGGTGAAGGGAACTGTCCGGCCCACGCTAGGATCGGCAATAATTTCTTTCAAATAATCAAAGGTGACGACTGGCGTCCCCGTCGCTGCAGCTTCCAAATTCACCAGACCAAAGGTTTCACTGCGTGAAGGGAACGGAAAAGCGTGCGCGTGGGCCATAAATTCCGGAACCATGCTGTGCGGCTGGCGCCCCATGAAGACCACGCTCGGATAGCGGGCCTTCATCGCAGGCAGAAGAGGTCCGTCCCCGACGACGACTTTGGTGCCCTCAACCGGCAGATCCAGGAAAAATTCAATGTTCTTTTCTTCTCCCACACGGCCAACAAAAAGCAAAATCGGAGCCTTCAACTTGCTGCCCGCAGGAAGAACTCCCAATTCAATCGCTTTTGCTGTGTACCAATCGGCACTTGGTCCCTCCGCGACCGGGACAAATTTTTCAAGATCCACACCATGGGACCATTGGCGAACGTCTTCAACAGGGAAACCTTTGGCCACCAGATCATCCAACATCGCCTTGGTCGGCACCATGACACCTTCTGAGTGCCGGTGAAATTTGGCCAGATCATTCAGAACAAGCTCGGCCAGAGCTTCTCGACGTTCCTTGACTTGCAACCAATTCATCAAACTTTGGGTGATCTTCAAACCTAGAAATCTCTGCGCGTAAAACTGAATGGCTCCCATCACGTACTGGGGAAAGTCTGTGTGGTAAGCTGTCGAATACGGAATACCTAATTTTTGAAAGTACTTTTTGGCCGCTTTTCCGACGCTGCCTTCGACCATGATATGAATGGCCAAATTCTTCTGTTCACCAACAATACGATCGAGCTCCGCTTGGGTCGGTGCTGCCAACACAACATCTTGATAGTCAATCTGGTAGTGAAACTTAAACTCCTCGGGGGTCACAAAGCGGACATCCACTCCGTATTTTGCGATCTCAGCACGCATCACGTTCATCACTGTAATCACGCCACTTGTTTGCGGCCGGATTGTCCTGCGAAAATTGCTCCACGCACGGGGGCCTTGGCCTTTCACCAAATCGGGACTGGTGGCATCCGTGAAGATCAAAATTCGCTCACCTTTGTGTGCCGACAGAAATCGCTTGAGCTCTTCCGAAAGGGGCTTCACCTGGTCGGGACGAACATTGCTTTTTGTGGCCTGAATCCAATCCAGCAAAGGATTGGGACTGGATGCCAACTTGGCCTGGAGTTGACCCTCGGTCAGGGCTTCCCTGAGAGCGAATTGATCTGCCTCGCTCGCTTCGCGAGTCGAGAGTATGCCGTGACAAAGTGCGGGCTCTGCAGCGGCCGGGAATGAGATCCCAGGCACTGAGCTGAACAAGGCGACCGTTAATAAGGACAAAAACCACTTTTTGTTTGAGACGGCTGGTAATTTCATAGTCTGACACCTCTTCAATGCCTGTGCCAGGGCTGGAACATCAGTTTGGATCTGAAGCAGCCAAAAAGGCTTTCTTGCCCAAAGACAGCGCCCTTTGGCGCACAAATGTCATAAGTTTTGACAGGTCAATCCTTTCAAACTCAATCCTTTTGAGCCTCGCCTTGGACCTGTTTTCGCACAGTGTTTGAGTGACCGCTTCCAGAAGGAGTCCAGATGTCTTCACTTTTCAGCCCGGCTTTGCTCCCAGCCCTGCTGCTGGTCTGCCTCCAGACCTTCGGCAGCCAGGCCCGCGCTAACATTTATGAGCGAGAGGCCAATGACGACGTCATCCATATCACCAATTTCGAAGCCGATTTGGCGACCAAGCTCTATCTCATCGACCATGCTCAAAAATCGATCTCCATTTCTTCTTTTAGTATTGGACGCGACAGTTTCGGCGTCTCGGTTGTCCGCAGCCTTCGCAAAGCCCTTGATCGGGGGATCTCAGTCCGCATTGTTTATGAAAGTATGATCTCAAGGCTTCTGGCTGATGATCCGATGCTCCTGATTGAAAATCTACTTTTGGATCCTGCGCTGGTAAACAAAGCTGAAATTGTCGCGATGAAACCCTTGACCAAAATGATGTCGGAGCTCTCGATCGTTGATTTTGTTCACCAGAAACTTTTGATCGTTGATCCTGGCACTGAGCAGTCCTCGGTTTACTTTGGTGGGCGTGAAATTGCGGCCTTTGCATCGACGACATTGGACAGCGGATTTTTAGTGAGACCACTGAACCCAAATCAACCTTACTTGGGGACGAGTCTCCTGGCTGACTTTGATCTCACCTGGAATATATTGAAACTGGATTTCAAAGTCGAATCTGCAGGTCATTGGTTTGCCAAGATTGCCCAGCATTTCAATCGGACGAACTACCCAGAATTTACTCCCAGCGGAGAAGGCCTGGCCGCGTTCCGAAAAGTCCTTCCTTATCTGCTGAAACGTCCTCAACAAAATGAACAACTTGCGAGCTTTCAATTTCGGCCACACTCGTCCCAACTGATCACCAACGCACTGTTGGCGCGGATCGAGTCAGGCATGATCACCGCGGATGCTCTTCAGACACCTGAAGTCTCGGCCAATGACGATATCATTCGCACATTGACAGACATGATCAGCAAAGCAAAAGACGTGCAAATTGCAGCCTACTCAGCCGCCTATCAGCGGAGCCTGCTGTACGCTCTTTACACCTGCCTCAATGCCGACGCAAAGGTCCGGATCTACACAGATGGTGAGTCCACGATGCTCAACATGGACAACATTTCGGGAAATTTTGCGATCATGGCGCGGATGTCGTTGCTGTCTTTTTACAACAGCATGGCGGCCATGTGGGAAGTGAAGAGCCTGGCCCATCACCCCGAAAATTTGAAAGTCTTTGGCACCGAAATCGCGAAGCTCAGCCAAGGTGGCAAGTCAAAACTGAATTATCTGCATCGCAAATTGATCCTGATCAACTCCGACACAGTTGTGACGGGAAGCCACAATTACACCGAGTCTTCGGCCACAAAAAATGATGAAATGATCGTCATCTTCAAGGACCCTCGAATGAATCAGTATTTCCGTGATTTGAACCAGCGTGAAGAGGCGGCCTACTACACCGAAGTGGATCCCATGAATCCTCGCTATTACAAAGATTACACGGACCATTCTGTGCGACGGGCGATCTTCAATGGTTTGATGAAAGACCTCTATTGAAAAGACCCGGCCCTGTCGCTAGGTCCCGACCAAATCAGCCCAAAACTCCTGAAACCAGTGCGCCACTCGGTTGTAGACATTCTGTGCCCACGACTGGGGGTCTGTGCACCCCACCGTTTTCAACTTGGTGAGATCCGGCAGGTCGGCCTTGGCAAGATTGGCTGGTTTGTCGAAATCAAAAAACTCAGACAGTGAATTCGAGTTGGCATCCCGGCGCGACAGAAAGGGCAACCCGTACTGGTCCTCAATAAACTTGAGAATCGAAGTGTGATCAAAGACCGTATGTGAGACAAAGTGCCTTTTGGCGTAGGGAGAAATCACCACAAAAGGCACTCGAAAACCGAGATGGTCAAAAGCCTTGAATTCTGTTGGCAGGAAGCTCGGTGGCACGTCGTCAGGAGCGCAGGCCTCAGGTGGGGCAACATGATCCGCAAAACCACCATTCTCATCCCAAGTCAGAAACACGGCAGTTTGCGGCCATATTTTAGATTGCATCACAGTTTGCAAGACACCTTGAACCCACTGCTGTCCCCACTTCACATTCGCGGGTGGATGTTCATCTTCACTGTCTTCAGCGGATTCTAAAAAGATCACCTGCGGGGCTTTTCCACTCGCGATATCCTTCGCAAAATCGCGGATGCGGGCAAAGTGTTCCTTTTGCACAGCCCTCAAGGTGGCAAACTGATCCAGGTAGTGTCCAGGCAGAGAGTGATAATACTTCCAACTGATCCCGGCCTTGGTCAAAGAGTCAAAGACTGTAGCCTGAGTGAATCCCCCAGGTGGGGGATCATCGTTGCGAATATGCCCAAATGAAGTCCCGGCATAAAGGTAATACCGATTTGGAAAAGTGGGGCCCGGCACCGATGAAAAATATCGATCTGCGGTCGAAAATTGATTCGCAAGCGCGTAGTAAAATGGCAATTCAGATTCCGTCTGATAGGCGAACACACTTTTCCCAATACCATCGGCGTTCACGACGCCGAAACGATCCAATTTACCTTCATGAAAAGCCTGGTGAGCGGCCTCCCAAGAGTGGTCGGGATCTTTGGGACAAAAATCATTGGCTGGAAAAGCCTGCGGAGAATTCTCGGCAGTCACACCATCAATGTTCTCACCATAAAATTTTTTTTCATTGAGTTTTCCAAAATACGAATCGAAGGAGTGGTTCTCTTGCATAATCACGATCAAATGCTGCAACGGATTTGCAGCGGCGTGACCCACAACTCCGGCTGGAATGGCGCAGCTTGGTGCCCCCAGGCTGAAGTGAATTCCCATCAAAAAATGAAAGACTGCAACAAAATGCAAATGAACCCTCCACCAACTTCTCTTTTATTATCACGATAACGCTCACAGTGGGAAGGCTCAAGGACAATTGGTCAAACCGACGGGATTGGAAAGTGTCAGTGCACAAAGTAGAATCCAGGCCAAGCAACGCGCACTCCAGATCCAAGTTCGCAGCCAATTGATTCGGACCAAACTCTTGATCGTTTCCAAATTCCAGTCCTGGGCGAGTCGATTGTGCAGTGGGACCGCCGCCAGACCTGTCACCAACCAGACCCCAACCACCGACGTGAAATTCAAGACCCAAATCCACGTGAGCCCCAATGGCAGCAGCAACGGCAGCCCCGCCGTGATCAACTCTGCAATCATCAGAGGTGCGACAATCCAGGTGATCCGATTGGTGTGAAAGCCGTGGAATCTTAGACTTTGCTCGGGTGGAACGAAAGAAAATCCTGGGTAGTGCAGAACCTGAATCACCCAGATCAAACCCGTCAAAAATGCGCTGAATGCCAATTGCAAAATCGAGCACAGTGCAAACAACAGTGCAAACATAAGTTGAATGTTACTGCCTTCGGAAAGTTTTGACAAGCACTGAAGCCCCCGCCAAACTGCAGTGACGTCACACCCTGCCAACGGAGATGCCATGGCCTCGACTTGGATGGAACAGATTCGCAACACAGCTCTGATGCGCGGTTTTGCATTTCTGAGAATCCCTTTGCTTTACGCCGTTCGACCACAGGTTTTGGAGCTCAGTCAAAACCGTACGATTCTGAAGATTGCGCTCAGCCGTCGCACCAAAAATCATTTGGGTGTGATGTATTTTGGAGCCCTCGCCATGGGGGGAGAGGCCGCAGTCGGCTTAGTGGCAGCAGAGGTCATCCGTCAATCGGGTGAAAAAATTGATTTTCTGTTCAAAGATTTTTCCGCACAGTTTCTGAAGCGCGCCGATGGCGATGTACAGTTTATCTGCGACCAAACCCAACAGGTGCGCGATTTGATCGAAAAAGCACGCCTCAGCGGTCAACGTGAAAATCAAACTTTTCAGTCCTACGCCATCGTGCCCAGCCGAGATCCACAAGTACATGTCGCCGAATTTCAGGTGACTCTGTCAGCCAAAAAACGCCCCTCAAAACCTTTATGAACGGGGCAATCGCAGAACAAAACTCGTGTGCTTGGCATTCAGGTCAAGATCCAAGGACCCTCGATGCTTTTCGGCCAATCGCTTTGAAATTGGCAGACCAAGGCCGGTTCCGTACTGCACATTCTTGGTGGTAAAAAAAGGCTGAAATATTTTTGGCCGTACTGCGGCCGGAATTCCACCCCCTGAGTCTGTCACCCGAAATTCCAGCCAATTTGGATCGACCTCATTGACTTGCAATTCAATCCAGCGCGGTGAGGTCCCCTCTTCGATTGCATCATGAGCATTGTTCACGAGATTGACTAGAATTTGCAAAATCTCATTGGCACGACAAACGAGCCGCAAATTAACAGGGGGCGGCTGGTAACGCAGTTCAATTCCATGATTTCGCAATCTCTGCTGGGCCAGATCCAGAACCTGTTCAATGAGATCTCGCACAACAACATCCTCGGAAGCCGCCAGCCCCAACCCTTCGGAGTCCACTGGCGAGTGAGTGAACGCCCGCATACTGCGAATGATTTTTTCAATTCGTTGGCCCGTTTTGTGAATCATGCCAGCAAGTTTGCGGAGCTCCTCTTGATTCCAGTCCTTGGCTTCAATCATCTCTTGCAACATTTCACAACGCCCCAGAATGACCCCCAAGGGATTGTTAATTTCATGAGTCAAAGCAGCCGAAAGTTCACCCAGAGCTGAGAGCTTCGACGTCGCGATCATTTTCTCTTGTTGCTCCAGAATCATTTCTTGAGCCTGCTTCAGGTCCGTGATGTCGTAGCGAATACTGAGGTACTGATAGGGCCGACCATCTTGTCCAATAAAAGGAACAATCGTTGTTTGAACCCAGTAGGTCTCGCCGTTTTTTTTTCGGTTGCAGATCTCGCCCTTCCAAATTTGTCCGGCGGAAATGGTCTCCCACATTTGCTGGTAAAAAGCCAAATCGTGGTACCCCGAACGCAGCAAACGATGGTTTTGCCCCAGAAGTTCGTGGGCCTCGTAACCTGAAATTTGCGTGAATTTCTCGTTCACATAAGTGATCGAACCTGTCCGGTCGGTCGCTGCAACAATCGAGGATTCGTCCAGAGCTCGTTTTTGATACCCGAGCTCTTTGATCAGAGTTTGCATCTGTGTCAGGGTTGATTCTTCCAAATTCAATCGGGCCTCCAGATTGCCTGGCAGTCTTGCACAATTCTTGATTTTTTACATTCTTTCCCGCATATTTGATCCACTATGCAACTTCCTCCCGGCCAAAACACCCCCTCGTTCTTCAATCCTGCGGCTCTTGGTGAAAATCCAGACCCTCTCCCGCTTCGTGATGGTTCCAAGGGCGTGATTGCGGTGGTTGATGACGACCCGGAGATGCGGTCCTTGATCGAAGACTTTCTGGTCAAGCAAGGTTACCGCGTGCAGGCCTATTCCGAAGCTCCCTTGTTTTTACAAGATCTGCAAAAAGCGCCAGCCGAAGGATTTCGACCCGAAATTATTTTGTCCGATATTCAAATGCCGCATATGACTGGCTTGGAGTTGACTGCGCAAATCCGCAAGATTGATCCCGAGCTTCCGGTGGTTTTGGTCACAGCCTACGGCAGCCTCGAGTCCGCCATCACAGCTCTGCGCAACGGCGCTTTTGATTATGTCACCAAACCTTTCAAGCTCAACGAGCTCATTCTGAATGTCGAGCGGGCTCTGAGCTATCGCCGCTTGAATGATGCCAATCGCAGTTTGCGCACCCAATTGCGACAACACCACACGAAGGGCGCGCTGATCGGCAAATCAAAAGGGATGCAGCAAGTCTTTGAACTGATCGAAAGGGTCAGTCATGTGACGGCCAATGTCCTGATCACGGGCGAAAGCGGCACGGGCAAAGAGGTCGTCGCTCGCACGATTCACTCCCAAGGTTCGCGAGCTTCCCAGCCGTTCGTGGCAGTCAATTGCACCGCAATTCCGGAAAATTTACTGGAGAGCGAACTCTTTGGTCACGCCAAGGGTTCTTTCACTGGCGCGGTCGGCCGCAAAAAAGGACTCTTTGAAGAGGCCGAGGGCGGAACCCTTTTCTTGGACGAAATCGGCGACATGGAAATTTCTTTGCAGGGAAAACTGTTGCGCGTCCTGCAAGAGAGAAAGATTCGCGCCGTCGGTGATACCGTCGATCGTGAAATCAATGTGCGAATCATCGCCGCCACCCACAAAGACTTGAAGGCCACCATCCAAAAAGGTCTTTTCCGTGAAGATCTTTACTATCGGTTGGCCGTGATCCCGATTCACATTCCAGCCCTTCGTCACCGTGCCGAAGACATCCCTTTTTTGGCTGAATATTTTCTGCAGAAATCGGTGGCTCAAAACAAGCTGGGCCCACGCAGTTTCAATGCTTTGGCTTTGAATCATTTGGTGCACATGCGGTGGGATGGCAACGTTCGAGAATTGGAAAATCTGATCGAAAGGATTGTGGTCCTGTCAGATCATCACACCATCAATGAAAAGGATATTCCCAGTCCCGAAGCTGCCAAGATCGAAGAGTTCATGGCGGACTCGACACGGGACTTGCCGACCATTGAACAGCTTGAAAAGCGCTACATTCAAGTCGTCATGGATAAGACCGGTGGAAAGAAAGACAAGGCCTCGCAAATTCTGGGGATCAACCGTCGGACCCTCTATCGAAAAGAGCGTGAGTACGGTTTGGTTGATGAGTCTCACCCTGAGCCAAGCGACGAAGGCACGACATGAGCCAAATTGTCTCAAACGGAATTGAATCCGTTGAGGCATTTTGACTCAAAGAACCCACAAGACGATTCTGCAGGTGACGTTCAATTCATCTCAGAATAATTTTTTGCTGTGGATCCCTTGGCATATTCCTCGCATTCCAATTTCCCTGTGAATCAAGTCCAGTTGCGCTCATCGCTTTGTCAGCATTGCGGGAATTCGTTTGTCGCCTTCAACCCAGGCTCGGACCTGTACTGCTGCCAAGGCTGTGAACAGCTGGCACAGCTGCAGTTGCCCAAGACCTCTGGCGCATTCCTGGACTCGAAGGAGTTTCGCAATCTTTATGCGCCACACGATCATTTCGATTTGTACATCTCTGGCATCCACTGCGCCTCCTGCGTGCAGATCCTTGAATCACTTCCTGAATTTGTCCCCGGCGTCCTCAGTTCGCGATTGCACTTCGGAGAAAGCTGGCTGGAAATTGAACTCGCGCCACAGACACCGCTTTCCCTGGTGATCCGACAGATCGAAAAGATGGGGTACAAAGCCCACCCCCTCAAAAGCCTCAACGGTTTGAAAAATTCACGAATTCAAGAACGCCGACAGGATTTGATTCGATTGGCTGTCGCGGCCTTTTGCACCACCAATTTGATGCTTCTTTCGATTTCAATTTACGCAGGTCTGACGGGTGAAATGGCCACTTGGTTCCTGGGTTTGCAAACTTTGCTCTTCTTGCCCATCCTCACTTTTGTCGCCTGGCCTTTTTACCAAGGCACATGGCGCAGTCTAGGTTTTGGCAAGGTCAATATTGATCTCCCGATTACAGTCGCACTTCTGCTGAGCACCGGTTTGTCTTTCCTCAGTCTTTGGCAGCATCATGACGAGGTGTATTTTGACTCCACTGCGAGCTTCTTGTTTTTGATTCTGATCTCGCGCTTTTGGCAAAAAAGTCTGCAGCAAAAAGCGGAAAGTGTGTCTTTGTTTTCCGAGCTGTTCACGCAGCCTGGTGTTTGGAAAAAGGTGGCAGCACTGGACTGGCAGTATGTTCCGGTTGAAAATGTTGAGCCGGGGGATCTCTTGCGTCTGTCCCAGGGCGAGCGTTTGATGGTCGATGGCACCCTGCAGTCAGAGACCGCCCTGATGGACCTGTCTCTTCTCAATGGTGAATCGATGCCAAGACACTTCTCAAAAGGGATGCGCGTATTGGCTGGATGCCGGGCGCATCAAGACCAAGTTTTCATCAAGGTTGAAAAAGTTCGCGAGCAAACTGAATTGGGTTTGATTTTGAATGAAGTCCGGCGCTCGCAAGGACAGAAGGCCGACGTGCTGACCCGCGCGGACCGGGCTGCGCAGGTTCTGATTCTGGGTGTCCTGGGGCTTGCGGCCGTCTTTTTTGCAATCTATCAAACCGTGGATCCCGTTGAAGCCTTTCGGCGAGCTCTGGCTTTGATCGTTGTGGCTTGTCCGTGCGCCCTCGCCTTGGGCGCACCACTGGCGTTGGCCCAGGGTCTGCGGACTGCCCTGGCACGTGGAATTTTTTTGAAGTCCGGAGATGTTCTGGACAAAGCCTCGCTGATCCGGGGAGTGGCCTTCGACAAAACGGGAACGCTCACAATTGGTGCTCTCTCGCTGCAGGACCTTCCTCTTCTATCCGATGAGTTGAAATCTCTGATCCTGGGTCTGGAATCGGATTCCCATCACCCAATTGCAAATTCATTGCGTCGCCTGTGGCGCAATATTGTTCCTGTGAACTTTGATAACTGGGCTGAAATTGCCGGTGTTGGTGTCCACGGCGAGTTTCGCGGCGCCAAATATGAACTCCGACAAGACACCGAAAATTTCTCACAAGGTGGCCCCAATTCGGCACTTTACCGCAATAACAAGAAACTCCTCAGCCTCAAGTTCGGCGATGAATTGCATCCCGGTGCACAAAAATTGATTGAACAGCTGCAGAACCGTAAACTCTCGATTTCAATTCTGTCGGGTGACCACACCCAAGCGACAGCGCATGTCGCAAATGCGCTTGGCCTCTCAAAAGCACAAATTCTGGCGCAAATGACACCTCAAGAAAAAGGCCAATGGCTGAAAGCGCACCCGGGCACAGTGATGATTGGCGATGGCTCGAACGATCTCCTAGGAATGAATAATTCTTTGTTTAGTATTGCAGTCAAAGGGAGTGTCTTTGAAACTCTGAAAAATGCCGATGTCTACATCGCCAAAGACAACCTTCTTCTGGTCCTGGACCTTCTGACGATCGCCGAGGAAACTCAGAAGATCGTACGGCGCAACTTGATCTATGCCCTGTCTTACAATTTGCTAGCCGGTGCTCTGGCTCTTGTCGGCTTGATCGGACCGCTGGGGGCCGCTGTCTTGATGCCTGTGAGCTCGGTCCTGATTGTGGGCAATTCATTTTGGGGCACAAAAACACTTCGCAAGATGAGGCTTTTCAAATGAACCTTCTTTATTTGATGGTGCCCATGGCACTTCTTCTGGGCGCGGGCTTTTGTAGCGCCTTTATTTGGGCCGTTCGGAATGGCCAGTTTGATGATCTTGAAACACCTCAGCAGCGAATGTTGAACGACGATGAAAGGAAGAACACTCCATGACCGACGGATCAAACACACAACAGAGCACCTACAATGACAAGGTGGTCCGGCAATTTTTGCTGGCGACAATCCTCTTTGGTGCGATTGCCTTGCTTGTCGGAGTGGTTATTGCCTTGCAGTTGGCCTATTGGCCTGCCAATTTCAATTTGCAGTGGCTGACTTTTGGCCGCTTGCGTCCCTTGCACACCAATGCCGCCATTTTTGCGTTTGCCGGCAATATGATTTTTGCGGGCATTTATCATTCAACTCAGCGATTGCTTAAAACGCGATTGTTTTCAGATCTTTTGTCAGCCCTCCACTTTTGGGGCTGGCAGTTGATTATTCTGGCAGCAGCCGTCACTTTGCCTTTGGGTTACACCCAAGGGAAAGAGTACGCCGAGCTTGAGTGGCCAATTGACATTGCCATCGCCGTGGTTTGGGTGATCTTCGCAGTGAATTTTTTTGGCACTCTGGCGCGCCGTCGGGAAAAACATCTCTACGTCGCGATTTGGTTTTACATCGCCACCATTGTCACCGTCGCGATCCTGCACATCACCAACTCTGCTGCGGTCCCCGTCACACTCTTTAAGTCCTATTCAGCTTACGCCGGTGTCCAAGATGCTCTGGTGCAGTGGTGGTACGGGCACAATGCCGTCGCCTTTTTTCTCACAACTCCTTTTTTAGGCTTGATGTACTACTACATCCCAAAGATTTCGGGCCGTCCTGTGTACTCTTATCGACTTTCGATTGTGCACTTTTGGGCCTTGGTCTTTCTTTACATCTGGGCGGGACCACATCACCTGCTTTACACTTCGATGCCCGAGTGGGCGCAAACTCTGGGCATGGTGTTTTCACTGATGCTCTGGGCTCCGAGCTGGGGTGGCATGATCAATGGTCTTTTGACTTTGCGAGGTGCTTGGCACTTGCTGCGCACAGAACCGACGATCAAATTTTTGGTCACATCGGTGACCTTCTATGCGATGAGCACATTTGAAGGCCCATTGCTTTCGATCAAATCCGTGAATGCCCTGGCCCACTAC
>Ga0209067_10000740_pt1 | contig 20527 bp, 20 predicted proteins | sample ColStrG_CSR_2013_FD_187199 | JGI IMG/M metagenome (GOLD analysis project Ga0209067, IMG submission 187199) | Freshwater sediment microbial communities in response to fracking from Pennsylvania, USA - Cold Stream Run_MetaG_CSR_2013 (SPAdes)... | ecosystem: Environmental > Aquatic > Freshwater >...
TCATTTTTCCGTCGAAACTTTTCCAACGGACTAGCTCTGCTTGCGGAAAGGAGTCCGCCTTCACCGCAGATTCGCTAGTGGTCCAGCGCTCGAATTTGCCGTTATCCACATCAAGCGAATAGCAATCACCCGAGCCTCGGGCATTCGTGAGAGTAAAGCCCAGGAAATGTTCGGCTCTGTGCCAATGGATGGAACCGATCACGCCGGACGGAATTTTGGGGAGAGGCATTTCACGCCCGGAAGTAGTGTCGCGAACATGGAGAATGCTAACGCCATCTTCGTTCGTGACAAAGGCGAGGAGCTTCCCGTCGCGCGTCAGTTCGAACGATCCCACATCCCAGTGGATTGGGGTGGTTAGGTAGTTCGGCTGCTTTGTGGAGAGATCGAGATATGCAAGACGGTGGAATTCGGAATCCTTGTCCGTGGTGACGTAAATTCCCTTACCGTCTCTGCTGAACTGAGCGTCGCCGTATGAGATTTTCTCGGCGATATTTCGCGGCGTGAGTTCAGTCTTTTCTCCGGTCGTGGTGTCCACGAGCCAGAGGTATGACTCATTGATGGACAGCTCTTCTTCCAGCAAAATCTTCTTATCGTCAGGCGACCAATCGAGCGGCTGCCATCCGCCGCCACTAAGTTGTGTGAGCAGGCGATCCGTTTTCGGATCGGCAGGATTCAATACCCAGAGGTCCGTGTCTTTTCCGGTGCGACGTGTGCTCATGTAGGCGATCTGATCGCCACTGGAAGACCACGCACCCATCAGGTTGCGTGATTTTCCGTCGGTGAGCATGGTGATACTCGCGGTTTTCAGGTCATAACGGAAGAGTTGATACCACTCGCCGCCGCCGATGTCTTTCGAAAAAAGGATGTAATCGCCGCCGTTTGGATGAAACTTCCCATTGGAGACTGCATCGGAGTAAAAGGTGAGTTGCTGGCGTGCGCCGCCGGGTGTGGCGACCAGGTGAAGTTGCGGAGTTTCCGCAAACCTTGTGGCGATCAGCATCTCGCGCTTCACAGGATGCCAATCCGAAAGGCCCGCGCTGCGGAAAGAGGCGTAACGCCCCGCGGCTTCGGCAAGGGAAGCGGGCAACGGCGGAATACTATCCACGATCAAATTGTCAGCGGGGGTGATGACGGGTTCCTGCGCGGGAGCAACTCCAGGGGCAAAGCACAGGAATGCGAAGAGCAAACAAAAGCGTTTCATTCGATACTTCCTCCGTGAGGGTGGGTGTGGCACCCTTTGTACACCATCTGGAACGAATTGTGAACGGAAGGTTCGGTAGAAGGGAACATGGAAGCTCAACGCCGAACCTGAGAGCAGCGGCTGGCGCTGTTGGTTTTGAATGAATCTCGAATTCCCGGGTAAGAATTAGTGGTTCTTCCAGAAAAGCAAAATCAGCGGAGTGAACGCAGAGAGAGTCGACCTATTCTCCTAACTTGCAGCCACCCGCGCTCATTTTCCTCTCGGCTCAAAGGCACAAACATATTTTGCCATGCGAGTCCAAGACTAGTGCTCAAGCGGCAACTCCAATCAAGAAAGAAAGGTGTCGCTAGACCGTAGCTGCCGCGGATTTTGGCGCCACTTCAACGGTATAGACCACGGTGGCCTTCCTGCCACCCTTGGCGGCGGTGGCGTGGATGGAACTCATGTTGACACCCTTCGCCGAGAGAGTTTTGAGGCATTGCGCGAGCGCGCCGGGCTTGTTGGACAATTCATACTGTTCTGCAGGAGTTTCCTGATAGCTGATATGCGCTGCATCGAGGGCTTTCTTCGCGCGCCGGGGATCGTCAACTACGAGCTGAATCGAACCGGCAGTCCCTTGGGCGGTTCCCAGCAGCGCGAGGATATTTATCTTGGCGCTGCCGAGCGTTCTAGCGATTTCGGCGACCGCACCCGGCTGGTTATTGATCGTGATCGTGAACTGTTTCGTTTTTGCCATCTCGGCACCTCCTGCCGTGCTGGGTAGTGATTATACGCCCAGTCGGCCAAGACGCGTGAGCCGAGGCAATGTCGGCCCTTGGGTCCAGCGTTCGCCGAGAGGAGTAAGCGAAGTTCGTGCTAGACTTTTTCAGCGAAGCATCCCCTTATGTTCAAGAAAATTTTAATCGCCAATCGCGGCGAGATCGCTGTTCGAATTATCCGCGCTTGCCGGGAACTGGGCATTTGTTCGGTGGCCGTGTTCAGCGAGGCTGACCGCAAATCGCTCCACGTGCGGCTGGCGGACCAGGCCTATCCGATTGGCCCAGCCCCATCGCGAGAGAGTTATCTCCGATTAGACAAACTTATGGAAGTGGCACGGCGAGCGGGTTGCGATGCAGTCCATCCGGGCTACGGATTTCTTGCCGAAAACGCCGCACTGCCCAGGGCGTGCACAGCTGAGGGGATCACATTCATTGGGCCGCCTGCTGAGGCGATGGAGGCTTTGGGAGCAAAGACCGCAGGGAGGCAACTTGCCCGGCGCGCCGAAGTGCCTACTGTACCGGGGACCAATGATCCAATCGAAAAAATCTCTGAAGGGCAGGCGCTGGCTCGAGGCATGGGCTACCCCGTTCTGCTGAAAGCAGTGGCGGGAGGCGGCGGCAAAGGAATGCGAGTGGTCCGGAGCGACGCCGAATTTGAGCCGGCGTTTCGGGATGCTTCTTCGGAAGCCGCGAACGCGTTCGGAAATGGCACCGTCTATCTGGAAAAATACCTCGAACGTCCGAGACACATCGAGATCCAGATTCTCGCTGATTCGCACGGGAGGGTAGTTTCACTCGGTGAAAGGGAGTGTTCTCTGCAGCGCCGGCATCAAAAGGTTGTGGAAGAAGCGCCTTGTGCGATCGTGACACCAGATTTGCGCAAGAAAATGGGCGAAGCGGCGGTACGGCTGGCACGAGCTGGTGGTTACGTGAACGCCGGTACGGTCGAATTCCTGGTAGACGATCATCTGAATTATTTCTTTCTGGAGGTGAATACCAGATTGCAAGTGGAGCATCCAGTGACCGAACAGGTGACTGGATTGGATCTGGTGAAGCTGCAAATTGCAATTGCCGCGGGCCACCGGTTGCCGTTTGCGTGGGAAACGATCACGCCGCGAGGTCATGCGATGGAAGTTCGGCTGTACGCTGAAGATCCAGACAATAATTTCTTTCCCTCACCTGGCAAGATTCTTTCACTGCAAGCTCCGAGCGGACCCGGAATCCGGCTTGATGAGGGTGTCTATGAAGGCTGGACGGTGCCGAACGATTACGATCCCTTGCTGAGCAAGCTGATCGCATGGGGGAATAGCCGGGAAGAAACGATAGCCCGATTGCGAAGGGCGCTGGAGGAGCACACGATCACAGGAATTAAGACCAACGCGGGTCTGTTTCGCCGAATCTTGGCAGAGCCGGATTTTCTACGCGGGGAGATTCACACAAAATGGCTGGATGAATTGCTAAGCAAGCCGCGCGGTGTGGCAAGCAGTGAAGCAGAACAGGCCCAAGAGTCTTCCCGAACTGACGCTGCCGCCATTGCGGTTGCGGTTTGGCATGCGAAGCAAATGAGTTCGCAGTCAGCAGCGGGGTCTTCATCAGAGAGCGGCCCTTCGCGATGGAAGCTGGATGACCGTAACCGGCAATTGGATCGGACGCCATGAGAGTGGAAATTCATCTCGAGGGTGAAAAACAGAACCAGCGCCTCGTAGAATTAGAACGCGATTCAAATGGATGGACGGCGAAGATTGACGGCACGGAGATTTCGGCCGACGTAGCGGAGATTTCGCCGAATGCGTTTTCCGTCTTATGCGAGGGAAAATCGTTTGAAGTGTTGATCACTCCGATCGGAAACGGGACGCTCAAGATCCAAGTCGGATCGCATGAATACTCTGCTGAAGTAGTTGATCCGCGCACATGGCGGGGTCGGCGGCACACGCACCTAGAAGCGGAGGGACGTCAACAGATTTTGGCGCCCATGCCTGGAAAAGTAGTCCGGGTGCTGGTTGCGGAAGGAGATCCTGTGGAAGCAGGCCAAGGCCTGCTGGTCGTGGAAGCCATGAAGATGCAGAACCAGATCCGCTCACCCAAGAGCGGAAAGGTCGAACGCGTGCTCGCCAAGGTAGGGCAGCTCGTGAATGCAGGTGATCCTTTGGCTTGGGTCGAGTAGCCCTCTTGCATCAGCAGCAGAACAGCTAGATTAGTGCCCGCTGGAGCGCTCTGGCATGGAGGTCTTTGCCGCGTCAGGCAATTTGCCGGCGGCTTCGATGACTTGTTGAGCGAGATAGTTCGTGGTCCGGGCGTCATCTCTGGCGATGGCCAAGTACGCTGAACGGAGCAACTGTTCCTTGCGGCTGCGCAAAGTGTCTCTGATATTCTGTTGCACTTGCGGTTCTGAGATTGCGCGCAAACCTGGCGATTCGCGGGTGATGAGCTTCAGGATTAAGATTCGCGAGCCGTCTTTCCCTTGCACCTGAATTGGCTGGCTGATCTCGCCGGGCTTCAATCCGAGAACAACTCTCTTCAGCGAAGGGTCAGACTGGTTCAGAGCAGATTCAGGCACGAAACCGAGATCGCCGCCGGTTCCGGCGGTATTCATGTCTTCGGAGTAGTCCAGGGCAAGCTGGGCAAAATCCGCACCGCTGTTTAACCGGTCCATCAGCATTTTTATTTTGCGCTGGGCTTCGGCTTCGCTGGTGGCATCATCGTTCTTACGATTGCGAATCTGCGGTTCTTTGCGGGGAGTAACAAGAATCTGGGCGATATGGAACTGGGCTTCAGCAAAATTGAACTGCGCCTTGTTCGAGTTGTAGAACTCTGTGACTTCCTGATCGGTGATACTAATCTTTGAAACGACTTCGCGGTTCAAGAGCTTCTGGATGGAGAGTTGGCGCCGCAGGTCGCCCTTCAAGTCGTCCACGGTCATGCTCTGTTCCTTCAGTCGGCGCTGGAATTCTTCCTCGGTGTAGGGACTCTTGAGTTCGGTAAACTTGTCCTCGACTTCACCGTCGCTTGCTTCGAGGCTCAGCTTCTTGGCGCGTTCGAGCAAAATTTCGTTGATGATGAGCTCGTCCAGGACGTTGAGCTTGAGCGAGAGGGCTTCTTCCTGCGAAGGTTCCTGCCCTTCGGGATTTACCCGCGTGCGGTAGAATTTTTCCACCTCATCGCGCTTGATCTCTTTCCCGTTCACGACTGCCCAGACATCCGGAGCATGCTGCGTCTGCTTGTTGCAGCCGGCGAAAACGCCAAAAACGATCCCTGCCAGTGAAACTAGCGCGAGTGCGCGCTTCAGGACTGAACGCAAGCTGGGGACGATTGTGTTCAAGGGAGAGTGCTCAGGCTGCTTTCTTGACGCGGCCGGCGCGAATGCAAGCGGTGCAGACGCGCACTTGCTTGTTGACGCCCGCCACAACCGCGCGAACACGCTTCAGATTGGGGTTCCAGCGGCGGCGACGCGTGTTGTTCGCGTGGCTGATAACGTTTCCGTAGTGCGGCGCTTTGCCGCAGAATTCACACTTCAGTGCCATTGTTTTTCTTCCCGATTCTACCTTAATTATATTGGCCTGGATTTCCTGCTAGAAAGTCACAAAACCAAGCGTTTCATTCTAACAGACCCGGGAACTGTGCGAAAGCTCGTTAGAGGTGAGCGCAAGAAGTGGTAGCTCGCAGCTGAGAGTATTCTTAGAGCCGGCCAAAAGGCCAGTCCTTGCTGCCGGTGCGCGAACCAGTAAAGGATTGAAAGTCATTGAAAAAGAAAGGTTTATGGGGAGATTAGCGCGCTGCAAACGAAGGTACCATTGTCGCTCGACGGACTCACTTCTAGTTTTGAATTCAGCCCGCTCTGGAAAACTCGCGCGGAGCATTCCTAATGGCACAGTCTCTGGACCCTATCTCCGCGCCCTCCGACGAGGTTCCTTCCAAGGAATTGATGGGCTCTTCTATTCAGCCCGGCAAAGTGCTTACGCTTCCTTACTTTCCTTTGTTCCTAATCCTAGCCGGATTTTCCACCCTCTCCGGATTTTTCTTTGGCTGGAACCGAGCAGGACAAGCCAACGCTTCTAAGAATTCTGTAGGACAGCCGGAATCCTCCTTATACTCGACGGCTCGTTTGCCGAAGGTTCCGGGTTCCTGGGACGCAGAGCTACAAGAAATCGCAGGGCTTCCGGCTCAACAGCAAGCGGAGAGATTACTCAAATTCGCGATGCAGGATCCTGAGCCTTCGGTGGATTATATTTATAAGTCTCTGGGAGTATGGCGCGGACACCTGGAAGGGTCAGACTCCTTGTTCGAATTGGTGCTGGAGGCGCTCGAATCGAAAGATGAGCGCGTACGCACGGTCGCACTCGAGATCGATTTGGCCGCAAACAATCTTCTGAAGTCCCCGCAAAGCATCAAGAAACTGCTGCGAGCGATCCGGAGTTCACCGGAAGCGCGAACGCTGGCATTGTGGCGGCTGGGTGAACTAGGGAATCGCGGAGTCGAACCGCGGCTGGTGCTCTCAACACTAAACCGTTACGCGCATGACAAGAATTCACAGACGCGTTTCTGGGCTGTGGAGGGTCTAGCGATGCTCGGGACGAAGGCTTCGATCGAACCGTTGATTTCAATCCTGACTCAAGATCCCTCCGCAAATATCCGCGAAAGAGCGGCCGTCAACCTTGCACGCTCAGGCATGCTGACAACTGACCTGCGCATGAGCGCAGTGCCTCAACTGCTGAACTTTCTAGACGACGATTCGCTAAATGACGAGACGCACGATCTAGTCTCCAGAACCTTGGAAGCCATCACGCACGCACCCCTTGGCGATGATACAGACGCCTGGCGTGGATGGTGGGCTCACCACGACCGGCCTGAAGAGCCCTCACACGCGATTTCCGGCCTGACGCAAATCTGAAAACCGATCCAGTGAGTGCTTGTGGCTCATGGAGTTCCGCCGCCGCGCAAGCGCTTATTCAATCGCGATAAATCCAGCCAGCGACCAGCGTTGCCAGGATTGCGCCCACCCACATTTCCAACAGCTGCCCGAGAGGAATGAAGCGCGTATAGGGCCCCCAGACTGAGTTTGCTAGAGCGCTGGGAAAACCGGCGGCAAAACCAACGAGCAGGCCAATGGTCATGGCAGTTCCGGCAGAAGCACCGCGCGTGGCGCGGGCGGACGCGTAGAGCCATGAAACGATGTAAGCGAGGATGAAAAGCAGGATGATCCACATTACTGAAAAAGCCGGATAGCGCGGTTGTTTGAGGTAAAAGCCAGCTTCTTGGGCGGCCGTGTAGCGCTTGCCGAGCATGGTGAGGTAAACAATCACGCTCCAAATGTTCCATACGACGCCCCCGGCGAGAGCTCCCAAAAGTATGCGGCGAGAATTTACGGCAGCCATAGTTTCACCCTTATCTGAATGGATCTGAGAGAGATGAGAATTGCAGTGATGCTATTCCGGCAAGCAAGTGGTGTCAAGCGAAGGAAAAGTCGGATCGGGCCAAGCCCGAAGTCCGCGTTGGACAATGCTCAAAATGCTCAGTGGTCCTGGGAAATCCCGGTCTTATCAGGTGAAGCGAGAGTCTTGCGGCGGAGCGCCACCATTTGGGATTCGTCGGCAGGAACGAAGTAGCCGACGGCGATGCCCATGGCGCCTCGCGGGAGGAGCCTGCCCGTGGGATTCTGATAGGTTGCAGAAATTGTCAAGACGTCGCCTGCGGAAAAACTGTAACCTCCCTGCTGGACGAAAAGTTTGACGGGGACGGATTCAAGATGCCCTCCACGGTCGGACTTGGCGTCGAGAGTCGCCACTGTTTCATTGCGAGTCGCATCCTGGAGGACGAGTTGTTTGCCGTAGTCGTGCATGTGCCCGCCGACCCCGAGCAAGGATCCGTTGTATTTCACGGTCACGTTTCCGGATTTCTCGCTCTTCCCAGGGGGCACGTCATAGCTGGAATTGCCGCACGATTGCACATCCATCCAAGCGGGATAGATATTTTTACGGTCCAAGGATGATCCAGATGCACTGCTCAATTCTTGATAGGGAATGGCAACTTCAAGATAGACCTTATCGTAGGAGGTGGCGGTGGGATTGTAGATCATCGTTTCGATTCGGATTTGATCGCCCTTGGTGACCCGGTAGCCAAAGCCAGGCAGTTCGGCCCAATCCGCCATCTCGCTGCCGGCGCCGAAAATGTGCTCTTCCTTATTCGGGCAGAGAAAATCAGCGCGATTCTCATTCCAGAATGCCGTGTGATGCAGAAGAGTTCCAGGGACCGCGCCTCCTGACTGGTCCACGAGCCTGGGGTGATAAGCGAGGAGCCAGCCGTCAAAAGAGACCTTCCAAGCAAAGTCAGGCGGTTGCGGCATTGAGGTGTGGCTCGTATGGGCTGGCATGGTCATGGGGCCAACGCGGATAGTGACCAGGCGTGCGGCCGAATCCACCTTTGCATCGAGCGCGACTCCTTTGGCGATGGAGTGGTGGTGTCCTCCTTGCATGAATTCGTCGTGGTGCTGGTGCTGCATAGGAGAAGGGCTTAGGCTCGAAGGCGCAGATTGTTCCTGCGCACTGGCTGTAAACGAAAAGAGAAACAAAGCACCTGCAATTGCATTAACTCTAACCATGGAGACGTTCCTCCCTAGGGAATCCGCCATTGTGACATTGGTCGGGACCATCATAACTCTGACGCAGAAAAGTTTGAAACCTCACGTGGATGCTTCCTCACCATTTTGTTCAGCTAGCCGAAGATGAGATGCTCTGTAAATTCTTCGCTCGTCTCCCGGAAGTTTTTTCGCTCTCCGAGTCGAACAAGTGAAGGAGTCCGATGGACTGAGCCATGGGCGGCGAAAGTCGCCCTGGATCGGCTCCCATGAGTACGCCGGCTTTCGTGCCCTTACTTTTGGGTTCCCCCCTAACTTCCTCTTTGAAATGCCCATGGTGCGAGGCTAACTCTCCGGCCGTAAGGTTCAAAAAGGCAGGTCCGCGGCACGCATTGTGTGGGATTCTGGTCCCCGGGAAAGCGCAACGGAAATTTCGAGGTGGCGTTACATGCCCAATCTATCTTCAAGGGTAGTTTCAGAAATCCAGGAAAGCTATGCAAGAATCACTCTCAACCAGCCCCCACTTAACATTATAGATATCCCCATGATGGAGGAGATCGAGGACGCTATCTCAAAGGTCGCTGCAGCGGCCAGAGTCAAGGTTCTCGTATTCGACCACAGCGGCAAAGCATTTTCGGCTGGCGTTTCCATACAGGACCATAGTCCAGACAGGGCCGAAATGATGCTTGAGAAATTCCACGGTGTGTTCAGGTCACTGGACTCCCTCACTGCCCCGACCTTGGCACTGGTGGATGGAATGGCGTTGGGCGGAGGTTGCGAGCTTGCTGTTTTCTGCGACATGGTAATCGCTTCAGATCGAGCGACGTTTGGACAGCCCGAGATCAAAGTCGGAGTATTTCCCCCGGTAGCTGCTGTGCTTTTTCCGCATCTGGTTGGCCGAAACAAGGCTTTGGAATTACTGCTGACAGGCGACGTCATTGACGCCACGGAAGCCAAAGCGATAGGTCTGATCAACAAAGTGTTCCCAGCGCAGAGTTTTAGAGAGAAAGCAGACGAATTCGTTCACAAACTGACATCTCAGAGCGGTCCCGTGCTGAAGCTGACAAAGCGCGCCGTGGATACCGCTCTGTACAAGAGCATGGGCGAAGGGCTCTCGACCGTGGAATTGCTTTACCTTCGGGAATTGATGAAGACCGAAGATGCTCACGAGGGATTGAAGGCGTTTCTGGAGAAACGGAAGCCCATATGGAAGGATGAATAGGCCTGCAGATCCAGATTCCTGAATTTTGAAAAGCCGCATACCACTCCTCTCTTCGTTCTCCTGGTGTACACCGTCTTAACTACTATGCGCTTCGCAGCGCTGCAAACGCGGCCCGCGAATTGCCGCGCAAGCGTGGCGGAAATCATGGGAATTGGTTAGAATCCGCGGCAGCGCTGGAGTCCGGCGGCTTGCAGGTCAGAGGGGGGAGCCCCCCAGTGAGTTGACGAGACGTTCGCGCGCCACTCCCCGAAGTTGCGAAATAAATGATTACCTTACTATCGATCGTTGCTTTGGGATTCTTTCTCGGCATGCGTCATGCAACCGATCCGGATCACGTTATCGCGGTGACCACAATTGTTGCCCGCCAACGAAGCATTCGCTACGCCGCCCTGATTGGCATCCTCTGGGGGCTCGGTCACACCATCACGATTCTAGTGGTCGGTTCGACCATCATTCTATTCAGCTTCAAGATTCCCCCGAGGCTCGGCCTCACAATGGAATTCTCGGTCGGACTGATGTTGATCCTCCTCGGAATTTTGAACCTTTCCGGCATCATGCGCTGGATCACGGAAACGGTTACGCCCTTGCAGCCCGGGCAGCACGCGCATGCACATGGACACGGCGACTACGTCCACACCCATCCGCACAGCCACAGCCCTGAAAAACACGGCCACGCTGAGAACGCTACACCGGTAGGCTGGATGGATCGCAGTTTTGGCGCGATCGGGATCTATCAACTGGTCCGGCCATTGGCCGTCGGTATCGTTCACGGCCTCGCCGGATCGGCAGCCGTCGCCTTGTTGGTGCTCACAACGATTCGCGTCCCCTCCTGGGCGATTTTGTACCTTCTGGTATTTGGGATCGGCACCGTCGCGGGAATGATGCTCATCACCGCCGCGATCGCGGTTCCATTCACATTTTCCGAAAGCCGCTTCGCTCGCATCAATCGCGGCATGGGACTTGTCTCAGGTCTCCTAAGTCTGGCTTTCGGCCTGTTCATCGTCTACCAGATGGGTTACGTCAACGGCCTTTTCTCGCACCATCCCACTTGGGTCCCTCGCTGAATTTTCTTTCCACAGCCCACGGCCACAGGCACTTGAAAATAGTGTGGGGGAGCAACATGACAAAGGAAGCGCACAAAATAGGGGCGATCTCCTATATTCTCTAAGGAATTTTCCACCGGTAACACTTTCCTTCAATGGGCGTCGCTCGCACCCGAGGGCGCGGCGGACTTCTGACGCGATGCCGGTAACCAGTCCAACTTGATTTTGCCGCACCTTTCGGGGTTGGTTTTTGAAAGGTGCGAGTTTAGAGTCAACTTCAAGCCGGGCGAAATACACTTTTCTGAGCAGTTCCCGTGGCTAGATGAGAATCTCTTAACAGTGCAAACCCCTCTGTTAGTTGAGCGCGTTTATCGATACTAATCCGACGAACCGATAGCTTCCGGTTTGCTCGTCATCCGCTAACATCGCGCCACCGGGGGCGAGCACCATCTCCGAGATGTCGCCGGCGCAGCTGGTGAAGCCGGCTACAATGAAAGCCATGGCACTGAGAATCCCAAGTGGGCTCGCGGCTAGCTGCCGCAAGACCCCAGTGCGTGCGGCATGGCTCGAACGGCTGCCCGACGTGCTGCGAGACTTGGAGCACCGATGGTCGCTGACGCTCGATGCCCCGTTCGATAGCGACGAGGTGAGTTGCTCGTACGTGGCTGCAGTCGTACTCGCAGACGGAACACCCGCGGTACTGAAGATCGGCATGCCGCATTTCGAGGGAGAACACGAAATTCACGGGCTGCGCTTCTGGCACGGAGACCCGACTGTGCGACTACTCATGGCCGATGATGATCTAGGTGCCATGCTCTTGGAGCGTTGCGAGCCGGGGACGGTGCTGCGCACGCGGCCGGAGCGCGAGCAGGACGTGGTGATTTCAGGCTTGCTGCGTCGTCTGTGGCGCGCGCCATCAGGACAACATCCCTTTCGCCCTTTGTCTGCTTTGGCAGAGTATTGGAGTGAAGAGACGCTAGCGCACATCGAGCAGTGGCCCGATACGGGACTGGTCCGCGAAGGTTTGCGCCTTTTTAAGGAGTTGCCGCGCACCGAACCCACAGAGTTGGTGTTGGCTACAGACTTGCACGCAGGCAACATCCTCCGGGCGGAACGCCAGCCATGGCTCGTCATCGACCCAAAGCCCTTCGTCGGAGATCCTGCCTACGACGCGACGCAGCACCTGTTCAATTGTTCTGCGAGATTGCGGTCGGACCCCGACGGAATGATCCGAAGCTTTGCGGACCTGCTTGGCGTCGATCACGAACGCGTCCGGCTGTGGACGTTCGCTCGCGCTGCGGCGGAGCCGCGGGACGATTGGAGCAACGGCGATTTGGTGGCACTCGCTCGAGCAATTGCTCCGTAAGCTACACCCATCATCTAGATCTTTGCATCCGAGGCGGCCGCGACAACTAACTTCTGGATGGTCGGCTATACGGAAGTAATCCAAGATGGGCACCGTGCGGATCAGTACCCTGGAAGTAGGCCAGTGCTCAGGAATTCTGATCGGGCCTCAACGCCGGGATACCGAGACCCTCGCGCGTTTAGCGGTACTGATTCACACAACCTTTTAGACCGCTACCGTGAGAGTTAGCCGGTCACAAGTACTTTCAACAACATAGGAGAGAATCAGACGGCACTGCAAGTGCATCGTAGACAACGATATCGAGCATCGCGTTGTGCATTGCGAAGCCTTTCCTTCGGGCGTTAAGAGGAGGCGGACGCCGTAAACGTCCATTCAATTCATAACAGTAACCAGTTCCAGATCGTTCGCCGTAAGGATTTCCCCTTTCGCGTTGTGTACTTGCACTCGGAAGGGTTTTCCGGTGCGTTTGTCCAGAACCTGTAGACGTTTCTCGCCGCGGGAGAAGAGATGACTTTCACCCCACTGGCGCAAAGCAACGATGACCGGGAACAACTCCCGGCCTTTTTGGGTCAGGGCATATTCCTGGTAGGCACTGCCGTCCGAAGCCGGCACCTGCTCCATGATTCCGCACGCAACCAACTTCTTGAGGCGCGTGCTCAGGACGTTCTTTGCCAATCCCAAGCTCTTCTGAAAATCGGAGAAGCGCCGTATGCCACCGAGGGCATCACGGACGATAAGCAGAGACCACCATTCGCCGATCGTATCAAGCGAGCGTGCCACGGGGCACAGGTTGGCTTTGAAGGATTTATGTCGCATAGCTCCTCGTAGCTAGTCACCAGAAAATCTGGTTGCACCATTATACCAGATTCGAGCATCCTATCAGGGGTTGCATCATGCAACCAGTCTGGGGGAAGGCAGGTCGATCGGCTGATCCGCTTGCAAGAGCCCAAATGGATTACGAGAGCCGAATTCAAACTCAGAGGAAGGATGCATTCCAATGAAAAGGATAGGCATAGCAGTGGAACTCTCCGCACAGACGACGAGAAACGTCGTCAAGAGAAATTTGACGCGCTTCGCCGCCGTTCTCCTGGCAGCGCTGGCGATCTTTGTCGCCGGTCCGAACGCGGCTCCGGCTGACGCACCCCAGCACCATGATCAGCAGCCGGGCTTCTATCGGCTGAAAGTCGGCGACCTCGAAGTGACGGCCCTATACGATGGTACCGGCGTATTCGATCCGCACTGGCTGAACGGAACGAAGGCGACGATGGATGGTGTTGTCAAGGGACTGCAGGAAGATCCGCACTTGCTGGATGTTGTGGATAGCGGCTTCCTGGTCAACACCGGCAAGCAACTAATCCTAGTGGATGCGGGCGCCGGCACCTGGTGGGGTGGGGCAGCCCTCGGGCGCTTGGCGGGCAGCCTCCGCAGCGCAGGCTACACGCCGGAAGAAGTTGACATCGTTTTGGTCACGCACCTCCATTCCGATCACGTCGGCGGCATCACTACTCAGGACGGAAATCGCGTTTTTCCAAATGCCGAGGTCTACGTCGCGAAAGCAGAAAGCGACTTTTGGTTGTCGCCGGAAATCGCTGCCAAGGCACCGAAGGATGCGCAACCGTTCTTCCAGAGTGCGCAAGCCATCGCAGCGCCGTACATCAAGGCCGGTAAGTGGCACACGTTTAGTGGCTCCGAGCCAATCGTCGACGGCATGCAACTCGTCCCGCTACCAGGTCATACCCCGGGACATACCGGCTATGAATTTTCGTCGAAGGGACAAAAAATCCTGTTTTGGGGCGATATCATCCATGCACAGCGCGTCCAGCTGCAGCATCCCGAGGTCACCGCGATTTTCGACATCGACCAGACTGCAGCTGCGGCGACGCGGAATCAATTGCTCCCTAAGCTCGCGAGCGGGGACGTTTTGATCGCGGGTCCGCATTCGTCGGTATTTCCTCCCCTGGGTCGCTTGCGCAAGGAGGGGAGTGGGTATAGCTGGGTGCCCGTCGTATTTACCGATCGATGGGACGAGCGCGCGGCTTCACCGCAAAAGTAGTAATGCCGCGTGGCAAGTTGGGACCATCGACATTGCTCGACCCGGCCATTGGCAATTGCTTTGCCGCCGAATTTGGGGCGAAGTAACTGCCTGTATGAATCAAGATAGGAGAATTTATGGAGCGTCTTGCTGTTTGTTCAGCCTTGATCACTCTCTTGGTTCTAATTTCGTCTCCATCTGCGTTTGCGGGTGGCATGCCCGGTTTTTCAATCAAGGTGTTCACCTCTCCCGACGATCAGTTTTGGACTAACTCCGTCATTATCGAGGGAGCAGATGAAGTGATGTTGGTCGATGCACAGTTAACAAGAACCAATGCAGAAAGAGTATTGGAGGAAATCAAGAAGACCAAAAAGCCGCTGTCTATCGTCTACATTACCCATGAGCATGCCGATCATTTTCTTGGTCTGGAGGTTTATAAGGAGGCATACCCGAGAGTGAGGATTATTGCGAATTCTGCGGTAGTAGACCGAATCAACAAGGTCTATCAAGAGAAAATAGATAAATGGAAAACGATCCTGGGCTCAGCTGCAACCTCTCACGTTGTTGCTACCGAAAAGTTCGATGGAAACTTTATTGAATTTGAGGGCTCAGAAATAGAAGTCCTTAAAAACATCCAAGGCGACACCGATGAGAACACAATGCTTTGGATTCCTGGACAGAGAATTCTCATTGCCGGCGACGTATTGTTCAACGACATGCACGTTTACACCGCAGAAACGGACAGTAAGGCCAGAGGGAACTGGTTGAACTCATTACATAAGATCAGAGAATTAAAACCCTCGGTTGTTATCCCTGGACACAGCAAGGTTGGAGCTCCCCTTGACGCGAGTACCGCCGTAGATTTTACGGAAAACTATTTATTTGTTTTTGAAGAAGAACTCAAGAAAGCCAAAGATCCGGATAGCCTTATGAATGCCATGAAGCAAAGATTCCCATCTGCTGACCTTCTCTTGGCAATCGAACGGGGCGCCAAGGCTAACGTTAAACCCTCACAAACAAACTGACGACTTGGTTGACCGAGCCCTCGTTGTGGGATGCCAAGGGCCGAATCAATCATCACGGGATGGATGCCAATGAAGAAATACAAGATTGCTGTTCTGGACGACTATCAAAATGTAGCGCTGGCGAGCGCCGATTGGTCGGTGCTCCGGGATCGAGCGGTGCTCACCGTATTTCAGAACCACCTCGCCGACCCGGACGCCGTGATTGAGCGGTTGCTGCCTTTTGATGTCGTTTGTGTCATGCGCGAGCGGACTCCGCTGCCCCGCAACGTCATTGAGCGCCTTCCCAATCTCAAGCTCATTGCCTCGACGGGAGCTGGAAACTCGTCGTTTGATGTCGCCGCCGCTGGCGATCATGGGATCGCAGTGGTTCACACGGGGTATAGGTCGGACCCGACGATCGAATTTACCTGGGCGCTGATCTTGGCCTCCGCGCGACATATCGTGACGGAGAGCAACTCCGTCCGATCCGGCGGCTGGCAGCAAACAGTGGGCACGGATCTCCGTGGAAAGACCCTGGGCGTTCTGGGACTTGGGCGGATTGGATCACAGGTCGCGCGGATTGGCAGCGCTTTTGGAATGAATTTGATTGCCTGGAGCCAGAACATGACGCCCGAGGCCGCCAAAACTGCGGGCGCAATCCTGGTTTCCAAGGACCAGCTGTTCGAGCGGGCCGACATCCTGACGATCCATTTGGTGTTGAGCAGCCGTACGCGCGGCCTAGTAGGGGCTGCGGAGCTGGAGAGAATGAAGCCAACGGCCTGGTTGATCAATGCGTCGCGCGGCCCAATCGTCGCAGAGCAAGCTTTGATCAACGCGTTGAAGAACAAGCAAATCGCTGGCGCGGCGATCGACGTATTTGAGATTGAGCCGCTGCCTCCTTCTCACCCTTTCCGGACACTCGACAACGTCCTGGCGACGCCGCATATCGGCTACGTATCGCATGGTCTTTACAAGACGTTCTACGAGGATACCGTTGCGAACATTCGCAAATGGCTCGACACTCATTAGGCACTCGCGACAAATTCACTCCCCATCCCCGCGTAAACAGCCCCGGATGATCACGTCGGCCTCTTCAGTTTACGGAACGAGCGGCGGATTGCTTTGCTCAGTGTCGCAGCTAAACTGCGGCTGAAGGCTCCAGGAATAATCCACTGGCGTAGGCAGCTTCCCGCCTACCGTCTCGGGCTCTTATCGGATGCTATTGACGCACGAGCGACCGACTCATCCAATTTCGAAAGCAAAAGCATCAGGATGGGAGACTGGTTCGACATTCTGTACCCGAGGAGACCGATTCGTGGGGAAGTTGTCCCGCGGAACTGCGGATCACAGCTTGCGGACGGCCTTCATGAAGTGCTCCACTTTTCGGTTCATGGACGCCTTGCTGACTCTCAGGTGCTGCTCCATGCTGATGCCGGTAAAGAAGGTCAAGATCATCTCTGCTAGTACCGTTGGTTTCATCTCGGGCTTCTCGGCTTCGACATTTCTCACGATCATGTCTTTGAGAAAAGCGTAGCTCTTCGAAACGATTTCCTGGGCCGCGCGTGGGAGCACCGCGAACTGGTTCATGGAATTGACCGAAAAGCAGCCTTTCTGACCCTCCAAACTACAGGACCCGACCTTCAGAAAGCGCTCGATGTTTTTCCAGCCGAGTGGCTTAGCGGTCAGCAACTCTTCCTTTTGCCGTTTTGTCAAGTAGTGGCGCAAACTCTCCAAATAAAGATCTCCCTTGTCCGCGAACTCGGCATAGAGGCCGGACTTGTTTACGCCCGTAGCCTGCAAACCTACAAACCTCTCCCAATTGACTTTATACGCTAATAGCGTATACTGAGAACTGTACGCTAGTGGCGTACCAGGAACAGGATGGAATTCCTCGAAGCCCCGGCCTTCACTCGCTACGTCTCCGGTTATCTGACGGACGACGAGTACCGGGAACTACAAAACCGGATGGCGGCTGCCCCAGAACATGGAGACGTTATCCCCGGAACAGGAGGATTTCGGAAGCTTCGTTGGAAAGACCCAAGACGTGGCAAAGGACGAAGAGGCGGTCTGCGAGTGATCTACTATTACTTCCCAGGCGCGCAGTAAATCTGGCTGATTACGCTCTACGACAAGGACGAAGCTTCAGACCTTACGCCCAAAGAAAGGCAAGCTTTGAAGAGTGCCATTGAAATTGAGCTCCGGGCTCGGCAGGCCGCGAAGCTTGCGAAGCAGAGGAAATCGCGGAGGTGAAGGCGATGAGCAAGAGAAAGATTTTCGACGAAATGATGGAAGGTGTTGCAGCGATGAAAAGCCATCGCGAAGGCAAAATCACGCTGCGCACTTACAACATTGAAGCGGCGCCGCTGCCCAAGGTGAATTCGAAGTTGATTCGGGATACGCGTAAGAGGCTGCACTGTTCGCGAGCCGTTTTCGCTCGGAAGCTGCGCATTAACGAACGCACGCTTGAGAAGTGGGAACAGGGTCGCGCAAAACCCAATCCTCAGGCAGCAGCCCTCGTCTTGTTAGTTCGCAAATATCCAGACACTCTCGAACGATTGGAACGGGTTGCACTAGGTTAGCAATCACCCACTCCGAAGCACGTCAGCGAGACAAGGGTTCGAGAACCGCTGGGGTGAACCCCCTAGTGAGACAATTTAATGGGTGAGTGTCGCACCGATCCATTCCCGAAATCTCATGCTTTGGAAAGTTTGATTGGATTCAACTGCATAACTTCCGAGTGCCCGTAATCCGCCCAGAATCCATGCCAAGTGCGGAGATCACTTCCTACATGCCGAGACTTATCCGCACGATGCCGGACTGGATTACTTCCGAATCGCCGACAAATCAGGAGCTACCCTGCTCGGTCCTCAAGAATGCACTCTTCACAGAGGCGTTGTACAATGCCCCGGCTTATTACTGACGACCAAGTACTGGAGAAATTCGCGTGACTAGAGACGAGGCTTATAAACTTGCCGAGCATTGGATTGCGGCGTGGAACGCTCATGATCTGGACCTGATCATGACGCACTATGAAGATGCAATCGAGTTGACTTCGCCGGTTGTCGCCCAACTGCTGGGGACGCCTGATGGGAAGGTGATCGGAAAGGCGAACTTGAAAGCTTACTTTCAACGAGGGCTGGCAGCCTATCCGGAACTGCATTTTCGCCTTGATGACGTACTCCTGGGTGTGAGCAGCGTGGTGCTCTTCTACAAAAATCAAAAGGGGACACACACAGCAGAGTTCATGGAGTTATCGGCGATTGGAAAAGTGGCACGAGTTGTCGCGAACTACAGTGCTCAGCAGGCGTGATCCCGCGCAAGCGTGAGTAAAGCTCTAACTCCTGAGTAACACGCTCACTGGCCAAAGGCGCACCAGAAAGTTGCCGCGAATTTGCCATTCGGAGCGGATGACGGCAATCCGGAAGTTATAGGTTCGTCAGTCGGATTAGTACCGACAAACGCCCTTGTATTGACTGGTCTGGCCAACTTTCGCGTGGTCGGCTACTCGGAAACTATCGCCGCGTCTTCAGGTCTCTCCTCTGACGTCGGTGCCTACTCGGAGGTATAGTCAGCTACCCGGAAACTGATGACCCACCAGCCACGGATTCAAGAACTTGTTTCGAAATCTCGGCAAATCCTCTACGAATCATGCCGGCGTAGAGGTTCACTCGGGTCGGACTTGTCTAAAAAACTACAAGGCGGACGGTGATAAACGTCTTCGCAAACAATGGAATGACCCCTTGAATTGGCACACTCGCGATGGGCACTGTAGCTGCTAATAGACATGCCGGACAGGTGGGGTATTCTCACAGCCCACCGCAGGAGGTTCGGCATGAAGAATCCAGTCTACGAGTAGATCCAAGCCAGGAAGGTGAAGGCCAGGCTGCGCATGCTGCAGCATGCGCAGCGCGTGAGCGGCAACGTCAGTCAGACCTGTCGCTTCTTCGGGGTGTCCAGAGCACTCTTCTACATCTGGAAGAAACGCTATGAAAAGAATGGCTTAGCGGGTCGTCGGGATCAGCCACGCAGACCGCACCACATCCGGTATCGCATTCCACAGGAGATCGTTTCTCTCATCCTCCGCATTCGGGAAGAGCGCCGCTACGGTGCTGTTCGAACCAGTCTCTAGGAAATCGAACACTGTTAGTTGATGAGGGTCTCCAGGATAACGCGAACCGAATTGAAGTCCAGGTTGGCAAGGAATCCGACCCCAACCGCGAATCCCACTCAAGGAAGTCTCAATATATAGGTCCGTGGCCAGCCGAACCAGATCGTCACTTACCTCGATGATCGCCGTTGCTGTTGTTGGGAGTCCCAGCAACGCTGCTAGCTTGGTCCCAAGCAGTTCATTGACCAGCACGCGGCGGTGCTGCGGGTTATTTTGAAATTTCACTACGTAGTAGCTTCCATCCGAGCAGCGCATGAGATGCGATTGGGAACCACCCCTAATTCGCCTTATATGCTCGACCGCACGAAGAATGGGGGCTGCCCTATGACCATTCTTTCCGGCAATTCCTCCAAGAAGCGAATCCTCAGCCTCGGGAGGGAGTTGAATCACAGAGAGCGTGACCAAATGAGGAAGGGTGGGCACGACAACACCTCAAAATTGGACGAAATGGTCAAATCCAAAAAAGTTCTACAGCCTCCATTTACAGAAGACTTTGTGTGTATTCAAGTCAGTACAGTCGTTACCATATTAACTGACAGTGTAACTCAGCACTGGCCGAAGCGAGTTGTGGTCGGTAGTTCCGAAAAGGAATTCGTTCCGAAAGACTGTTCCAGGATGGGAATTTGCCTTCGTTTTTCAAAATTTGGATGTTTGGACTAGAGTTCGTCACAGCCAATTGATTCTGAGCGATTTCTTAATCTCAACTCCCTGTTGATTTTCATGGCCCGTTAAGTGCATGTACGCATTCGTTGCCCAAAAGGGCGGTGGCTGACCGTGAATCGAGGGAGGGGTTGTGAGAGAGATATTCATAGCCTTCGAAGCGACTTTGTTCTCTGCTCTGATGCTGCTTGCCTTTCACCCATGAGAGTCCTCTTCACAATGTTGTTTTGCTTCGTGCTGTGTGGAACGCTTGCTTCCGCGCAATCCCCTGTTGCTCCTGCAACTGGTCGGATCATTGATATTGGTTTGGGATACTCCTACATAACCCGCAGGGGAAGTCTTTCAAATCGAATCGGCTTAAACGGAGCGGATGCCAGCTTCACAGTGGGGATGACTTCTCACCTGGCCATTAGAGCTGATCTGGGCTATGCACGGGCTGCTAATGTGCTTGGCTCGGGGCGTCATAGTGACGTTTTCAGTTACATGGCGGGCCCTGTACTGT
>Ga0209067_10000741_pt1 | contig 20526 bp, 12 predicted proteins | sample ColStrG_CSR_2013_FD_187199 | JGI IMG/M metagenome (GOLD analysis project Ga0209067, IMG submission 187199) | Freshwater sediment microbial communities in response to fracking from Pennsylvania, USA - Cold Stream Run_MetaG_CSR_2013 (SPAdes)... | ecosystem: Environmental > Aquatic > Freshwater >...
AGGTCTCGGAAGAGGCTCTCCAATCCATTGGCGGCCGGATACGCACGGCGAAAAGTCCGCGAAGCCCCGGCCGCCGCAACGAATTTTCTTTCCAATCTCCGGGCACACGTGTCTCTTTGGCGCTCCCGAAATGCCCATGGCCACAGCGCCTCGACGCGATTCCGTGCCCTGATGCGCGAAACTCGGTACTCAGAACACTCTGCTTGGCCGATAACCCGGCCGCACGTGGACGCGCCACTTCTTGCCCGGGTCGCTGACGATTTCCACGCTGATCTTGCGGAACCCCTCGTTCGGGTTGGGCTGCGGGTAGTAAGTGATCGTGTAGGAGTTGCCTAAGTCTTCGCGGATATCTTCGAAGGCTTCCACCTGCTTCTGCCACGTCTTGGCCCAGTACGCTTTGCCGCCGGTGCGCGCTGCGATGCGGCGGAAAACCCCGCTTGAAATCGGGTCTTTGTTCACCTCGCTGGTGGAGATCACGTAGATGGGGATGCCTTCATCCTCGGCTACCGCCCGCACATCGTCGGGGGCTACCATGCTGGCGTTGTCGGGTCCGTTGGAAAAGACGATCACCACCTTGCGGCCCGGCACCTTGGCGGCGTCGCGCAGGGCCAGCAGGAGCGCGTTGTACAGCGCCGTATCGTCGCCGGCAACGGACTTGCGCAGACCGGCGATGGCGTCGCTGTGGTCGTGAGTCAGGGGAGCGGCGCGCGACAAGTTGCGGCTGAACGTGTAGACCGCGACCGAATCGGCGCGGTCCAGGCCCCGGACGAAATCGGCGATGGCATCCTCGGCGTACACGAAACCGCGGTACATGAAGTTGCTGGTGTCGAAGAGCACGAAGACGTTGGTGCCCACGAAGGCGTCGGGCCGGTCCATGCCGGGGAGAGCTTCCTTCTGGGACTCCAGCATCGGACGCGTGGAGCCATCCTCGCCTACCGCCAGCGGCGCTTTGGCGCCCTCGGCAAAAGTCGAGACCTTCTGCAGAATCCCGTCTTCATAGATGCGGAAATCGGTGGGCTTCAAACCGTTAATGTAGTGACCCTTGCTATCCACCACCTGGTAACTGAGCACCACCATGTCCACTTTCACGCGGAAAACGGTGCTCTTGCCCCCCTCCTGCGCCCGCAGCACGGCCCCCGCGGCCGTCATACCAAGAAATCCTCTTCGTGAAATGTTCATGTGCGTGTACCGGTTCTGCTGCTATTGTAGTGAAGCTTTGGGTTCGGTGGCGGCGTGGGAACGGGCGCGCACCTCCTCGCCCACGGTGCGCAGCGATTTCAGCAGCGCGGGCCAATCCTCCAGGTGGGACGCGAAAATGTGTTCCACCAGTTGCCGGGTCCATTCGGGTATCCGCACGTTGAGCTGCGATGGCGAAAGACTCAGCTCGTCGGCCAGCGCTACAAAGTAGAGCGTGTTCGATTCCCAGCTCTCGGCCATGATGCGGCTGGAGTAACCCATGAGGGTCGGGAAGGTGCGCAGGCCGAGCAACTCGGGCTCGTAAGAGTTGGCCAGCGTGGGCTTGGGCGTGCCGAAGGCCCGCGAGATGGCGGCGTAATTGACGTTGGGCTGGAATTCGGCCAGCCGCGAGAGTTCGGCCGCGATGCTGGACTCGCTGCCGGGCCGCTTGCCGCGAACATCGCGTGCCACCGCGTAAAGTTCCGCAGGCGTCACCCGGTCCAGCGCCTCCTTCACCGCGCCCTGTTCGATCAGGGTGGCCACCTCGCGGGTACGGGCGGGCGCGGCATGCACCGCCAGCGCGTCCAGCACCAGGGAGCGCAGATCGGCATCGAAAGCCGATTCCGCCAACAGCTCACGGCCATATTGCAGGTGTAGCCCGACCCAATGCATCTGCCCGGGCGAAACCTGCCACCATCGCGGGATCTTGGCGCTCAGGATCATCTGCGGAACCAGGTCGCCCCAGATGAGCGCCTGCGTCTGCGTGGGCACCAGGAAGTTCTGCTCCGCCTCGGCCAGCGCGTAGGCCAGGCCGGAAAGCGAGCCTACCAGCCGGCCGCCGCCATTGGACGGCCAGCCGGTGCCGTACATTTCCGTGGGGCGCCAGGTGTGGTTGGTGCCCTGCATGCCCAGAAAATCGTGGCTGCGCACGAAGACCGGGTTGGTGTACAGGATCTGCGCGCCGGGCGGCGCATAGTGCGCATAGTTGAACGCCAGCAAGGTGTCGCGCAGCAGCGGGGCCAGCAGGCCGCGAACATCTTTCACCTTCTCGGGGTCGGCCCCGGATTTCTCCGCGGCCGAGCGCAGGTTGATCTTGCGCTCGGCATCGATGTGGCGCTCGGTCCAGTAGCCGAATCCCATGGCATTCTTTTCGTTGGCGGTGAGGGATGCGCGCGGAAGCTGGATTTCGGCGATGCGCGTCGTGAGTTTGTTGAGCAGCGCGGGGTTGAGTTTCTCGCCCTTGGTGGCGTTTTCGAGATGGTCGGCCAGTTGGAACAGCGTATCGAGCGAGATGATGCGCTGAGCTTCCAGAATGCGCACCAACTCCTGCACCACCTGCTCATGCGTGTCCGCATCGGCGGAAGAGCCGGCCAGCAGATCGAGCATGCGCTGGTGAGGTTCCGTGGCCGGCGCGCTGGACTGGCTGGCTGCCAGCAGCAGTTTCACGCCGTTCCGGCCGGCGTCAAATAGCTCGCGGTCATTGCGCACCGAACCGAAGGGGCTCACGATGCCGGCGAAGACTTCGTCGGCCTTGCTTTCCGGAAGGGTCTGCTGGCGCACCAGGATCTGCCAGAGGCCCACCAGCGACTGCGCAATGCCGGCCAGATCGGAATGGAACAGAGGCTCCTTCGCCTTGCTGATGGCGGCGGCCGTATCCAGGTATAGGTTGATGGATTTTTCGCTGAGTGCGCGCGATTCGCTGAATAGCGGGTACTGGCTGCCGTAGGTGTGGTATTCGCGCGCCAGCCGGTCCACGGTGGCGGCGGCGAGGGGATTATCCCGGTTGCGGTCCACGTCGCTGAGCGCCATGAAAATCTTCAGCGGTTCGTTCTCCACGGTCTTGCGGCAAAGGGCAAACAGCGCCTCGAGCACATCGTCGGGCTCCTTCCATGAGGTGGCAAGCTTGGTCAGCTTGCCATCGTACTTGCCCTGCGGGTGATTGACGAACAGGTTCTTCCAAACCTCCAGGCTGCCGGGGATGTGCGGCTTGCCGTTGGCGTCCAGCCGCAACCGGGTGGTGAGGAGCATCATGTCCGTGTTGGAGCGGAATACCGGCCGCGCCGGTCCAGGGCTGGTGATCCGGCCGCGGACGGCGGAGTAGAATCGCTTCATCCTGGCAGGCTCGACGAGATAGTCGCGGACCGGCCCCTGAATGCGCGCCAGTGCGTCGTAAAGGCTGGCCAGCCATCCGTCGTCTTTGGCCATCAGCTTGTCGAAGAAGGCCGCGCCTTCGTTGGGCGACGCTCCCGCCAGATCGCCCCAGGCCGCCGAGGAACGCTGGCCGCCGGGTACGATCGCCTTGCCGTTACGGATCTCGAACATTCCGCCGAAGAAATCGAGCACGTGCGAGTAGGCGCGCAGGCGCGAGGCCGAGACCGCCTTCCGCAGGGCATCGGCGGTTTCGCGGTCCAGCTTGGAGAAGCCCAGATAGAGGCGGCAGGTCGAAGGATCGGAGATAAAGGCTTCCACAAAGTCGGCGGTCTCCTTCTCTTTCGGACCAGCCCAGTATTCCGGGCCGAAGAGAACCGGGACCAGCGAAGGATGGTAGTCGTAAATGAACGGCCGATTGGTGCGAAGGGCCTGTTCGAGTTCGTTGATCGGGAAGCCGGAATCGGTGGTGAGGAAGGCGCGGGGAGCGTTGACCGTCTCGAGCACGACTTCGGATCCGCAGCCGCCGCGCATGCGGAAGCCGAGGATGCGGAGAAGGTCGGCCACCGTCGCGGATTCGCAGTTGTCGACCTTGATGATCTTCTGTTCGCCGGACAGCTTGTCTAGCTCCCGGGCTTGCGAAAGGTAGCGGTGGACCAGCTTCAGATATTCGGTCTGCTCCAGCGCCTCGTTGTTGTGCGAGGCCTGGTAGCCGTTGGTCACCACGTTGCGCGCGAGGGCCGGCAGAATGTCGTTGGCAGCGGCATCGGGTGAGAGCGCCGCCATGCGGGCAAAGGAACGCATGGGGCCGGGGATGCTGGCCGTGCCGCTGTTTTCGGCCGACGTCCCGGACGCGGGGAAGCTCACCCTCTGGCCGGCGGCCTCCAGGTTTCTCAACGCGGTGGCGCGATCGCCGCCCATCAGGTCGAGGACAGCCAGGCGGCGGGCGATCACCGTGGCGCGCGCCGTGTTGCCGGACTTGCGCAGCGCGGCCAGGGCCTTCGAGTAGGCGTCGCGGGCGCCCGGGTCGTCATAGCGCTCGAGAAATTCGGCGTAGGCGGTCAGGGCCACCGGGTCGTCGGGGTTGTCTCGCGCGGCGCGAGCCAATACCGTACGCGCGCCGGCGGAATCGCCGGACGCTTCCATTTGTTGAATCTGGTCGGAGCTCTGGTATCCCAAAAGGGCGGGGGCCGCGCAGGCCAAAACGATGAGAGCGGTGAACCAGGACGCCTTCATAAATCCTCCGGGTATGGTGACTCACTCTACCACGTCCACGAGTAGTCTGGTGATTCTAAATCATACAAAAAATCGCTGGCAATTGTGAGGGTGTAAAAAGGTTTATGCATCACTGTAAACGGTACTGGTTGTGGGGAATAAATCGGCAGGCCGGATAGTACCTGGAACAGGGAACGCGATAATGGAATTACCTTGAGGGAACCAGCCGGCGACGCAGTCAGACGGGCGCGCTTCGAACGGGCGCTGCTGCCCCATCTGGACGCGGCGTACAACCTGGCACGCTGGCTCACCGGCAACCCCGAAGACGCCCAGGATATGGTGCAGGAAGCCTGCCTGCGCGCGCTCACTTTTTTCGACGGTTTCCACGGCGAAGATGGGCGGGGATGGCTGCTCACCATCGTTCGCAACACCTGTTACGATTGGTTGCGCAAACATCGCCGGCTGGCCACGGCAATGGACGCGGAATGGGAAGTCGAATCGGCGCCCGACCGGATGCCCGGCCCGGAGGCCTTACAGTTGCGCCAGGCCGACCAGCGCCTGGTAAAGGAAGGAATTGAAAAATTGCCGGCGGAGTACCGCGAGGCGCTGGTGTTGCGAGAACTGGAGGGGATGTCGTACAAGCAGATTGCGCGGGTTAGCGGCGTGCCCATAGGCACGGTGATGTCAAGGCTGGCCAGGGCGAGGAAGAGGCTGGAGCAGGAAATCCGGCGGGTGGCGCAGGCCTCCTGGCCTGCGACCGGGAAGTGAGGCGATGTGGACTGCCGCGAGATGGATGCGCTGCTGACGGCGTACGTGGATGACGAGCTCGATCTGGTGCACAACCTCGAGGTGGAGCGGCACCTGAAGGAGTGCGGCGCCTGTGCCTCGGCGGTGGAGCGGCAACAGGCGATGAAGCGGGCAGTCGCTCAGCACGCCCCCTACTATTCCGCGCCGGCGGAATTGCGGCGGCGCCTGGGATTCGATTCACGGGAACGGTCCCGGCCTTCCTTATTTCGGTCGTGGGCCCATTGGGCGCCCCGGCTGGCACTGGCGGCGGCTTGCCTGGCGGCCGTGGTGGTCATGTGGAGGGTGGCGCCCTTCCCGTTCCGGCCGCCGTCCGAGGGCATCGAGAGCCAGGTGGTGGCGGGCCACGTGCGATCGCTGCTGGCCAACCACTTGATGGATGTGCCGTCGTCGGACCAGCACACCGTAAAGCCGTGGTTCACCGGCAGGCTGGACTTCGCCCCGGAGGTGCCGGATCTCTCGGGCAAAGGGTTCAAACTGACCGGAGGGCGCCTGGACTACCTGAACGGACGGACGGTGGCGGCGCTGGTTTATCAACGGCGGCAGCACACCATCAACCTGTTCACGTGGCCGGATCGGAGCGGAGACCTGCCGGCACAGTCCAGCACCCGGGACGGATTCCACGTGATGCACTGGAGGCGCGACGGAGTCGAGTGGTGGGCAGTGTCTGACCTGAACGCCGGGGAACTGGCCGAAATGGCGGGCGGCGGCTAACGCTTACACGGCCACGCTGGCCATTTGCCGTTGCGTGACTTGGGCAAACAGGTAGATCGAAAACCGCGGCTTAGGATCGCCTTTGCCCCATCGATTCACGCTCCACTTGGCGCGCAGATACTTGATCTCGGGACGCTCGCTCAGGTCGCAGAGGATCTGGTAGGTGCCGCAGTAGAATTTCTGCGGAAACGAAGCGACCGCTTTGGCGCCCCAGTCCGTGCCGTCAGGCGAGCCCCAGATCGAAAGATCGATGCTCTCCTGTTCGATAATCCGCGTAATGCCCAAGGTGAGAATCAACGTCTCACCGGCTTGGTCGGCGATGTCGATCGCCGGCCCAGTCCCCGCTTCGCGAACTGTGGTTTCCTCGAGCAAAAACTCTGGAAGCATGGTGATGTCGCTCCCCAGACAGTCAAGTCCAGGCCTGTCCCTCGTGCTAGTATCCCGCTCACTCTCAGAGTCTCACATTTCTTTTCAAAACGAAAGAGATTTGAATTGCCAAAACACCCGGAAGTATCCCGGGGAGCTGCTCCAATCCTGGTAAGTTGTTAAAAAAGTTAGGCTTGTGGCCGGCGGTAAGAACTGCGGAACGACCTGGCAGACAGGATGAAATATCCCCTCCCGCCGAAACCCTCGGAGGTGGAGTCGCGCATCGCGCGGCCGTCCCGACTACCATGCGTTCCTCGGCGCTCCGCTGCTCGATCGCGGCGTCCTCCAGGGCGTCCTGGTGGTGCAGATCGTGGAAGCCCGGCATCTTCCGCGAGGAACGAAGTGGCATGCTGGCCAGGGCCGCGAAAACCCCGGCAACCAGGAGCAGTTCTGCATGACCGTCTCGGGCCTGCGCCCGGCCTGTCGCACCAACGCCGTCTCGGCGCTTCACGGTGAAGTGTCACGAGCCATGTGGAAGGGCCTCTACCCGGATGGCTGGGCGCTTCGGCGAATCCACCACGTGAGGGGCATCGAGAGCGTCGACGATGGCGAGCTGTGGGAGACATCTCAGCCTGAAACTGCGCCTGTTGCAGTTCGTCCGCCACCGTTGCCTCCGAACAGGCCTCGCGCCGCTTCGCTGCCTAAGAGCGGACCAACCTGATTCTCGCCGATATCGAGAACCTGGCCTCCATGATCAACGACCCCAAACGCCCCGTCCAGTTCCTCTTCGCCGGCGGCCTGAACCTTTCGGTACTGGACGGCTGGTGGGCGGTGGCCGCGATCCGCGCGCCTGGACCGGGCGACAGGTGAAGCAAGCCGGACTTCCCGTGCGACGTCGCCCAGGCGAGTTGGTGGGAAGATCCGCAACGTCTTCAGTTTCCGCTTGCCACCTGCATCAATTCGAAGGAAACTGAAAGACTAAGGAGAACGCCGAAGTTGGAAAAGAACGGCCGCAAGGCCTCGCTCGTCATGGAGCCAACCGAACGATGGACCCCACAGGTGGCCAGCGACTTCTACGACGTCGCCAGTTGGGGCAAGGGCTACTTCTCGGTCGGCGACAACGGTCACGTCCGCGTTCACCCCGAAAAGGACCCGGCCCGCTCGATCGATCTCAAGAATCTGGTGGACACCCTGCTGTTGCGCGGCATCGGGCTTCCCATCCTGATCCGCTTCGCCGATATCCTCAAACACCGGCTGGGCGAAATTCATTCCGCCTTCCAAACCGCCATCGCCGAGCACAAGTACGGCGGCGGCTATTGCTGCGTCTACCCCATCAAGGTGAACCAGCAGCGCCAGGTCGTGGATGAAGTCCTGGAATTCGGCAAGCCCTACCGGTTCGGTCTGGAGGCCGGGTCCAAGCCCGAGCTCCTGGCCGTCATGGCCATGGCCGATAACGACACCCCCATCGTCTGCAACGGATTCAAGGACGACGAGTACATCGAAATGGCCATGTTGGCCCAGAAGGTGGGCCGCAAGATCATCCCGGTAGTGGAGAAGTACACCGAGTTGCAGCTCATCCTGAAATACAGCCAGCGGGTGGGCGTGCGCCCCTCGATCGGGCTGCGCGTCAAACTTGCCAGCCGCGGCTCGGGGCGCTGGAAGAGTTCGGGCGGTTACCGGTCGAAGTTCGGGCTCTCCGCCACCGAGGCCATGCGCGCTTTACAGGAATTGAAGGCGCTCGGCATGGCCGACTGTATCAACCTGCTGCACTTCCACCTGGGAAGCCAGATCACCAACATCCGCCAGATCAAGGGTGCGGTGAACGAGGCCGTGCGCGTGTACGTCGATCTGGCGCGAGCCGGCGCGGGCCTGAAGTACCTGGACGTGGGCGGCGGCCTTGGCATCGACTACGACGGCTCCCAGACCGATTTCGAATCCAGCGTGAACTACACGCTGCAGGAGTACGCCAACGACATCATCTACCACGTTCAGAACGTGTGCGACGAGGTCGAAGTGGCGCACCCCACGATCATCACCGAATGCGGCCGCGCCATTGTGGCCTACCACAGCGTGCTGGTGTTCAACGTCCTCGGCGTGGCCGGGATGGGCGAGGCCGACGTGCCGCCCGAACTGCCCCCCGACGCCGAACAGCCGCTCATCGACCTTTCCGAAACCTACCGCGGCCTCACCGCCAAGAACCTGCTTGAAAGCTTTCACGATGCGCAGCAGGCGCTCGACCAGGCTCTCAACCTCTTCAGCCTGGGCTATCTTTCACTGGAGCAGCGCTGCGTCGCGGAGAATATCTACTGGGGGATCCTGCGAAAGATCCAGACCCTCGCCCGCCAGCTCGATTACTTCCCCGAGGAGTTGGAAGGCATCGATGCCATTCTCTCGGACACCTACTTCTGCAACTTCTCGTTGTTCCAGAGCATGCCCGACAGTTGGGCCATCAAGCAACTCTTCCCCATCATGCCGATTCACCGGCTGGGAGAAGAGCCCGCGCGCCCCGCCGTGCTGGGCGACATCACCTGCGATTCCGACGGCAAGGTTGACGCCTTCATCGACCGGCGCGATGTGAAGCGCACGCTCCACCTGCACTCCTTCGACAGCGATCACTATTACCTGGGAGCCTTTCTGCTGGGCGCCTACCAGGAGATTCTGGGCGACCTGCACAACCTGTTCGGAGACACCAACGCCGTCCACGTGCGGCTCGGCGCCACCGGCGAAGTGATTCTGGATTCCGTAATCAAGGGCGACACGGTCCGCGAGGTGCTGAACTACGTCCAGTTCTCGACCGACAGCCTGGTCACCAAACTCCGCCGCGACGTGGAAGCCGCGCTGCGTGAAGGCCGCCTCAGTTACGAGGAAACCGGCGCGCTGCTGCACTTCTACGAAGAGGGTCTGCACGGCTACACCTATCTGGAAGATCCGCACGGGCAGTAGTGCAGCACTCGCGGGACGGCAACTTCCGGGTGCTATCGGGACGTTAGCCGTTCAGCCGACCGAAGGCTTTGGGGCTGCGGCCACGATCAGCGCGTCCCCGTAGGGAACACCGCTCTTGTCCGCCCGATGCCAGGCGCGTTCACAACCCCCAAACCCAATTCCCACGGGATTCCACTGGGCGAGAGTTCTCACTTGGTCTTGTGCGCGTGGCGGTCGGCATCTTCAGCTTCCAGCAGGGCGTTAGTTAGAGTAGACGCGATCCACCGAGTTAAACAACACGAAGAATCGCTCAGCGCCGCGCATTGGCTTCTTCGCGCGTTAAACGGTTCGCCGCATCGCTTCCCGGAATCGGTTTGAGCTTCTTCCACTTCTCGTATGCCTTCCAATATGCGTCATTCCGACGCATTTGGTCTTCCAGCATCCGGCACCAACTTGGACACGGAGGTGTTCTCTTCGGCCGCATTCTTGCGGGCCCAATGAGCCGCTTCCTCACTGACCGTGATGGTAATTCTTTTCAACACGAAGTCAATTTAACACGAACTCTGTGTGACGCCTCCCAGGCTCAGGCGGACTTCCCCAGTCCCAGCGGAATGTACACTGGTCCGTAATCCGCCTGTAGGGAGGGCGCCGGAGGCACGTTGCGTCACAAAGCGATGTAAGCGAATCATATCGCGCCTTCGCGCTCATCCACGTCAATCCGTGGCCATTGCGGCACGGAGTCTGCTCGTCTGGGCTCTCCCAACCTGGTGCGGCGAGCACACCTCGACGCCGTCCCTACCCGCATGCTTTGATTGTGGGTCTGAGACGATCTCATCAGTGCGCTGGCAACGGCATCAATTATCCCCGGCACCGGCATCGGGTGAATCGGCAACAGAGCCGCACGGACGGCCAGCGCGGCCACTCCAACCGATAGCTGCCAGGAGTCCGCCTCGCCGCGAACCGGCGAATGAGAGATCCCGCAAAGGACCAGCGGGCTCTCCTGGCCAACCCGAGCAGGGATACGAATGCTACCAGGACCAGTGAGGTCGCTTCCACGGCGTGCGGGTTGATCATTCTCGACTACGGATTACAAAGCCTGAATCCGCAGCCTGGCAAGATGGGTTAGTAAACCGATTTCAACTGGCCAAAGTAAGCAGGCATTGGCAGTGGGAAATTGCGTCCTTATCTGATGGCAATATCCGCGAGCGACGTAAAGGCGCCGCCAATGGCCAAACCGATCGGCACCGCGCTTCCAGAGGGGGTGGCTGGCGGAACCACGATCTGGGCGCGATAAGCGCCGGGCACACCGGGCAGGGGGTCCACCTGCAAGACGGCAGCCTGGTATTCGCCGACGTAAGCCGACGCGCTCAGCAGCGGTGGGGCAGCCCCCAACCCGGTGGCAGTCACCGTGACGGTCTCGCCCGGCGCAGCCGGAGAGTCGCCGCTCACCAGGCTGCCATCGGCATGCGAGACCGCCGCCAGCCCGGCCCCGCTTCCATCCTGCGTGAAAACTCCGGGACTGGTGGATGACAGAGGCAGGGTCACCGTGCCGGAAGCCGTGTCGCCGTGCCACACTGTGACCTGGGCTGAATCGCCAACCAGGGAGGCCGGCGACTCTAAATTGATTTGATCGGGCGACGCGAATAACAGGGGGCATGCGGTGGAGTTGATGGTGACATGCACCCCTCCCAGCTCATATATCGGCTGGCCGGCAGGCGCGCTCGTCGTAACGTTTCCCAGTCCTGCGCCCCGCAACGTAAGCAACTCCCCGGCCGACAGGCCCGCGATCATGGGGGCAAGCGAAGCGGCGTTGCGCACATCCAAGGATGGTCCGGCGGGCGCATGAATGCCGAATAAAATTCCGTGCACGCGATGATTCGCGCCGGCCGCGCCCACCTCGGCGCTCACGAACGCCGTAGAGCCGATCGCCAGGTTGGACCTTCCGTCTTCCAGAAACGGACCGAACTGTGCCGCGCCATCGGCGCCGATTGCTACGAAGTTGAGAGCTGTCACGTCCCTCCACGGGTCGCGCGGGTCGCGGTGCTGCGACATGCGGACTCCGCCGCTTCCGTCCGCCTCCACCACGCCTAAGGAAGCCTCCAGCCGAATGGCGCCTGCGATCTCGTCATCGGCCAGCATCTCGCCGATCGACCAGGCTCCCTTCCAGTCCGCGACCAATGCCGGTGTCGACCGTCGAACGGCGACCAGGATGTCGCGGCGGCCGGCGTCTGGTGAGAAACCCAGCAGGATCTCGCCATCGGGCGAGACAAAGATCTGGCGGGAGCCGGCCAACAGGCTCGCCGACTCACCGAACGTAGCGCTGCCGGCGCCGTCGAGTCCCAGTTTGTACTGAGCGCCCGCAATCATCTGCCGCTTCGTCAGATTCTTTTGATTCGCGGACTGCCCGGTCGCAAGGACGGTCGAAAACCCGCCGGCGCCATCGGCGCTCAACTCCACGAAGGCGGTGGTCAACCCGTCGATCGAGCCGTCCGGCAGAAGAAACGACGCGCCGGCATAGCTGCCGGTTAGATGCGCCTCCGGTGGTCCGTCCTGCCAGTCAGACGCACCGACACCAATCAACAGATCACGTGTTCCGTCATCGGCTTCAACGGAGGAGCCGATCAACACCGTGCCGCCTGCTCCGAGGCGAACGTTCAGATTCAAAACGGAATTGGCCGGATCCAAAAGGATAATGACTCCGGTAGGTGAAACGGTGTAATTGCCGGCCGCTTCAAAAGCAGTGGATACGCCCAAGCCCAGCCCGCGCTGCGCGGTGAGCCGGTAGGCGCCGGCGCCGTCGAAAACCAGGTCGCCACCGAGATTCTGCGTTTGGATCGGCTGGCCGGTATCCGAGCCAACGATCGCGAGTTCCACGAAGTGATACGTCCCGTTCAGGGACTTCAGGTCGATAGATTGCGCGCACAGGCTAAGCCCGGCAGCGAAAAAAAGCGGGATTGTCTTCATGGCATCACTCAACTGGTCCTGCATTCGGGGGCATCTCTCCGGTGAGGGAGTTGAGAAACGCGATCATGTCGTTCAAGCCCTGGGGCGTAACTGCCCCAGGCGGCGGTACGGGGGGCATCTCGGTGCTGAGCCAATGATTGGGGTTGCCGCCGCGAAAATAGTAGGCGAGTACGTCATCCAAAGTGCGCAGGCTTCCATCGTGCATGTAGGGTGCGTGCAAAGCCACATTGCGCAGCGACGGCGGACGAAAGGCTCCTCGGTCGGCTTCTTGCCCGGTGACCTTCCATCGGCCCTGATCGGAGAGTTGGTTAAAGCCGGTGGCGGCAATTCCGGTGTTCACAAACCGGTTGTCCGAAAACGTCGCATATCGGGCAGTTTCCATTTTGTGGCAGTTGGTGCATTGGGCGGGGCCGATGAATAGGCCGAAGCCGTTCTGGGCCGAGGCGCTCAATGCGGTCTTGTCGCCGCCGTAAAAGAAGCGGTCGAACGGCGAGTTGCCGCTGACCAAGGTGCGCTGGAACGTGGCCAGGCACTTCGCTACCTTTTCGTAGGTGATGGGACCGGGCCCGAACGCCGCGCTGAACTGATCGACGTAGCTGGGGTCGGCCGAGAGACGCTGCTCGATGCCGTGGTAAGAAAACGCGAACTCCAGCGGATTCTGGACGGGCCCAAGAGCCTGATCTTCGAGGCTGGTGGCGCGCCCGTCCCAGAACGGCTCCTTCGCATAGGCGACATTGAAGATGCTCATGGACTGGCGCTCGCCCTGCATTCCATTGACTCCCTGAGAAACCCGGCGCGGATCGCGGAAGCCGGCTGCCGGGTCGTGGCAGGAGGCGCAGGATTCAGTCCGGTCTCGCGAAAGGTTTTTGTCATAATACAGCCGCCGCCCCAGCGCAATGGTCTCGACGGTGGGCGGGTTATCAGCAGGAAATGGAACGGGAGGAAGGCCCAGCGGGGCTTGAATCGTCACGGGCGTGCCAATCGGTGTTGATGCTGAGGCCGCGCCCCGGATCGCGTCGTTTCGCGTGCGCGTGGGCGGCGCCGGCGGGGCCTGCTCGGCCGTTTCCGCGACAGAAAGCGGAACATGCCGGGTCGTCTTGCCGGTTGAATCCTCGATCGATTCGGCGGCAATCATGCACCCCGCGCCGCTCCGAGGCTCCGACGGCTTGAGGTCGATCAGAATCCGGGTCTTCTGTCCGACGCTGTTTGAATCGGTCAGCAAAGCCTCGCCAGGATCGGGCTCGAGCGGCTGCTCTGCCACCAGTTCCCGGCCTTGATCGTCTCGCAATCTGACACGTATCTTGCAGACACCGATTTCCAACCGGCTGACCACCACCCGAACGCGTTCTCCGGGTCCTGCATCTACAAAGGCAGGGTATGGGTAATCCGTTGGGCGAACCGGTGGCATCATCATTGAGGATAGATAGGCTCGGGTGCCGGTATAATCCATAAGTTCCATCGCGGAGAAACAGGACGACGGGGCCGAGAGTTGCTCGACGACAGGGCGGATTTCGTTTCGCCCGTCGCCAGCGGGATAGTCGAGGAACGCCGACTTTCCTATCGGCAGATCCACCTGCAGGGATGGTCCCACGGACTCGTTCGCCGTGTTTCGAAAACTGAGCATTGCCTGGCAATTACCCTGTCCGGCCCCCAAAGCGATCGCATGTAATCGAAGCGATTGTCCGGGCCCGACGCCAGCCACTGGAAAATTGGGGGTGTTCTGGCCGTAGGCGGGAGCAAAAGTTCCGGCTATTAGCGCAATCCCCAGCGTCAGATACCGAGTCATTGTATATCTCCTCTATTGACCGATTGAGCATCCGGCACTACCGCCGGCCCGCCCGCAATTCACTCACGTCAACCGTGTTCGCCAGGGACGCATAGCTGGCCGGTTGCAGGCATTTCATCGCGCGCCGTGCATAATCCTTCGCTTCAGCCTTGCGTTTGGTCGCACGGCAGAGGACGGCATATTGAAGGAGTGTGTCTCCCGTGAGTGGGTGAGTGGGCCCAAGCTCGCTCTCGAAGATCTCCAGTGATCTGCGAAAATATCTGTCCGCCTCGTCGAAGCGCCGCAACCTGAAGTCAAGGTTACCCAGATTGGTCAACAGCCGTCCCAGCACAAGCTGGTCCTCGGGGGTTCGCACCGTATTCTCACTCCGCGATAACGCCTCCCGCAGGAAATGCTCGCCCTCGACTGGCCTGCGGGCGGCGAGTAGGAGGACACCCAAGTTGTTGGCCGCGCTGCTCCATTCGCGCGATTGACCCGAGCCCGCCCGATCAAGAATGGCCATCGCGTGCCGGCAGCGATCCTCGGCATCCTGCATCTTATGCTGATTGCTGTCTATCGACGCCAGCAAGGTCAGAACCAGCGCGGTTCCCTCTGCGTCTTCGGAAGAATGGCTTGTCAGAACCGCGAGTGCGCGCTCGGCGGGAGGGCGGGCAAGGTCGTATCGCCTGAACTTGATATAGTGACCGGCCAAATCCGCCCAGGCTCTGATCACGTACGGATAGCCTTCCGCTTCGACGGATTCTAAAGCCGTGACAGCCTGCCGGTAGCATTTCTCGGCTTCCTGGTCCCGGTTCATCGCTTCGTTTGCGTTTCCGAGATGGTCGAGGCTGATACCCATTTGTAGGGAGCGTCCGGAGACCTCCGGATCGGCGGCCGCCGACCGGAACACTTCAGCCGCCGCGGCGTAACGGTTCTCGTCCATGAACCGGTTGCCGGTTTCGATCAAGGCCTGCCATGAGGCATAGACCTCGCCGGCAAAGATGTTCGAACTGAGGACAACCGCGCAGGCCGCGGCAATAGTGGCATTTCTCGAAATCGTCATAACACCCCTCCATTCGGGTTCAAATCTAGGAGCGTTCCAGAACGGACGCCATAGTTTGTAGGTTGGCTGCAGATTAGATGCGCCTGTCGGTGTAACCGCTGGACAACAAGTCGCTTCCGTCTGAACCTGTTCTGACGGACAGAGACTGAGTTCCGAATAAGGATGCGCTAGTCTGGCGCGTACGGCTCCTGTGGTAAACTCAGCACAACTAGGGGGACCCCCATGGCGGGACCGGCTGACCCAGGATCCCGATTCCAGTTCGGTGTCTTCGAACTGGATGTTCGCGCTGGAGAATTGCGCAAGCGCGGCATCCGTGTGAAGCTGCAGGACCAGCCGTTACAGATTCTCGCCCTCCTGATTGACAGTCCCGGCGAAGTGGTCACGCGGGAACAAATCCAGAAGAGGCTCTGGAGCGGCGACACGTTTGTCGATTTCGACAATGCAATCAACAGCGCCGTCCGCAAGATGCGGGATGCGCTGGGGGATACTTCGGAGAACCCCCGATTTGTGGAAACCGTGGCCCGGCACGGTTACCGGTTCATCGCGCCCGTCACGTCGCGGCTTCTACCGGACACCGGCGTGGCGAGACTGGAGACGGACGCCGCGCTGGCCGCGCCCGAGCAGCCCGCAGTCGCGCCCGAGACCAAGCCGCGCAGCATCTCCCCGTGGATGGTGGTGGCCGCGGCCGCTTTGTTAATCGGGGCCGGCGCGGCGGTTTGGCAAGCCGGACGCGCGCCCGCGCAGGAGCTCTGGTCGGGCGTAATGCTGGGCGGGCCGGCTAAAGCGTTTCAGCCACGCCTTTCGCCGGACGGACAACTGCTGGCGTTCCTGGCCTTCATAGACCAACTGCCGCAACTCGCCGTGATGAAGCCCAACGGCGGCAGTTGTATCATCCTCACTAGCGACCGCGAGCACGGGTACATAGCAACCGCTGCCTGGGCGTCTGACGGTAGCAAGATCTACTTCGACCGGATTTGGGGCGATCCGCTCGGAATATACTCCGTGCCGCCGCTCGGCGGTGAGCCGCGACTGGTGCTCGACCAAGCGTCCGGGCCGGCGCCCCTGCCTGATGGCAGCCTGATCGTGGTGAAGGTGACAGACAAGGGCGACAATCAACTGTTTCACTTTTGGCCGGAAACGGGCAAGTTGGAGGCGCTGCCCGCGTTCCTTCAAAATTGGAGCGACATTCCTCCTATGCTGCGCGCCTTTCCTGACGGCAAAGAACTGGTTTACTTCGGCACTACCGCGAAAGACCGGCTACAGAGTGCGCGTATGTTGGTACTAGATCTGGTTTCGCGCGATGCGCGTGAGTTGGCACCTGGTCTCCGAATCGATTCGAGACCCGACGGCTGGTCGCCGTTGGGCGTCTCTCCGGACGGGCAGTCGGTCTACTTCATGTCTAAGGCTGCTGATACAGAGTGGATAGAAGCCGTTCCGCGGAAACCGGGTCGCAAGCCCTGGGCCTTCCTCTCTTTTCCGGATTCGGCCTCGCCGGTAAGTATGGATGCGGCACGTGACGGTTCGCTCTATCTGGATCTGTTCCGCGACCAGTTCGTCCTTCTGCGAGTCAACCCATTGGGAGGTGCCGGTGAGGAGTTCGGTCTACCGACCAGCGATTTCTTAACGATGGTTTCGCGCAGCGGCGACGTGCTGCTGATACAGACGGGTTGGGGTAGGCAGCGTTTGGCGGCCGTCCGTCCCGGAGGAGAGCCGCAGGTTTTGGTGGAAACCAATGAAGATACCTCACTTCCGGCGACGACATTTGGCGGCAATGTGGCTTTCGTGATCGGTACCGGAGATCAGCGGCGGATCGCACTGGCCTCGCTGAATGATGGGCGGGTGATACGCCGTTTCTCTACGCGCAGCGAAAAAGGCATGGCGGCTTCGCCGGATGGCCGTACGCTCTACTATTCGTTCAGCGGAGCGATCTGGGCGCAATCGGTGGGGGGAGGCGAGCCTAAGCGCATCACGGAGGGCCTCGACGTAACGCTGGATCCCAACGGCCAATACCTGTATGTGAAGCGCGCCGTGAAAGGGCTGATGGGAATCGTGCGCATTCCGGCCGCCGGCGGCGATGCTGAGGAGTTGCCGATACCGCCGGAATACCACCTGGCCAACCCTGGGCTCTCGCCGGCCGCAGTGGATTCGCGCGGTCGAATCCTGGTCTCCGTGATCTCGAAGCAGAGCTTCTATTACCAGACGGCGATCGTGGACCCGGCATCGCAATCCTTCACGCTGGTGCCGATCGCGATCGATGGCGATGCGGCCATGGCCGGTTGGGCTCCCGACGGCCGGATTCTGGTGCGCGGCCATCGGTATCTGTTTTCGCTCTGGCGGTATCAGCGCTCCAAGGGTTTTCATTAGTCAGGCACCGAGGCGCGCTCCTGTCGCCGTGTCGCCCCAGTGCCTGTTTATGCTCGCTTGCCAAAGGTCGTTGGCCTCGTCGTATTTCTTCGCGCGAAGCGATGGGTGATGAAGATCGCTCATGAGAAACCGGACCTGCTTGTCGAAAGCACGCCGAACGACCTGACACTTATTCTGTACAGTAACGATAGCCAAGTTTCAAGCTTAACAGTTCAACTGTTCACCGTCAGAATATAAGGCTCGCAACGGCGACGGTCCAAAAGCGGAACCCTGCTCCAATGCGGTGCGAACGTCACCCATCGAGGTAGCCCCTCCATATGACCCTGCGCTGAGGCAGTCGGATTCGCCACAGATTCGCGACGCCTTGGGAGGGACCGCTGAAGTCAGTTGCGGAACCTGCCGTAGCCGAAAACTGAAGCACCGCGCCGTCCCATGAGATCGGCCCCGCGGACCAGATGTTGGCGCGCCGCAGTGCGGCCGTCCATCCAGTTTCGCGAGCCGGACCGCCATCGATCGGGACAAGAAAAAGGTCCATGGGGCCCGGGATGGCTCCGCCACCGCCGGGTGGAACCCGGCTCCCCGTACACAAGCAGTGAGTTGCCATCAGAAGACTACATCTGCGGTGTCGGCGCCCACACGGATGGCTTCCCCCCGCCGATGGGACGATAAACGTCTTGCCTTCAAAATGGTGCAATTCGCCCGTCGAGTAGGCGATCCATTTGCCGTCCGGAGAGATTTTTGCGATCTCCCCAGTGGCGCCACCAAGCGCTCCAGCGCACCCGCGATGGGGATTACGTAGGCTCCGCCTCCGTTCCGCTCCGATCGGAACACAACCTGGGAGGAATCGGGCGAGAAGTCTGGAGACGCATCGACGCGGGAAACAGCGCTGGTAATTCCCGAAGGCGCCGTGGTTTTTGCCGGCGCCCACGCCCTCACCGGCGGATCCGGCCAAGACGGGGGTATTTCCGGTTTGCTCGTGCAAAGGGCTTCGCAACAGGAATCGGGCCCACTACTGGACATTACACTTCGATGGCAGCACTCGATCGCCGTCCCACGCTGCCCGACGCGATCGATCCGGGGTCACCGCAGCGAGATCCGTGTGAATCCTCAACCTTGGCTCCGCGAGCCCCACACCATCCGGGCCGGCGATCGCATAACCCAAATTGTGGTGGCGCACGGTCGTGCAGCAGACGAGGGAGAGGTTTGTAAGACGCGCCGTGGATCCGGCGGCTTCGGGTCGTCCGGGCGATAAACTGCCGGGCCGGCGCATCAGGATGTCACTGATCAGGCGGTATGCCGGAGCGGACGAAACGGGCGACCAAGGAGTTCTTTTGAGACCTCCGGTGACTATCACTTCGCCAGCAGCGACTCCCAATCTTGCAGCACTACCAGCGCCGAGCTCTCGCCGGGAGTCATCGATGGAATCACGAAGCGGCTGCCATCAGCGGATACGTCAAAGGATACAGCCGAGTGAATGGCGGCGGGGGCTTCGGCATCAATGGTGAAAAGCGGCTCCGGCTCACCGGCGCGCACTCTACCGGCACCAAAAGCGAGTGGCACGGCATAACCTGTCCGTCGGAGCCCAGGTAGAAGAGTTCCTTGCCGTTCTTGCGCCAGCGTAGGCATTGCGCTCCCTGGCGGGATATCAGAAAACGTTCCCCGGTCACACGCAACGAGTCGTTGCCGCGGTCGAGCGCCTGCATATACACTTCGTCTTGTCCGGATTCGGTGGACAGGAAGGCCAGCCACTTGCCGTCCGGTGAGAAGACTGCGTTGTATTCTTGGAACGGCGTGTTCAGGAGAGGAATCACTCTCCGATTGCGGGCCATGTCGATGGCAAAAACATCCGATGAAAAACCTTGGGTAAGCGACGGGAGGCCCGAGCTATGGTAGAGGATGAAGCGGCCGTCAGGCGACCAGTCCGTTGGGAGCATGAACCCGGTATCGGGTAGGGGTTCCTTGTCGGGCGTTCCGTCAAACGAAATGAGACTGAGCCTCGGCCAGATACGACCGGCGGTATAGACCAAGCGGCGGGAGTCCGGTGACCAGACGGCTGGGCCCGTGAGGTGAGGTCCGAAGACAACCTTCCGGCCGGCTCCACTGACTGCGTCATACAGCCAGATTTCGGGCACGCCGCGTTCGATGTCGAAAGGCGCAGCGGCCAGCCAACGGCCATCCGGCGAGATTCGCACGTAGGTGGCGCTGATCCCGGCGGGGCTGGCGGTGGAAAGCCGTTTGCCCGTCCGGTCCACCCAGATGAACTGCGAGCGGTTGATATACGACTGGTAAGCAAGAACTCCGCGTCGCGACACCGAAAAGTCTGCGGCGCCGGTCGAACCAAAGGAAGGGACGCGGCGGGTGATGGCCTTGGGCTCCGCAGTGACCCGGCGCCCGGCGAGATCGAACGGCTGCGCGAGCAGCGCTCCGGCACGCAGGTAGACCAGATAGCCGCCTTCGGAGCGGAGTGAAGCGGTGTACTGGACGCGCGAATCGGCCTGGACGACCTCGACACCTAGATCGTTGCCGTCCGTCGTGGCGATGCGAGCACGCTGGGAGCCGAGCTGCGGATCGTCGATGGTGTAAAGAAAGTCGCGCCCGCCTGGCAGCATTTGCGCCCAGGAATACAGCCGATCGATGGGGTGCGGCGTTCCTCCAGACCAGGGGATCACGCCCGGGTTTTGGTGGTTGGAAACCAGCAGGCGGTCCGGGCCAAAGGGGATCGCGGAGGAAAAGTACGGGATGTTGTCTGAGAGGGTCTGACTCGCAGCCGCGTTTAACGCGATACGGCGCAGCTTGCCCTTCCCGGTAAACAACAACATCCGGCCGTCCATTCCGCCTTCCAAACCGCCATCGCCGAGCACAAATACGGCGGCGGCTATTGCTGCGTCTACCCCATCAAGGTGAACCAGCAGCGTCAGGTCGTGGATGAAGTCCTGGAATTCGGCAAGCCCTACCGGTTCGGTCTGGAGGCCGGGTCCAAGCCCGAGCTCCTGGCCGTCATGGCCATGGCCGATAACGACACCCC
>Ga0209067_10000742_pt1 | contig 20523 bp, 12 predicted proteins | sample ColStrG_CSR_2013_FD_187199 | JGI IMG/M metagenome (GOLD analysis project Ga0209067, IMG submission 187199) | Freshwater sediment microbial communities in response to fracking from Pennsylvania, USA - Cold Stream Run_MetaG_CSR_2013 (SPAdes)... | ecosystem: Environmental > Aquatic > Freshwater >...
GGCAGGGCAGGCGTCTCTTCCCGTTAATCGGACCTTGACGCGGGTGGTTTGTTGTTCCACAATATGTTCCTACGTTTCGTAGGAACTACTCCATGAAATCGGTTAACGTGCGCGAATTGAAGAACAACCCATCCGAGGCGTTGCGGCTGGCGCGCGAGGGCATGGTGGTCGTTTTGAATCGCGACACGCCAGAGGCTGTGCTGATGCACTTGGGCGAAGACGAGCTCCTCGGGCAGCCGGGCGTGCGCGTCGCGCTCGCTACGGCGCTCTTTCGGGACGGAAATCTTCCGGTCGGGCGTGCGGCGCGCCTGGCCGGCCAAGGGACCTCCGAATTCATCCAGCACCTCTCCCGCCAAGGCATCGCCATCGTGAGTGGCACCGCGGACGACGTGCGCGACGACGCAGACACGCTTGAGGCATGGCTCAGCGCCTCGTCCTGAGCGACGCGAGCCCGCTGATCGCGCTCGCACTGGTCGAGCGTCTGGATTTACTGCGCTCGCTCTTTGGCGAGATCAGCATTACCGAGATCGTCAAGGCCGAAGTGCTGGGCGATGGGTCCAAGCCAGGCACGGCCTCAATCGCCGCGGCAGTACAGGCTGCTTGGCTGCGCGTCATACCGGACGCCTGGCCGCTGCCGCAATTTCCCGCACTTGATGAAGGCGAAGCGAGCATCTTGCGTGCGGCCATCAACCTGGGCGTTCCTTGCCTGGTGCTGATCGACGAGCGGGCGGGGAGGGCCGTGGCCAAGGAACTCGGCGTTGCGATGGCCGGGACGGTGGGATTGATTGTTCTGGCCAAGAAACGTGGCCTCATACCTTCGGCCAGAGCGGCATTCGCGGAACTTCTGGAGAAGGATTTCCGGATTGGCGCCGAAATGATCCGGGCGGCCTTGGTGCAGGCGGGCGAGGACTGATCGCGGGGCTATCAGTCACGGTAGTGCTTGATGTGTGTTGCAGAATTTTCACGTTACGCGGCGCAGGCTGCTGTGCTGCAGTGATCCTCCATGCCCGAAGGAGGAATGCCATGCCATCCAACGAAAACTCACCGACCGTTCGCGAACGCTTGATAGCGCGCAGCTTTCCCGTCCTGTAATGCTTTGACGAAGTGCCCGACGACGCGATGGTGTCGCCTGCTGTCATTGCCTGCATGGAGGAGTGCAGCCTGCCCACCTTTTGCCGGCGCCGCGTCGGATCGGTGGATCGAGCCGCGTGCGGGTTGGCAATTACCGCGTAATTTGCGCAGCCCGCCGCGCGCACACCTGATGCGCAGGTCCTGCGCGACGCACGCGACGCCCGAATCAGCGTTGCGCCCGCACTTGCTGGCAGACCGGTACATTGGCAAGGGCAGGGGCAAAGCGGGTCCCCGCCATGAACGCCAACAAGGTAAGTGCCAAGGCTACTGATATCGTCAGGTAGGCAGTCGATACGATATCCCCTTGCCGGTGGAAATTGGCGACCTCCTGGATCGCCATGGCGGCAGCGTGGCGTGCCTCGTTGGCGTCGCTGGCAATGTGCCTGCGGATGACCTTGGCGTCGCTTTCAAGGACTTGGCGCGCGCTCTCGAGGTTGCCCTGAATGCGTTGGGTGGCCACATGCTCCAAGTGTTCGGTCATTTCCGTTCCGGCCGCGGTAATGCTGTTGGCCAATTTGGCGGCCTGGCGAAGCAAGACGCCGACGGACTCCTCCAGAGCGAGGCGGTTCATTTCGACAGCGGCGAATACCGGATCCTTGGGCCCGACCCGTACCTGGGTCAGGCGCAGGACTTCGGCGATCAATTTTCCCTGGTCCAAGTTAGCCTCTACTACAGCCCAAGCTGATCGATTTGTTCGTACAGTTCCCGCTGGATCATGCGCACGCGCTGACGGGCCATGAGTTCCCATTCCGGGTCCTGCAGAACTTCTGCGAAGGTCTTCTTGTGGGTGGCCATCTGGAGCATGTCGTGGCCGAACGTGTCGGCATTGCGCTTTTCGATGCGTACGATGCCACGCACCTTGTCGGCGTTTTCCAGGAAGACTTTCATCTCGACGAAGGTCTTGTCATGGTATTCGATGGGCCCGAAGTACTCGTTGAGCCAGACAATGATGCTTTGCGGCGCATTGGCCTGCGCAAGGGCCCGAAAGCCGTCCAAGGTTTCGAGCATTCCCTGACCACCCGTGACAACCACGTGGATGAAGACGTTCCGGGAAGCTTCACGCAAGAACTGCAGTGCATTATGTTCGAGCAGGTAATTGCTCAGGGCTATGAACGTCGAGGCACCGTTGTCGATGACGAAGTTGCCTTCCTTGGAAAGGATTTGGCGGATGAGAATGTCGAACTTGCGCTCATCCACGCGCGAGGAGTCCTTGGCCTGGACGGGAAGGTAGGTGGCCTTGAGCGCCTTGAAGGAGGTCAGGGTCTGGTTGATGGGATCGGTATCGATGCAGGTCGGGGTGCTGCCATGGTCCTCGAAATACTGCGCAAGTATCGAGGCGACGAGGGACTTGCCTACGCCGCCCTTGCCCTGGAGTGTGAAGTGCGCCGCGCCCGTGGCGCCTGTGCCAGTTGTTGTCATTGCGTTTCCTTTTCAGACTAAAGTTTGGATGTCCAAGTCGGCCGTTCCCTTGTAGTTGAATCCCGACGTTTTGCGCAGCTGCTCGGGCGTGAAAAACGGCGACCGCGCTGGCATTGGCGCAGTAGGCGGAGGCGTTCCGTGTGCAATCACGTCGAGTGTGACCGGCGCGCGCGCAGGGCTCCTCCTGGAATGGTGTCTCGCGCGATGCAGGGCGTTTTCAAAGACACCATGGCGACAATCGGTGAATCCCGCCGATTTCATCGCGAGCACCAGGCCATTCAACTTGATACCTGAGGCAACGAGTGCGTCCAGCAGGTCAACGTGTTGACGCATGTAGCCCAGGAGACTTTGATCCTGGATGCGACTTGGCAATTTCAGCGGTGTGGATTTAGGCGGGTGAGAATCGTCCATGCAGGATCGCTCCGGATACATGGGTCGAGTATCAAGCGAAAGAGGCAAAAAGCGATGTTGAATATTCTGCAAAGTTGACGAGCACTACCACTAGCGGCGTGACCAATCGTCGGCTTGCTATGTTTTTGCTATGAATCTGCTATGACTTTGCTAGGAAACTGCTCGAATCGCTGCGAGCGCGCATTGGGATGCTAGGAAAGTGCTAGGTATTTGCTAATCCCGAGCAGGAACTACTGCTCCCAGTGCTTTTTAAAGACGGAGGGCAGGATAGGCAAGGAGCTGCCCTTTCTTCTTACATTGGGAAAGGCCTTGAACGGAAACAATTGGGAGCGTTTGTTCCGAGCATGCTCGCTCAAGAAAAAAATGTGAGAAAAACTCAGGTTGAAATTTTCAAGAGGCGTTTGCGCCGTTCCAAGGTATCGCCGAGGACATTCCGGCGCAGCTCCATTTCTTGTTCTGATGGTCCGTTCGAGCACAGTAGCTCCCCAATATCTGTGCTCGGCCAAAGTCATTGCAATCTTTCGCGTGGCTACGCCTTCAGTTCTGTCTGCGATGAATTCAGGCGTCGCATGCGGGATGAATTTTTCGGATGAAGCGCCTAGTTGGGGTAATTGCTACATCCAAATTGCCTGTGCAGCCTCGCCAGGCGCAGAACCTTCGTCAGTGGTTGGCAAGACGCCTCATGTCGGCTAATGTGCGCCAACTTTTTGGGAGGCATGATGATTCAGCGTCATCGATATGTTAATTCGGAAGATTTTTCACGTTCCCATGGCATGGCAATTTCGATCCAGGCAATTTGTCTGTGTCTTTTAATGGTTGGGACGGGGGCGGCAAGAGCCCAGACGCAAAACACGACGACCAATTACGCGTATGACGCTCAGGGCAACCTTACGACGATCACGAATCCCAATGGTCAGGTAACGATCCAGGCATTTGACGCTTTGAATCGGAAGGTGCAGGTTACGCAGTCGGTACCTGCGGCCGGAGGAACTGCTCCTGTTATTGCGACTTCCTATGACGGCCGTGACCAGATTGTCAGCGTTACGGATCCGCGAAACCTGACCACCTCCTACCAAGTGGATGGATTAGGAAATTTGCTGACACTGACCAGCCCGGATGCCGGGGCAACGATCAAGACGTACGACGTAGCCGGTAACCTGCTGACCAGCAAAGACGCTCGAGGCAAGACCACCACGTTTACCTACGATGTGCTCAACAGGGTGACGTCCATTTCCTATCCAACCGGTACGGCCACCACCTTGCAATATGACGGCGGATCCGCCCCTCTAGCCAACGACATCGGGCACCTGACTCTGATAGCCGATGAATCTGGGTCAACCCGGTACCAATACGACGGCTACGGCCACGTGGTCCAGAAGACCCAGGTTAGCGGTAGCGGTGCCAACGCGCTGAGCCAGGTGGTGCAGTACGTGTATGGCACGTCGGGCGCAACGAACGGGAAACTTACTAGCACGGTCTATCCGACCGGTATGTCGGTTGGCTATACGTACGATTCTGCAGGCAGGGTCGCGATCATGACGGTAACGCCCTCCGGTGGTACAGCGACCAATCTGCTTACCGCGATTACCTACACGGCATTTGGGGCGCCAAATGGCTGGACCTGGGGTAACGGTACGCCTTACACGCGCACGTTTGATCTTGACGGTCGCCTGACCAGTTACCCCTTAGGCGCAACGTCGGGAACCCTGCCTACGCCCAATGCATTGACCCGGACGATTGACTATGACCCAGCGTCAAGGATAAACGCCTACGCTCACGCGGACGCAACCGGCAATAACGCAAGCCCCATTGCGATAAGTGCCAATCAGAATTTCTATTACGACAATCTGGATCGGCTCACGAATTTCTATCCCGCTGGCGTTGACCAAGGCTTTACCTACGACAACACGGGAAATCGTACCAGCCTGATGGTTGGCACCACGCTTTTTACGAACGCGATCAGTGCATCGAGTAATCAATTGACCGGAAACAATGGGCCGATTGCACCCAAGACAAATCTGTATGACGCGGCTGGGAATCTAATTTCGGATGGGACCGTCACGTATGGCTACAGCGATCGGGGTCGCATGGCCAGCGCGACGGTTGGTAGCAATTCTTATGGTTATCTTTACAACGGCCTCGGGCAACGCGTGGTGAAGACTGGTCCAACTGCACAAATCGTGACGGGCAGCATACGTTACGCGTACGACGAAGCTGGGCACCTTTTGGGCGAATACGATGGATCGGGGAATCCAATTCAACAAACAATCTATCTGGGAGACACGCCAGTAGTTGTTTTGAGAGCTCAATAGTTTAGTAAGGGCAAGCGGAGCAGCAATGTGCAATTTGGAAAACCGCGGATTCCATTAGCAAATGGCAACTGTGGTTTTGAGAATTCATATCCCCCAAAAGTCTAAGTTTTTTTGTAAATTTTTCTTTATCAAAATGCGATTAATAAAATTATTAGCGATTGCGTTGATTTCATCGGTTGTGGCAATTCCGCACGCGACCCGAGCTTCGACGCCGGAATCGTTTCCGGCAACATTCTCTAATGCATCGAACGGTGCCCAGCCGGGAGTGTCCTATGTCTCCGTCGCCGCGGCGTGCCAGGGCGCATACAGTTACTTCATGGCACACACTCCTGGAACTGTAGTCACGCAAGCCGCTATAAGCGGACAATTCTCAGCAACGTCCGGAATATGTCTTTGCCACATTAGCGGCGGTGGATACACCGCGGGAACTAATTACGATTGCGCGTCGTTTCTGCAAACGATTACTTGCCCAAAAAAGACAACAATTTATTCCGATCCCAATTACAACAACAATTTGAGATGCGCATGCAATGTGGATCCGACGGAAACTATTGCCGCTGGTGGACAGTGCATTGCTCCGGTTCCTGCAAAAAATAGCGGTCCTCCACCTTGCGGGCAAAACCAAGGGAATCCAATAGGTTGTGGTTCAGGTAACAAGTTTGAGGAGCAGCAAGACATTCAATCAGTTGGGCCGGCTCAATTAAAATTTTATCGCTATTACAACGGAACAAATGGCGGTCGAAACTCCGGAAACTTACCTTTAGGCTGGACTCACACATTTGATAATTCAATTTGGTTTGATCCGTCAGTTAGCGCCACTCGAGCTATCGCATCTAGGCCTGACGGCAGGGCGATTGTCTTTACGCTATCTGGTGCCCAATGGAATCCAGATGCAGATATCTCGGATTCACTTGTGCAAGTTGTGAACTCTTCGGGTGTTCTCACTGGTTGGATCTATAGGTCTACCAAAGAAAATGAAATAGAAGTGTATGACGCACAAGGATTTCTCTCGTCCGTTACCTCAGCTGCCGGAATGTCAATTTCGCTTACGCATTCAAATGACTCAACAACGCTCCCCGGAATCGTTACCACCGGTGAGCTCATGCAAATTAGGGACGTGTTTGGCCGATCAATTTTGTTGGCGTATTCCGGAATGAATCTCTCATCCGTTAGTGACCCGGCAGGAAATTCTTACACTTACGGGTTCGATAGCGATGGGAATCTTTCGTCAGTGACGTACCCAGATCAATTTGTTCGTAGCTATGTTTATAACGAACCTGCCAACACGGGTGGCACTAACATTCCAACTGCGTTGACCGGAATAATTGACGAAAACGGCATTCGATTTGCGACATTTGGGTATAACGCGATTGGTCAAGGCGTCCTAACTGAACACGCTGGAGGCGCATTCGCCTATTCCCTTAATTACTCGAGCGATCCTATTGGGAACGTCATTTCCACTATCGTTGGCGATCCGCTAGGGGCGAATCGAGTTTTTGCGTTTTCGAACATTTTCGGCGTTAATCATGTTAGTGCCGTATCGCAACCGAACGGAGTTGGCTCAAATCCAGCGTCAACAAACATTTCGTACGATGCAAATGGAAATGCTGTTAGCAAAGCAGATTTTGACGGAAACATTACTTGTTTCTCAAATGATCTGAATCGCAATTTGGAAATTGCACGCGTAGAAGGCATTATTGCTGCGACTCCCTGTCCGCCAATTTTATCGACATACGTTCCACCAAGCGGTGGGTCCCAGCGACTAATTCAGACCCACTGGCATCCCACCTGGCGAATGAAGACCCAGGAGGCTGCGCCCTTGAAGTTGACAACTTGGGTCTATAACGGTCAAGCTGATCCCACAAATTCGAATGTGCCCGCCATTTGCGCCCCTGGAACTAAAGCGGCGAATTTGCCGGGGTTACTCCTGCACTTTGATGCAGCGAACGCTAGCACTAAATTTATTGATGTTTATGGTCATGCGGTTTCTGCGGCAGGAGCAGGCGTAGATATATCAAACATCCAAAGCGTATTTGGTGGCGCTGCTTTGTATTTGCCTGGTACCGGGTGGTTGCAAACTGCAGATAGTCAGGATATTGATTTTGGTGCTGGTGACTTTACGATGGAAGGATGGCTGTACGCCAATACTTTGGCATACATGGGAATCTTCTCCCAAAGACCACAATCCACTTCGTATGGTCCATATACGTTCGGGTTGGATCCTGATGGCAGTCTTTCTGTCGTCATGTCTTATTCGGGAGGGAATTGGGACGTAAACCTCACGACTGCTGCCGGCATTTTTTCAACTGGCGTTTGGCACCATGTTGCTCTGGTTAGGTATGGCGGAACGGTTTCGATCTACGTGGACGGCGTTTTGCGTGGTTCGGCGCCAATTTCTTCTTCGCTGGTAAGCGTGGCGTCAGACTTTGTCATTGGGTCTGATGCGGTGGTTAGTAATGCGCCTGGCGGCTTGCAGTACTGGAATGGGTACATCGATGAAGTTAGGGTCGTAAAAGGCCAGGCGCTTTATACGTCAAACTTTACTGTTCCAACGAGTCCCTTGAGCCCCGTAATCCTATCGTCACCAAATGTTTTACCTGATGGCAATCCGATAGCGGTGTTATGCAAGCGTGTTGAGCAGGGGACGACGGATACGACTGGGGGAGCGGGGTTTGGGGCGACGGCCAGCGGTGTGGCCAGGGTGTGGAGTTACACGTACAACCAGTACGGGCAGAGGCTGACGGCGACGGGGCCGCGGGGGAATCTGGCGACGGGTGATCCGAACTATGCGGCGGATACGACGACGTATAGCTACTACGCGAGCACGGTGGCGGGTAGTTACACGATGGGGGACCTGCAGAGCGTGACGGATGCGGCGGGTCATACGACGAGTTACCCGCTGTACGACGGCAACGGGCGTGTGTTGCAGTCGGTGGATCCCAACGGGACGACGACGGCGTACACGTACTACCCGAGGGGGTGGTTGAAGAGCAGGACGGTGACGCCCAGCGGGAGCGCGACGAGCCAGGTGACGGGGTACGTGTACGACGGGGTGGGTCAGCTCAAGACGGTGACCAATCCTGACGGGACGACGGTGAGTTACACGTACGACAACGCGCACCGGCTGACGACGGTGACGGACAGCGCGGGGGACAGCATTAATTACACGCTGGACGGGATGGGTAACCGGATCAGTGAGCAGGTGAAGGACCCTGCGGGGAACCTGGCGCGGCAGATTACGCGGGTGTACGACCAACTTAACCGGTTGCAGACGGTAACCGGGGCGCTGCAATGAGGCTTGCAAATTGGTTGGTGGCGGGCATTGCAATGCTGGTGCAGGCCGGGGTGGTTCTTGCGGCGACGGTGCCGGGGGCGCCGACGATAGGGACGGCGACGGGGGGCAATGCGCAGGCGAGTGTGGTCTTCACGGCGCCCAGCAGCAATGGTGGGGCGACGATCACGAAGTACACGGCGACCTCGAGTCCGGGTGGCAAGACGGGGGCGGGGACGGCGAGTCCTATCGTGGTTACGGGGCTGACCAATGGGACGGCGTACACGTTTACGGTGACGGCGACCAACTCGGTGGGGACGGGAGCGGCATCGGGGGCGAGCAACAGCGTGACGCCGGCGACGGTGCCAGGGGCGCCGACGATAGGGGCGGCGACGCGGGGTAATGCCAGTGCCTCGGTTGCCTTTACGGCGCCTTCCTCCAACGGGGGATCGGCGATCACGAAGTACACGGCGACCTCGAGCCCGGGTGGCAAGACGGGGACAGGAACGGCGAGTCCGGTAACGGTGTCGGGGCTGACCAACGGCACGGCGTACACCTTTACGGTGACGGCAACGAATGCCAAGGGGACGGGAGCGGCATCGGCGGCGAGCAATAGCGTGACGCCGGCAACGACGCCGGGGGCGCCGACGATAGGCACGGCTACGGGGGGCAATGCCCAGGCGAGCGTTGCCTTTACGGCACCGGGCTCCAATGGGGGCAGTGCCATTACGGGCTATACGGTTACCTCGAGTCCGGGGGGCAAGACGGGGACGGGGACGGCGAGTCCCATTACGGTCACTGGCCTGAGCAATGGGACGGCGTATACGTTTACGGTCAAGGCCACGAACTCGGTGGGCACGGGCAGTGCTTCGGCAGCGAGCAACAGCGTGACGCCTGCGGCTGTTGCGCCTGGGGCGCCGACGGGGGTGACGGCGGTGGGTGGCAATGCGCAGGCGACGGTCAGCTTTAGTGCGCCGGCGAGCAATGGCGGGGCGGCGATCACGGGGTATACGGTGAGCTCGATTCCGGCCGGTGGCGTGGACAGCAACGCGGGCACGACGGGGCTGGCCCACGTGGTGACGGGTCTTGCCAATGGAACCAGTTACACCTTTACGGTGACGGCCACCAACTCGGTGGGCACGGGAGCGGCGTCGGCTGCAAGCAATAGCGTGACGCCGGCAACGGTACCTGGGGCACCCACCATTGGCACGGCCACGGGAGGCAATGCCCAGGCAAGCGTTGCCTTTACGGCGCCGGCGAGCAATGGTGGCGCCACGATCACTTCCTACACGGCCACCTCGAACCCTGGGGGATTGACGGGAACGGGAACAGTTAGCCCTATTGCGGTGACTGGGTTAACCAATGGAACGGCCTATACCTTTACGGTGACGGCGACCAACGCGGTGGGCACGGGCAGTGCTTCGGCGGCGAGCAACAGCGTGACGCCTGCCATTAGCGCACCCGGGGCCCCGGTCATTGGTACGGCCAGCGGGGGCAATGCGAGCGCGGTGGTGAGCTTTAGTGCTCCGGCCTCTAACGGTGGGAGCCCGATCACGGGGTACACGGTGAGCGCAAGGCCGGGGAGCCTGAGTGCCACGGGCACGGCCAGCCCGATCACGGTGACGGGGCTGGCCAACGGATCGCCCTATACCTTCACGGTGACGGCGACCAATGCGGTGGGCACGAGCGTGCCCTCGGCGGTATCGAACAGCGTGACGCCGGCCACGGTGCCCTCGGCGCCGACGATCGGCACGGCCACGGCGGGCAGTGGCAGCGCGACGGTGGCCTTCCTGGAGGCAGCATCGGATGGGGGCAGTGCGATCACGCTGTACACGGCGACCTCGAGCCCGGGGGGTATCAAGGGGACGGGAGGGGGCAATGCGCCGATCACGGTCAGCGGGCTTACCAATGGGGTGGCCTACACGTTTACGGTGACGGCCACAAATGCGGTGGGTACGAGCGTGTCCTCGGCCGTATCCAACAGCGTGACGCCGGTGCCGGCAGCGGTGCCCGGGGCGCCAACCATTGGTGCTGCCACGGCGGGCAATGCCAGCGCGATCGTGGCCTTTACGCCACCCGTAGCGACCGGAGGCAGTGCGCTCACGGGCTTTACCGTGACCTCGAACCCCGGGGGCTTTAGTGCCACGGGACAGGGCAGCCCCATCACGGTGACGGGCCTGGCCAATGGCACGGCCTACACCTTTACGGTGACGGCCAGTAATGCGACGGGGACGGGAGCGGCATCGGCGGCCTCCAACAGCGTGACACCGCAGAACACGCCGCTGGCCGCCGGCATCTACTACATCTACGCCGACCAGATCGACACGCCGCGGGTGATCGTGCGACCCTCGGACAACCAGGCGGTGTGGAGCTGGGCCAGTGCCGATCCCTTCGGCGCCACGATGCCCAACCCCAACCCGGCTGGACTCGGGCAGTTCGTCTACAACCCGCGCTTCCCCGGCCAGCTCTACGACCCGGAAACCGGTACCTACTACAACATCAATAGAAACTACGATCCGACGATTGGTAGATACGTGCAATCAGATCCCATAGGGATCGATGGCGGGATAAATACTTACACATACGTCGAATCAGAGCCGCTTAACTATCAAGATCCGGAAGGACTTGATAGATGGGGCGACAGACCAGGTTCGCAATGGGGGACCAAGCCTAACGTTCCGCTTCCAGATAGTGCGGTTTTATATATCTACACGATGTGCCTTCAGTACTGTTACGGTAGCCCACTGACCTTAAATTCAACAAACGAGCCCTATGTTGGCCACGGCTTGGGGACGCCTCACGGCGACGGCGCGGCGATTGATGTTGCATATCCGTCTGATCCCGAAAAATTGCTTTGCTGTGCAAAGAAATGCAAAGCGCGTTACGCCCTTGACGAAAAAAAACATCCGTCATCGGCACAAAATGGACCACACATCCACACCGAGCTACCGCACCCAAGAAATAAGCCGTGGGGACCTGGTGATTTGCCGAGTGGAGGTTGCGACAAATGTGGAGAATAACTAACAATCCAGACATTGCCTCACGGCTTATGAAGCTATCGGCAATTTACCTAGTTGGTTCCTTGGCACTTTTTAGCTTGCCAATGAAGGTCAAAGCGCAGGTTTCGTGCAATTCGTCTGACATTAGAAAAGTGAATGACACTCTAGCAATGCAATTTCCAGATTTTAGAGTCGTCAATTTCAACGACTTAATCGAATCTGACCAAAAAGATTGGGTCAAAAGATCTTTGGGGAAATGCCCTGGTTTGGCGAGCGGCAACTTCGACGGTTCAGGAATTCAACAGCAAGCCATTTTGATGATATCTAAAAGCGACCCAAGGCAAAGAAGGCGAACTCTTGAGGGTCAAGTGGTTCTACTCGTTTATATTCGAGATCCTAATAAAATTACACTAAAAACACTGGAAAAAATTGAAACGCCAGTAATTCCAGTGATCTATGCCTTGCCGCCCGCGCGGTACCAGTACTACAAGGAAACGTCTGAGTTCCCAGAGAAAATCGAAATCAAAACGGAATTGCTTGTTATGGAGTCTATCGGAGCCAGTGCGATTGGGTACTCCCTTCAGAATAGTCAGGTCCGACGCTTCCCGTTATCAAGGTAATAAGTGAATTTCTTTTTCGCACTCGCAGCGAAAGGCAAGGGTGATTCGTCAGCATTTGCACCTATTTTTTTGTTCCTCCGAGACTTTTCCAAGTGAACAATTCAGCTACGCGCCTAGCGCGATAGAAATTCATTCAGAGCACAGCTCAAAAAAAGAGGAGTTTATTCAGAAAATATCACTCGAGACTTCGAGATAGAAGTCGCCATCAGCTTCTGACTCTTAAACGGCGAATTTTCTTACGCATAGACAGGTGCGATGTGCGCCTGGAACGCAAATTCGTGCAATCTGGTCCTGTTGGGCGATGGGCTGCGACGCCCAAGGTGTTCGTCTGTGATGTCAAAGATTTCATTAGTAAATCATTTGTCAATTTTGCAAAGAATGCAGCATTAACACCACGACTTTTATGTGAGCGTAATTAATGTTCCCAAAGATTATTCCCGTTTTTTTGCTTCTTTTCTTTGCAAGTTTGCGCGCCTATTCCCAGGCACCATATGTCGTCCCTGCAATCGCCAATACAGGTCAAACTGTCACTATAAATGCCACCTCTTACTCGGGCCAATTTGGCCCAGTTGAAACCGCGGCATCACTTCAGGCACTTGGTCCCTTATTGCAAACAAGTGGGGACGCAACGGTCGCCAATAACTGCTACGGAAATCCTGCCGTGTGTGGTGTTGGGCATATGAGCCCGCTGACGTGGTCGTTGGCTGGTTGTGATCAGACGTCGACGGGAATTGCGTACTGTGAATGGAATGGAAACGGTACATCAACCTATTCCTTGCCAGGCATTAGCCCGCCTTATCCAGCACCCAACTGGGATCTGATCATCTCAATAAGAGTTGCGGGTTGGTTCTATTGCCCAGCTGGCGGTACTTGGACGAATTACGACACGAGTGGACGTGGTTATTGTTCAGGGGTAACTACGTATACATGTCCTGCCGGGCCACCGGAATACGTTCTTACTTCTCCTGGAAGCAAGCTGTGCACGCTGAAGGTGGCTGCTCAGAATGCGGGGCCGAGTTGTCCGGTGACGACGGACAGGCCGATTCACATGGGGACGGGCAACAAGCTGCTTGTTGAATCTGACTTTAGTGGATCGGGTTCCAGCAGGCTGCACTGGACACGTTATTACAACAGCCTGATTGCGATGCAGGCTCCAGCCATGGCGCCGCAATGGACGCATACCTATGCGCCTTGGATACAGGCGCAGGGAGCGACGAGCGCGAGCATATACCGTCCCGATGGAGGAATGCGGACGGCGGCTCCTACGGGAACCGTTGCCCCATCGTCCCTTCAGGCGTGGTTGTCAGACACGGCCAAGAGCGAGCAGGTATTTGAGATATTTGACTCCAACTCCAGCCCTCAGGGTTGGATCGTGCAGGTGCCGCAGGAAGCTTCGGAGGAAGCGTACGACGTCTTTGGCAACTTGTATTCGACGACGAAGTGGTCTGGGTATTCACAGCAGGTGACGTACAACCCCGGTTCGGGCTATTACGTGCTTGATGCCAATGGGAATGCGACGACGACGGTTTTGACGGCAGTGGTGCCGGTATCGGTTTCGGATTCGTTTGGACACACCATTTCTCTAGGATGGGATGCATCGAGCCGTGTGGTGAAGGTTACGGATCCGAGCGGACAGGCGTATTTGTATGGGTACGACGCGAACAGTAATTTGACTACCGTGACGTACCCGGACGGTAAGGTAAGGCAATACTTGTACAACGAGACTGCTCTAACGGGTGGATCGCTGCCAAATGCGCTGACGGGGATTGTGGACGAGGACGGCGCGCGGATGTCCAGTTACACGTACGACGGGCAGGGGCGGGCGACGAACTCGACGTGGTGGGCCGATTCGGCGCAGACGGTGCCAGCGTATTCGACGAGCGTGCAGTACGCGAGCAGCACGGGGTCGGTGGTGACGGATGCGCTGGGTTCTAGCCGTGCGGTGGGCCTTACCACGGTTGGGGACGTGTACCTGTCGTCGGGGCAGACGCAGCCTGGGGGATCTGGATGCGGGCCTGCGTCGAGCGATGTTAATTACGATGCGAACGGGAACGTGGCGAGTCGGGCCGACTTTGACGGGAACCTGGCCTGTTACAGCTACGACCTTGGGGTGAACAGTCCGGCGCGCAACATAGAGTTGGCGAGGCTGGAGGGGACGGCGCCGGGGAGTTCCTGTCCGGCGGTTGTATCGACCTATGTACCAGCAGCGGGGACTGCGCAGCGACTGACGCAGACGCGCTGGCACCCGAGCTACAAGCTCAAGAGCGCGGAGGCTGCGCCCTTGAAGGTCACGAGCTGGGTGTACAACGGCCAGCCGGACCCGACCAAGGGCAATGTGGTGGTTGGCTGCGCACCGACGACGGCCCTGCTGCCTGATGGCAATCCGATAGCGGTGTTATGCAAGCGTGTTGAGCAGGGGACGACGGATACGACTGGGGGAGCGGGGTTTGGGGCGACGGCCAGCGGTGTGGCCAGGGTGTGGAGTTACACGTACAACCAGTACGGGCAGAGGCTGACGGCGACGGGGCCGCGGGGGAATCTGGCGACGGGTGATCCGAACTATGCGGCGGATACGACGACGTATAGCTACTACGCGAGCACGGTGGCGGGTAGTTACACGATGGGGGACCTGCAGAGCGTGACGGATGCGGCGGGTCATACGACGAGTTACCCGCTGTACGACGGCAACGGGCGTGTGTTGCAGTCGGTGGATCCCAACGGGACGACGACGGCGTACACGTACTACCCGAGGGGGTGGTTGAAGAGCAGGACGGTGACGCCCAGCGGGAGCGCGACGAGCCAGGTGACGGGGTACGTGTACGACGGGGTGGGTCAGCTCAAGACGGTGACCAATCCTGACGGGACGACGGTGAGTTACACGTACGACAACGCGCACCGGCTGACGACGGTGACGGACAGCGCGGGGGACAGCATTAATTACACGCTGGACGGGATGGGTAACCGGATCAGTGAGCAGGTGAAGGACCCTGCGGGGAACCTGGCGCGGCAGATTACGCGGGTGTACGACCAACTTAACCGGTTGCAGACGGTAACCGGGGCGCTGCAATGAGGCTTGCAAATTGGTTGGTGGCGGGCATTGCAATGCTGGTGCAGGCCGGGGTGGTTCTTGCGGCGACGGTGCCGGGGGCGCCGACGATAGGGACGGCGACGGGGGGCAATGCGCAGGCGAGTGTGGTCTTCACGGCGCCCAGCAGCAATGGTGGGGCGACGATCACGAAGTACACGGCGACCTCGAGTCCGGGTGGCAAGACGGGGGCGGGGACGGCGAGTCCTATCGTGGTTACGGGGCTGACCAATGGGACGGCGTACACGTTTACGGTGACGGCGACCAACTCGGTGGGGACGGGAGCGGCATCGGGGGCGAGCAACAGCGTGACGCCGGCGACGGTGCCAGGGGCGCCGACGATAGGGGCGGCGACGCGGGGTAATGCCAGTGCCTCGGTTGCCTTTACGGCGCCTTCCTCCAACGGGGGATCGGCGATCACGAAGTACACGGCGACCTCGAGCCCGGGTGGCAAGACGGGGACAGGAACGGCGAGTCCGGTAACGGTGTCGGGGCTGACCAACGGCACGGCGTACACCTTTACGGTGACGGCAACGAATGCCAAGGGGACGGGAGCGGCATCGGCGGCGAGCAATAGCGTGACGCCGGCAACGACGCCGGGGGCGCCGACGATAGGCACGGCTACGGGGGGCAATGCCCAGGCGAGCGTTGCCTTTACGGCACCGGGCTCCAATGGGGGCAGTGCCATTACGGGCTATACGGTTACCTCGAGTCCGGGGGGCAAGACGGGGACGGGGACGGCGAGTCCCATTACGGTCACTGGCCTGAGCAATGGGACGGCGTATACGTTTACGGTCAAGGCCACGAACTCGGTGGGCACGGGCAGTGCTTCGGCAGCGAGCAACAGCGTGACGCCTGCGGCTGTTGCGCCTGGGGCGCCGACGGGGGTGACGGCGGTGGGTGGCAATGCGCAGGCGACGGTCAGCTTTAGTGCGCCGGCGAGCAATGGCGGGGCGGCGATCACGGGGTATACGGTGAGCTCGATTCCGGCCGGTGGCGTGGACAGCAACGCGGGCACGACGGGGCTGGCCCACGTGGTGACGGGTCTTGCCAATGGAACCAGTTACACCTTTACGGTGACGGCCACCAACTCGGTGGGCACGGGAGCGGCGTCGGCTGCAAGCAATAGCGTGACGCCGGCAACGGTACCTGGGGCACCCACCATTGGCACGGCCACGGGAGGCAATGCCCAGGCAAGCGTTGCCTTTACGGCGCCGGCGAGCAATGGTGGCGCCACGATCACTTCCTACACGGCCACCTCGAACCCTGGGGGATTGACGGGAACGGGAACAGTTAGCCCTATTGCGGTGACTGGGTTAACCAATGGAACGGCCTATACCTTTACGGTGACGGCGACCAACGCGGTGGGCACGGGCAGTGCTTCGGCGGCGAGCAACAGCGTGACGCCTGCCATTAGCGCACCCGGGGCCCCGGTCATTGGTACGGCCAGCGGGGGCAATGCGAGCGCGGTGGTGAGCTTTAGTGCTCCGGCCTCTAACGGTGGGAGCCCGATCACGGGGTACACGGTGAGCGCAAGGCCGGGGAGCCTGAGTGCCACGGGCACGGCCAGCCCGATCACGGTGACGGGGCTGGCCAACGGATCGCCCTATACCTTCACGGTGACGGCGACCAATGCGGTGGGCACGAGCGTGCCCTCGGCGGTATCGAACAGCGTGACGCCGGCCACGGTGCCCTCGGCGCCGACGATCGGCACGGCCACGGCGGGCAGTGGCAGCGCGACGGTGGCCTTCCTGGAGGCAGCATCGGATGGGGGCAGTGCGATCACGCTGTACACGGCGACCTCGAGCCCGGGGGGTATCAAGGGGACGGGAGGGGGCAATGCGCCGATCACGGTCAGCGGGCTTACCAATGGGGTGGCCTACACGTTTACGGTGACGGCCACAAATGCGGTGGGTACGAGCGTGTCCTCGGCCGTATCCAACAGCGTGACGCCGGTGCCGGCAGCGGTGCCCGGGGCGCCAACCATTGGTGCTGCCACGGCGGGCAATGCCAGCGCGATCGTGGCCTTTACGCCACCCGTAGCGACCGGAGGCAGTGCGCTCACGGGCTTTACCGTGACCTCGAACCCCGGGGGCTTTAGTGCCACGGGACAGGGCAGCCCCATCACGGTGACGGGCCTGGCCAATGGCACGGCCTACACCTTTACGGTGACGGCCAGTAATGCGACGGGGACGGGAGCGGCATCGGCGGCCTCCAACAGCGTGACACCGCAGAACACGCCGCTGGCCGCCGGCATCTACTACATCTACGCCGACCAGATCGACACGCCGCGGGTGATCGTGCGACCCTCGGACAACCAGGCGGTGTGGAGCTGGGCCAGTGCCGATCCCTTCGGCGCCACGATGCCCAACCCCAACCCGGCTGGACTCGGGCAGTTCGTCTACAACCCGCGCTTCCCCGGCCAGCTCTACGACCCGGAAACCGGTACCTACTACAACATCAATAGAAACTACGATCCGACGATTGGTAGATACGTGCAATCAGATCCCATAGGACTCGCGGGCGGGATCAATACGTACGCGTACGTTGCAGGCAATCCCTTAACGATGATCGATCCTGGCGGATTGCGCGTGCTCAATCCGAGCGGATACCCGGTGTCACCGGACGTTATGAACGCTCTGTGGGACTTTAACAGTCTCATCGGCTGCAACAAAGACATTGTAATTACTGGTGGCGATCGAAAGCCGGATTCGAAGCTTGGTGCGAGATCCGACAGCACGCACGTTCAGGGCATCGCTGCGGACATCACGGTTCCCGACCAGTTGAACATTGTTACAGCGAATGAGGCCTCCCAAAGCGGATTATTCGGTGGCGTAGGTTGGTATGAAGAGGGATATCGAGGGCCAAACGGAGAGGGGCCTCACACCCACGTCGACTTACGGAAGAATGGTCCGGCCCGGTGGGGGTTTCCAGCGAAAGGGCGCCCGACGCAAGGATATTTCCCAAATTATGAGGTGCAACTAAACGCGAACAATTGCGGGTGCGAGCGACAATGACCGCTAGACAACGTTGTGCGGTTGGCCTGCTGTGGATATCGTTGATCATCCCGTTGTTGGGCTGGGGGGCTGACATCGATGAGGCGGCCTTCACGAAGCGCTTCATGCAACCGTTCGTGGTCTCAGAGCTTGGAATGGGAGTCGACCGGCTTGCGCCACTTGGGCCGGCGCAGATGACAGACGTCTTGGACGCGAAAGCGGCGCTGGGGCGGTTCTTCAAGAGCCTGGAGGACCCTAAGGGAAGCATCGAGAGATTTGTCACGCCAGCGTTTGCGAAGGCGAAGCCCTCGCGACTTGCAGTCAGACAGGCGTTGGTAGCGGACGAGACGACAATTCTTGAGATGGCAGTGTTCGACTTCCAATTTCTCTCTGATAAAAAGTCTCTTGAACTGCGCTTCTACGTCGTTGTTATGACCGAGGGAACCTTCGAAGTGAGCGAGGGTAGAGCAGAAATGAGTAAGCTGGACTCCTACTGGCGAGTATCGAAGATTGGTGCTAAGCCTTGAAGGCCGTGCCGCTGGTGTGGATGATTTCAACTACTACGACCCAACAACCGGTCGGTACGTGCAAAGCGACCCAATAGGGCTAAATGTTGGGTGACTTTCCCCCATTCCGCTGTGCCAGAGAGTAGTTCGAAAGTCTGCTCTCAAAAGATTCGGAACTATGGTGTGGGTAACAGTGCGGGTAAGGGTTTTTTGGCATACGAAATGTCGAGCGCTGGTGCGGGTTTGCGGGCACAGTCTCCTTTCCGATGCGGATACGGGATTTCTCCCGCTTTGGGTATACCGAAGTGCTGTTTCCGGGGGATACGAGCGCGGAGTGAGGCTTTAGTGCGGCCGCGTATCGGATGGTGATTCAACGCTCACCCGGCGGCCGATTTCTTGCACCACATCGCGTGAAAGGCAGCTGCCAGGTGCGCCGCGAACCGCTCGGAGTCGCCCATGGGCGATGCCAGAACCTTGTCCCGCAGATTGGTGCGCAATTGGCGCAGGGCATCGAGGTCTGCTGAAAGGCGCACCGCCCGGTTCAGGTAATCGTCACCGTCCACGGCGATCCAATCGGTAAGTCCGGTGGACATGAGCAGACCCAGACCCTGGCGCTCGACCAGGCGTTTTCCCGCCAACGATAGTACCGGCACGCCCATCCACAGTGCCTCTGCGGTTGTGGTCCCGCCCGTAAAGGGGAAGGGATCCAGCGCTATGTCGATTTCCCCATAGGCTGCCAGATAGCGGTCACGGGGCAGGGGGCCCCGCAGGTCGACGCGCGAGGGATCGAGTCCCGCCCGGTGCAGGCGCGCGGTCAGGTCCAACCGCACGCCTTCGTCGGCGAGTTGACGCGCCATGATGCGCAGGCGACTTCCCGGTACCGCATTGATGAGGCGTGCCCACAGGCCAAGTACGCCGTCGTTGAGCTTGGACAGCGTATTGAAGCATCCGAAAGTTACGTGACCGTTAGAAAGCGCCGGCAAGGGGGCGACGTCAACCTGCTCGGCAGGGGGGCTGAAACACATGCGCGAATCGGGCAGCCGCCAGATCTGCTCAACGAAATGGGACTCGGCCTCTGGCGGTACGGTTAATGGATCGGCAATCAGGTAGTCAATCTGAGGCATCCCCGTGGTTGCGACGTATCCCAGCCAGCTGACCTGCAGGGGCGCGGGTCGCCAGGAAAAGAGCGCAAGCCTGTTGAGTCCGGTGTGGCCCGCTAGGTCCACGAGTATGTGCGGTGCCTGTCCGTGTACGCAGGCGGCCGCCTGCGCATCGGACAAGCTGGCGATGGGCTGCCATAGCGCACACTGCCTACGCAGGCGCTCCGTCAGGTCATCCGCGAGATGGCTTGTGGGATAGGCCTGGATTTCGATCCCATGGGCAGGAAGCTTTGCCAACACGCTTTCCAGAAAGTATCCAACCGGGTGCGCATGCAGGTCTCCGGAAACCAGTCCGACCCGCAGCGGTTCTCCGGAGGGTGGGCAGTTCCAGTGCGTATACGGAACGGCCTGTGCGCTGGCCACGGCCGCGTACACCATGGCTTCACGCTTTTGGGCTTCGGCGTCGATGTCGCCCGCGTATTGGAAGGTGAAGAGCAGGTTGCTGCGGCAGGCGGTGTTGTCCGGTTCGAGCGCCAGGCATTTGCGGAAGCAGGCAATTGCCTTCCCAATTTCCCCGGACGTGGAGTGCAATACCCCCAGGTATTGGTGGACCTCCACCAGGTCCGGGGCCAGCAGCAGGGCGCCTTCGAGGCAAAGGCGCGCCTCAGCCAAC
>Ga0209067_10000743_pt1 | contig 20522 bp, 28 predicted proteins | sample ColStrG_CSR_2013_FD_187199 | JGI IMG/M metagenome (GOLD analysis project Ga0209067, IMG submission 187199) | Freshwater sediment microbial communities in response to fracking from Pennsylvania, USA - Cold Stream Run_MetaG_CSR_2013 (SPAdes)... | ecosystem: Environmental > Aquatic > Freshwater >...
CAGAATGACAGCGGCACCATATTCGCCCTCGACAACAAACATGCCGGAGAACACGCCGAGTGAAGTCAGCAGGGCGGTGAGGACGCAAATCACAAACAGATGAACATTTGTGTTTTCGCTCGCCATTTTCATCAACTCAGTTTTGTATGAACTGCTTTTCAGGCCGCAACATCGGTCATATTCTTGATGACATTGATGCCCAAAGGCGTCCAGGCTAAAAAATCTTTGCGGACGATCTCGGAATTTTCCGGTTTCCGCCACTTGGGGCAATCGTGCCCTTGAATTTTATAGGTTCTCGTGAGACATTGAAGGCGTCAGGGAAGCCTGAACCGCAGCAGTAGTTTCAGCCGCGAAGGATTTGTGCACGCCGATGAATGGCTGCATCCCTTCACTGGCAAGCTGATCTGCCAATTCATTATACTCGACCCCTTGGTGGCCACGTACCCATCTCCAATTGATCTTGTGCCGCTGGGTAGCGGCCTCCAGGCGTTGCCAGAGTTCGACGTTTTTGACCGGATCTTTAGAGGCGGTTTTCCAGCCCCTGGCCTTCCAACCCTTGATCCATTGGGTGATCCCGTCGATCACATATTTTGAATCCGCAAAGACGATCACATTGCACGGCGCTTTCAGCGCCTCAAGCGCGCTGATCGCCGCCATCAGTTCCATGCGGTTGTTGGTGCTGTCGGCTTCGCCGCCGCACAATGTTTTGACGGTTTCGCCATAAATGAGCACGACGCCCCATCCACCTGGGCCCGGATTGCCCTTGCAACCGCCATCTGTGTAAATCGTAACGTTTTTCATATTTTCGCTCGATTCAAACGGGGCCAAGTCTGCCATCATTATTCTCCAAGAATGGCTACAAATTGACATATTTTATATATTGTGTCAATTTAAGCCTTAGCAAAATTCTATCCTAAAAATCAAGACTTGCCATGGCATCCATTTTAAAGACGTCCGTGATGCGAATTTGTGATCATTTTGGTCACCCCGCCAGCCTGTTGGATGTCATCAAACATCATCCGGAAATTCGGGTTAAGCTAAATCAACCTGCCTGCATCGATTTCCAGAGCGTTCCACGATGGGATCTACTCGAATATATTATACGAAGCACACTCTCCGGATGGAAACATGTCGGGGGACGGTATCAGAGCTTCAGGATTGATATCCCCGAATATCGGCGGATCGTCAAAAAAGAGATCATTCCGAACTGGTCATGCGATATCGCTGATATTCAGGGCTTCGCGAACTCGAAATCCGATCTTTCCAAATTCAAAACCACCGATGAGATGGTTGAAATGGACAGCCCTGAGATGATCGACGAAATCAGCCTGGAGAAACTGGCCCAAAATCTTGCTCATCAAGAAATCCGTATCATTCACAACCCGGATAGTGGAGATTATTTTGCAAAATTCCGATGGGATCCACGTCTGTTTTTGATGAATAGCGGCGGCTCCCATCATTTTGCCGCAGCAAAATATATTGCCACCCGGTTGTGCAAAGCCGTCAGACTTCATGGTAGCCTGCATCTTTACTCATTGAACGTGGCTGCAATCAGATCTCTTCACCATAAATTCGAAATCTTCGCGGTTTCCGACGAAGACGAAAATATCAATGCATTGTTTGACGCCCTGATGGCATTCAGAACAAACTGGATATCTCATGTCATGCCGTATCCGTACGAAGGCAGCGTTGCAATCCTATTATCAAGGGATGAACCACGCTCGATGCGGGTCGCCCAGGAATTTAGAAACGCCGGATTTCTTGATTTCGACGCCTATCTGTCCGAGCTTGTGGCTCGCCAATAGTTAAGATGGTTCTACGGAAACTTCATTTGCCGGATCAGAAGTAATCAAAGCCAGCGCCTTTTCTACGCCGATTTTGCCTTGGCCAAGGGTACGAATAGCGTCCTGCAATTTGCACCAAGTCTTCGGATTTTCCAGAAATTCGGGATCGGTATAATATCCGGCTGCATGAAATGGCTGCACATTTTCATCGTCCGGATCTTCGTCGTATGAAGCTTCACATTTTCCAGTCGCATTGATGGCGACGTCCCGGACAAAAACGGGACGCTTCAGATCAGCGATTGTGACATTTAAAGCGATCACGGCTTGCACATAAAGGGAAGCATCCGGAGGGCATTCGATTTTTGTCTCGACTTCGTCTTCATCCTTATTTCCAATTTCAGCCTTGAATTCGGCAAAGTAAAGACTGTGCTTAAGTTCGGCCTCGCTATATTCTGGTGTGCCTTTCGCGATCCCGGCTTCATAAGCTGCCCATAGCGGCGGATCCTCGCCCTTGTTCTGAAGACACCATTGTTGCCATTTATCTCTAAACCGCATCATTTCTGCGTCGCGCTCCTGACGCTCACTCTTTGAGATTTCGGAGTGAATATTCTCGTCTACCAGGTAGGCAAATAGGGCCCGTGTTTCAGATGGCCGGATAGTAATGCTTAAAAACAGACCGTTCATGGGAGTTGTGAGAGCCCATCTGACCAATTCTTTATAAGGATCACTACCATTGTTGGGTGGCCCGAACCGACGGTAACAATAGGCCATCAGCTCGCCGTAATTCACGTCCCCCAATATTTTTTTGGCGGCGGCTCCGGGATCAAAAATTCCGATAGCTCCCCCAGTATAACTGCCATCGGTGCCATCGCACAGCTGCGCGGCCTGGGCAACAAAGGTGTTTTGAGGAGCTTCCATGGTTGACATTTTTAAACTCTCGCTTTGCTTTTCACATATGTCTTTGTGACATTTTTTATATAATATGTCAATTATCGGGTTGACATGAATTTATATTTCGCATAATTTCCCTTTCAACGCTTCCATAGGTTAGCCGGCAAACCCCTCAGTCCGCTAAATTGGGGAATCGCCCGTTCGAACCGGGCTGGAGGCGCCATTAAACCAACCAAGGATGATCGAAATGAACCACTTGTAGCTCTTCTAAACGAGTCGCCCGCACTGCTCCGGCAGAAACCTCTTTTTCTTCCAAATCCTTTGCCCACGTCGAAACCGCTGAACAAACAGCGATTGCACCGGCAAACACCAATCAGCCGATTGACCCTATGTCCGGTCAGGCTGAAACCAATCCGAACAAACTCTATCTGTACGCGATCATCCGCGCAGATCTTGAGATGCTCGCAGGCAAGCTCTCCGCCCAGAGCGGACACGCTTATACCGATTGCCTGTTCAACGCTCTCGACACGACGCCTGACCTCGCCAACCAATACCGGCGCGACGGTTTTGGCGGCTCCAAAGTCACCCTCAAGGCCAAAAATCTTGCCTCACTGATGCGCGCCAAAGCCGAAGCCGAAGCTTTGGGCTTTACGACTGCGCTCATCACCGACCGTGATCATGTCCTGCTGCCGCATTTCGACGGCAGCCCGGTGATCACCGCACTTGGGATCGGCCCCGTCCTCAAATCGCAGGCCCGTGCTGTCACCAAGCGTTTGCAATGCCTTTGAGCCCAATTTCCCGACTTCGGAGTAAAATCATGAACCAGATCGCCCCTATCCATTCTGAAACCGTCCAATGCGCACCCGTCACCATCGAGAGCCTGATCACGCAAATGAAAGGCTGCGAGCAGACTTCGGGCATGAACATGCTCCAGCACGGCGTCAGCGTGCAATATCGCTACGCCGATCTCGTGACCTGGCTGCGCACGGGCGCGCCGCGCAAACTGAGATGGCGGCTGCCGGACTGGCTGCTTGACGAAGCCTTTGACACAATCATCAAGGACAATCTGCTGCTCGACGAGATCATGGCCCATTACCAGCTGTTTCATGATTGCGGCAAACCGGCCGTGCTCACCGTCATCGACGGCGTCCGCCGCTTTCCCGGCCACGCCCAGGCCTCTGAAAGGCTCTATCTGGAGGCGGAGGCAGCCCGGAAATCGCCGAGCTCATCGGCCTCGATATGGAGATCCACCTGCTTAAAGATGCTGGCGTGCCCGCCTTCGCCGCGCGTCCGCAAGCGATCGCATTGCTGCTGACCGGCCTGGCGGAGATCCACGCCAATGCGGACATGTTCGGCGGCATCGACAACGACTCGTTCAAAATCAAATGGAAGCAGATCGACAAACGCGGCCGCGCGATTCTGAAAATTCTGGCTTGCCAGCCGACATCCGCGCCTGCCGCGGCTCTCTGATCATCAACATAAGGAAATCAAGCCATGAGCGATACAAACATCTCAATCCGCGTCAGCGCTGCCAATCTGCGCAACATTCTTTCATCCAGCCCTGATGCCATGATCGAACTGGAGCACACCGCTGCAGAAAAGGTCGCCGAGCAGTTGGTCAATAAGATTGTTGCTAGAAAAGAAGAATACATTCTCGGTCGGATTTCGGAACAGATCAGCGGGTTTGTCCGGGATCCCTCCAGTGAATGGGACAATATTAAACTCGGCAAAAAGACCGAGCAGATCATCTCGAGCAAGGTCGAAGCGATTTTCAAACAGCATGAAGGAATCAACATGGACGCAATTGAGGCCAGTGTCGGAGACCGGCTTATGGCCCGACTTCAGGCCAGACTCCGGTTGGAAGCCGAAGCGCGCGACAAACAGATGTCTGAATTTATGAATCGTCTGAACGAATGGTGGAGCAAGAACGCCTCCGAGCAGCGATCCGATATTGCACGCGTTGCCCGTGCCGAATTCATGAATATTGTCAGCAACGTCCCCTCAATTACTGAAACGACCACATCCATCAACAAGATTTGATATCGATTTACATTTTAGGCCAATTTTACAATTTTAGAAGTAGGGCAGACCCATGAGCAATTCAAATATCTCCATCCGTGTTACCACTAACAATCTGCGCGATATTCTCGCCGCCAATCCTGAAGCCGGCTTCGCCCTCGAAAGCATGGCGGCAGAAAAGGTGGCCCAGGAACTTGCACGTAAATTCATCGACAAACGCGAAAAGGAAATAGCGCAGGCCGTCAGGAATACGGTTCAAGAGATCACTCTCACGCGAAGCTCGTGGTCCACCATATATTTGAGCGATGTCGCGAACAAGATTTTGAACAGCGTAGTTGCAGACAGTGTTCGAAGCCACGTTTGCGCCAATGCGGAAGAAATTAAGATCTCTATCATTGAACAGATCACGACAAGTCTGGAAACGCGTGCGAAATCTATTGCCATCAAAAACCAAAAGCGGGAACAGGCCTTCTTCGCAAAGCTTGAAACCTGGTGGACGGAAAAATCAGCAATGCTGGATGCCGCCGTCAAAGACATGGCGCGCAGGGAATTTGTCAGCGTGATCCAGAGTGTTCTTTAGTGACCAACCCATAATTTGATCAGATCGATGGTGATGGCGAAGATCTGCTGTTCTCGCCATCATCAAGCGGACATGACTCTACGGTGGCTCCGTCAGAATTGGCGGAATCTGATCGGCCGACAGTGTTCAGGGCGCGCTCGTAGTTCCAGTTTGCCCGCGCATCTGGTTCGCCCTTGATGAATACAGCTAGTTTGGCGGCGTCCACAGCGGCGGCGGCCAGTGCTAAATCATCAGCGTATCGCGGATCTGTTTCTACTAGATCGACGATTTTCCTGGCGTCGGCAATGCTGACTCCGAAAGTCTCACGAAGATATTTGATCACTTGTCAATTTCCGGCGATGATTCCGATGACATAGTTGTGGTGCCAGACAAATCCGGATCATCGACTTTGCAAGCAACATCGATGGCGTTCTTTAAAATTGATTTCTGATGTTCATCGAGTTTTTCCAATCCGGAGTTAAGCCGATCCCTCCAGGATGGTCCGCGATCCCAGGCCTCTTTCCATGCAAGACCCAGATCCTCTTTCAATCCATTGTGAACCATCGCTTCAATCAAAGATCCGGCCTGCCTTACATCTTTTTTGGATTTTTCAAAACTTGCTCCGGCATCGGACCTGCGCGAAGCGGCCACAATCAATTTATGGATTGCAAAACGCTCTGGTGCCGGAACCAAAATTGGTATTCCTCCCTTATGAAGAAGGATGTTTCGCATAGGATCTTTGATCAAGAAGTCGAGATACCTTAAAGGCTGTGCTGACATACCTCCAAGAGCTGGCATTCGCACAGGCTTATCCTGATGATCGTCAGAACCCTGATTTGGCGTCAAAAATTCAATCTTAAATCCGGTGCGGTTGACGAGAGAAATAGTCGCTCTTGAATCCGACTGATGTCCGATTTCCCGAAAACTTGGGTCAACTCTTTGCAAAACTTCCAGCACAGGAGGCATACTATCCCCGACAGCGACTGAAATCTCATGAAACTGGGCCAAATCTATATCACTGGTGCCGGTCGTATTTGACGGCATGCGTACACCTAACAACGAACCATAAGTTTGATAGGCAATGGTCCCAACTATTACCCCGCGCAGACGGAAAAACCCTTCTTTCGGCAATTATATACTTTACAAACCACGCGACTTGATCTATAAAAGATTCAAGGAGTTAGGTTATGTCTGTTCTTTCCAGCAAATACTTTCACGATGAAGCCGCCGCTTTCGCGCATTTGGAAAACATTCTCTGGAATGGTTCGCCTGTATGCCCACATTGTGGTTCGGTATCTGGAAAGCATTACGACCTCAGCAAAACCCGCGTTGGCCTTCGTAAGTGCTCTGACTGCCGCAAGCAGTTCACTGTTAAGGTCGGCACTGTTTTTGAATCCGCTCACATTCCTTTGAACAAGATGTTGCAGGCTGTCTATCTGATGACCACCTCGAAAAAGGGCATCAGCGCACACCAGATTCATCGCATCATTGGCGTGACCTATAAGAGCGCTTGGTTCCTTTGCCATCGCATTCGTGAAGCCATGCGTTCTGATGCTCACTTGGCCGCTGGTGGCCTTGGTGGCTTGAACAAGGTTGTTGAAATTGATGAAACCTATGTTGGTGGCAAGGCTAAAAACCGCGCCTTCAAAGAGGTTGCGCCTAAGAAGCCTGTTTTAACTCTGGTGGAGCGTGACGGTCGCGCGGTTTCGTTTCATATCGCAAACGTGACTTCCAAGACTTTGCGCCCGATCATCGCAGCAAACATAAACCTTGCCAGCGCAATTATGACCGACGAAAGCCCTGTCTATCCTAAGATAGTCAAGGATTTCGCCAATCATCACACCACGAACCACAGCGCAAATGAATATGTCCGGCTTGGAGCATACGTCCACAGCAACACCGCTGAGAATTTCTTCTCGATCTTTAAGCGTGGCGTGATTGGCGTCTATCACTCGGTTTCTGAGGCGCATTTGCACCGCTATCTGGCAGAATTTGATTTCCGTTATAACAACCGCTCGAAGTTGGGTGTCGAAGACATGCAACGAAATGTGAACGCTTTGAGCGGTATTATTGGTAAACGGCTGCTTTACCGGGACTCATCTACAATGTAGAATCCCGCAAGCGGGTTTAGGGAGGCCGTAAAGCGGATGACGAAAGCGACGATTATAGTTCAAGCATCTGCCGAGCATCCCGATATTTTAGATATCAGGGAAGCTATGCACCAAGTGCTTGATTTCTTTGAATTCTTGTCTTCTGACGAAGACAAGAATGTTTTCGTTTGGAACCTCGCTTTTGCAGCGACCAACAGCCCATTTACTGCGACTGCTGAAGCGGTTTCCCTTCATTCCGGCGTTGATGTCCGCGCGATTGCAAATGCTCGGATGTCGGAAGCATCTGAATTCATGTTTGATTTGGCGAACGGCCACACTCCACGCCGTCAAATCAATGCTAAGCGAACCAGATACGCTAAAAGCGTATTGCGCCGGAATATGGGTTCTATTGGCAAGACCACGGTTTTGTTTGACCTACCTAAAACGGAGCCGGTGACTCTGACGCCCTCCATTTCTGAGAAGGCTTTGGGATACGTGGACGTTAATAGCGATCCAGTATTTACATACTTGCCAGAAAAGAGAGAACGCAATGAAATTGGATCGGTTGAGGGATCTCTTGTCCACGTGGGGACAGATTATAATTTGCCATCCATTCGAATTACCGAGCGGAAATCCGGCCGAGAAATAAATTGTAGAGTGGAGCCACATGTTATCGAGAGCATCGACGCATCTACGAATTTTAGAGATGTTTGGGAACACAAAAGGGTAACTGTCAGAGGCCGCATTTTTTTTGGAGCTGACGGTCAAATATCTCGTGTTCACGCGCGTTCTGTGAGCGTCATGCACCCTCGTGATATGACCCTGCATGATATTGAAGACAGGGCGTTTACCGATAACGAGCCAATTACTTCCTATCTCGATAAACTGCGCGAGGGTTAAATTGTCAGCTAGTAAGCCGCGCTATTATTGGGACGCTTGCATGTGGATTGCGCTCATCAACCGCGAACCTGGGAGCTTCGAATCTTGTAAGTACGTAATTGAGATGGCTCAAAAGGGCGAAGTCGAAATTTGGACTTCTGCCTTCACGTATGCTGAAGTTTTCAAGCGAAGGTGCCACAATGAAAGTTGCGGAATTTCACCACAAGACGATACAAATTTTGAAGATTACCTGACGCAGGGGTTTATAACATTAATTCAGGTTGATCGTGATGTAGGGATTGCGGCGAGACGGTTGCTCAGGAATAATCCAAAACTTGGGAAGCCTCAAGATGCTATTCACTTGGCGTCTGCACTGTTGGAAAATCTTGACGAACTCCACACGTTTGATCGGGAAGACCTGCTTGCATTAAACAACAAGATTGCATGTCCAAACGGGGTGCCTCTAAAGATATGCCACCTGCCTAAGCCACCAGACCCGGACAAGGGAACATTATTTGAAGGGCTTAAAGATGATAAATCAGAAAATATCGAAAAAACTGGATAACTCAGCGGAGTTCATTTCGGCTGCTCGTGCGCTGTGCTGCGACGAATCCGAGGAGCGCTTTAACGAGGTGCTTGGTAAGATTGCGCGGGTGAAGCCAAAGCCGGACGCGCAGGAAAAGATCGAAGAGCCTCAGAAAACCAAACCCGCCAAGTAGGCGGGTTTTTCATGTCATGTGCATTTTAGATTTTCATGGTGCGTGAAGTATATAGTTGCCCTTCTTTCCATAGGGCCTCGACAACATTTCCAACAACAGAAGTTGGCATCGCCATACCCATCAGATGAAGCGCTTTTATTGTTTTTTGTCTGTCAGCGTAAAGCCATTTGTTACGTTTGAAATTTTCCACCTGCTTGGTGATTTCAGAATCATCTGCCGGCCCGACATACTTGGAATATTTTTTTCCATCCGCATTGCCTGCGCCAACTATATAACCATTATAATACCAATATTCTCGGTTCTTTTGCACTCTTTTTACAAAAGAACCGTTTTCCGGCAGTTGATTGTCAAACATTATATCCAGACATTTTTGCTTGAGATCCGAAAATAACGTTTGCTCGGCAGCGGAAATATCTTCAATCATATGTATGTAATCCTGTTATTTTACATACATAGAGAGCAAAACAGACAAAATTGTCAAGATGGCCATATCAGTTCAGCATAATTTACGGCTTTAGTTATTTGTTTTTGCAGATTATCGGTTGGCATTTGGAAATTCCAGTATCTTTGTGGCAAGGTTGAAGGCTTCCAAATCGCCGTGATCATCGAGAGCGTCCGCGATCGCGCGCAAGCCCGGTTCGGAGAACTGGCAAGACGTGTGCTACAGACAAGTGGCTCCGAATTCATTAATCACCCGATCGAACAGAATAAGCGCTTCCGCCGGCAAATTGTCGACATTGGTGCCGTCTGGATTGTTGATATTTTGAATTTTTCGCATAAATTCATCCTATGTCAGATCAACTTAACTCCCGACTAACGGACTGTCCGTGACCGAGAACACCAAAACTTCCGCGCCTGCCGGCTATCTGCACGGCGATATTTCAGGCGAGCTGAAGGCGGCTGGCTACATGCCTTATAAAGACCAGCTTGAGGCTAAGAAATCATGGTATGCGGGAAGCTGGCAAAAACGCGTTGACGAAAAATATTTTATCAACGTCGATCTGCTTCATTCTCCGGAGGCGCCCGCCTGTATGCGCTACGGTTTTCAGTTCAAAGCCCAATTTGAGACGAAAACCAATATGACCTTCAATATCGAGCCCATTCCGGGACGGGAAAAATCGCTGGAAGAAATCGAAGCCTTTTTTGAAGCGATGTGGCAGAATCTCGATTGCCTGCCAATCGATCGATATGCAACCGAGGTCAAGAATGACGATTGCAAAGCCGACGTCGCCGCTCTCTCACCGTAAGATCGCCTTCGTCATCTATCCCGGTTCAAAATCGACTCTGGATGATTTGTTTGACTCATCATCTGGAAATACTTCCTGAATGGCATCGCTGTCTATTTTGGATGTCGATGGCCATATTCCGCCAATATGGCTTTCACGCAATTCGTAATCATCCAACCTTGACGCATCAGGCTGCACGACCTTGCCGTCGGTCATAAATAGTCGGCCCTCAAGCCCGATGGGCATGGTTTGGATAAACGCACTGGCAGATTTCAAAATATCCTTCAAGCTCCGCGAAATCACGGCCGCATTGACCGGCTCACTGATCTGCAAAGCGTCATATTCCTCTTGGCGATAACGGGCGTTGCGCCGGATTTCATTGACGAGATTTTCAGGTGAAAAGCCTGGGTCTTTGGCAACCGCTGCCCAGATAACTGGCCCCAAAGGCAAATAATTCTCATGAATGAAAATCAGGTCAAGAATATCCCTGGGTTCATTTCTTCCAGCCGCAGCCAAGACTTTATTCGTAGCCAAATCGGCCAAATGCAGTCGGTATCCAAAAGCTGGATCCTTGATAGCTGGAAAAAACCGGAAACTGCTGTCTCTGACCCATTCGAGATCCGTCGAGCAATCGCCCCTCGATACAATAGCTGAATGAATACCGATACCGCGCCGCTTCCAATCGAACCGATATCCTGCGTCAATCAAACATCGGGCATCAACGGTCGACGATGCCTCAACATCAGCTTCATGATCATGAAAAATGTCGATATCATTCGATTGTCGCGGCCCATGCTGGTTCAAAGCTGTTGCACCGGCGACATAGCTCTGCAGATTACGATTTTTTGCCAGAAGCAACAGAATATCTGTCTGAATTTTAGATAGCGACATCGCCTGTTTGCCTCGCTGCAGTTGCCTCGATCAAGCCGATCAGTTCCCGGCATTTCATAGTGCCGTTGCGGCGTAAATAGCCGGAAATGACGAGAACATCCGCCACCGTTGGATTTGGAATATGCCGGCAACTCCATAATGCTGCTGTCCCGAATTGTTCAAAAGCCTGATTGTATAGCGCCAGGAGATCAGGGCTGGCTGGGATTCCTGACCCGCACTCCCGAAGATCTTGTGCCTTGCTCATCATTGTTGCTCATCAGAGTTAAATCAAGTTGTCGGCTCGTCCAAACTAACCTGGGTATCAGATTGAGCCAAAAGCGCATGTGTTTGGTCAACCTCCGCGTGAATACGCACCCACGCCTCACATTCTTCAGCATTGATCCGGCTGGATGCCAGATCAATTACCATATTGGCCGCCTCAATAGGTTCCGCCGTCAACCGACAACCATTCAAAGCAAGCGTAATGTTCAAGGCAGCAAATGCGGTGCGCTTGTTACCGTCTAAAAAAGCGTGGTTTTTCACGATGGAATGACACAATCCGGCAGCAACACCAATGGCGTCAGCGTCGGCATAATCAACCAGAGACTGCGCCCGGCCGAGCGCACTCTCGATCATTGTCCGGTCGCGTGTTCCATCCATGCCGCCGAAGCGGGCAAGCTGCATGGAATGCAGCATCAGGATTTCCTCGACAGAGGGAATAGCGACAAGTGCGGAACTCACTGGGCCAGCTTCCGGTAGGTGTCAGCATATTGATCCATATTCTGCTTCATCGCCTCGATGATCGCGCCACGACGCGAATGGCGGGGCGCAATCACCACTCCATCCGTGACCGACGTCATCACGACATCGTCGCCCGGCGACAGATTGGCACGGGCCAGCGTTTCCTTGTCGATAATAACACCGTGGGACGAACCGATTTTAGTAATTGTGGGCATTTTATTCTCCTGTTATAACAAACATTATAACAGTCTCGATGAAATAGCAATAGCGATTTTCGCAAACCTGTCTGACTTTCCTGCCGGACAATGAATCAAAATTCGAAATCGAAACCCGACTGGCTTTTTTTGTCACCAGACAAGCCTAACGGGTAGTGTCGGTAGTGTCTCCGTTTGAGAATTCAAACTGAGACACTACCCTGCTGTCATTAATACAGCACAGCCGTTCACTTTTCATCAATTGTGGATGGCGGGAGCCCGTGTCCTTTCGAAACATGGCATCGGCCAGACTGATCAGCATTCACCTGCTTACCGCATGGCAGATCGTCTTATTCAAAAGGAACGGCGTGCCCATCGGATCAAGAATGAAGGCGGACGCCCGCCGCTCTGGCGAAAAATCGAGCCTTGATTGCGATCAGAGTGGCATCGAATGATTTTCGTTCGATTCCATCTGTGCGATCTCGTTCTCGTCAACCCGAGACTCATGGTCAACCACCGGCTTTTCACCCGGCAAAATCTCTTCAGCGATAACCTCGATATTCTGCGCGGCCGCGCATGCATGTTTCCAGGCCAGCTTGCCGTCATGTTCGGCCAGGCTGCGCGCGATCGGCACCAGCAATGTGGCTGCCCTGGCTTTCTCGCCTCTGAAAATTACGACTGGTGACACCACTCTGGTCGGATGAGGGTGAACGATTCCCCAGTGCCCGCGGCCATAGGGTGTAATTCGTATCTGATCGCGTTCATATTCCTGTGCAGTCAATTTTTCAAATTTGTCTTCGCCGGGAAACAGAATGAGTTCGCCAATGACCTGGCGGAGTGCGTCATGCTGTTCCATAGCCCGTTCATAGGCCTGCAGAATGACATTGGCATTATCGACATAGATACCGATGAGATCGTCTGACAGAGCCGGAATTGGCCGCGCCGCCAGCCCTCTGATGAGTTCATAGCGGGCGTGTAACTCGGGGCTGAGGTCGCGCACATGCGGCAACACTTCATGGCCAGCCATGTCCGGGCGCCCGCGTCCGTTGTCAATAAAGATCATCTCCTGACCCTTGACCCATTCCGGATCAAAGCTTTCAAAAGGCCCTGACGAATATTGACGCTTAAGTCCGTTGATGAGGTCATATGCCAAGTAATATTTGTAAGGCACATCACGCGGAATATTGACCTTAAACGAGGCGAACCTTTTGGCAATGCTGAATAGCCACTTGTCCTGATCCGAACTCAGATACCAGTTATGATTGAGATCGCGATAAGCCGAAGTAACGAACCTTTGCTCAAGCGGTTTCATTTGTCTAAAAATATAGGGCTCGCGCAAAATATCAAATGCGAGATAGCGCTGGTCTGAAAGGTCGACAAAGTCCTTTCGGGTTGCGGGGGCGCAAGCATCTCTGCCTTTATATCGAGGATGAAGCTCTACAGCGGACATGACCACATCTCTGATTGACGTTAAAAGATGAGATTATCCGCAATTTTTGCGAAAAACAAAAAGGCCGGTGAAATCACCGGCCTTTTTATTCAAACGAACTTTTTATCTGGCAAGAATTTTTTATTTGGCAAGAATAACCGAGCGATCGATAGCTTGACCGAAGTTTTTCAGCGGCACGGTAAAAATAGTTTCCTTTTCCGGCTCCTTGTTGTTAAGAGCGAAAACCTTGATCTTGATCGCGGTCCCCATGCGCAACCCCGCCATCACTTTGGGATCGAACACGATCGGCACTTCACAGCCCGAAGGCATACAGGTTTCAAAAGGCAAAGTGGCAAAGGGCTGCGAATCGTCGACCTGAAATGACACGTTGCGCTTGAGATCAAGGCCAAAAGGCAGAACAACCGCACCTTCATAATTATTGCCGACTGCATGAACTTCCAGAAGCAGCAAGCGCTGACGGGTCTGAACCACGGTCTGCACCTGAAAAACGCTGCATTGATGAACGGGACTGGACTGGCAATGCAAATCCCAGTTTCCGAAGCTTTCCTGTGCCATTTCAGCGCCACTGGCGAGCGGAGGCGCAGCTGGAGCGGATGGAGCAACTGCGGCCGGAGCCTTGGCAGCAGGTTGAGCGTTCTGCGCCATCACTGGTGAGACAAGAGCAACAAGAATCGCAGCGATAATAATTTTTTTCATAAGTTTTCCATTCTAGCGCAGGTCAGAGACAAAGAAGGGAGCGCCATCCGCATCAAAGCCGTAAATCCGGGTTAAAATCTTGTCTTCCGGCTTCTTTTGATCACCGATGGTTTCAACAAGAATCCCGGTATTGGTCGTTCCTGTCGTCATGATGCCTCGACCATGCAATGCATTGTCGAGAATGACGAAAGGACAAAGTGCTCCATTGCTGGCGCAGAAAACCGGATTTTTGATCAGGACAAATGCCGCTTGATCGGGTTTGGTGAACTCGCCCGTCGTGTCATCAATCGTAGGCGCCTTGTCGTCATGCAAGGGCACGTTTTGGGCGACCAGCTTATCACCGGGATTGGTAAAAAATTGCGTCCAGGCAACCTGGGAGCCAGTGTTTCCGGCGACTGCCGGCGGCTCTGCAATGCGCACAAGGCTGGTTTCAATATCGGATGGCGCTCGTGTGTCACCGCCGATATAAACCGAGTTGACAGGCATCCAGGGGCCCTTGGGACGCAAAGTCCATTGGGCGTTGCCGACTTTCACTGCAATCGGGGGAGCCTTTTCCTGATCACTCAGAAATCCCGGTCGAACACCGGCCGGAATACGTTCGAATTTGAGTGCGGATCCAATCACCGGCCCCAGTTTCCATTGGTGCCGGTAGGTGTACCACAGCAAGCGGATTGCCGATCCCGCATCGCTATGAACGCGGATGGCGATTTGGGCATTGCCGTCGCCAACGACATCGAATTCACAGGCATCCACGAGCAGGGGATTGAGCGTTTCGCCCGAATTGGCGTAGGCCTGCACGACGGCGCGCGCCATGACGCCGCCGATACCGGACAGTGGCACCCACTGGGTCAATCCAACCTGATCAGCGGGAACCGAAAGATCGACGGTTGGTGCCGCGTCGGCTTTGATCTTGGTCTCATTCTCGATTTTGGCGCGCTCGCGCGAACGCGATGGGCCGCCGACCGGCGTCAGACCCGGCCAGTCCTTTGTGACAATTGTATCCGGCACCGCAGTATTATTGGCGGCGATAAGCTGGCCGGACGACAGGAGTGTGCAAGACAATAGAATTCCGGCCACCACCTTGGAAAAGGATTTATCGCGCACTGTTCCCCTCCAGCGCATGAATGCCGCGGATATCACGTGAATCCGACTGGATGCCGACAAAATCGTTCAGATCCTGCAATTCGCCGAAGCTTGAATGGATTTCTGTCTTGCCATCATTGACGGCTTTCCAGACAAAATAGGGCGTGCCCTGAACATTGTGAGCTTTCGCCCAACTGACATTGGCTTTGAGCATTTCCAGCAGTTCAGGATGTTTGGCCGCGACGATCTTGCCATCCTGCTGTTGCACACCAACAAATTCGGCCTGATAGGGCACAGGTTTGATTGATGAGTGACCGCTGCTGGCATAGGACAGCTCATGATCCCAGAGAGCTTGGGCCGGATCACTGCTTTCCAGAATGGCGGCAGCATAATTGAGGCTGTCTGGACTCAGAATAGGCGTCAAGATCACGCGCACCTGAACCCGGCGCGCTTCAACAGCCTCGCGCAATCTGGAGAACGATGCCGCACAATGAATACAGTCAGGGTCGCTGATCATATAAATCACGGGCGCATCGGAGCGCGGGCTACCGATCGATATCCATTTGGTCTGGTTTGCAATCGAGTCAATCAGGCTCGTATCAACATTGTCCGCCAGCAATGGATTGGTAGCGCTCGTCTTCACCGCGGGAGCGACCGTCACGACAGGAGCCTCCACAGGCGCCTCTACAGGCTTGGATGATGCCGCAGGCACCAATGGCCGTGCCGTCGCTTGTGCCGAAGATGCGGGCGAAGCTGGAAGTGCAGACGGTGACCCCGCCGGAGATGTCGGCGCCGCCAGTGCACCGGCTTTTGCCTTGCCGCTCGTCGATATCGCATCGAGCAGTTTCGCTGCATCGACCGGAGCCGCACCCGAATAATTCGGCGTGACGTCCACGCCTTTTTCAGAGTCGATCGCCAACCCCAAGATCACAAATTTATTGTCCGGCGAGGCCAAAAACATCGGGCCATCAGTAATCGTCCAGGCATTGAGTCCGCCGACCTTGCCGACATAGGTGAGATCATTTCGGGCGCGTTCAAGAAAACGTGGCACGGTCACATCCGCAGGCAGCTTGTCTTTGGACTGGATTGCCGAAATCGCCGGGATCATGCTGATCTCAGATGCAATCACGGGAGCAGTCACAAATATTGAACTAGCGGCGCAGATCACGGCAAGACTTGCGCCAGAAAGAAGACTTGCGCCAGAAAACAGTTTACGTTTCATTTTTCTAAGCCTCTGCATAGGAAAGAGTGAGTTTTTTACCGCCTGAACCAATGATGTTTGCCTGCTCACGAACATTTCTGCCACTGTCCTTCTGGACAAGGGACGGAAGGTGGTCTTCGCAATACCAATATTGCAGGTGCCTTTTGACACCTTTCAAGGCTCTCGCTCCCGAAAAGTCCGGCAACTTGCCACAGCAATAAATGGTTTCGACACCGCTTCCGGTGACAACAAACCGGCATGTGTTCGATGGCGCCGACAAAATGTTTTTGTGCGTTGGATGTTTGGCAAACAACACATCGAGGCTATCAATTTTAACAGAATTTGGCTCGTTCATCCGTTCGTTCAATCCTTGATCATCATGACTGGAGATAAGATCGTCCGGTTTTGTGTTTTCGCAAACGTCGACTCGTGGGTTTATGGCAGACTCAATACGCTTTCCACACTTTTTGCTGGCCTTGATCTTTTTGCCGGCAGCATGACTTGCCTTAACTTTGTCGGCTCTAACTCCGGCTTTACGCGCCTGCACCAACCCCTGGATTTCGTCCTCGCTATATTCAGTTCCCACATAGGCATCGCCGCGTTCAGTGCTATGCCGGGCTCTAAACGAAATCCCGGCAATCGTGTTACGGGTTACGCCAAGAATTTCGCCGATCTCGCGGAAATTCAGGTTTTCAGCCAGCAGAGTTACAGCAATTCTGTTGCGTATGTCGTTGTCAGAACAATCCAGCCTGACGTGCGCATTAAAAATGCGCCCGCCCTTGGCCAGATGGTCAATAGACACCCGGCGTCGATCCTGCATAACCATTACGCGATTCTGATACTCAACAACCGAATTCAATCCTGAAAACAAAATGCCTTTTTCAGGATTTTGGTCACATTTGCGTTCCAACTCAAAACCAGCTTCACTCATTATTGTTCTCGCAAAACATTGTCAGAGACCATAGTCAAAAATTCTGGTCAGAAATATGAACTGCAAATATTTTGCTATATTATTTTTCACATAAATTTAGCGCAGATGCAAGAGCTTTCCGCTCGCTATCCGAGACAGAAAGTTTCCAACGTGATCTGATTGCGACATCGATTTTGGCGTAAAGGCATTTCTGAAATTCAGGCATCCATCGGTCCGGGCCAGCTTCTCCACGCTGAATTGCCGTCAGGTTCGACACAACCAGAATCGACCATGGATCGGTAGATTTGAACATCTCTCCGACAAAGGCCTGTTTCCAGCTATCTGGCCAGGCATAGGCTCCCGATTTCCAGACGTTGGTCAGAGACACCGCGTAAATGGCGCGACCTTGTTCGATATGATCAAAGGACGTCTCGTTGAATATGTCGACCCAGAAGCCAGTGCCTGTGTAAGCGAAGCCCGATGATCCGGCTTCGCAGACATATAAGTCGAGTGGCTTGAGGCTGGCCGATCCAATACGGGCGCCTGCGATACAAATACGGTCCTGATCGGACATTTTCGGCCAGTTCATTGTGGGGACTGAAGAAACCGACGTTCGCGCCAGAGACTGCAATTGGGCGAGCGCGATATCTTTCAAAAGAGAATCTTTGAAGCTCAGATTCTTCAGCGCGGTGACAGCGCTTTTGTGATCGGCGACCGGGCCATATGAATGGGCCACAGGACCAATTTTATTCATCGTCAACAAAATCGTTCCAATCAGCGGAACAGCGCATATGGCGACAAAATGCGGCATATAGTTGAGTGCGAGGCCGCGAAGAGTGCGGCGTCTCGCAATGCGGATATTTTCTGTTGAAATGATTGTCGTGGGCATGACGGTCGCCTGATTACATTGCCTCCATGTTTCGCATTAATTTTATGATATATGCAATCTTTTTCGCGCAAAAAAACCGCCCCGAAGGGCGGTTTTCATTTACTTTAAGATCAATCAAGCTGATCGATTACGGGCTTTCCGGGCCGCCCTGCTGGGCCAGGAAATCTTCGATTTCGTGATCAGCTGTGGCAACCTGACGATCTTCGGCCGGAGCTGGCAGAGCATCCTTGGGCTCATCGGCGGCAGGAGCATCAGCATCGACCTTTTCGCCGATTTCCAGCTGTGCACCACGCTCCTTGCGGCTCTTGTACCATTCGCGGCTGGCTTCAGGGTGCATCGGCGTATTAATAGCAGACAAAGCGACACCGGGAACACGTTCTTCGACGTAAAAACGCATCACGCAGGCATCAGTTGTCGGATTACCGTCGCGGTCGGCGTAGAATGCCAGAGTGATGGTGGCCTTCGAATAGCCATTGAATACGCTTTCATTGTGCCCAGGTGCCAAAGGCTTGGCTTTGGTCGCGTTGATCTGGATCGCCGAACCGTCCATGTGACCAAGCGCCAGATCAGATTCCATCTTCTGGGCAGCCTTGCCGCCGATGAACATGTTTGACGAAGGAATGATGCCGACCTTGAGGCCCTTGGCAACAATGTCATCATACGAAACACCGGCGCTCTTGGCCTTTTCGGAAATGGTTTCAATCACTTCTTTGACCATATCGTCGACGGACTTGACCAGGATGGTGCCATCCTTGTCTTTGCCGCCGTAGGCGGAAACCGTGAAGCGTGAACGCACATCATCTTCGCCGTCCTTGAGATGGATTTCGACGAGAGCCGCACGATTGGCCAAACCTGCTTCCTTGATCGGAGGATGAGCCACAGCATTTTCAACTGCAGCACGGAGCGCATCGTGAGATGCCTTGTCCTGCATCGAAACAATCACCTGCTTTTCCGGCAGAATCGTGGTTACACGATAGACGCCAACCCCTTCAGCGTTCAAAACCGGAGTTTCGATATATTTGCCGGTCCTGGCATCGCGCTTGCTGGTGGTCTGTTTCGAAATCGAAGCCGTCAGGCCATGATACACCGGGTTCACAGACGGATCTTTGGCAACGATCGAAAACCACGGAGCCGTAAACACGCCGGGTTCCTTGGTTTCGGTCAGGCTGTTGGCCATCAGAATCGGATAGGGAGCCTTGAGATCCTTCGGCAGCTCGCACAGATGCTTCTTCTTGAAGAAATTTTCAACAGCCTGGGCGGTCTTGTGTGCATCCGGTGCCAGACGGATCTTGATCAACTGGCCTTCCGGGTCACCGATGCGGTGGGCGATAAACGTATCAATCGGGCCGTTCGGTTCGGACCGTTCGTTGCCGCGCACTTCGAATGAAGGAGAGGTTTGCGGAACGAAGGTTGACCGACGATTGCCGCGGAAATTGCCAAACGCCTGCTTCAGGTTAAGAGGTTCTTTTGCCATTCTAAACTCCTATGTGCGACATACACTGATTAATGTCTGCGCGGTTTAAACCGGGCCACAGGGGAACATCCCCGCGGGGTTTGCTTTGCCAGACCAAGCCTGACAAATTTCTGCTAAAATTCATTATCAGAAACTTTTATGAGCATAATTTTAACTTTTGCGAAAAGCGACTTGTTTTTATTTATTTTCGTCAATCCATTTGGACAAAAGCTTTCCGTCAGCCCGCGCGGCCGCCGGAATTTTCTTGCCCTTGTCCTTGGCAATCTTTTCAGCATAGGAAATCTGCTTTTCGGAAGGACCGTTGCCGATACGGGGTGCGCCTGAACCCGCCCCGCTTGATCCCTGAGTACCGCTTGATCCCTGACTTGCGGAATCCGGATTGTGCTTGTTGATCCAGTCCCGCAAGGCGCGCCCGTCGTTCACGAAATCCGGCGGCAATGTGCGGCCAAGCCGTTCGGCCAGGGTTTTGGCAAAATTGACCTGTGCGTCCGAAGGCTTCCAATTCGTGGGTGCTGCCCCTTCTTCACGTTTTTCCATATTCGTATCGAGAAAAGCTTTGCAGGTTTCGAACTGGGTGATATCGGGCGGCAAGGCAACATTCTTGAACTTTGCAACCGCCTGAGCCGCCGCCAGCATCTTCGGTGTCGCGCCACCACCGCCACCGCCCTTGCGCGGATCGCCAAGGCGGATACGCTCGTCTGCCGAAAGCAGTTTCGAAGCCGCCACGATCTTCTGCAAGCCGCTCTTGAAGGGCAGCAGATTGCCGGTGCGGCTGATCGCGCCCTCGGCGAAGATGCATACCAGTTCGCCCTCGGCCAGTTCATGGCGCGCGCGGCGGATGGCTTCA